>Ga0207671_10005821_pt1 | contig 11203 bp, 8 predicted proteins | sample KBSC24metaG_FD_184352 | JGI IMG/M metagenome (GOLD analysis project Ga0207671, IMG submission 184352) | Corn rhizosphere microbial communities from Kellogg Biological Station, Michigan, USA - KBS C2-4 metaG (SPAdes) (version 2) | ecosystem: Host-associated > Plants > Roots > Rhizosphere > Soil... | reverse complement strand
ATGGATTCTTTATTAACAGACAGCCCCGTAGGGTTTGATTTTTCTATTAACGATAACCAACGCATGGTGGGCCAGATGGCTAGGGATTTTGCCGAAAAAAATATCAGGCCACACGTAATGGAATGGGATGAGGCACAACATTTTCCGCTTGAATTATTTAAACAAATGGGCGAACTGGGCATGATGGGTGTAGTTGTACCTGAACAGTACGGCGGCTCTGGTTTCGGGTATGCTGAATATGTAACTGTAATATCGGAGATTGCCCGGGTATGCGGCTCGATAGGTTTATCCCTGGCTGCGCATAATTCTTTATGTACCGGTCATATACTGGCTTTTGGTAACGAAGAACAAAAACTCAAATGGTTACCCAAGCTGGCTACTGCCGAATGGTTGGGAGCCTGGGGACTTACCGAGTCGAACACCGGATCTGACGCGATGGGGATGGCTACTACAGCAGTATTGGATGGCGATCATTATATAGTAAATGGTTCAAAAAACTTTATTACCCATGGCAAATCAGGTAATGTGGCAGTAGTGATGGTGCGGACAGGGGAAAAAGGCGACTCGAAAGGGATATCGGCCTTAGTTATTGAAAAAGGTACGCCAGGTTTTACCCATGGAAAAAAGGAAAATAAGATGGGTATGCGCGCCTCGGAAACCACCGAACTTATATTTGATAATTGCCGCGTACCTAAAGAAAACTTATTAGGTAATCAGGGCGAAGGCTTTAAACAGGCTATGACCATATTGGATGGTGGCCGTATTTCTATAGCTGCTTTATCATTAGGTATTGCAAAAGGCGCGTTCGAAGCCGCGGTGGCTTATTCCAAAGAGCGTAAGCAATTTGGACAATCGATTAGCAATTTCCAGGGTATATCCTTTAAACTGGCTGATATGGCTACAGAGATTGAAGCCGCCGAACTTTTGGTGATGCAGGCCGCCGATCTGAAAACCAGGCATCTGCCGGTAACCAAGCAATCGGCTATGGCTAAATATTATGCATCTGAGGTGGCGGTACGTACCGCTAACGAAGCTGTACAGATATTTGGCGGATATGGTTATACCAAAGATTTCCCGGTTGAAAAATACTATCGCGACGCTAAGTTGTGTACCATAGGGGAGGGCACATCAGAAATACAGAAGATCGTGATCAGCAGGGAAGTATTGAGAGGATAGAGATCACATCAACATATAGCTTAATAACCTCCTGTTGTTAAAGCCCAATTTACCTGGGGTTTGACCCTCTTCATTAGCTATTTTTAAATGTCTGTTTGTCAGTAAGTTGTGCTTTGTCATGCTTGCTGACAAATTGACAATATTTACACGCTGATGACTAACTGAAAAGGAATCCATAGGTTTCCCGGAGTTAGTTTGACAAAAAAATGAAAAATTGACCATTGCCTAATGGCCGATACAGTTAAACCGCAAAACCAGTTTTTTCGCTTTTTAGTTTTAAGGGGTTTTAGGTATTATGGCAGATTTATCTGGCATAAACACCTGTGTTTTTTAATAAATAAGGATTTATTGCTCTTAAAAATCAGTTTTTTTATCATCACTTACCGAAAATTAGCTCTAAAATTTAATAATCCATCCTTTTTTTTATTCATTTAAAAATTTCAGCAAAATCAAAAAATGCCTGATTTTCTGGTAAATACAACTTTTTAGCAATGGCATGTTTTTAGCCGCAACCGGTGTAGAAAAGAATTAAATATTAATCAAAAAATTAAAGTTATGTTAGTTGTATTAGAAGTTGTTGCCTTTTTAGCTGTTATTATATTACCATTGATCCCAGCAAAAAAAGTGGCCAAATAATTAACGGAATTATTCCGATAAACAAGAAAAGGATGGGTTTTCCCATCCTTTTCTTGTTTTAAATTAATGATACAGAACTATTGGGTACTTTGATTAATCTCTGTATTACTGATAGTTATAAAAAAATAAAGGGAGAAAATACCTCGCGTATTTTCTCCCTTTTAATTAACTAAATTAACTGTCTTATTATTAACTGAATGGATCAGTAATGCATGTATAACGACAAAAAAAATAATTTGTTTTATTGAATTGGAAAAAAAAGAACGTTTTGGTTAAAAAAATGTTTGTAAAAGAAATGTTACAAAGTTTGTTTGGTTTTCTCTTATAGGCATCTGTAGATTTACCCGCTTAACTATTAACTAATTTTTTTCTATGGAAAAAAGACTACTCCTTGTTTTGTGCGGTATATTATTGGCTGTTACACAGCTGTTTGCGCAAAGCCAAACCATTACTGGTACGGTAACGGCTAAAGAAGATGGGTTACCCTTGCCTGGTGTAACCGTAAAAGTAAAAGGAACAACTACCGGTACCCAAACTGGTGTCAACGGTAAGTTTTCCTTAAATGTTCCCCCTAATGCAATTTTATCATTTAGTTTTATTGGTTATACCACTCAGGATGTCCCTGCAGGCGGAAAAAGCCAGCTAAATGTTGTTTTGGTATCATCGAGCAAAGGCTTAAATGAAGTAATTGTTACCGCCTTAGGTATTTCGCGTGAGCAAAAATCATTGGGTTATGCTGCTCAGGCGGTTAAAGGCGATGATTTAACGGTTACCAAGCAATCAGACTTAAACACTGCCCTCGCCGGTAAAATTGCCGGTGTGCAGGTATTGGGTGGTTCTGGCGCCAAATTCGGAACATCTACTATTCGTATTCGTGGTGTTAACTCTTTATCAGGAGGTAACCCAATTTATGTAGTAAATGGTGTTATTACAGACCCTAATGGGGTAAACAACGATGATATTGAATCATTAACGGTTTTAAAAGGTCCTGCAGCTACGGCCTTGTATGGCCAGCGTGCATCTGAAGGTGCGGTTGTTATTCAACTTAAAAAAGGTGTTGATAAAGGTATAGGGATATCATTTAACCAATCAACCACTTTTGAAAAAGTTTATCAGCTGCCTAACTATCAAAATCAATATGGTGGCGGTACCAGTATAAATTGGAATACTTATACCTATGATCCGGCGTCGTCTCCGGCCTCTAATGCTAATTTTAACGGGGTAAAGTATTATGATTACGGTGTTGATGAAAGCTGGGGTCCTAAAATGGACGGCACTTTATATGCCCCATGGTATTTCTGGGATCCATCAAACCCGGGTTATGGTAAATTAGTTCCATTTGTAGCTCAGCCAAACAACGTTCGTGATTTTTACAGAACGGGAGTTACTTATAATACTAATGCTGCATTTTCAAAAGCAGCCGACAATTATAATTTCCGCGTATCTTACACCAATATTGATCGTACAGGTATTACACCAAACAGTGATCAAAAACGTAATAACGTGGGTTTAAATGGGGAGCTAAAGCTTACTAAGAAATTAACGGTAAGTGCGAATGTTAACTTCTCGCAAATCAATTCAAGCAATATACCTGATGAAGGTTACGGAACTCAAACTGCCGGTTCATTCAGCCAGTGGTTTCACCGGGATATTGACATGAGTAAGCTAAAAAATTACCAGAGAGCAGATGGTACTTTTACTTCATGGAATATTACCAGTCCGGACGATCTTACTCCTCACTATTGGGATAACCCATATACAGAGGTTTATGAAAATACTTCTAAATCAAACAGTAACCGTATATATGGTAATTTAACGGCTACTTATCAATTCACAAAAGACTTATCTGTGTCATTGATCGCGCGGGAAGATCTTTTGAATCGTGATGATAATAACAGGACAGCTTCAGGAACGCTGAATCTTGATCAATACACTCAAAACCAGTATACTTACAAAGAAAATAACTATGTAGGAAATGTTACTTACAACCACCTTTTTGGTGATCTGTCTGTAAAAGCGGGTGTATATGCCGAAAGTCGTCAGGATCGTTATTTGTTTACCGGTGGTAATACCAATGGTGGTTTGGCAATACCAGATCTTTATACCTTAGGTAACTCTTCAAACGCCCCAACAGCAATTAGTTATAATGGCTTAAGTAGGGTAAATAGCTATTACGGATATACTTCATTTGGATATAAGAATTTCTTATACCTTGATTTTAATGCACGTAATGACAGGTCGTCAACCTTGCCTGTAAACAATAATTCATACTGGTATGGCGGTCTTTCAACTTCATTTGTATTTACGGAGTTAATGCCGAAGAATGATATATTTACTTTTGGTAAATTAAGATTATCAGCAGCCAAGTTAGGTTCTGATGCAGGGCTTTATCAAATTTATCAAACCTACAATTTAGGTACAAACCCTTACGGCACGTCGCCTACACAAACAGTACCTAACACTTTACCAAATGCAAATTTAAAACCAGCTCTTTCTACCTCTTATGAAGTAGGTACAGAATTGCATTTTATTCAAGACCGCATCAAGTTTGATTTTAACTACTATACACGTACACAAAAAGATCAAATATTGTCATTACCGGTTAACGGAACCTCTGGTTACTCAACCGCTGTAGTGAATGCAGGTTCAATCAGAAATAACGGTATTGAAATTTCCCTTGGCGGTACACCTGTTAAATCAAAAGACTTTATCTGGAATGTTGATTTTAACATCGCGTTTAACCGCAACAAAATTTTATCACTATACCCTGGTACAACAACCTTACCTGTTGCTCCTGATGGTACAGCTCCCTATACCTTATCAGGTGGCAATCTTGCGGCAGCTCCAACAGGTTTCGGCTTCGTTGGTTCTCCAAGCTTTGGTGTTAATGGTGTAGTTGGCGGCTCATACGGTCAAATCATTGGCTCAGGCTTTACGCGTGATAAGAGTGGTAACATCGTAGTTGATGATACAGGTATGCCAATAGTAAACAATACGGTTAATTTAGGTAGCATGCTGCCAAGTTATACTGGTGGTTTTACAAACTCAGTTAATTATAAAGGCTTTACACTGGCTTTCTCCCTTGATTTTCAAAAAGGCGGCAAATTTGTATCGGTTACCCAGCAAAACCTGAATGGTTCGGGCCTTGGTGCTGAAACCGTTGGTAACAATGCCAAAGGCAACCCGGTACGTAATGCTGTAGCAGATGGCGGTGGTACCCTGGTAGCAGGTGTTCATGAAGATGGAACGCCAAATACCACTTATGTTGAAACCCGTTCATTATATGAGCAGGTATATAGCCAGATATGGGAGAAATGGACCTATGATGCTTCTTATGTGAAATTAAGAGAAGTTAGCATTGGTTATACATTCTCTAAAAAGATGTTAGCTAAAACTCCGTTCCAATCTGCTTATTTTGGTATAACCTCTCAAAACCCATGGATGATCTATTCCAAAGTTAAAGGTGTTGATCCATCACAACTGCAAACATCCTTTTATGAAGGTGGGCAGTTACCAAACACAAGAAACTTAGGTTTTAACCTTAAATTAACTTTCTAATAAGATAAGATCAAAAAATCATGAAAAGACTATTCAATATAAGTAAATATATTATTGGGGCTGGTGTAATTATCCTGGCTTCCTGTAAAGTGGGGGGCGATGTGAACGTCAGTCCCAATCAATCGCCTAATGTGCAAACGGGTTATATGTTAACCAACGCCATACAGTTTTTAGGCGGCATTAACGGTGCTGGTGCAACAACCAATATCAACTCCTTTTGCGGTGAGTTATACTCGCAGTATATGTCAGAAACGTTTTATACAAACGAATCATTGTTTGCATTAAAACAGTATGATTATGCAACGTACTATACCGGCCCCTTACAGGATTTAAAAACTATTATAGCTACCAACTCAGATCCGGCAAAGAAGGCTTTGTCATCAACTACTAAATTCGGTTCAAATGCTAATCAGATAGCCTCTGCGCGTATCCTTACCGCTTTTATTTATCTGACCATAACTGACAGATGGGGAGATATTCCGTATACACAGGCTTTAAGTGGCATATCTAATGTTACTCCGGTGTTTGATGCTCAAAAGGATATATATACCGCTTTGATGAAGGAACTGGATGAAGCTCAAAATCAATTTGACACAGGTGCTTCACTATCAGGTGATATTTTATTTAATGGTGATAATACCAAATGGAAACACTGGGCAAATTCGTTACACGCCATTATGGCTTTAAGGCTTTCGAAAGTTGATCCGACTACCGGAAAAGCAGAATATGCAAAAGCTGTAGCAGGTGGCTTAATGAGCTCAAATGATGATAATGCATCTTACGCTTACCTTGGTGCTTCAACCAATGAGAACCCATATTATACTAACTACCGTAATGGCCGTTATGATTATGCGGTAAGCAGTTTATTGGTAAATACGCTTAGCGGTCTTAATGATCCAAGATTAAGCGTTTATGCGGCTCCTACCGCGTCAAGTACGTTTGTAGGTTTACCTTATGGTACCTTTGGCGATGCCCTGGGTGCTTATACTAAAGGTACCCGGACTAAACCAGGAAATATATCATTGATCGGATTGGCGGTTTCTAACCAGAGTTCTCCAACCGTATGGACATCTTATGCACAGGTATTGTTTACCCAGGCAGAAGCAGCTCATTTAGGCTGGATATCTGGTGGTGATGGTACTGCTGCTGATTATTACAATCAAGGTGTAACCGCATCTTTAGCTCAAAATGGTATAACTGATGCTTCAACCTATTTGGCACAAGCTTCGGTAAAATTCTCTGCAAGCACGGCCTTAAATCAAATACTATTGCAAAAATGGATAGCAGGATTTTTAGGTGATGGCTGGGAATCATGGGCAGAATACCGCAGAACAGGCTTGCCTACACTGCTTGACCCTGTACCAGGATCATTAAGCCCGGGCCAGAATATTCCGCGCAGGCAACAATATCCTCAAACAGAGGCTAACCAAAATAAAGCTAATTATGACGCGGTAGTAGCACGTCAGGGAGCTGATTTGATGAACACCAGGATGTACTGGGATAAAAAATAACAGGAGTTATTTAAATAGCAAAGGCTGCCATTGGCGGCCTTTGCTATTTATAGTAAGCATTATATAATTGATATAGGTATAAAAAAATACACATCCTATTTGATTTTCAAATATTTGTGCTTACCTTTGACCCTCCTTGAAAGGAGGTATTTTAGGAATTATGATCATTATCAACGTAAAAGAAGGCGAATCATTAGACAAAGCATTGAAACGCTTCAAGAAAAAATTTGAGAAAACAGGTGTGTTGAGAGAACTTCGCAGCCGTCAGGCATTCGAGAAAAAATCTGTAACTCGTCGTCATGTTGTTAAACATGCAATCTACAAGCAAAATATGAATCAGGAAACTGTTTAATTCTTGTAAAAGAATTTTTCAAATTTCTTAACACTATATTAAAACTATTTGTACATTCAATCTCTGGATGTTCAAATAGTTTTTATGTTTTTAGAGCGGTTTATCCAATATATTAAGTTCGAAAAGCGATACTCTCCCCACACGGTGTCGGCTTATAGATCAGACCTGGATCAGTTCATGCGCTTTTTGAACAATGTAGAGGGCGCAAATGATGCCTCTGGATCAATTATTACCCATCCCAACCAAATAAGCTATCAGGACATCCGTAACTGGATGGTGGAACTCATGGGGCAAAAAATTATAGCCCGTTCTGTAAATCGCAAAATGGCCACGCTGCGTAAATACTTTAAATTTTTATTGCAGGAAGGTGTTATTACCGATAATCCAACATCCAAAATAAGGTCGCAAAAGATACCCAAGAATCTTCCGGTAGTTGTTGAGGACGCCCGTTTGACCCAAATGCTGGATGATAACGAAATATTTACAAATGATTTTATAGGCCAGCGCGACAAGCTGGTGGTTGAAATGTTGTTTGGTACCGGCATGCGTTTGGCCGAGCTCCTGGGTCTTAAGGATCAGGATATTAACAATTATGAGGGTACACTAAAGGTTTTGGGTAAACGAAACAAAGAACGCATTATACCGGTGAATACCGAACTGCGTACCTTGCTGGGTAAATACCTGGAGTTAAAGAAAAATCAAAATTTTAATAACAATTCGCTAACATTAATCGTTACAAATAAGGGCGCGGATGCTTACCCAAAACTAATATATTTAATAGTGCATAAATACCTCTCCAACATATCAACCCAGGATAAAAAGAGCCCCCACGTACTCCGGCACACGTTTGCAACAAGTTTGCTCAATAACGGAGCCGATTTAAATTCAATAAAAGAACTTTTGGGCCATGCTAATTTAAGCGCAACCCAAATTTATACACACAATTCAGTTGAAAGATTAAAGTCTATTTACAAACAAGCCCATCCAAAGGCGTAATTCAAGGAGGAAACATGAAAATTACAGTGCAATCAATTCATTTTACCGCAGACAGGAAATTATTAGATTTTATTCAGAAAAAGGCTGATAAGCTGGATACGTTTTATGATCAGATAATTAGCGGGGAAGTTTATTTAAAACTGGAAAATGTAGAAGATGAGGCAAATAAAATAGCGGAGCTAAAATTGTTGCTTCCAGGTAACCAGATTTTTGCAAAAGAGAAATGCAAAAGCTTTGAAGAAGCTACCGATCTGGCCATTGAAAGTCTCCGCAAGCAGATAGAAAAGCATAAACAGAAGAAAACCATTGCCGACACCGCAGCCAAAAAGGCTATATTGATGGCGGCCGAGGACGATTTATAGTATAAAAAAGCCCTTTTTTAGGCAAAAATCGACGAGTTTTCCACTCGTCGATTTTTTTTGATAAAAAATTTTGTACGGGTTTAATTTTTTGTAGATTTGCAATCCCTTTCAGAGAGGTGCTAAGCACTGAAAAAAAAGTTGGGATTGTTCTTTAAAATATAAAAAAGCTTATTAGTTTTGCCGCTCTCAATTTTGAAACCTCTTTAGGGTTATAAAATAAGAAAAGCTAAATAAATATAAGCCTCCTTAGCTCAGCTGGTAGAGCGACTGACTTGTAATCAGTAGGTCATTGGTTCGATCCCGATAGGAGGCTCAGTTTTTTTCGGATTGAAGTGTTTAGCTTCAACTTTGGACATTTTAAATCCGAAACTAACTAATGGGGGGATACCAGAGCGGTCAAATGGGACGGACTGTAAATCCGTTGCTTCGGCTACGAAGGTTCGAATCCTTCTCCCCCCACTGGAAATTCCAGAACAAGCTAAATTCTAAATTCTAATTCACATTAGAGTTTAGAGTTTAGTTTTTGGAATTTAAAAAAAGCGGAAGTAGCTCAGTTGGTAGAGCGATAGCCTTCCAAGCTATAGGTCGCGAGTTCGAACCTCGTCTTCCGCTCGGTTACAGTAGGCAGTTAGCCGTGGGCAGTAAGCAGTTTGATTGAGGCAGGTAACTGTAAAAAATGATAACAAGCACTGCAAACTGAGAACTAACAACTGCAAACTAAAGAATAATAAGCCGACGTAGCTCAGGGGTAGAGCACTTCCTTGGTAAGGAAGAGGTCATGGGTTCAAATCCCATTGTTGGCTCAATAAAATAAAGAGTAAAACAAGAATACATTTTTAAGTATAAATTAACCTACAAAATAATTATAAATCATGGCAAAAGAAAAGTTTGACCGCAGTAAACCGCACTTAAACATCGGTACAATCGGTCACGTTGACCACGGCAAAACAACCCTTACTGCAGCTATCACTAAAGTATTAGCTGATGCAGGTTTATCAGAAGCTCGTTCATTTGATTCAATTGACTCAGCTCCTGAAGAAAAAGAGCGTGGTATCACCATCAATACAGCACACGTTGAGTATTCAACAGCTAACCGTCACTATGCACACGTTGACTGTCCAGGTCACGCGGATTATGTGAAAAACATGGTTACTGGTGCTGCTCAGATGGATGGTGCAATTATTGTTGTTGCTGCTACTGACGGTCCGATGCCACAAACCCGCGAACACATCCTGTTAGCACGTCAGGTAGGTGTACCTGCACTTGTTGTATTTATGAACAAGGTTGACATGGTTGATGATCCGGAATTATTAGAATTAGTAGAAATGGAAATTCGTGAATTATTATCATTCTACGAATATCCAGGTGATGATATCCCAGTTATCCAGGGTTCTGCATTAGGTGGTCTTAACGGCGATCCTACCTGGGTTGGCAAAATCATGGAGTTGATGGATGCTGTAGATAACTACATCCCTATCCCTCCACGTTTAACTGAGCTTCCTTTCCTGATGCCGGTTGAAGACGTATTCTCAATCACTGGTCGTGGTACTGTTGCTACCGGTCGTATTGAGCGTGGTGTAATCAACTCAGGTGAAGCAGTTGATATCCTAGGTATGGGTGCTGAGAACTTGAAATCAACCGTAACTGGTGTTGAGATGTTCCGTAAGATCCTTGACCGTGGTGAAGCTGGTGACAACGTAGGTTTATTGTTACGTGGTATTGAAAAAACTGATATCCGTCGTGGTATGGTTATTTGCAAACCAGGTTCAGTAACTCCACACACCGACTTTAAAGCAGAAGTTTACGTATTATCAAAAGCAGAAGGTGGCCGTCACACTCCATTCTTCAACAAATACCGCCCGCAATTCTATTTCCGTACAACTGACGTAACTGGTGAGATTTCACTGGCCGAAGGTGTAGAAATGGTTATGCCAGGTGATAACGTTACCATCACTGTAAAATTGATCAACGCTATCGCTATGGAAAAAGGCTTACGTTTCGCTATCCGTGAAGGTGGCAGAACAGTAGGTGCTGGCCAGGTAACTGAAATTTTAAAATAAGAATTTCAAAAAAGGTTAATTGGAAACATAAGTTTGACTGTAAAAAGCAAACTTATGTTTTCTTATTATAAAATATACACGGGAATAGTTCAACGGTAGAATAGAGGTCTCCAAAACCTTTGATCAGGGTTCGAATCCTTGTTCCCGTGCATAAGCAAACAATAAAAAATGGCAGGCGTAGCTGAATATATTAAAGAATCATACATCGAGTTAACTCAAAAAGTAACTTGGCCAACCTGGCGCGAATTGCAAAGCAGTGCTATATTGGTACTGGTTGCTGCAATTATTATAGCGTTAGTTATTGTGGGTATGGACCAGATCATTAATTATTTGCTTGGTATATTTTATCATTCACTAACATAATATCAAAGGACAACGATGAGTGATCAATTGAAGTGGTATGTAGTTAGGGCCATCAGTGGTAAGGAAAAGAAGGTAAAACAATATATAGATGCCGAAATTAGTCGTTTGGGCATTACGCATTTGGTACCTCAGGTATTAATACCAACTGAAAAGTATTACCAGATGCGCGACGGAAAGAAGATCGCTAAA
>Ga0207671_10005820_pt1 | contig 11203 bp, 6 predicted proteins | sample KBSC24metaG_FD_184352 | JGI IMG/M metagenome (GOLD analysis project Ga0207671, IMG submission 184352) | Corn rhizosphere microbial communities from Kellogg Biological Station, Michigan, USA - KBS C2-4 metaG (SPAdes) (version 2) | ecosystem: Host-associated > Plants > Roots > Rhizosphere > Soil... | reverse complement strand
GAGTGGTGTCTTCGCTGAGACCGTGAGACTCGCAGCAGCAGCAGGCCTTGCCGGGTGCACCATCGAAGACACCACTCGCGATCCTTTGCATCCCCTTTTCGATTTCAACTTGGCGGCTGAACGCATCGCCGCGGCGGTGACTGTGGTGCAATCGCTGGACCGTCCATTTATGCTCACTGCTCGGGCACACGGCTTGCTTTTCAATCCCGATTCACTCGACGAGGTCGTTCAGCGTCTTCAGGCATTTGAACGCGCCGGTGCCGACGTGCTGTTCGCTCCCGGCCTCGCTAACCTGGATGCGGTGAGAACGGTGTGCGCCGCGGTCAGAAAGCCTGTCAACTTCATGGCAGGCTTCCCGGGCAAATCCTTCCCTGTTCCTGACCTGACCGCAGCGGGAGTGAAACGCATAAGTCTTGCGACTTCTCTCTATCGCGCTGCCATGACAGGCTTCCTCGAGGCGATCAAGGAGATCCGGAGTGCCGGCGAGTTCTCTTTCCTCGATCGCTCAGTCACGACAGCTGAATTGGTCAAGCTAATGGGTGCATGATTCCCGGCAATCAAATTCACTGGTGTCCGGAAAGCGCCACTCCGATGGGGCCTCTCCCGGTCGGCGGCGTTCCTGGTACGGCCGATAACACTCCAGTTTGATCAACCGCTGCGGCTCCGGCTTTGTTCTGCATGTTCCAGGCAGAGTAGAGATACGACCCCGAAAAGTCGATCGCAATTCCGCGCGGACCAGTAAGTGCTCCAGTCGAGAACGAAGGGAGCGCAGTCAAATTTCCGCTGCCTAAATCGATCGAGAATCGAGCAATTTTGTTGATCGATGCACAGCTCACGAACAAGAATTTCCCGGAAGGATCGACCGTCAGCTCCTGCGGCCCGCAACTCGCTTCCATCGGAATTGGCGCGCCTGCGGAGACCAGCACACCTGTTCCAGGGGTGATCACAAATCTCGAAATGCTGTTGGAAAGCCAATTCGCAACAAAAAGAAATTTACCCTCTGAATCCAGGGCGATCCCCTCCGGCGAATCGCCAGTTGCTGCAGAACTATTCATGAGGACCGGCAGCCCCGATTCAGAAATAGAAAACTCCCATACTCTTCGATTGATGAGATCGGTTGCGTACAGAAAGCGAGCATCCGGCGTGAGTGCCACCAGTTGAAGATTCGACGTAACCGGAACAGTCACAGGAGTACCAGGCACATCGGACAAAGCGCCTGTAACCGGATCAATGTTGAACGCCGAAATCGTTTGCGCGTTCGATGTGTAGAGGTGGGTCGAAGTGAGGTCCACCACGATCCCGAGCGGCTGAGAATCACCCGTGATTGGGAACTCGGCAGGTGCGGTCGGTGTCAGGACACCGCTGATCGGCTCGATCCGATATCCCGACACGCCGATGGCATCCGTTCCCGCGTTCGCCACGTAGAGAAATTTCCCATTCGGAGTCGACGCCGCGTACAGTGGCGCATCGTCTGCCGGCACTGCCGGTCCGTTCGAGCTCAGCCTGCCCGTTGAGCCGTCAATAGAAAAGCCCTGTACCGTCGCTTCAATCGAATTCACCACGTATAGAAACTTCGCGCTCGCGTGGGCTGGGTTCGGTGTTGGGCTGGGGTCCGGGGTAGGGTTGGGGGTCATGTGTACTGAAGAACCGCCACAACCAGAGAGAATCAAGGCAAGTGTTAGCGGGCCGGCGGCGTGCAGCCACACCTTCCCATCAAAGTGCTTCATGTCTTCCAGTTTCCTTCTGTTTTTCCTGAGGATGCTTGGATAACAGGTCTATGGGGGAGGGCTCTCTGCTGTCCAACCACGAGTGAATACGATTTACATCTTTGTACTCTGAAATCGAGATTACTTATCGACGCGGGCCTCAGTTGTTTGAGAAATGTCGTTTGATTGTCACGACGACCTGGACTCAGGTGATGATCTGCACGGGTCGCCTTTCCTCCGGGACTGATGAAAGCAACCAGACTGTTTTCCACACTCGCGAAGCGCTGCGGACGATGGCGATCCGGCTCTGGACACCGCACAACGTACGCATCGCAACCATCCTGAACGCCACCACAACTGTGTTATCGTGATGAAAAATTTTCCCTGACAGGTTCGGAGAGGGCGCTATGGTCGATGCGGTTCGATTCCGATTGATGCTTCTGGAGATGCCCCAGGTTCGGATGCGTCTTGCGATCGAAAAGATCAGCAGCATCGGAGCCCCCGATTCAATTCCGAGGGCCATGCTGCAATCAAGGGCAAGAGTCGTGGCGATGGCATGCCGTCTATTCAATTCGACGTTGGGTTGGACCGGCGGTGCCGTCGTGGTGCTCTTTGCCTTGGCTATTCACGCCACTCCAGCCCGCGCACAAGTCTACGAGTACGACGCAGGGTCCGGATGTTACAAGGAGGAAAGTGGAGCAGTTGCGTCTTGCACCGGCTACCCGGGGCCTGCGTCTAGTCCTTCACAGGGCCCGCAAATTGGATACGACCCCTGCTTCCTGGCTCAGAACGCGATGCGCCCGTGCACCTCAGATCAGGGCAAGGCGCCAAAGCCGGTCGGCGTTGATGCCAATCTCGTTGGCACATGGGAAATTCCATGCAAGCGGGGACCATGGGTATTGACGATCAATCGCGATGGGACCTACAAATTTCACAGTGAAGCACAAGATGGAACCCCATCCCATGGCGGCACTTTTTCGGCAAGCAATGGACGCTGGTCTCTGAAAGCCGCAACCGGTTACGCCGACTCCGGCTTTTATTTGTTTCAGGCCCCGGACCTGTGGATCGCAACCGGAAAGGTTGGCGCTGCCGCCTGGCTCCGCCCTGCAATGGCCCAGAAGGAAATGCATTCTTGCACATCAGACCTGCGGCCCATATCAAAGCGGTCCGGCGTCGATGCCAATCTCATTGGCACCTGGGAACTTTCATTCAAAGGCGGACCGTGGGTGTTGACGATAGGTCGCGATGGTACCTACAAGTTTCACAGCGAAGCGCGAGACGGCGCCCCATCGCACTCGGGCACCTTTTCAGCTGGCAAAGGACACTGGTCGTTGAAGTCATCCAACGGATATACGGACGCCGGCTATTACCTGTTTCAGGCGCCAGGCGTCTGGATCGCAACTGGAAAACTTGGATCCGCCGCGTGGCTCCGCCCAGCTTCAGATTCCGCCTCGTGCAAACCTAATCCGTAGTTTCATAACGAATTGGGTCCGGCACTCTGGGCGGCATGACTCAGACTGCAAAAGCGTGGTGGCCAGGGACGGGATTGAACCGCCGACGCCGGCCTTTCGGAGGGCCGCGGACAAGAAACATGCGCTCCGCACAATCCCCAGAGCGCGGCCCTGAAACTCGGATCATTCAGATTGCAAAAGCATGGTGGCCAGGGACGGGATTGAACCGCCGACGCCGGCCTTTCGGAGGGCCGCGGACAAGAAACATGCGCTCCGCACTATCCCCAGAGCGCGGCCCTGAAACTCGGATCATTCAGATTGCAAAAGCATGGTGGCCAGGGACGGGATTGAACCGCCGACGCCGGCCTTTTCAGGGCCGCGCTCTACCACTGAGCTACCTGGCCTCAGTGAAGACTTTCAGTTGCGAATCCTGCGCGGAATCCGGCTGGGCCGGAGGAAGGTGGGATTACCCGAACAGTGTCCTGCAACGACCCTCGTAGTATAGCAATTCGGCATCGGCGACGCCAAACATTGGTCTCTACGGCACTTCCAGACGAAACAGGTCTTCGCTAGTTACTCGCGACCTCGTCCTTTACCAAACGAAGCGGCACCTCCATCGTGCCGACCTTTCGCGTTCGTTCATCGTAAATGCCCGTCCTGAGCCAATAGTCCCCCTTGGGAACCTTCACTGCCCCGTGCAGTTGGACACCATTCTTCTGAAAGATGGGATAAACATCCGGTTTCACGTTCAGCTGAATGAGATGATCCTCGCGGGTTACTATCTGCCCGTAGCGGTCGTAAACGATCCAGGAAACATTGAGCGTGTCGTGCCTATTTCCATCTGGCTCCAGTTTTAATCCCAAGTCACCCAGATCCACTGCAAAGTCGATTAGATATCGGCCATTGGCCTGATCACTGGACGCGGAGGAATCACCCGGCTTCGCATCGGCGTGATGGACGTGCGCTTTGTAAAGGATCTGCTCTGTCTGAGGCATGCCGAATTCCATAAACGGAGCAAGTGGATCGCGCTTTGTCGGATCCTCCGAGGCTGCGAGCGCCGCTTCTTTCTGGATCGCTCCCGCAGCGCCAGGAAGATTCTCCTCCCGCGCGAAATAACCCCGACGGTAAGACAGTCTGTATTTTCCATCGCCGGCCTTCACCGCGATGTTCCGGAAGGCCCCGTTCATATTCGTGTTGCTCGGCGTGTACGACACTGTATAAAAATCTGCGCTCGACCGAATCACTTTGCCAATGATCCCCGTGAGATCGTTCTGGTTATAGAACGCCACGCCCCCAGTCTGCTCTGCAAGCATGTCCATCGTCGAGTTACTGCTGCCTCTCTTCTCACTTTCATCCAGCAGACCGCCGGCGAAGCCTCCCTGTGTCTGTCCAGCATTCGGCGGGTTCGCGGAAGCGCCCGGAGGTGCGCCCAGCAGTTGTGCGCCGTTGGTGATCGTCGGGTCGAGAACGTTTTCCGCGGTATAGAACTGCTGCACCGTCGCACCTCGGGCATCAACGGGATATATCGCGACGCGGGCGGCCGAAAGCAGGTTGATAGTGGTCTTGATCGCATCATCGAACCGCATCTGCGTCTGACCGAACAATTCCAGCGGAAATGCTCCCGAAAGCCAGATCACGTTCTTTCGTCCTGGGAAGCCGCCAAGAAACGTCGCGAGTTGATTGAGATCTCCAAGCGTTTTGAATTCACGATCGTTATCTTGCGCGTAGCGGGTCTCATGCAGAAAGTTCTGAAATGCCGCCACCGATTCTGGACTTACAGCCGGAACCGGGCTGTTCGGTCCCTGGTTTTCCTGTGCCACCATCAGAGCGATGATGGAGTTGAGCGCATTCAGCTCCCCCATCGTCTGCAGCATCACCGCAGCCTCGGCTTTGTCGTACTTGCGATACCCCAACGCCATCGACAGCAGTGCCGGATCATCTGAAAATCCCTCAACAAAGCTCAGGCGCATGCCCATGACGAAGATTGCAAGGCGCGTTCCCGGTTTGAGTGTTTTCAGGTAATTCTGCGCCGAACGCCGCAACCAGATCTGATCGTCCATCGGCGTGTTCAATGCGTCGAGCAGTAACACATTCACCGCAGGCGGCGTGGGCAATGGCGAATAGTTGCTGAAGACATTAGGAGGCAGGCTCGGAAACTCCAGCGGTTGAGAGCGCCGTGCCAGATCCTCGGCGGTATGCTCTTCGAAATAAGCGAGTGATTGCGGCTTGCCATCCTCGAGCACTGTGAAATCGCCTTGCTTGAGACCCTTGACCGGGTTGCCGTTCTTGTCGGTCACGAGGACATCCACCAGCACAGCGCGACTGCTTACTTTGAGCGTGGGTTCTGCGTTTTCCTGTGGCTTCTCGACCTGAGCCGATAAGCCTGCGGCAAGACATGTCCCCAGAACCGCAACCGCCGCACTCGAGCACTTCATGAAGCCCCCTTGCTTACCTCGTTGCGAATTGTCGCTTTCGCGGCCATCTTCAGTTCCGGAGGGTTACGACCAAAAGACTAGCATTCCGTTTTGCCTCTGACTCGCTGAAATGGTTCAATCAGGGCTCTTTGTGTTCTGTACTGGCTTGGGACTTTGCTTGCGGGACATCCCTGCGAGGAGCCGATGCCCCAGGCGAAACGCCGGCGATCGGATCGCCGCTGTCTGCCTCGTCGAAGATCATGGTTGAACTGGAACCGAACCGGTGATAGTTCGAGAAGATGGTCTGATTCACCATTTCGATCGGCTTCTGCAATTTATGGCTCCCGCGCGAGCAGCCCCTGGCTTCTTGCACCATGAAAGCAAGACTCCGTAACGGGCAAATGAACTGCCGACGCCCGATGAGCACCGGTCCATATTCGATGACACTGGCGACATGCGAAACAGGATCGCTATCACCCGATTCAACCTCGAGCGTCAGCCGCAGGATCGCTCCGCTTCGCGGAGCCAGAGCGATCGAACCATGGTATCCAGGTATGTCATGAAATGAGCCATGCTCTTCGCAGCGGTCGTCAACCTCATAGTGCGAACGATCACGCGGCACAGAGTATCGGTAAACCGCGGCGATCCCACCCATGGTGTTCTCCCAATGGTCGAAGGAAACAGCGCCCTGTTCGATGTCCATCAACACCACCGCCGCCTGGGTTCCAAACTCGCCACGACTCTGAAAGGCCAACTCCTCACTCTTATTGGGTTGGGCATCTGAGGTAGACTCAACCACCTCTTTCCCATCTCGAAACGTGATCCGCTTCTGGACAACGTCACGGCGGCGGAAACCGGCACTTTCAGTGCCAGTCTGAATAAAATTAAGCGCTGACGGCGTGTTATCGAAGCTGGTGGTCGTTCGCATCGCTACAAAATCAGGCAAGTGCGAAAGCTTCCCAAACACATAATCGCGCGCGGCATTGAAAAGGGCGTTCTGCGCCTCTGCGTCCGGCGCGGTGTGTGGGACTTCTTCGCTTTCCGGCAGTTTCAGGAGCGCAGAACGGTCCGCAGCTTGTTGCAAAATCATTTGCGCATGGGCGCCCAGCTTGTACTGCCCGACCAGTCGGTACAGTGTGAGGGTGCTCATCCGCTCGGTCAACTCGACCGTAGCCAGCCGCGAGAGCACGCTGTCGTCCACCATGGGGAGGAGATCGCTGTCTACAATCTCTGCGACCTCATCCGGCGAGCTCGGCTGGGGTTTACCCGCATGGGATTTCTGAACCTGTTCAGCAAGAAGTTGCTCGACTTGGGCAACAGTCATCTTCTCAGCCGCATTCGCCGGCAACGCAAGCCCCGCGAGTATCCCGAGAAACAACAGGAACCGCAACTGAAGTGACCTCTCCCCTTGCTGGTAGAAGCGCCTTTCCAATGATTCCAGGGTCTCGCATGCGTCTCGTCTGCGACCCCGAACGTTAGCCAACGATTTTAGCCCAAATCCAACGCGGAATTGTCTTTAAATCATCATCGTGCGACGGCTTTCATCCCTCTGGTGTTAACCTTTCCACAGCCGTCGCCACTTTTGTTTATGTCGCTGAAAAAGCCATCTCGCCGCGAATTTCTCGTTGCGGGTTCGACCGCCGCCCTGGCCGCGACGGTATCCACTAATCCATCGGATGCTTCACCCGCCTCCAGCGTGGCGCCGGCTGAACACGAATCGCTTCCCTTTCCAACCAGCGAATTGCTCCAAGCGGGCCAGCAGCGGACATTCAGCGGCGATCGGGCCACCCAGGTCGCGATGCCTATCGGCGGGCTTGGTGCTGGATGCATCTGTATCAACGGCTCCGGTGGTCTGCAGGACTTTGCGATCCGCACCCGGCCAGAGACCACCGCGCTTCCGGCAGGCTTTACTTCGAATTCACCTGAGGCGGCATTCGCGATCCTTCACGTCAAGGGTGCTGCCCCAGTAACCAAATTGATCGAAGGTCCTTTCCCGCCTTTCAAGATCTTCGATCAGGGTCTTCAGGGACAAGGTATGCGACGCAGCGGTTCAGAGGGATTCCCCCGCTTTGAAAAGTGCAACTTCCGGGGGGAATTCCCGTTCGCAGAGATCCGCTTCGCTGACCAGCTAATTCCGCTGGATGTCTCGCTGATCGCGTGGAATCCCTTCATTCCTCTCGACGACAAGGACTCGGGCATTCCCTGTGCCATCCTCGAATACACGTTTCGCAACACTTCATCGAAGGCCGTCGACTTCGAATTTTCCTATCATCTCTCTCACCTTGCGCCGGGCTGCCGGCCCGATCAGGCGGCCAGTGCCAACAGTGTCATTCCCGGAAAGGGCGCGTTTCTCTTCAATCGCGAGGCAGCGAACGCCGAAGCCTTCGGCAGTGCGGCTCTCACCGTGATTGGCGCAAAGCCGCGCATCAAGGCCATGTGGTTGCGAAGCCCAGGCTGGGAATTCGACTCCCTCTCAGCCTTGTGGCGCGAGGTGTCCTCAGGCGCCTTCACAACCAATGATGGCTCCAACACGGTGGACAATGCCGGCCGCAATGGCGCGTCGATCCTCCTGGATGGTCATCTGGAAGCCGGCCAGTCCCACACTTGGCCCATCCTTATTACATGGCACTTCCCGAACTGCTATCTGCGCGAAGGCGGAATCGCTCAGAACCAAAGTTCCGCGGAGGGCCAGCCCGGCTGTCGCACTGTACCGGCGGACGCCCCTCCGCCGTGGCATCCGTTCTATTCCACGCTCTGGAAAGATGCGCGCGAAGTCGCTGCGCACGTCGAGCAGAACTACGCTTCGCTGCGCACGCGGACCATTCAGTTCAAGAATGCGTTGTTCAACTCGTCGTTTCCGCCGTACGTGCTCGATGCCGTTTCGGCCAACCTCGCAATCCTGAAAGCGCCCACAATCCTTCGCGAGTCGAACGGGAACGTCTGGGGATGGGAAGGATGCTTCCCTGACGCTGGCTGCTGCCATGGATCGTGCACTCACGTGTGGAACTACGCGCAGGCAATGCCGCATTTGTTTCCGGCACTTGAGCGCACGCTGCGCGATCTCGAGTTGTCGCGGTCGATGGACGAACGCGGGCACGTGAATTTCCGCGGAGCTATCCCTGACGGGCCTGTCGATCACACGTGGCATGCAGCTTCCGATGGGCAACTCGGCGGCATCATGAAGGTCTATCGCGACTGGCAGATCTCCGGAGATGCTTCATGGTTGAAGCGCATGTATCCGCTTGCGAAGAAGTCGATTGATTACGGGATCTCCACGTGGGATCCGGATCATCGCGGCGGCCTCTTCGAGCCGCACCACAATACATATGACATCGAGTTCTGGGGCCCGGACGGAATGTGCACCAGCATCTATCTTGGTGCGCTTTCGGCAATGACAAAGATGGCGGGTGCGGTTGGGGAATCGGGAGATGCGTCGCAGTACTCCGACCTGGCGGAGAAGTGCGCCAAGTTCATGGATGAGACCCTGTTCAATGGCGAGTACTACCAGCAGAAGGTGGAGTTCCAGGATCTGCATGATCAGTCGTTTGCGCAATCCATCGCGCATGTGGATGAGAAGAGCAGCGAGATGCAGCAACTGCTCAAGCGCGAAGGACCGAAGTATCAGTACGGGTCGGGATGCCTATCCGATGGCGTGATCGGTGCGTGGATGGCGAGGATCTATGGTATCGAAACGCCGCTTGCGCAGAAGAACGTTCACTCCACGCTTCAGGCAATCTTCCGCAACAACTTCAAGACAGACCTGAGCCAACATGCCAACGCGCAGCGGCCGGGTTACGCCATGGGACATGAGCCGGGGTTGCTGCTTTGCAGCTGGCCGCGTGGCGGTAAGCCGACTCTGCCGTTTGTCTACTCGGACGAGGTGTGGACTGGGATCGAGTACCAGGTCGCATCGCACTTGATTCACGAGGGATTCGTTGAAGAGGGCCTGACGATTGTGCGGGCGTTGCGCAGCCGGTACGACGGGCGCACGCGGAATCCATGGAATGAATACGAGTGCGGAAACTGGTACGCCAGAGCGATGTCGAGCTATGAACTGGTCGCGGCACTCTCAGGTTTTCGCTATTCGGCGGTCGATCGCACGTTGCACTTTGGCCCGAAGCTGAAGGTGCGACCGTTCGTAAGCCTCTTCTCGACTGCGTTCGGCTACGGGACGATTTCGCTCGATGGCCGCAACGTTACGGTCAAGATAATTGAGGGTGAACTGCCGATCGAGAGTTTGGTATTCACCGATGGGGATGGGATGCCCCGCACGATCGAGTGGAAGACAACGGCGCACTCGAGTGCGCCCGCGACGAAGAGTTTGTGAAACAGGGGACGAGGGGACTAGGGGACTAGGGGACTAGGGAACGAGGGACTAGGGAGATACCCTCTGCGAATTCTTTTTGACCTTAGAGTTTTGTACGTAATAGAGGAGGGGGGAGTTGCTTCTTGCTTCCTCCCACTCATCGCACGGTGAAGCTGTGCGATGAATGGGGCACAGCTTCGTGATCGATACTCGTGGGTATCGATGCTGGTGAGGACGCGGATTTGCTCGACCTGGAAATTTGCAGGGTTGCGGGATCAGATCATCTGGCTGATCTGTGGCCGCGTTTTGTGTTTCCTTTTTTACCTTAAAAATCTGTACGTGATACGTGAGGCTAGCTTTTCGCCGCAGGGGCTGAAGCCCGCCTTCCTATATGGTGTCTTTCGGCACGACTAAAGTCGTGCCCTGACGCTTTTCGAGGTCTGGAGGTCTTTGTTCACCAAGTCGTGATGGACGCTCTCCAGGTCTGGAGGTTCTGTTCTCCGGAGAATTTGCAGGGATTGGGTCTGGTTGTTTTTGGGTGGGGGTTTCTGGGCATCGGATTGTCGCGTTTTGTGTTGCGGGGTCAGATCAAGTTGCAGTCTGCGGCCGCGTTTTTGTGTTTCCTTTTTTTACCTTAAAAATTTGTACCTAATAGATGTGGATAGGTTTAATGAGCCGGGTTCGGGCGGATCTCCGGGATGGGCTGGATTCCGGGCCTGATCTCGAGCATTTCAGGCTGGGATATTTTCGGATCTCCCTTCGTGAGATGGCCACCTCCGTTTGAATGGTTCTGTTCCGTGGATTGCTTCTGGCTCGATGAATGGCCGCAGGCGGCGAGGAATTGAATTGCTTTCTGGTTGCCAGCGGCGGCGAGGCGAGCGATGGCCTGGTCGGAGGGGCGGCGGGTGACGGAGCCGGGTTGGGGACGGTCCATCATCTGGAGACGCTCGGGGCTCTGGAAACGCTCGATGGGTTGGGGCTGGGCACTGTGGGATCTTTGGCGGAGCCAGGCTTTCTGTTTGGCGACGATCTGGCTGATGAGTTCTTCGGGCGTGCCGTTCTGCATGGAGTCGTAGAACTCATCGATGTCGAAGAGATTGGGCTCCCAGACATCATCCTCGGGGCGCGGGGGTCCGATGGGGAGCGAGGCGCCGCCTGCCAATTGAATTTCTGTCATGAGCTTGGCGACGAACTTGAGGCCGTGCATGAAGGTGTCGGCTTCCGAGCGCTTGATGCGGCGTTCGGCCAGGGCGTTGAGGACGGCTTTGACGGCGATGACGACGCCGGGATTGTCGTTGAAGTCGGGCAGGCTGAAGGGCTGCTTCT
>Ga0207671_10005818_pt1 | contig 11204 bp, 7 predicted proteins | sample KBSC24metaG_FD_184352 | JGI IMG/M metagenome (GOLD analysis project Ga0207671, IMG submission 184352) | Corn rhizosphere microbial communities from Kellogg Biological Station, Michigan, USA - KBS C2-4 metaG (SPAdes) (version 2) | ecosystem: Host-associated > Plants > Roots > Rhizosphere > Soil... | reverse complement strand
ACCTGACAGTAGGGCTTCGCTGGGACGGCCAGATCATCGGCAGTCCTCCCACATACAATGCCTTACTGGATCATGACCTGGGTGTGAACACACATGTCGTGCCTTTCGATGCCAAGAACATCCAGCCCCGTGTCAACCTGATCTGGGATGTAAACAACGATGGACGTGACATCGTGAAGTGGGGCGCCGGTCTCTTCGCTTCCGAACTGACGACGCAACCCATCACCTTTGCCCATATCGACAATGGCGTGGATTTCCGACAGGTAGATATCCGGACCAATGTGCCTGTACCCAACTGGCAGGCCTACCAGAAGGATTTCAACCTGGTGCCCGGTGTGGATTATTACAATTCGCTGACTACCAAGCAGCCCGCTACGGTGCTGGTACTGGACAAGCATCTGAAGAACCCGCTGACCTTCAAGACAAGCCTGAGCTATTATCACTATTTCAATAACTGGTTCCGGATGGGGGCTAATGTGTACTTTGACAATACGTGGGATAACTTTTACCTGTATGATCTGAACCTTCGCCGTACGCCGGGATTCGTGACCAATGAAGGCCGGGAAATATATATGGACGCGTCTTCGGTCAGCGCTACCAGCAAAAACCAGGCTCCCATTGCCAATTCCCGCATTTCTTCCAATTTCAACCAGGTGCGGTATTTCACCAATACGAAATGGTCGTCCAAATACATCGGCGCTGTGATAGAAGCCGCTGCCCAGATAGGTCGCGATGGATCTTTCACGCTGTCCTATGCCAAAGGCAAAGCGACAGGTACGCCTCCGTATGACAACGGGGATCCCCGCAACTCAAATTTTGCCGTTGGCGCTTCCTACTGGAATTATGCTTCTTATGGAAAGAACTGGTACAGCGACGGCGATCAGCCGAACAAGATCGTGGCTTTGCTGCTTAGCCCCACGTTCTACGGAGTTAGCATCAGCTCATCCTTCCAGGCTTATCAGAATGCACGCTATTCTTCCTACATCGATAAGGATATCATCGGTGAAGCCAATGATGGTACCGACCTGGCCTATATCTATGACCCGAAGAATCCTAATACACCGGCGGATATCGCTGCAGGTATGAACACGATGCTGGCCAAGACCAGCCCGAATTTCAGAAAGTTCCTGGAAAAGAACTATGGCAAGTTCGCTCCTTATAACGGCGGTCTGATGCCCTGGCGTACCCAATGGAATATGAGTGTGCAATATGAACTGAAGATAACGGGCACTCATAAGATCGGCTTGCGGTGTGACATTTACAACGTGCTCAACCTGCTGAACAATAAATGGGGCGGCTATACCCAGATCATCAATACGAACCTGTATCAGCTGAATGGGTTCGATCCGAATACAAAATCCTATAAATACACGGTCAATCAAAGCGCAGGCGCCGAACTCAAGACGACGGGCGCAGGCTACTCGGTACAGTTTGGAGCACGGTATTCGTTCTAAGTTTTTTTATATAAATTCCAGGAGGGCGGAATGCCCTCCTTTTTTTATGAGGAAAGTTCTGTAGTGTAAGTCCTTCAGCTGTATCTGTCATTCCTCCAGGGATAGGCTGTATTGGAGTAGCCCCGTTGCTCCCAGAAACCCAGTTTATTGGAGGTGAGGAATTCGATACGGTTGATCCATTTCGATCCTTTCCATGCGTACAGCTGTGGCGTGATCATCCGTACGGGGCCTCCGTGCTCGCGCGGGAGGGGTTTTCCATCGAAGGTATGCACCAACAGTACATCCGGCTTCAATGCTTCTTCCAACGAGACATTGGTGGTGTAATCGTCGTATCCATAACACAGCAGATGCGTCGCTGTTTCCAGTGGCTGTACCAGGGCGGCCAGGTCCAGCAGCCGCACTCCCTTCCAGGGCATATTGAGCTTTGACCAGGTGGTCACACAATGAAAGTCGGAGATATCTTCCGTCTGGGGCAGGGCCATAAAATCCGCCCAGTTGAGATGTACCGGATGTTCTACTGCTCCATCCAATACGAGCTCCCATTTATCCAAAGGAATATCCGGCTGTAAACCGAGATCCAGCACAGGCCATTTGGTGGTGATCACCTGTCCCGCAGGCACGACGGGCATGCCGTGCCGATTGGGTATGCCACTGCCCATGGGCTTGTCATCGGCTATGGAAGGAGTAGCCTTCATCTTTTCCTCAAAACGGGCCCGCAGTTTCATGCGGGCTTCTACGACCCTGTTGAGCTTGTCTGATGCTTCCATGATGAAGGAGGTTGATGTCTATCGACGGTACGCTAAAGGTAGGCACAATTTTTTAACTGCACTCTTAAAAAGCATATGAGCAAGTCATCCATTGCCTGGAGAGCAGCCGGATTCGGTGTTATCGCCGGTATGCGGAGCGCTTCTGCACCAGCGCTGCTAAGCAATCATTTTTGCAGACGTGAGAACAAGGCACTACATGGATCAAAATGGAAATGGTTCTGCAGCAAACGGGCAGCGAATGTCTTTTCCGTCATGGCTGCCGGAGAGGTGCTGGCTGATAAGATACCTTCCATTCCTGACAGGATATCTCCGCCAGGGTTGATAGGTCGGGCACTCTTCGGGGCATTGGCGGGAGCTGTCCTGGATAATGCTACGGGAGGAAAAACGCCTTTAGCGCCCTGGGCAGGAGCTGGTGCTGCCGTGGCTGCCACCTTTGCCAGTTTTTATGGGAGGAAAGCGTTGTCCCGGAAAATTGCCGACAGAAAGATTGCGGTTGTGGAGGATTTGATTGTGTATGGGGTGGGGATGTGGTTGACGCGTACGATGTCTAAGTAAGGGGATAAGAATGCTTTTGAGACTATGTTCCCTTTTTGGGAATGTTTCCGTTTTGCAAGTTATTGGCAGATAGATAGATATGAATTGGCATCTTTCTGGAACTAAAGATATACCCTTAAAAATCCAATTTATGAATGCCCGTATCTACCGCCCTTTTTGTATGTTCTGCCTGTTGCTGGCGCAGTTTGTTTATCCCCCGCAGAGTAAGGCTCAATCTTCCGCCCGGACGCCGCTGACCATTCTCACTCCCTGGCAAAAGCAGGAAGACTATATGGAGTCCCGTGTATCCGGTAAGTTAAGTTCGGAGATGAAAAAGATTGTCGGAGGCTTTGCCGCCTGGGCGCAGCAAACCAGCCTGGACTCACTGGCATGTACACCCGCATGGTGCGGCGCTTATTTCGGCGCAAGGAACAATGTTTTCCCCTTGTTGCAATATGAGATGAGAGCCGGGTTTTTCCCAGGTGATGTAGGGATGCTGAATGCCGGACGTGGCAAGGAAAGCCGTCTGGTGATCACAGCCAATGACCTTGGCGTCCTGCAACAGACCTTTTCTCTCAATGGAAATGATTACCTGAGCCTGCCGCCTATGCAGGAAATGTATGATGGCGTGCGATATAGCGAGGTTGCCGGTGAGAAGGAAGAAGCCGGGGAAAGCAGCCGGACGAGGACCTGGCTGATCACCCATGCAGGTGAGTTACCTTATACCGTGCTCAGTCGCAGGCAGTACCTCGAAGAAGCCAAAAAGGAAATAGCGGCGGATAAGCAAAGACTAAAAGAAGATCTGCAGCAACGTATCCCCGTGAAGACTGCCCAGGAGGAAGAGGTTGCCCAAAAAAGGGAGATCGAGGCTATCGGAAATATGTACAGTGGTGTTACGCGGGACAGCAGGGTACGCAGCTACCTGGCGACCTACAAGCCTGATTCCGTCTATTTTAAAGAAGTTTTTGCTGCGCAGTCGGCTCCGTTGGATAGCGATTCCCTGCTGTTGGACAGCGTGCTGACAAAGTCCTCTGCAGATTACCTGGAAAAACCTGCTTTTGTCTCTGTGGCTGCCCATGATTTCAGAGACTTCGAAGATGGGCGGCCGGGCAGCAGGATGCTGGCAAAATGGAATCTCCCATATTTTGATAAGAGTCTTTCCCTGGCGAGACCCCAGTTCATGGTTGTCTCCTGGCAATATGATGTTGCGGATGGATCTGCTGTGAGCATAGATCAGCGGATTGTGGGGTTGAGCTATTGCGATCTTCAGGGATTGCTTACTTCCCTGTCCGCAGGGCCTTTGCGGTGAGTGCTACGCGGGCAGCTGCAGATGGAATAATGTTTTATTTATACCGGATCTTATAGGTCAGGATGATGAGCGCAAACAGGAGCGTGATGCCATTGGCGAGATAGACGGGAACATTGCTGGTGAAGATGCCGTAGAGGAGCCAGAGCAGGGTGCCGAAAGTGAACAGAGCGTACATTGACAGGGATATGCTTTGGGTGTCCTTTGTGCGGATGGTCTTTATTGCCTGGGGAAGAAAGGAGAAGGTCGTACTGGCGGCGGCCAGCAGGCCGACGAGGGTGATGAAGTTCACTGGAAATTTTAGAGTAAGATACGGTTTTTTCGGTGGGTGCGGGAGATAGAGTAATTTGTCCTACATTTAAACGATATTTGGGAAAATTGCACCTTCATGGCAAATAATGCGCTGAATCATGAGCTTGGTCCTATCGTCCAGAAGACCATGGCGGATGTGGTAGAGATCCGGTTACGGGAATATCTGAAGGAAAAATCCTTTAAGCCGGGAGATGCGCTGCCTAAGGAGCTGGAGATAGCCCATTCGCTGGGGGTGAGCAGGAATGTAGTGCGGGAGGCTCTCAGCCGGCTACGTATGCTGGGTATGGTGGAGACGAAGAAGAAGAGGGGGATGGTGCTGGCCCGACCGGATATCCTCAGCTCTTTTGAAAGAGTGCTGGATCCTCTCATCATCGGGGAGAGCACCCTGCGGGATATTTTCGAGATCCGTCTTACCCTGGAGGTGGGACTGGCCGATCTGCTTTACCTGAGAAAAACAAAGAAGGATGTGGAAGAGCTGGAGCAGATAGCCAAGAACCAGAAAGTAACCAGCGGGCGGCAGACCTTTCGAATCAAGAATGAAATAGCCTTTCACGGAAAGATATACCAGATGACGGGGAATGAGACGCTGACACGTTTTCAAAACATGCTCCTTCCTATATTCGGCTACCTCGTCAGCCTGGAAAAAGTCCCCATTATCGGTAAAGTATCCCATCTCGATCTCGTCGAGATATTGAAACATGGCTCCAAGGAGGAGTTTCGCCAGGGGATGCTGCAGCACCTGGAACATCATTTTGCCAAATTGAAGTAGATCCCCGGGCAATTTTCCCTTCATAATGTTGTACTGACAAGGCTTTCGGGCCTTACCCCGCTCCGCCCGCAAATCTTTTTTTGGGAGGATGGTTTTTCTTTCTACATTTGTTATGTACTACATAAGGACTAATAAACCTAATAACACTTGCCATCATGACAAACATTACTTCCAAGAACCATCCGGGGTCTCGTCGGTTGGGGCTTTGCTGGCTGGCGGCCTTTTCATTATTTATAGACAGCGGCTGCAGTAAAAGTCCTGCTGTCCGTACATCGGCAAACAATACCAGCAGCAGGGCCGCCACGGCTTATCACACCAGCATAGTGCTGTTCAATGGCGGCAATGAGGGTGCCGGCGGGGTGACCACCTATCATTCATTCCGTATCCCTTCGATCGTGAGGACAAACAATGGCACGCTGATCGCTTTTGCGGAAGGCCGGAGATGGAGTCCCAGCGATTATGGAGATATCAACCTTGTATTCAAACGTTCGACCGACAATGGCGCCACCTGGTCTGCATTGGGTGAGATAGCAGCCCAGGGGCCGGGCACCTGGGGTAACCCGACGGCCGTCTACGACGCGAATAAGGGGACTAACGGACGGGTATGGCTGTTTATGAACTGGAATGACAGCGCCAAACACGCGATCTCCGATTTCAAACATTATGGCGACCGGAGGGTCTATACATCGTACAGCGATGACCATGGGGTAACATGGTCGACGCCGGTGGACAGGACGTCTACGCTTACTGATACCAGTTACATATGGGATGCCATGGGCCCGGGCATCGGGATCCAGACTGTGGCGGGCGACCACCCCGGCAGGCTGGTCATCCCGGCTTATGGAAGGAATATTTACAGCGACGACAACGGCGCTACCTGGCACGCTCAGTATATGGCCGGAGCAAAGCATGAGAGCACCATCGTGGAAAAGATGGATGGCACCCTGCTGAGGAATGACAGACCGAATGCCACAGAATGGGCTGCCGCTAAAAAGCGGGTAAAATCCTCCGGTACCATCACAGGCGGCTTTGGCTCATGGTCTGCGGATGCCGCGTTGACAGACCCCATGTGCGAGGGCTCTATCCTGCGGTACAACAGGGACGCTCCCGACAGGATATATTTTCTGAACCCGAACAGCGACAGCAAGCGGTGTAACATGACGGTGAGGATCAGCTATGACCAGGGCGCTACCTGGCCTATCAACAGGGCAATCTACGACTGGAACACCTGTGACTATGCCGCCATCGAGGCTGGCAATAACATTGCGAAAGGGGGGTATTCCAGCATGATCAAGACTGCTGATTTTGCGGTAGGGGCCCTGATCGAGATCAATGAAGGCCTGAGCAGCAGCAGTACCAGCCATAAATCCATTGAATTCCACAAATTCAATTTGCCCTGGATCCTGAATGGGGCCACTGAACCTTAGTCCTATTCATTATTTAAACCAATTCAAAAACTTTTCTTTCAAACCGATTAATTGCATATGAAAAAGCAATGTATTCTACCCCACCTGCGCTGGCTGCCGCTGGTCGCGCTGATGTTCTTCACCCTGTCAACCCTGGGACAGACGGTCCCTCTTACAGGAAAGATCATCGACAGTGCGGGCAAGGGCCTGGAAGGGGTCAGCATCATCGTAAAGGGTCATAAAAAGGCCACCATTACGGATGGGTCGGGAGATTTTAGCCTGGCAATCCCTGCTGTCCGGGCCACGTTGGTGTTGTCGGCCGTGGGCTATGCGCCTCAGCAGATAACCGTAGGGGCAGATCAGCGTATGGTCACTGTGACGCTCAATCGAAGCACAGATGCCTTGCAGGACGTTATCATCGTGGGTTATACCCAGCAAAGCCGGGCAAAGACCACTGCCGCCGTCAGCAAGCTGGACATGGCAGAACTGAAGGACGTCACTAGTCCCAATCCGGTGCTGGCCTTGCAGGGCAAGCTGCCCGGAGTATCCGTCCCCGTCAGCTCGGGTCAGCCGGGAGCATCGCCGGTGAATATCATCATCCGGGGCGGTACCAAGCTGAATGTATACGGAACGGGCATCGGCAACAGCGGTGGCAACGCCGTCGGCAGCAGCGAAGCAACCAGTCCCCTGGTGGTCATCGATGGGGTCTTCCGTCCCATGGCGGATGTCAACCCCTATAATATCGAGTCCATGCAGGTGATGAAGGATGCGGCCGCCACTTCCATTTACGGAGCCCAGGGCGCCAACGGGGTCATAGTGGTAAAGACAAAGAACGGTAAATACAATAAGAAGATGACGTTGATGATGAACCACCGCACCACCTGGGAGACGAATTCACGGACGCTGAACTATATGGGCGCGGAACAATATCTTCGTCTGGCCCGTACAACGGTAAAAAACACTTTCGACGCCCTTCCGAAGGATAATATGCTCAACCAGGGCGGCTTCTCCGCGGGTACCCGTGTGTACACCGCCAAAGGCCAGTACGGCAAAAATGTCAACCTCACCGCCTTGTATGACAATATAGTGGCGGTGGAAGGACAGGCGTATGTAGACAACCTGCTGAAACACGGATATAAGACCATGGACGACCCCATCAATCCCGGCACCACGCTCCTGTATGCGGACAACCATTACCAGGACCTGCTCTGGAACACGGGGATCACCAACAACGAGAATATTTCCCTCGATGGCGGCAGCGACAAGTCCAGCTATTTTGTCAGCGCCAACTATATCAAGCAGGCAGGCACGTTTGTGGGTACGAATTACAAACGTTATGACGTACTGGGTAATTTCAGCTACAAGCCGGCCGACAATTTCAAGCTGGATGTCATGGCCAACTACCAGAATATCCTGCCCAACTATGTAGCCGGCTTTGTGAACGAGCTGATACGGAGTACCCGTATCACTCCCCTGATCCGCATTTTCAAGGACAATGGCGATCCCGCTTTGGGTGAGATCTGGACCACGGTAAACAGGTTTCATACCTTGAAATATGATCAGACCCGGGTATCTACGGAACGCTTCGTCAACAGGGTCGCCGGCGACTGGACCATTATTCAGGGATTGCATTTCAAGCCTTCCGTATCCTACTATGCGCAGAATTATACGTATATGTTCATGCGTAAGGCCACGCCTTCCGACGAGATCCAGCCTTCCACCCAGCGTCAGAAGAACGAGAATATCAACAACACCCGTCAGCTGATGACGGACCAGATCCTGCAATATGATTTCAACGTGGGCGCCGATAATCATTTCACGGTCCTGGGCGGCTTCAATTACACCCGCAAAACGGGCAACACAGTGACCGTGGGTACCCAGCGGGCCAGCAACGATTATGTTTTTACGATCGTCGAACCTTCCACATCCAGCATCAGCGGAGTGGTGACCACCAATGTTACGGACCTGGGCACGACGCTTTCCGAGACCCGTTCAGCCAGCTATTTCGGGCAGATGAACTATGATTATGACGGAAAGTATCTCTTCAGCAGCTCCCTCCGTTATGACGGGTTCTCCAATTTCGCGCCGGAGAATAAATATGCTCTTTTCCCTTCCGTGGCCGCGGGCTGGAATGTCGCGCGGGAGAAGTTCTGGCATGTAGCGCCTGTCAGTACCCTGAAGCTGCGGGCCAGCTGGGGACAGGCCGGTCTCAGCGATCTGGACCTTACCGACACTTACGGCGGTTATTCCGCTACGGCATATGCACAAAATTCGGGCATCCTTCGTAGTAACCTGGCCAACCCCAACCTGAAATGGGAGACTACGGAGACGACGGACCTGGCGGCAGAGATCGGGTTGTTTAAGGATAGGGTCAGCCTGGTGGTGGACTATTATAATAAATTGACAAAAGACCGGCTGGACTCCAAACCCCTTCCTTCGGAAGCGCCTTTCTCCAGCATCACCTATAACAACGGCACGCTCCGCAACAGGGGCGTGGAAATAGGGTTGGAAGCGCAGGTGATCCATGCCGGCGCCTTTAGCTGGAAAACGAACTTCTCCTTTGCTTTCAACCGTACAGTGATCACGAAACTGCCGGCCAACGGACATCCTAAGAACAGGCAATCCGGCCAGGTGGTGTGGGACCCGGGCACCAAGCAGAATGTGGAACAGGGTGGTTATGCCGAGGGCGAACGTCCTTTCGGGCTCTGGGCTTTCAAGGTACTGGGGGTATTCTCTACCGACGCGGAAGCTGCTGCCTGGAATGCGAAGATCAAGGATAACCTGGCATCGTCCGCCGGCATCACCGTTGGTAAACATGCCGGGGACTATATCTTCGCCGATGTCAATGGTGACGGGATCATCGATCAGAAGGACCAGGTGTTTATGGGTTATCGCACGCCCAGCATCCTGGGCGGCATGCAGAACACCTTCTCCTGGAAAGGCATTTCCATGCGCGTGACTATTGACTATGCCATGGGCCATCTGATCAGCAATGGGGCGTTGGCCCGCAGCCTGGGACAGGGCCGTGCCTACAATGAAGGAGCGCCCAAAGAGGCGCTGGGACCGGACATCTGGCAGAAATCCGGCGACGTAGGTAAAAAATATGCGCGCTTCTCTTTTGCGGACTATGATTTCGGTGAGCGCAACTATCTCCGCAATGCCTCGCTGGGCACCAACTATACCTACTCTTCCGACGTATCGCCCATGATCGAAAAAGGCGACTTCCTGGCCTTCCGGGAGATATCCATCGGGTATGATATACCGAAAGAGCTGCTCAAAAAGGCGCATGTGGCCGGGCTTAATGTCTTTGCCAGCGTGAACAACATCGGTTATATCACGGGCTATAAGGGTTTCAACCCAGAGACATACACCGGCGTGGATGGCGGCGGCTATCCCCGTCCAAGACAGTATTCCGTAGGTGCTACCCTGAAATTTTAAAAACATTTACCATATGCAAAAGCTTATCAATATACTTTTTTTGCCCGCGGCCGTACTGCTTACGATGACGGGCTGTAAGAAAATGCTGGAAGTAACGCCCCAGTCCAATATCACGGACGCCAACTACTTTCAAAACCAGGGTGATTTCGACCCCTATGTAACGGGGATCTATACCCAGATGCGCGGATTGGTCAATAATATCACCTACGGTACGGAAAGAGGGGAGGAACTGGTCTCTGCGTTGACCTCCCGCTTTACTACGGCCTGGTCGCAGATACTTTCCCCCTCCACCGGCGCCCTGGACTACAATGCCTGGTACAAGGCCATCGGCAACTGCAATCTGCTGCTGTACAAGATCCAGGGTTTCAGCTTTTCCGATGCCCCCGACACGAAGGCGCGGATACTGGCGGAGACCTATAGCCTCCGTGCCTTCTTCTTTTTCCATCTTACCCGTATCATCGGTGATGAACCGCTGATGCTGCAGGCTGTCGTCGGCACCGATGTTCCGCTGCTGCCCCGTTCACCTGCCGCGGATGTCATCAAACAGGTGAATTCGGACCTGGACAGCGCACTGCTGCTTTTCAGGTCGGTGAGTAATTTTTCTCCGAAGACCTATCCTTCCAAATATCGATTTGCATACGGCTCCGCGCAGGCCCTCAAGGCGGACGTCAACCTTTGGAGCGCCAAGGTGCTGGGTGGCGGGGATGCTGCCCTTAATAATGTCATTACGGCTATCAGCGAAGCGCAGTCCTCAGGCCTGTCGCTGAACACAGATTTTAAAAATGTGACGGGTCTTCGTGCGGGGGTCAACCCCGAAGTGGCATTGGCAGCCTTTTACCTGCGGGACGAAACGGGTGCAAACTATGGCCTCAATGCTCTGCCTTTCAAGCCAAGCATAGATGGGGCTCTCAACCTGGATAGCATCCCTTATGTGGCCAGCTCCGGTAATGGACTGGGCTCCTACCAGATCAGCCCCCTTTCGAAGTCCTTGTTCAACGCCAACCCCAACGACAAACGGATACCCTTCACCTGGGTAACGGAACGGCAGGCTTCAGGCCCCAAGACATCATGGATCACCAAATACCCCGGGACAAAATACTCCGACGACCGGATCTCGGACAATGATCTCATCATGTACCGGCTGGCAGATATCTATCTGATGAAGGCGGAAGCATTTGCCGGATTGTCCGCGCCCAATACCGATTCGGCTATCGCTTA
>Ga0207671_10005812_pt1 | contig 11219 bp, 13 predicted proteins | sample KBSC24metaG_FD_184352 | JGI IMG/M metagenome (GOLD analysis project Ga0207671, IMG submission 184352) | Corn rhizosphere microbial communities from Kellogg Biological Station, Michigan, USA - KBS C2-4 metaG (SPAdes) (version 2) | ecosystem: Host-associated > Plants > Roots > Rhizosphere > Soil... | reverse complement strand
GGACATGCGCGCTGATCGCAAGATCCAGGCCGCAGCGCGGACGAGGCAGGCAAGAGGATCGGTGGCGATCACGCTCGCACTCGCGCTGCTCGCCTGCTCGAACGCGCCAGGCGACTGCACGGCGCGCACCGGAGACGGCATCTGCATGGACGATATTGCCAACGAGGTGGCGACCGGCTGACCGCTTCGCGCGGAGGAAGACGCCTCCACCCGAGCCCCAGGACGTGCGGGCGCCGCGGTGCGTTTGCGCCATGCTGCGGAACCAACCGCGCTCTTGATGTTTTCGCCTCTTCGACCCTGCACATAAGAGGAAAGCGGGGTCGTTTGCCTTGCCCGCTAGGGCGCCAACAGAGGAACTCTTCATGAAGAAGACCATTGTTCTACCGCTGATCGTCGCCTTGGGCCTTGGGGTCACCGCCTGCAAAAGCAAGGAAGCCTCGCAAGTCGAGCAAGCGGCCGACAACCAGGCCGACGCGATCGACAATGCCGCCGATCATGCCGCGACCGATACCCAGGCCGATACGCTCCACAACCAGGCCGACGCCGTGCGCGAATCCGGCGAGAACGCGGCCGACGCGATCGACAATGGCAGCGCCGCCAACGCATCCAACGCCATGTAATGCTGGAGGCCGGCCCAGATCAGGCCGGCTTTCCTATGAAAGGGTGTCGGGCGGGCTGCTCGATCCGCCCGACACCCTAATAACCGCACATCGGGCATTTTGTTTCGCGCCGCGCCATCCGCAAATCAGCCAATTTTTCTGTCGTCATCCCGGCGAAGGCAGCGATCCATGTCTCTCATCTTTGCGAAGATACCGAATGTGGAAAGAGACATGGGCCCCAGCCTTCGCTGGGGCGACGAAATGGTATGAACTTTCGCTTCGGAGACACTGGGCCATCGCGACCCTTTTCCACAATCGCTTCCCTCAGGCGCGCGCCGCGCAACGCCCCGCCCCCTCCCTTTTCAGGTTTGACTCCAATTCAACCGCTTCCTTGCACGGTTCGCGGGTCGAGGGCCTGCCCGGCCCCCTTGTCGCGGAGCTAAGCAGCGTTCGCTTGGTTATCCCCTTGCCGCAGCCACGAACCTTGGTTTTTTACGCGACATTGCACCCCTTTTGCACTGGAGCGGGCGCGCGGCGGGGCTTGGCTTCGGCATCGGGTTCACGGACCCAGACCCGGCGTCGAAGCTGGCCCTCATCCCAAATATCAGGAGAGACAGCATGGCCGACGATATGAACAAGGACCGCAATCGCCAGCAGGGCACCGGGATGGATCGTGACCAGAAGCGGCAGCAAAATCAGCAGGGCAGCCAGAATCAGGATCGTCAGCAGGGCAGCGGCCTCGATCAGGATCGCAACCGCCAGCAGGGCGGCCAGCAAGGCGGGATGGAATCCGGCCGCGATCAGCAAAACCAGCAGGGCAGCCAGCGCGGCCAGCAGGGTGGTCAGCAAGGCGGCCAGGGTGGCCAGGGTCGCCAGCAAGGCGGCGCCGATCGCAACGATCAGGGCGGCAACCGGCGCTGATCGCACCGAGGCACGGGAAGGGCTGCGTTCGCGCGGCCCTTTTCTTTTGGGAAGGCCCATGAACGACAAACCCCATCCGGCCGCGCTCGCCACCTATCAGGCGGGCATGCGCTTTCACCGCAACCGGCTGCGCGGGCTCGATCAGGTCGGGCTCGATACGCTTGCGATGCCGGAGGCGGCCGATTGGGCGCTGTGCGTGACGGCGCTGCGCGAACATTCGCTGCGCAGCCTGACCGTGCTCGGCGCGCTGAGCGCCTCCTGGCATCGCGACGGCGTCTGCGCGGAGCAGCCCTGAGCGGCCCCCCCGGCGCGCTTCCGGCGAGCGCCTTTCCGCGTCGCGGAACTTCGCCCCGCACCGGGCTTTATCACCTTAGTAATAGATAAAGCGTTTCAATGGGTTGTGCGGAAATGTCGCGTTATTTCTTCACCCTCAACGACGGCCTGCCGCCCGATGACGAAGGGATCGAGCTCAGCGATCTCGGCAGCGCGCGGATCGAGGCGGTCGGCATGGCCGCCGACCTGCTGAGGGACCGGCCAGAAATGCTCGCGCAGGGCAATGACTGGACGGTCTCTGTCGCCGACGAAAGCGGGCTCGTGCTCTTCCAGATCCTGATCGTCGCCACCGAAGCCCCCGCCGCGCCGGCCCCCTCCCCCGTGCAGAAGATGCGCATGCCGGGGCGGGGATAGGGTATTCGAAGCGGGTGATTCACGACGAGGTGACGGGGCGGGTTACGACGCAATCCTAGACATAAGCATGCTCACTTTAGTATCTAAAAGCAGACATTGTGGGCTCAGTAAAAGAGCCTACCGTTCTCAGATTTCAATCCCGAAAGTCTAACGACCTCGTTTACGAAAGGCATCAATTTGCCCGGATGATTGCAGCCTATATTTATCGATGAATATCGATAGCCTTCGGCATCCGCCTTCTCCATCTCGAGAAATTGGCAATGCATGTAAATTTCATCGCCGTCCCATGATCCAACATCAAACTTCCAAGCGTCGGATTGGGACCCTAGAGAATTCAACGTAGAAATCTGATCAGACGAAAGAGTCGAGCGACGGAAAATGCGTGCGCGCTTGCCTCGATCACCGCCACCGACCTTCAGTTGACCCGTGCCGTCTGGATGCTCCGAAATGGTGACAAATCGGAAGAAGGAGCCATGGCCTTCAGTAAAGACGAATCGTAAGATCGTTGTATGACCGCTCGGAAGTTTTTCCCACAATGGCTGTTCGCCAATCTTCTTCAAATCGCAATCTGACCAGCCGGCCGATATCGTCTTTTCGTAAACCGCTTTTGGATAAGTGCCGCAACTGCCGGCAGCCAGGGATTTTCCCGCACATGAAAAAGTCATGACCCCGATTATAAAGTGGATAGCGGCTTTCACGATATGTCCCTCCGGTTATTTCAGTGAGGTTATACCATCAGTCTGATCGATCGACAGTTGGATGTCCGCAATTGACGCATCGGCAGCACAAAGCCGTCATTCCGTTTTCCACCCCGTTTCAGACTTCAGGCACGGCTGATATGATCGTCCCATGCTCGAAGGTCTGGACGACATCATCCCTACTTTCATCGAAGCCGTGTCGGGGCGGGTCGAGGATCGCTATGGCCGGTCGGTGGGGGTGCTTACGGCGCTGCTGCTGGCGGTGGCGCTCGTGGGGGTGCTCGGCGTGCTGATCTGGTGGGCGGTGTCGTAACCGCCTCAGTAATTCGCCTTGCGCGCTTGCCCATTCCTCCGCGTCACCCCGGCCCCCGAGCCGGAGTCCCGCTTCTTCCGTGCGCGGTGGATCGAAGATCTCGGTTCGGGGGACAATAGCTTGGGGCTGCGGAAGGCAGCGGGGCCCCGGATTGAATCCGGGGTGACGGGGTGGGAAGGGGCCCGCTAAAGTCTACGCCGGAGCTATGGCGCGCAGGGTCTTTGCTCCGCATCTGCGTCGTGGCATGTTTACCTTGAATGAACCGATGTCCACTATTATGGCCGGCGGTGAATTCGATTGCAGGGCAAGAAAAATGAATGTGCTGGCCAAATCTTCCGAGAGTGGAAGATGGGATAGTCACGGGATTGCTATCGTCCGACGTCATTTTATCGGGGTCGGCGATCATATTTCTCAAAAGCTGTTGCTGATAATCCTGGCAATTCCCGGCTTCATGATCGCCGTGAGCCTTTTTCTGGCGGCCGCGGAGCGCGCGTTCCCCAAGATCGGGCGGCACGAGGGCGTTCGGTGGGCCGAGTTCCAAAGCAATACCACGTCCCTGTTCAACATCCTCAAATTCGGAGGAAATGATAGCTGGGGGCCGATGTTGGACGCCAGGCGGTGGCTGGCGCTGCATCCGGGCGGGGACGTGTATCAGGGGCTGTTCTTCGCCGGGCGCATCAAGTTCCAATATCCGCTGTCGTCGCTTCTGTTCATCGACTGGATCCCCGCCGGCAGCGCCCACGCAATCACGATCTGCAACATTGCCAACCTGATGCTCTTTTTCCTGCTGGCGTTTGGGACGGCGCTTGTTCTGGCCGCCATGGCGGACAAGACGTTCGGCCCTACAACCGCCAAAGCGTACCGGGCGCAACTCGCGTGCATCGCGGTTCTGGCGTCGCTCTGCTTCTATCCGATCCTGCGCGCGCTCGATCTCGGGCAGGTTCAAATTCTTGTCGACGTGCTGTTCACCTGGGCGTGCTATCATTATCTCAAGGATAAAAGCTTCGCCGCCGGTACCCTGATCGGCCTTTGCGTGCTGTTAAAGCCGCAAATGGGCCTGTTTTGCATATGGGCGCTGGTCCGGCGCGACTGGAAATTTCTGCAAGGATGGCTGCTTACGGCCGGCGGCGGATTCGCCGTTTCGCTCATAAAATATGGCGTCGAATGGCCTTTTCAATATTTGAAGGTGCTGTCCTATATTCAGGATCATGGCGAGAGTTCGTTCGCGAACCAGTCGGTCAACGGGCTTGCCCACCGAGCGCTGGGATTGGGGCCCAATCTGCATTGGGACGCGAATGCCTTTGCACCCTCGGATCCGTTGATAACCATCCTGACCTCGGTCACGTCCGCGGCATTCATCCTGATCGGCCTGTTCGGCATCCCCAGGAAGGTTTCGATCGAGATGAAGGCCCTGCCGCTCATCTTCGCGGCGATCTGTTTCACCATGGCGTCCCCGGTCGCGTGGAACCACCATTATGGCATCCTCCTGCCTGCCTTCGGCCTCTGCGCGATATTGTTTCTCTCCAGAAATTATTCCTCGCGCTATTGGCTTGCGCTCGGCACCCTGTTCTTCCTGTGCGAAAACTCGCTCGCCATGACCAACTGGCTCGCAGAGACGCGGTACAACTTCATTCAATCCTATCTGTTTATCGGCGCGCTCGGATTGCTGGCCCCGCTGTTATGTCTCGCGCGCCGGAATAACATCTCCGCGCACCCGTTTTCATAAGCGTGCCGAACGGAATTTCAGCCATGCTCGAAGGATCGATTGTCCGCGCGATTGGCACCGGGGGGCTCTTTTACGCGATCTATGTGCTCGCCGCGCTCGCGATGATCGGCCTGGTGGCGGGCGCGAGGCTGGACGCGCGCCATCGCCGCTTCATCATCGTCATTGCCGGTGCCGCCGCATTCGCGCTGATGCTGGTGATCAGCAATGGCAAACCCTTCGGCGATTTCGTGAAGGCCTATTATCCGGCGGGCAACCTCATCGTCCACGATCCCGATAATGTCTATTATTGCGCGGCCTCCAACGCCTGTTTCGTCAACCTGCCGATCCTGGCATTTCTTTTCACCCCCTTTTCGCTCTTGCCTCTGCCGACCGCAGAAGCCGCTTTCACGGTCGTGGGCGTGCTGTTCATTGCCTGCGCGGCCTGGGCCATGGCCCAGGCCGCGCGTGACCGGGCGGGGCAGGCCGTCATCGGCCTGTTCGCATTGAGCGGTCCGGTCGCGAACAGCGTGAGGCTGGGCAACACGACGCACCATTTGCTGCTCGTGCTCCTGATCGCGTTCGAGGCGGCTTGCCGGGGGAAGCGCAATGTGGCCGGGATCGCCATGGGGTTCGCGGCATTGATGAAGCCGCTCCTGGCGTTGTTCCTGTTCTATTTCCTGCTGCGGGGGCAGTTCCGGATTGCTGCGGCGATGGTGGCGACGGCCCTTGCCGTCATCCTCGCCTCGGTCGTGCTGCTCGGCGTGAACGTCAACATGATCTTCCTCAGGGAATTCGTGTTCGGCTTCGGCTCCAAGCCCGTGATCGCGTTCAACGTCCAGAATGTGGCCGCCACGATCGGCCATTTCACCATGCCGAAAGCCTTGAACGATTGGCTGCCATTTGTAGAACCGACGTGGTTCAGGGCGGTGCGGATCGGCTTCACCGGCGCGCTGATATTGGCGGCGGCGGCGATCTTCGGCAAGGCGAAGCGGCCTGAAAGCGATTCCGCGCGGCTGATCGAGCTGTCTGCCATGCTCTGTCTCTCGCTGATGATCGCGCCGCTGACCTGGAGCCATTATATGGCGCTCCTGCTGCTGCCGCTGGGCTATATCGCCATGGGCAGAATCACGATCGAACGCAGCGCATTCTCCTCGGCCGCGCTGGCGCTGGTCGCGATCTTATTGTGCCTGCCGGTGATCAGCCCGTCCGATCTTCCGAAAAGCCGGCTGATCGATCAGATATGGGTATCGCACTATTTCTTCGGAAATCTCGGCCTGTTCATCCTGCTGTTGAAATTCCGGGGCGCGGAGATCGGAAGCAGGCAGGCTGCTGCGGTAAACCCAGCTTCGGCGTTCGGCTGACATAATCGCGCCATGCCTGAAGGTCTGGACGACATCGTACCAGCTGTCATCGAAGCCATTTCGGGGCGGGTCGAGGATCGCTATGGCCGGTCGGTGGGGGTGCTCGGCGTGCTGATCTGGTGGGCGGTGTCGTAACTGCCTCAGTCATTCGCCTTGCGCGCTTGCCCATTCCTCCGCGTCACCCCGGCCCCCGAGCCGGGATCCCGCTTCTTCCGTGCGCGGCGGATCGAAGATCTCGGTTCGGGGACAATAGCTTGGGGCGGCGGAAGGCAGCGGGACCCCGGATTGAATCCGGGGTGACGGGGTGGAGGGGTTTGCGAGGCGGGGCATGGTGACGGCGCATTTTCGCGATTTCGCCTCGGCGAGCAGCGAGCGCATTCGCGCGACGATCCAGTCCGGGCGGACGCCGGTGCTGCAGTTCAGCGATACGCCCGCGCCCGATGCGATCGCGCAAGCCAATGCCTTTTGCCGCGAATTCGGGGCGGAGGTGCAGCTGCGCTTCTTCGGCTTTGGCTGGCGCGCCTTCGATACGGTGCTGCTGCGCGATCTGCCCGATGTCGCCAATCTCTCGATCGACACGATCCGCACGATCACCGATTTCGCGCCGGTCGCGGCGCTGCCAAAGCTGACGCGGCTGCGCTTCGGCGTGCACGAGCATCCCGACGGGCGCTTTCTGGAGGCGCTCGATCTCGCGCGCTTCACCCATCTGACGCTGGCCGCGAACAAGCGCCGCAATTTCGATCTCGCGCCATTGGGCGCGGCCGCCGCGCTCGAGCAGCTGTTCGTGCAGGGGCATCACCGCAATATCGAAGCGATCAGCGCGCTGCCGCGCCTCGCGGACGTCTCGCTGAGCGGCTTTCCCAAGCGGCACGACCTTGCCTTCCTCAACGATCTGAAGCCGTTGCGATCGCTGCTGCTGATCCTGGGATCGCGCGCCTCGATCGCCGAATTCACGCATGCGGAATTGACGAAGCTCCGGATCGTGTGGGTGCGGGAGCTCGAAGAGCTTGGGCCGCTGCGCCGCTTCGCCGCGCTGGAGGCGCTGGCGATCGAGGATCAGCTGCGGCTGACCAGCCTCGATCTCAGCGGGCTCGACCTGCGCCGCCTGACCGTCACCAACTGCAAGACGCTCGGCGAAATCATCGGGCTGGAAACGCAGACGCGGCTCGAACATTGCGTGGTGCGCGGCACGCGGGTGGGAGAAATGCCGGGCCGGGTTGGGAGTCGCTAAAAATTTGGCCATGGGGTCGTGTAAAGTATTACTTTACACCGTGTGTAACGTGTTACTTTCCATGAGATGGGATTGAGAGCGTCGATCACAAAGCGCTCCGGGGGTTCATCGAAACCGGAATTCCGAAGGGGCTGCCGGCAAATGTGGCCGATCTTCTGTTGAAGATGCTGAGCTTTATCATTGCTGCGGAGACGATCGACGAGCTTTGGGTTCCGCCGAATTACGGGCTTCACCCGCTCATGGGAGATTGCGCCGGAACATGGGCAATGACGGTCACCCGCAACTGGCGAATGACGTTCGGGATCGATGAGGCTGGCGCGATCATCCATCTGGATCTGGAGGATTATCACTGATGGCTGTCAAGGTTCATCCCTCTTTTGCAATCCACGCCGGCGTCTGGCTGAAGAGCGAGATCGTCGATGCGCATGGCGTGCCGATCAACTTGCTAGCCGAGAAGTTCGGGGTGAGCCGCCAGGCGGTCAGCGCGCTGCTCAATGGCCGCGCGGCGCTTACGGCCGAAATGGCGATCCGGTTCGAGCATGGCTTCGGCGTCAGCGCCGATACGCTGATGCGCATGCAGACGCGCTACGAGCTTGCCAAAGCGCGGGCGCATGAAGGCGATCTTGCAGTGGAGCGGTTGGTCGCCGCGTAGGGCGCGCTCGCACCGGCGCGCCATTGCGTACGCCCGACGCGGGGCCTAACTGGCCCGATGCGGATGCATCTTCTTTCGGGCGGGCGGCTGCGGATGCCGCGGCGGGTCTATTATCCCGATGCGCCCGCCGAGGCCTGGTTCGAAATGCCGGTTTCCAGCGCGCTTTTCCGGCACGCGCAGGGCAATGCGCTGTTCGATACCGGCTGCCATCCCGATGCCGCGATCGACGGCGCGGCGCGCTGGGGCGCGCATGCCCGCTATTCCGAGCCGATCTTCACGCCGGAGGAGGCGGTGACGCACCAGCTCGCGCAAGCCGGGCTTGTAGCAGGGGACATCGATCTCGTGATCTGCTCGCATCTTCATTATGATCATTGTGGCTGCAACGCCTTCTTCACCAACGCGACCATGATCTGCCATGCCCGCGAGCTGGAGGCGGCGCAGGCGCCCGATGCGTTCGCGATGGGCTATCTGCGCGCCGATTGGGATGTGGGGCAGCCGATCCAGCCGATCGCGGGCGATCATGACGTGTTCGGCGACGGGCGGCTCACGCTCGTGCCGCTGCCCGGCCATACGCCGGGATCGATCGGGGCGCATGCCGTGCTCGATCGCGCAGGCGCATTCCTGCTCGCGTCGGACGCGGCCCCGGTCGAGGCGTCGCTGCGCGGAGGCTATGCGCCGGCCAACACGGTCGACGCCGATCTCTATCTCGCCTCGCTGGCGACGATCGCGGAGATCGAGCGCGCCGGCGCGACCATCCTGTTTGGCCATGACGATGCGCAATGGCGCACGCTTAAGACGGGCGCCGCCTGCTATGACTGAGGCGCGGGCGGACATATGCGCCCCAGACGCGAGGAGGCCCGCATGAACCGCCCCGAAGATACGCCACATGCCTTTGCTGCGGCCTGGAACGCGCACGACATGGCGGCGCTGGCCGCGCTGTTTCATGAGGATGCGAGCTTCGTGAACCGCTTCGGCCATTATGTGCGCGGGGCCGATGCGATCGTGGCGCTGCACCGGCCGATCCATGAGACGATCTATCGCGGGTCCAACCTCACCAACGAACTGATCGATGTGACCGCGATCGGCGCGGACGCCGCGATCGTGCATTTCTGGAGCCGGCTCACCGTCGGCGCGGAGCACCCGGCCGGCCCGCACAGCGTCGACACGCTGATCCTCGCCGTGCTCACCCGGCGCGCGGAAGACTGGCGCATCCAGGCGCTGGAGAATGTAACCCTCACCAATCCGCGCACGGGCGAGCCGGTGTTGCGGGGGTAGGGGGGAGGTCTCCTCAAAGTTTCAATAGCCGCGTTCGATTTCATCGGGCCCTATTTGACCGAAAACAATACAGATCCGCGCCCGGAAAGAGCTTGGCGGCTCGTCCAAGAAAATATAGCAACAGCGGCAGGATGCCGGTGGCGGCGCGCCGGGGCTTCGGGGGGAGCGGGGATGCATTTTAGTAGGGCGTTCTTGCGGGGCTTGCGCGCGGTCTCGGTTGCCATCTTGGCGGCGGGCGCGGCCAACTCGGCGATGGCCGCGCAGTGCACGCTGGGGGTGATGGCGGACCTTCCCGTCACCATGCGGGGCCTGCGTGCTGAGGTGCCGACCAAGATCAACGGCCGGGACACCAGCTTCTGGCTGGATAGCGGCGTCTTTTTCAGCATCATGCCCAAGGCCAAGGCGATCGAATTCAGCCTCCCGCTCGAGCCGTTGCCATCGGGATTTTACATCACGGGGATCGGTGGCACGGCCTCGGTCGAGCTCGCGACGATTAAATCTTTCGGTATCGTCGGCCACGACATCAAGAATGTCAGGTTTCTGGTCGGCGGCACTGATTCCGGCAATGGCCTGATCGGCCGCAACTTGCTGGGCATCGCCGATACCGAGTTCGATCTCGCCAACGGTTCGGTGAAGCTCGTCAAGCCGCAAAATTGCGGCAATGGCGCACTGGCCTATTGGACCGGCGGCAAGCCTTGGTTTACCGTGCCGCTGATCGCCGGCTCGAACCCAAAAGACCATCAGTTCCGCCTACCAGTCCTGATCAACGGCGCGAAGATCGTGGCGGTGTTCGATACGGGCGCGCCATATTCCCTGCTTAGCAGGCACGCCGCCGAGCGCGCGGGCATCGATCTTTCGGGGCCGGATGTAGTGGCTTCGAGCGGCTTTGGGGGCTTCGGCCGGCGAACCGAAAAGGGCTGGATCGCGCCGGTCACCAGCGTCGCGATCGGCGACGAGGAAATCCTGCGGACCAAGATCGAGGTGATCGATGATGCGATCGCGGGCGACAACAGCGTCGAGATGCTGCTGGGGGCCGACTATATGCTTGCCCATCACATCTATGTCGCGCGCGATCAACGCCGGATCTACTTCACCTATAGCGGCGGACGGCCATTTCTGACCGAGAAATCCAGCGACGGCCCGGCGAAATTGGCGCCTGCGGACGTGCCCGCCGGCAAGATCCGGGTCGAGGCAGTCACCAATGCCGTGGCGGCGCCCAAGACCGACGCCGACTTTGCGCGGCGTGGCAACGCCCGGCTGGCCGCGCACCAATATGCCGATGCGATCGCGGATCTGAACGAGGCGATCCGGCTCGCCCCCAACAACGCCGGCCACTACGCCGCCCGCGCGCGCGCCTATGCCGCGAGCGGCGACAACGGGCGGAGCGGCGAGGATCTCGATACCGCGCTCAAGCTCGATCCCGCCAATGGCGAGTTCCTGCAGATGCGCGCCTATAGGCGGCTGGAGCGAAAGGACAAGGCGGGCGCGCTGGCCGATGCCGAAGCGGCGGCCAAGGTCACCGCGCCCGCGTCGCTGGCCGCGGCGGGGCTCGCTTTTTTGTTCGATGAGCTTGACCAGCCGGCGCGCGCGATCCCGCTGTTCGATGCGGTGATCGCGGCGCATCGCGAAGACAACAAACTCGGCTCGCTACTCAATGGCCGCTGCTGGATGCGCGCGCTCGCCAATGTCGATCTCGCCAAGGCGCTCGACGATTGCAACCGCGCGCTCAAGCGCGATGGCATGCGCGCGGCCTATCTCGACAGCCGTGGCCTCGTCC
>Ga0207671_10005805_pt1 | contig 11227 bp, 10 predicted proteins | sample KBSC24metaG_FD_184352 | JGI IMG/M metagenome (GOLD analysis project Ga0207671, IMG submission 184352) | Corn rhizosphere microbial communities from Kellogg Biological Station, Michigan, USA - KBS C2-4 metaG (SPAdes) (version 2) | ecosystem: Host-associated > Plants > Roots > Rhizosphere > Soil... | reverse complement strand
CGTTCCCCCTGCCAGTGCGCGGGCAAATCCATTGGAAAAATATAGGCCCGCTCCCGACATAGCGGTCATCTGAATAAATCTTCTGCGGTTAGTTTTGGAACTCATATTTCTAAGCTTAACTGGTGTATCCAAATTTAACCAGCAACTCGATCCCCATTCTCCATTAATCGATTCAAAATGTGTACTTTTTTAACCATTTTTTTGGGCAGCTCGCCGTTTTCCAATAAATTAGTATAAGCTCCGATTAAAAGCAACCACCTGCATGAGGCCTCAATTACATAAGCTTCCGCTATCCCCGGACTCTTCCTTTATATACATCAATTGGGAGTGCAACTATTTCGATAAGGCCTGGCATTTTCACAAAGAATACGAACTCGTCCTCATCGACAAGACCAAAGGCACCCGCTTCATCGGCGACAAGGTCGACTTCATAAAGGACAACGACCTGATGCTCATCGGACCCAATATCCCGCACCTATATCGGAATACAGAAGAATATTACCAGAACAAGGGGCTCGTCGCACGTTCCAGCTTTATACACTTTACCGATGATTTTTTGGGAGACAGCTTTTTCGATCTGCCGGAAATGAAACTGGTGCGCCGCCTCCTCGACAGATCAGCGCTGGGTCTGGAAATCCTGGGAAAGGCCAATAAGTACGTAAGGTCCAAGCTGCAGGAAATGGAATCCATACCCCCTGCCAACAGGTTGATCAAGCTCATGGAAGTCCTCGTATACCTCTCCACCAGCAAAGAGCTCGAACCCACCCTTTCGAGGACCTTTATAGCCAACAATTCCAGCGACACCGACAAGATCGATACCGTATTCCAGTTCATATTAAAGAATTTCAAGGGCGAGATCTATATCGAAGAGATAGCCGACAAGCTCAACATGAGCACAGCCTCATTCTCCCGGTATTTTAAACATCATACCCGCAAGACCTTTTCAAATTATGTCACGGAGATCAGGATCAGCCACGCATGCCGGCTCCTGATGGAAGGGAACCATAGTATCTCGGAAATATGCTATAAGAGCGGCTTTGAAAACCTCTCCAACTTTTACCGCCATTTTAAAAAACACACGGGACTTATACCAAAAGATTACAAGGGCAGGTTCCTATCCGGCGCTCCCGTCTGATACCTCATCCAATAAATAAAGTATACTCCTGTACGTCTTGCCCGATGTCTCGGATAAAGCCATTTCACAGGTGCGCCCCGTGGAATAATAGCCCGATGCCGTCTGTGCCGCCGCCTCGATACTCTCATCCTTACATGCCGATGCGATAAGACCGGGATAATAAAAGCCCCTGTCCCCCGCCATCCCGCAGCACCCGGCCGTGAACGGTATAACAGGCTCTTCCACCGTGCGGCTGCCCAGTTCTTCCAGCTTTTTATAAAGCCCCATCTTGTGAAGGGAACATACAGGATGAAATACTGCCTTTCCGGTCTTTTTCCGGATGGAAAGACGAGGCAGGAGTACATCCACCGCAAATTCCAGGCTGTCCATCAACTTCATTTTATCAAATCGTACCTGATTGTCCGGTGTAAGATAGGGCCGGCAGGTATGCAGCGAATGACTACAAGAGCTGATATCGATGACGACAGGTAGCGACCCCTGCTGGCTCCATTCCCAAAGCGCAGCCATAGTCTTGTTGACAGTCAGACGGTAGGCATCCGCAAATCCTTTGGATGAAAATGCCTGCCCGCAGCAGCTCCCGCTCACCCCTGAAGGGATCACCAGACCCACCCCCGCTCTATCCGACAGACGAAGCAGCACTTCGGCAATAGACGCTTTCCCCTCTTTGTCCTTTCCCATCATCCGTGTCAGACAGGTAGGAAAATAGACAGCCCCGGATACAGCAGGTCGATGCGCAGGTACAGCCACAGGACCCGTCATCTCCGATATCCATAAAGGGAAAGAAGGCGCCAGCCTCCGCACACCGGCAGTGATCTTCGTCATCGCCTTCGCTCCAAACAGGGTATTCACCAAATGACCACCCCTCAGACCCGCCTTCACCACCCACTCTACCAGCCTGAACCGCCGGGCCGCCTGCACTGCCAGAAAATTGGCCCCGCGGGAATGGTTCTCCCGGCGCAGCCGCTTGATAAGCTCCCCCGTGTTGATATCCACCGGGCAATTGGTAGCGCACATGCCATCCACGGCGCAGGTGTCCATGCCGTCATATTGATAGTCCTTAAGCAAAACACTATACGTCTGGTCATCCCCCGCCTCCTTTAGCCGCGCCAGCGACCTCCTCAGGACGATACGCTGTCTCGGAGTCAACGTAAAATTCCGGCTGGGACAGCTCAGCTCACAATAACCGCACTCCACACATTTATCTACTTCCTCCTCTACGACAGGAAGGGATTTGAGATTTTTTAAATGACAATGCTTGTCCTCATTCAGGATCACCCCCGGATTGACGATATTGTCCGGGTCCACCAGCGCCTTCAGCTCCTTCATCACCTGGTATGCCTCACTGCCCCACTCATCTTCCACATACGGCGCGACCTGCCGTCCCGTGCCATGCTCCGCTTTCAATGCCCCCTGGCACCGGTGGATGATCAGTTCGGCTAACGCATCGTTGAATGCCCCAAAAAGGACAATATCCTCAGCCGTCGCCACAGCCTGCGAGACGACAAAATGAAGGTTCCCGTCCTTCGCATGTCCAAAGACGATGGCATGAGCATAGTTGAATCGCTGGAACAATTCCTGCAACAGCTCGATGGTCTCACCCAGCCGTTCCAACGGCACGGCAATATCTTCCAGCATGACAGACGTGCCCTTCGCCCGTACAGCCGCCACAGAGGGATACATCCCCTTCCGCAGCTTCCAATAGTTGCCCCGCTCCTTTTCATCAGAAGTAAAGACAGTCTGGCTTATCAATGGCAAAGCAGCCAGTTGACGCACCGCATCATCAAGCAAGGATTCCAACCCTTCCCTGCTATCCGCCTGGTATTCACAAAGGATACAAGAGGCACGCTCCGGCAGCGCTTTTAGAAAGGCCGGCGCAGAAGCCAGATGCTCTATACTGCGAAGGGCCGCTCTGTCCATAAATTCCAGGGCCTCCGCACCCGAATCCTTTAATACAGGAATAGCATCACAGGCGCTGCGGGGAGATTCAAAGAATAACAAGGCCGCGCTTTTAAAAGGCTTGTCAGGAATGGTACGCAGGACAGCCTCGGCAATAAACCCTAATGTACCCTCTCCGCCGATGAGTAGGTGAGATAAGATATCCAACGGATGCTCGAAGTCCACAAAGGCATTGAGCCCATACCCGACAGTATTCTTACGTTTATATTTTTCCCTGATCCGAAAAACAAGCTCAGCATTTTCCATCACCCGGCGACGCAGACGCCCCAGCCCCTGGCAAAGTTCACCGGCTTCCTGCTCAAATCTCCTATAGTCCTCCGCCGACCCGGTATCGAATATCAGCCCATTGGGCATCATAAATTTGATATTTGCCAGCGTGTGATAAGAATTATCCACCACCCCGCAGCACATCCCGCTGGAATTATTCGATAATATACCCCCCATCATGGCGGACTGGATAGAGGCCGGATCAGGCCCTATCTTACGGCCATATTTTCGGAGTTGATGATTCACCACCGCCCCCGTGACACCAGGCTGGACCCTGACATGTGCGCCATTATCCTCCACCTTGACCAATCCCCAATGCTTCGATACATCTACGAGGATGCCGTCCGTAACGGTCTGTCCCGACAAACTGGTGCCGGCCGTCCTAAACGTAATGGATACTTGCAGTTCCCGGGCCAGCCGGAAAAGTAAAGATATCTCCTCGATATTGATTGGAATGACGACAGCACGAGGCACCAGCGTATAAAAGCTGGCATCGGAAGAATAGGCATAGAGCTCGATAAGCCTGGATTTCAGCCGCTCAGGAGGGAAATGATTTGCTAACGCCTCTACTACGGGATCATTTTTGTGCATGACAGCCAGTATCCTGTTTTAATCCGCTACCCCATTCTATTACGCGACTCCCCCAACCCTTCCACTTCCACGACTACTACATCACCCGGCTTCAGCCAGTTCTTCTCCCGCAATCCCATGATCACCCCTTCCGGAGTTCCGGTAAGGATCAGATCCCCTGGCTCCAGGGTCATATGCCGCGAAAGGTCTTCGATGATCTCCGCAATGCTAAAGACCATATCAGCCGTATTGGAATTTTGCCGGGTCTCGCCGTTCAGGCTGCAACGTAAGGCCAGCCGCTGAGGGTCACCCACTTCATCCTTCGACACCAGATACTTGCCCAAAGGTAAAAAATGATCCAGGCTTTTCCCCATTAACCATTGACTTGTTCGAAATTGAAGGTCCCTGCACGAGAGATCATTGGCAACACAGTACCCAAAGACATAATCCAGGGCATCCACCGCCTTTACATCCTTGCAGCGCCTGCCGATAACCACCCCCAGCTCCACTTCATAATCGAATTGTACCCCCACCTTCCCAAGCGGGACATCCGCACCATGATCCACCAGGGTGTTATTGTATTTGGTAAATACCACGGGGATAGCAGGGATCGCCATCCCACTCTCTATCGCATGCTTCCGGTAATTCAATCCGATACACAAGATCTTGGAGGGATTGGGCGTGCAAGGGCCAATGATCAAATTTTCCTCCTTCAACACAAACCCCTTCCCCGCATTCGCCTCCACCTCTTTTAACATCTCCATATCTGCCAAAGATAAAGCCCGGTCCCGAAAAGGTTCCCGCCCGCAAGCCAGAAGAAAATCATCCATATCGACGACACCGCTGCCCACGACGATCCCCGGGCATAATCTGCCCTCACGCCTGAAGTATACTATTTTCATTTGATTAGTTGATGTTAGTAAGTAGCGCGACCCCCGGACAGATCAAAAGTGAACCCTGTAGAAAAACTATTATAAGGGGATACGATATACGCAGCCATATTGGCGGCTTCCTCCAATGTTCCGCAACGTCTCATGGGTATCTTATCGGTCATATACTTTACCTGCTGCTCCGGCATCATATCCACCAACGGCGTCCTGATCACAGCGGGCGCCAGCGCATTCACGGTAATACCCGACTCGGCATACTCTTTACCCTGCACCTTCGCCATACATATCACGGCCGCCTTCGACGCCGAATAGGCCAGCATACCCGCATTTCCCTCCTTCCCCGATATCGAGGCGATATGCAATATCCGTCCATACTTTTGAGAGATCATATGGGGCAGCACGGCCCTGGAGGTATAAAAGCTGCTCATAAAATTGATCTCAAATACCTTATGCAGATCGGCGCTGTCCACTTCATGACTTTGCAAATTGGTCAGCCCCGTAATACCCGCGCAATTGATCAGGATATCTATCTTGACATACCGCGCCGCGACATCTGCCACCGTCCGCTCTATCAACGCCTGGTCGGATACATCGATGGGAATAAGCTGCGCGTTCTCCCCATATTTATCAAACGCCTCATGTAATCCATCGCTGTTCAGGTCCATTAAGATCACCTTTGCTCCCTTTGCCAGCAGCTTGTGCGCAATGGCCATCCCGATGCCGGAAGCGGCGCCGGTGACGATCGCCACCTGTCCGTTAAAGTCCTCCATGTGAAAATAGTTTATTTTGAAAAATGCTTGTCCTTCACCAGTTCCAACACGCGTCTGTTCAGTTCCTTGATATAGCTGACACTGGACGGATCTGGAATATAGGCAGCCTTGCGGGCTACGCTGTTCTTCAATACCCCACGGGCGATCAGAAGCTCCTTTTCAGCATAATGGAACAGCTCCATATTCTGCAATGAAAAGAATATCTGCGGCATCACTTTCTCGAACAGGTCAAATGCCTTGTCATGCTGACCTTCCTTTCTCAATACGAACACCTTTTGTAAAATATCCGCCACGGCCAGCCCGGGCATAACACCCGCAATCCCCAGCGGCACCAGTTCCAGCATATAAAGTCCGCCCCATCCTTCAAACAGTCCTACCTTCCCGCCCGTGGTATGGATGATATCCTCGAACTTTGGCGCGCACAACGGCTCCTCCAGCTTCAGGTATTTGAAATTGGAATGTTCATCCATCAGCTGCTTGATAAAAGACACACTGATAGAAGCCCCACCGGGATTAAAATCCTGGATCAGCACAGGGGTATTGGGGACGGACCGTAGAAATCCCGATAAATATTCCTTTAAAGAGCTCTCAGGCAATCCAAATATCCGGGGCACCGCCAGCGAAATAACATCCGCACCAGCCTTCTCGTTAGCCTGCGCCAGACGAATGGCATGTTTCAACGACGCATGGTTCGATTGGGCAACGATCTTTACCCGGCCGGCGGATTGCTCCACGGCTATCCGGACAACCTTCAGCTTCTCCTCATCCGACAGCTTATAGAACTCACTGGCATAAGCAGGCAGACAGACAGCCTTGATACCCCCCTCGATGGCAAACTCGATCAGCCTGCGCAACGCGTCCTCATCGATCTCTTCATCCTCCGTAAAAGGCGTCGGCACGATCGGCACCACACCAAACAATTCATTTTCAATTTTACCCATGGTTCTACTATTTATGTCAGTTTTAATTGATTTGCTTTATACTGCCGGTGATCCAGGATGGTAAGGATGAGCGTTGCGATCAGCACCAGCACCCCTCCTACAATGGACTGCACACTCAGGGACTCCCCCAGCACAAAGGCTGCGATGGGCAGCCCCAGGAACGAGACCATATAGTTTGACAGCGCCACCTGTATCGCATCCAGGTATTTCAATACCATAAAGAACAAGAGCATCGAGAGAAAATTATGGAACAAGGTCAGCGAAGCCATACCCAGCCACGTCTTCGTGGTAAAATGCGGCACCCGCGCAAACATCCAGGGCTCATAGTGCAGCACCAACGGCGTAAGCATGACCACCAGCACCAGGTAAGTATAAAAGATCATCTCCCGCTCGGTGAATCTCTCCGCCACCTTCTTACATCCCACATTATAGTAGGCGTTGCCAACGATGGCAAGAAAGATAAGCACATTGCCCAATGCATATTTTGAGCTGAGGTCCACCCGCCGGATATCATTCGTACTGCAAAGGATTACCCCCAGAATAGCGATCCCAAAACTGGCCCAGCGCAATCCGTTCATTTTCTCTTTTAAGATCAGAAACGCAAAAACAGTCGTGATGACAGGCAAGGCCAGTACGAGAATAGCCGCATTGCTCGCCGTCGAATACTGCGTCCCGTATGTCATAAACACCTGGGAAGGGAAGGCCCCTAATGCACCCAACTGTATAAAGATCAGCACGTCCTTGATCTTCTTCTTCCCCTTCTTGAAATCCTTGATGGCAAAGGGAGCGAGAAAAACAGTCGCCAGCAGCATAGGCGCCCACACCGTAAAATAGGGTCCCACCTGGTCCTGCGTCAGCTTTATGCTCGTGAAATGGAATGACCATATCAGGTTGCAAAACACCAATGTCACCCATGAGATAAGTCCTTTCTTCATTGTGCTTCTTTATAAATTGAAATAAAGCTCCTGCCCCGTCTTATATTTATTCAATGCCGCGTGGTCCAGTTCCACACCCAGCCCCGCACCAGTGGGTACGATAGCAGCCCCCTGTTCAAAGTGTACGGGCGCGACGATAAGATCATCCACACGAACCAGCTCTCCAAAAATGTCAGAAGGAATGGTACAACTGACACTCGCTGCCGCAATATGCAGCCCCATGACCTCCGAAATACCCAGGTCCACCTCCGAACCACGCCAGCAGGACTTTCCTTCCAGATGGGCCATCTCCGCCAGCAGGATACAATTGAATGCACCTCCGTTGAAATTATAGCCATCCACCGCATCCGCCCTTATGAACTTGATCATATCCCGGATGTCCTGCGTATACGGCAGCGAAATATGTCTGTATAACGGTACTCCCAGCTTCTCTTTCAGATAACGGAACCCTTCGACGTCCGCATGAAGGATCGGATCCTCCAGACCCAGCATGACCCCGCTGTCCACGCCTTCCATCAGACGCAGCGTTGTCTCCACATCATTCCACCGCTGGTTAGGATCGAGGATGATCTTGATCCCATCCCCGCAGCGCTTTTTTATCTCCGCCGTCCACAGCCGCACCGGGTCTTCATCCGAACATTTAAACTTAAATACCTTATGCCCTTTTTCCATGGCCTCGAACGCCTTCTGGGCCGCATCTTCCGGCGTCCGCCTGCCCGTCCAGCCATTGCAATCCACCTTCGTCCGGAAGGCTCCGCCCAACAATTGATGGACCGGAGCTTTCAACAGCTTCCCCGCCAGGTCAAGCACAGCCGTTTCGAATGCCTCATAGATCCGCTGGTCTACGATGGGCAATGCACGCCAGTTCATGTTCAAAACATCAGTCCCTACCAGCTCCAGCATCGCATGGTGGATCAGCGTCTTATCGGCGCTGCGGTACGTCTCGCCAACACCCTTCAGCCCATTCTGCAAACTCATCTCGATGATCCACTTAGGCTGATTGGCAAATTCCGTCCAGCTGCCGCCCGTCAGATGACGTTTGGCAAAAGCAGCATCCTTATCCAACACATTTTCTGAATTGAGACTACCCGGCCTGGCCGGAACGATCACTTCCGTTGCCCTGACAGATACGATAGAGGACGGCTTTATTCCACTCATATTTTCTTCGAATATTTTTCAGCAAGTTTTCTTATATCGTAACTAAACTCGATAAACATTTTCTCCCAGTGCTCCGCACTCTCAGGCGTATAAGGATAAAACCCCTTCGCATTGCTCACACCCAATGCACCATCCCCTACTACACGCTCCATCAGCGCAGGCGCCGCCGTAGCATTATCCAGCTCAGGGAACAGGTCCTTCATCACCGTGAGATAGGCAGGGATCCCCGTGAGGTCCATAAATCGGAAAGGCCCCGCGAACGTGATCCAGTAACCAAGGTCGTTTCGCAGACTGCGATCCACGTCTTCCACCGTAGCATATCCCTTCTCCACGAGATGGAAAGCCTCCCGCAACATCGCATACATGATACGATTGGTGATAAAACCCCTGATATCCTTTCTTAAAAGAGAAGGCTCCTTTCCCCAGGACTCCGCCAGAGCAATGATGATCTGCGCAAAGGCCAGATCACTCTTATCCCCACAGATCACTTCCATAAATCGCGTGATATGCGCAGGTTCTGCCCAGTGAATACCAAACATCCTTTCCGGATGTTGCATACCCTCCTGAAGTATAGAAACAGGGATGGCCGATGTATTGCTGCCGATAACAGCAGTAGGCGACAGGACGGATTCCAGCTTTGCATATACCGCCTTTTTTTCCGCTACGCTCTCTGTGATGGATTCGATGACCACCTCGTGGCCCTTCAAAAGATTTACATCATCCGTAATGACATGCCTTTGCAACACCACCGCAGGGTCTTCCTGTAACATTCCTTCCTCCTTCAGCTCTTCCAAATAACCCAGGATCCGCTGACGCGCCTCTTCTGCCTGCCCCATCGACCTCACCAGAGAGGTGACAGGATGCCCTGCTGCCAGGACACAGGTAGCGATGCTGCTACCCATCAATCCCAATCCCACCGTTCCAATACCTTGTTTGTTACTCATGAAGTAGTTTTGGTATATTCCTTACTTTCCAATGACGGCTATCGCATCGATCTCCACCTTGATCCCGTCGGATAGCACAGACTGTACAGTAGTCCTCGCCGGACGGATACCCGTGAAAAAAGAGCCATAGGCCGCATCGTATCTTTCAAAATCATTGATATCGCTCAAATGCACCGTGCATTTTACAATGTCATCCACCGACCCGCCGGCGGCTTCCACGATCTTACGCACATGTTCCAGGGTCAGCAGCGTCTCCTCCTCTATCGTACCCCGTTTTACCTCACCCGTAGACAGGTCCAGCGGTCCCTGCCCGCTGACGAACAATAATCCATTCACCAGGACACCGGAAGAATAGGCGCCCGTAGAAACTATTTTATTCGGATGCTTGATCTCTTGCTTACCCATTGTTATCAGTTAGTTTATCCAAAAAAGGCCATTTTGAAAACTCATTGAGAAAATTTACCAGGCTCTCGACAGCATATTTGTACAAATGCGCCCCCTTCTCAGCGGTGGCCAGTTGCGGCTCCCCACTACAACCATTGCTCGAAATAAAGGAGGTCTGCTTAAAAATTGTAACACCCCGATAAGGCTCATCATCTTCCCATCCCGTATAGCCATTGCTCTTCGGCCGCTCGGCGCGCTCTACCTTCGTCGTATCAACCTTCCCGGGGAACAAATGCAGCATCAGGCTCGTCTCATATTCACAGGCATGGCTCAAGGCCGGGCTCTCCATCGGCGGGTCGCCGGCAAAGACACTACCCGCCAGCTCCCAATACGTTGCCAGCACGACATTGGGTTGTATTCCCTTGTCATAACGGTGACTCAACAAGGCCAATGCCTGCTTCACAGGCGTTATATTTCCCCCGTGACCGTTCAGCAGCACGATCCTCCGGAATCCTCCTTGCAGCAACGAGCTCACAAGGTCGACGATCACCTGCGTATACAGCTCGGGTGAAATGCTGATCGTACCCCCAAAAGATAAATGATGATGACTGGAGCCAAATGACAAAGTAGGGCAAAGCATCATCTTCTCCTGCATCTTCTCTTCCGCCCCCATGGCAACCATCGTGACAATATCGGTATCCGTCGAAACAGCCATATGAGGTCCATGCTGCTCGATAGCGCCCAGAGGCAACACCACCACTTTGTTCTTCGCCCCCTCCCCTATCGTGACATAATTCTGTGAAGAATACAACATAGTTCTCGAAATTGTCATGTTATAAAATTAGCCGCAATCACTGCACGATATATGTATTTATCCGGCAGTTATGTATACTTTTTCAACACCCCTATTTAGTCTCTTTTCGCGCCATCTCCAGCGCCTTCATCGTCGTATAATATTTAGCCAGCATACAGCTCAATTCCCACTCCGGAAGCTTCCCGGACTTCACAAAACCCAGATACTTTTTCGTCACTTCCGCAAACGTAGCCTCATGGTCGAGACTGTACTTTTCCGGCACCACCACCCGCCAGCCCTTATCCGTCTTCTCCACCGAAATCCCTGGCCAGCGCCCTTGCAAGGACTCAACCGCATGCTGCACCGCACTGTCATAGTTACGCGACACCTTTAAAGGCTCTATATACAATACTGGTTTATATCCTTCTTCCTTGCCCTGCCGGATGACCAGGTTCGCCGCCTCGCCCCTCAATACGGAATAATG
>Ga0207671_10005803_pt1 | contig 11231 bp, 7 predicted proteins | sample KBSC24metaG_FD_184352 | JGI IMG/M metagenome (GOLD analysis project Ga0207671, IMG submission 184352) | Corn rhizosphere microbial communities from Kellogg Biological Station, Michigan, USA - KBS C2-4 metaG (SPAdes) (version 2) | ecosystem: Host-associated > Plants > Roots > Rhizosphere > Soil... | reverse complement strand
ACGGGAGATGGGGTGGAGATGCTCTCGGCGTTAGCCGCGAGGTCGGTGGTGGAGGTCCAGGCGACGAAGGTCGATCCGGGAGCGGGAGTTTGTCTGAGTTTTACGGGCAGGCGCGCCGGATAGACGTCCCCAGCCGGGCGGGCGGTGCCGCTGCCGGCGGTGTCTACGGTCAGTTGATGCAGTTCCTGGAACTCCGCAGCGAAGACGGTGACCTCGGGCGACGCGGTTACTGTGTGGGAGGCTTTTCCGAGATCGCTCCAACGGATGAAGGAATATTGCGGGGTATTGCCCTGCGGGGTTGCTGCGGCAACGGTGTGGGTGCTGCCGGCGGCCCAAGGGAAGGAATGCGGCGTCTGCACTTCGACGCCGTCCACGGACACGGTGAGGCCCGCGGGGATTGTGGTGATCGTGGTAGTTGGGGGCGTAAAGCCGTAGGCGCGCGAGATGCCATCGATATCGCCCGCTGAGAGGGTGGTTCGCTGTCCGATCGGGATGCCGACCGGTACCGTTTCGATCGTATCGGAATCGTTGACGCCGAAAATCTTGGGGCCGTAGTGCATGATCGAGTCGTAGTCGTAATAGCCAAGGTCTCGATTTAGAACGGCGCGAGTTCGAAATTCAAGTAGCGGCGCTTGTCCACATTTTCATAGAGAACGGTGACAAAGGAGTTACGGTCGGAACGCACCGGCTCATGCTGCAGGCCGAAGGCGTGGCCGATCTCCTGGGCGACCTGGCCGGTGGTGCAACCATCCAAAACTTCGACCGACTGGGCGCCTCCCACCATGCCGAGCGCGGATTCGCAGGTGGCGCCCGGGCCACTGGCGCGAACGAACTGCACATAGTCGGACTGCGTGGTGCGTGGCAGAATCTGTAACGGCGTCTGAGAAGTCCAGACCTGGATGGCGTCGAGGATGCGCTGCGGATTGGGAATGGCTGGATCGATCGTGTAGTAGATGATGCCACCGGGCCAGAGGCGCGGCGTACCGTTTGGGGTGTAGAGGACGGAGGCGGCTACAGGAATGGCTGCCGCCAGAAGACACACAATTCGTGCGTACACTCCTTTTCAAACGCTCAGTTGCGCAAGATGTTTTGGCACGGGCTGAGCCATGTGTGCGTTGCCGTACGGCGTCGGCCTTCCTATTGCCTTCCCATATTAGTGTCTGATACGCTTCCTATGGCTAGCCAAGAGGAGCGAGATGGGCGACAAAACGGAAGTGTGGCAGGGAACTCTGTCCCTGATGGTGCTGAAGACGCTGGAAGCGATGGGGCCGCTGCACGGATACGGCATCGCACGACGCATCGAACAGACCAGCGGGAATCTGCTTTCTTTGAACTACGGCACACTTTATCCCGCACTGTTGAAGTTGGAGCAGGAGGGGTCGATCTCGTCAGAATGGGGTGTTTCGGAGAACAATCGCAAGGCCAAGTTCTATAAGCTGACGCGCGCGGGGCGCAAGGAACTCAGTCGCGCGGCGGAAGATTGGGAACAGACCACGGCGATTCTGGCACGTTTCCTTTCGCCCTCAGGAGAATCGGCATGAAGCGCCTGCGGGCGGGCCTGGCACGGCTAGCGGGAATACTGCCGAGCGAACGACGGGAACGCGATCTGGAAGACGAACTGGAAGGACATCTGCAAATGCATATGGACGACAATGTGAGGTCTGGCATGCCGGCAGAGGAGGCTCGGCGGCAGGCGGTCCTGAAGCTCGGCGGAGTCGAATCGACAAAGGAAGCCTATCGGGAAACTGCTACGGTCCCGGTCTTCAATAACCTCCTACGGGATATCGGATTCGCGATCCGGCAATTGCGGAAGAATCCGGGGTTCACAACGACGGCTGTGTTGATGCTGGCGCTCGGAATCTGTGCGAGTGTCGCGATCTTTGCATTTGTGGACGCCGCGCTACTGGCACCGCTGCCGTACAAGGATGCGAAGCGACTGGTGGCCGTGTTCGAGACCGTCCCGATGTTTCCGCAAAGCAATCTTTCGTACCCGGATTATTTGGACTGGAAGAAGCAGAACACTTCGTTTCAGGCGTTCGACGTTTATCAGCGGAATGGGCAATCGTTGACGACTCCTTCCGGAGTAGAGCCGACGCGCAGCGGGCGAGTGAGCGATGGATTCTTCCGAACTCTGGGTGTGTCTCCGGTGCTGGGCCGTGATTTTTATGCTGGCGAAGATTTGCCGAGTGCACCCCGCACGCTGCTAATGAGTTACAGCACGTGGCAGAGGCGCTACGCCGGCAGTCCGGACGTGCTGGGGCGGGTAGTGACGCTGGATGGCGAGCCGCATACGGTGGTCGGGGTACTGCCGCGGGAGTTCCATTTTGCGCCCGCCGAGCCTGCCGAATTCTGGGTCACGATTCACGCGACGAGTGGGTGCATGATCCGCCGCGGCTGCCATGGTTTATATGGCGTCGCCCGGCTAAAGGACGGAGTCAGCATTCAGGCCGCGCTACAGAACGTGGTGGCGATCGCCAAGCAGTTGGAGAAACTGTATCCGGAGAATCGCGATCAGGGCGCGACTGTCGCACCGTTGACCGAAGTGCTGGTTGGGAATGTACGGCCGGTATTGCTGGTTCTGCTGGGCGGCGCGGCTCTGCTGTTGCTGATTGCGGGCGTGAATGTGGCGAGTCTGCTGCTGGTGCGCTCGGAGAGCCGCAAGCGAGAGATGGCGGTGCGGAATGCGTTGGGCGCTTCGTCGGGACGCATCGTGAGTCAGTTTCTGGCGGAAGGGCTGGTGCTGGTCGGCGTGGGAGGTTTGCTGGGCGTGCAACTGGCACGCGGGGCGATGGCGCTGCTGACGAGTTTGATTCCGGCGAATATGGCGGGGAGTATGCCGTACCTGCGAGACCTGGGCTTAACGCCGCGAGTCTGGGCGTTTGCGGCGACGATCATGGTGGCTGCCACCATTCTGTTCTCGGTGGCGCCGGCGTTGCGATTTTCGTTATCCGGAATTCGGTCGGGGCTGACCGAAGGGACTCGTGGATCGGCCGGAACGACGTGGCGACGTTTGGGTACGAAGCTGGTGGTGCTGGAACTGGCGACGGCGATCGTGCTGCTGGTGGGAGCGGGTTTGTTAGGGAAGAGCTTGTACCGCCTGCTGCACGTCAGCTTGGGATTTGAACCCGAGCATCTGGCGATGGTGCAACTGGCGATACCGTCTACGTATGGAAAGGATCCGCAGGTGATCGCACTGGAGCGCCAGGTCTTCGACCGGATTACGAGTTTGCCGGGAGTAAGTTCGGTAGGCTTGTCGACCGACCTTCCAGTCACGCACAACGGCGACACGACGTGGATTCGCGTGCTGGGGCGACCCTGGCACGGTGAGCACAACGAAATGCCGGAGCGTGATGTGAGCGCGGGCTACTTCAGCACGATCGGCGCGAAGTTGCTGCGCGGACGATATTTTCGCGAGGACGAAGATAACACCAAGCCACGCGTGGCGATAGTGAACCAGGCGATGGTGCGGCAGCACTTTCCGAACGAAGAAGCATTGGGAAAACAGGTTTCTTTCCTGACGACGCCACCGGTGCCGATTGAGATTGTCGGGATCGTGGAGGACATTCGGGAAGGGCAGTTGGATACCGCGGTACCGCCTGTGCTGTACCTGCCATTCAATCAGGGGCCTGGGACTTTCTGGGGGGTGGTGGCACGAACGAATACGGATGCCGGACCGTTGCTGCCGGCGATTAGCGCGGCGGTGCGGGAAATCGACCCTAAGATCGCGATCGCGGGAAGCGCGTCGATGAACGACAGCATCAGCCGTTCGCCTTCCGCCTACATTCACCGCTCAACAGCGTGGCTGGTAGGCGGGTTCGCGGCGATGGCTCTGCTGTTAGGTGTAATCGGGATATACGGAGTGATCGCCTATTCGGTGAGCCAGCGAACGCGCGAGATTGGCGTTCGGATGGCACTGGGAGCGCAACGCAGCTCGGTGTATCGATTGATTCTACGGGAGGCGGGGAGATTGATCGCGGCCGGGATTGCGATCGGTCTGGTAGTGGCGGTGGGCGCAGCGAGGCTGATGCGTGGACTGTTGTTCGGTGTGCAGACCTGGGATGTCCCAACGCTCGGAGGAGTGGCAATGGTGCTCGGACTGGCGGCTCTGCTGGCGAGCTATCTTCCCGCGCGGCGAGCTGCGTCAGTGAGTCCGGTCGAGGCGCTGCGCTCCGAGTAGACTCTACTTCTGCGCGCGCGTGGCGGGTAGCGGCGGCAAGACAGGCTGCTCGGGGATTGCAGCGCCATCGGTCCGCGGATCGGAGCCGGCGAAATTGACACCACGTTTGGCATCGCGCATGACGGCCTCGCCATTTCCCATGGCGGTCGCGAAGCCCGGGAGCGACGCGATGATGTGGCCACGACGCTGCAACTCCTGGCGAATCGCCTCAGGGACGCGCGATTCCATTTGCACGTCGCAGCCTTCGAAGGTGCCCTTGGTGAAGCGCGCGGATTCGAGCGCCATCTGCACGTTCATGTTGAAGTCAACGACGTTGGCAACGAACTGGGCGTGCGCCTGGGACTGATTCCAACCGCCCATGATGCCGAAGCCAATGGTGATGTCACCCTTCTTCATGAAGGCGGGAATGATGGTGTGGAGCGGACGCTTGTGGCCAGCGAGCGAGTTCGGCTTGCCGGGCTCCATATCGAAGCCCGCGCCGCGATTGTGGAAGGAGAAGCCCGCGCCGGGTGCGACCATGCCGGTACCGTAGCCGGCATAGTTGCTTTGGATGAGCGAAACGATATTGCCTTCTTTATCGATGGCCGACATGTAGATGGTCTCGTGGCCGTGCGCGCCGAGGGTCTGGCTGATTTCGGATGGCAGCACTTTGCAGGATGCTTTGTCCATATCGATGAGGCCGGCGCGGCGTTTGGCGAGATCCTTCGAGAGCATCTCGGCAACGGGAACGGGTCCGAAGCGCGGATCGCCGACGTAACGCGCCATGTCGGCATAGGCGAGCTTCTTCGCTTCGATGATGACGTGCAGGGCGGCGGCTGAATTGTGGCCGTAATCTTTGAGTGGAAAGTTCTCCATGATGTTGAGCATGGAGAGCGCTGCGACACCCTGGCCATTCGGCGGAAGCTCGTAGACCTGCCAGCCGCGATAGGTGGTAGTGATGGGCTCGACCCATTCGGGCTCGAAATCAGCGAAGTCTTCGAGCGAGTGGGCGCCGCCCTGTGACTGCAGGAACTTCACCAGGTTCTCCGCCATTTTGCCTTTGTAATAGCCGTCGCGGCCTTTGGCGGCGACCTGCCGGAAAGACTCGGCGAGCGCGGGGTTTTTGAAGAGATCGCCGAGCTGCGGACGAGTGCCGCCGGGCATGTAGGTTTCCTTGTAGCCCGGCTGTTTCAGGAGCGCCTGACTGATCCACGAGCGCGCGCCCATCTCAGGAAGGGGGAAGCCGTTCTCGGCGTAAAAGATGGCGGAGGCAAGCAACTCGGGGAAGCTCTTGGTACCGAAACGTCGGCGCAAGGCGTCCCACCCGGCGACACAGCCCGGCACAGTGATGGCGTGGACGCCAATACGGTCGAGCTTGTCGATATTTTTGCCTTTGAGGTAGTCGATGGTGAGGGCCTTGGGAGTCCAGCCGCTGGAGTTGAGGCCGTACACTTTGCCGGTCTTGGCTTCGTACACGATGGCGAAAAGATCGCCTCCCATGCCATTGACGTAGGGCTGCGTGAGGCCGAGTACGGCGTTGGCAGCGATGGCCGCGTCGATGGCGTTTCCACCGGACTCGAGCATTTTAGCGCCGGCTTGCGAGGCTAGAAATTGCGATGCCGCGACGATGCCATAGCGGGTGACGATCATGGAGCGGGCCTGTTCGCGAGCGGGAAGCGGAGTGGCGGGAGCGGCCACCGGAGGCCCATCATCTTGCGCAAACAGAGCTATGGGGAGCAGCAGCGCCGTGCACAGAAATTTCATAGCGGGAGTTTATCACAGGGCAGCGAGGGGCAATCGAGAAGAGGCATGCTGCCTAGCCAACTTCCGGAATGGGCAGTCTAAAAGCGCCTACCCCACAACAACGCAGTCGTGCCTCGCGGAGATTTCTAAAGGCTTCAGAGCTGGTAGCGGCCGGCGGGGTAGACGGTCACGATGGCGACGACTTTACCACGCATGGGGGTGAGGATCTTCCATTGGGGCGCACCTTTACCGGGAGGGTACTGGATATCGGGGTCCATGCTGTTGTCGTGGCGGATCGCTGGCAGTACTTTCACCAGACGCTCAGGGCCGTTGATGGCCCACGTGGCCCGGGCCTGCTTCTTGAGCTTCTCAAGATCGAGATTAGTGGGCTTGACGAAGTGGTGCGTGGCCACGTTCGAGTAAGCGGCCAGTTCGAACTGGTCGAGTTCGGGCAGTTGCTGGAGCGCCACGACTGTCATGCCACTGGCAAGACGGCGGGGATGGAAGCCCAGAATTTGCTCGCAGTCGGCCAAGTTGCGGCCCAGCAGGAATTTGTCTTTCGTCACACAGCCGGATACGGAAAACGCGTCGCCGATATTCATGTCCTGTCTCGTTATACGTACCGGAGGCGCGAACGGGCCGAAGGGTTAGGTAACGGTCCAATAGACAGAGTACCGTTTGTCGAAGAGGCTGTTGAGCGGCACAAGTGTAACGTCGCGCTGCTGGCCGGTAGTGCGAAAGGTGAGCGGGCGGCCGACAGGTTTGATCCACGTGGCGGGGTCGGCACTGCCGGCTTTGAATGTGGGGATCTCTAGGGCCGGCACGGGTGGTGTCGAGTTGACGGGGCCGAGCGGCGAGCCGTACTGCTCGGTGTTGGGCGCACCGACACGAAGATTCGGTCCAGTGATATGCGCTTCGGTGAGACCATCGTTACCGAGATCGCCCGCGAGCACGAGGGGACCGTAGAGGAATGCCTGGGTTTTCGGATCATCGGGCATGGCTTCGACGTGGAGGTGCATCGGAAGTTCCATCTCGATCCGGTCGCTAGTTTTCCAAATGCGATTGACGGTGAGATAGCTGCCGGGCGTGGCGGAGGCGTCGAGCGGTTTGCCATTCAGCTTTACGACCGGGGCTGATTGGAGCCACGCTGGAATGCGCAGTCGGATGGGCAGGGACTCCGCACGGGCGGCGGTCACGATGATGGTGGTGTTGGGAGCTTCGGGGTAGCGGGTTTCCTGGCGAAGACGCAGACCGCGATCGGTCCAATCGAGCTCGGAGGGGATGAAGAGATTGACGTAGAGACCGATGCTGTCGTGAAAGTAGATGCTGTCGTTGAGCTTGGAATACTCCTCGACGCCGGAGCCGGTGCAGCACCAGAAAGTCTGATCGTCGGTATTGAAAGTCTTCCAGACGCCGGGCGTGAGTGAGAGGTAGTACTGCGTGGAGCCAACCTTGGGGCGAATCGTGCCGAGGCGGTGATTGAGAAGCAGGCGCTCATAGTAGTCGAAGTAGCGCGAGTCGGGATTCCAGGTGTAAAGGCAGCGCGCGAGCTTCAGCATATTGTAGGCGCAGCAGCATTCGGCGGTGTTGGTGCTGAGTTTAAGCTCGGCAGCGAGGCGGCGCGGTGGAGCGAGCCACGCCTCAGCGTTGCTGGTACCTCCAGTAACGTAGGAGCGCGCCGTGCTGACCTCGTAGAAGAAGTAGTCGGCAACGTCGTGGAAGCGCGTGTCGCCGGAAAGCTCGTAGCGGCGGGCTGCGGCGATGGCCTGCGGGATATGGGTGTTGACGTGGAGGCCGCGGAGTTCGTCGCGGTGCGCGGCGAGTGGATTGATGAAGCTCCGCTTCTGGAAGCGGTCGCCGGCGCGGGCCCATCGGTCGTTGTTGGTGATGGCGGCGAGATGATAGAGGGTTTCGGCCATGCCTCCGAATTCGATGGTGAGGATCTGCTGCATGTGCTCTTCGGATTTGGAGGCGGTCCACTCATCGGCCCAGGCGGACATGCCTTCGAGCACGCGCAGTGCCTGCTGGTTGTCGGCGAGTTGGTACATGTCGAACATGCCAGCCATAATCTTGTGGATGGTGTAGAAGGGCGCCCAGACACGCTCGCCTTTGTCCAGGCGGTCCCACCAAGTGGTGGGGAAGGCGCTTAGATATTTGCCGCCGAGCTTCTCCTGGCACTTGGCGAGTTCGGCAACGATGTAGTCGCCTTTGGTTTTGGCATCGCGATCGCCATTGGCGGCGAGCTGCGCGGAGGCGGATAGGAAATGGCCCATGAAATGGCCGCGGAGTTCGCTGGCACGCTGGCCGTTTTCCGGCTGTTCCCACCCTCCTAGCGGCTTGGCGTCGCCGACGGGGAGTCCGGCATTGGCGCGGAAGGTGTAGAGCAGACGATCGGCGGCGAGGCGATTCATGTAGCCGCGATTCCACTCCTGCGCATCGTGATAAGGACCGCCTGGGAGCAGGCGAACTTGCGACATCGGGAAGGGCTTAGCTTTGAGAGCAACGGGGCTGCGGGTGAACTCCAGCTTGCCTTCAAAGGGCGGAGTGTCGGGCGCCATGGGGCGACGGAAATTGCCGGGGGCGGGCGGGGTAGGCTGCTGCGCGAGAAGAGCGGGCGCGAGAAGCGACTTCCCAAAAAGGCGACGATTCATGGTTTCCCTCCTGGAGATTGCAATTCTACTCGCGTCGGGACGGTTTTGTAAACGGATACATTTTTGGGTGGCGGTGATACGCTGATAAACGAATTGAAGTGGACCAGGCGACAGTTCGGCGGACTGGTGGGGCTTCCGTGGCTGACTCACGGCCAAGGGATTTCAACGCGCAACGTGTCGCCGGTGCCCCGCGGGAAGCCCTCCGGGCTGCCGTTTGGCGCGCAATTCACCGACGTGGCGAAGGCGGCAGGGCTGCACACGCCGGTGATCTGCGGAGAGACGTCGAGGAAGACGTACATTCTGGAAACGGTGGGGTGCGGGTGCGCCTTCCTGGATTACGACAACGACGGATGGCTGGATATTCTGACGCTTTCGGGCTCCCGAATGGGCGGGACTCCAGAGGCGACCAACCGGTTGTACAGGAATAATCGCGACGGTACGTTTACGGACGTGACGGAACGGTCGGGGCTGCGACGAGGCGGGTGGGCGTCGGCTGTGACGGTGGGCGACTACAACAACGACGGCTTCGAGGATCTCTTCATCACGTACTGGGGGCAGAATGTTTTGTACCGGAATAATGGAGACGGCACGTTCACCGATGTTACGAAAGAAGCCGGCCTGCTTCACGACGGGCGGCGGTGGGGCTCGGGATGCACGTTCTTAGACTATGACCGGAACGGACTGTTGGATCTATTCGTGGGGAACTACCTGGAGTTCGATCCAGAGAAGGTGCCGAAGCCGGGAGAGGATTCGTTCTGCAATTGGAAAGGAATCGCGGTGCATTGCGGCCCGCGGGGATTGCCTCCCAGCAGGCCCTCGCTGTATCGCAATAACGGCGACGGCACGTTTACTGACGTGAGCGCGGCGTCCGGAATTGCCAAAGCGAACGGCAGCTACATGATGACGGCGGTGGCGGCGGACTTCGACAACGACGGCTGGCCGGATATCTACGTGGCGTGCGACTCGACGCCCAGTTTCCTGTTTCGGAATAATCACGATGGAACGTTCACTGAGTCCGGGCTGATCACGGGCGTGGCGTTGAATGAAGACGGAAATCCGCAAGCGGGGATGGGGCTGGCAATTGGCGACTACAATCTGGACGGTAGCCTCGACATTTTCAAGACTCACTTTTCGGACGACACGAGCATTCTGTATCGCAACGATGGCAAGGGTGTGTTCGAGGACGTGACGAGCGCTGCACGGGTCGGGGTGGAAACTCGATTCGTAGGATGGGGCGCGGGGATGGTGGACCTCGACAATAACGGGCTTCCCGATGTGTTCGTGGTGACAGGTAGCGTGTTTCCGGAGGTGGCGGAGAAGCTACCGCAGTATCCGATGAATACACCGCGGCTGATCTTTCGAAATTTGGGCGAGGGGCGGTTTGAAGAGTTGGTGCTGGAAGGCACGCACTGCAGTCGGGGATGCGCATTCGGCGACTTTGACAACGACGGCGATATCGACGTCCTGGTGGTGAATTTGAATGAGGCTCCGTCGCTGCTGCGCAATGACTTGAAGGGTGGAGGGCACTGGCTGAAGGTGAAGCTGGTGGGGGTGAAATCGAACCGGAGCGCCATCGGTGCGCGAGTGACGGCTTGATATGGCGGTCGCGTGCAGGCACAGGAAGTGATGGCGCAGTCGAGTTTCTATTCGGCGAACGATCCGCGAATTCACTTTGGGTTAGGCGCGGCTGTCACCGCAGACTTGGAGATTCGGTGGCCAAATGGGAATCGCGAGACGGTGGCGAAAGTAGCGGCGGATCGGCTGGTAGTAGTTCGTGAGGGCTCGGGCGTGGTTACTTCGCGCCTTCCCGAACGATTCTGACGAGTTCACGGCGCGGGCTGAGAGAGGCGTCGGACGCAGAGGTGGCTTTACCGACGAGCGTCATCAGTTCAGTGGCGCGCCGCGTGTTGCCGGCCTTTCGATAGAGCGTCGCCAGTTGGTAGGCGGCGGTAACGTTGCCTGGGTCGAGCTTCAAGGCAGCTTCGAATTGTGCGGTTGCGCGTGCGGTGTTGCCTCGCTTGGCGAGGAGTTTGCCAAGCAGGACTCGCGGCGAGACAGCGGTGCTGTTGGCACTGACGGCATCTTCTAGCGCGGCGACTGCTTCCTTTTCATTCGGCGTACCGGGATCAGCGCCCACTTGGACGAGCGCTTCGGCGAGGAACCAATCGACAAGATAGTCTTTGGGATTCTGCTTGCGGCGGGCTCGCAGGGCGACGGCGGCTTCTTCTGGTTTCTTAAGTTCGATTTGAATAATGGCAAGGGCAACGAGGGGCAGGCTGGTTTTCGGGTCGAGACGGGTGGCCGCGACGAATTCTTTCTCGGCGTCTTCGGTGCGACCCTTCATGGCGAGTACGGCTCCGCGTTCGAGATGGACGCGATAGCTGTTCGGCGCGTGAGTTAGGGCGATGTCGGAAATCTCGAGGCTGAGGTCCCAATTTTCATGTGCGAGACAAAGGGACATGAGGTCGAGGTAATTGGTTTCGTCGTTGGGATCGATCTGAGTCGCGGTCCGGAGGGCGTCGTAAGCCTGTTGCGTGGTGCCCCCGCCTTCGTAAGCGCGCGAGAGCAGATTGTAGAGTTCGGCTTTGCGATACTTCTCCGCTAGTTTCTCTCCTGAAAAGATGGCGGCCGGATAATTTTGCGCCTCGACATGCATGAGAGTGAGGTTGAAGCCCACCTCA
>Ga0207671_10005802_pt1 | contig 11233 bp, 14 predicted proteins | sample KBSC24metaG_FD_184352 | JGI IMG/M metagenome (GOLD analysis project Ga0207671, IMG submission 184352) | Corn rhizosphere microbial communities from Kellogg Biological Station, Michigan, USA - KBS C2-4 metaG (SPAdes) (version 2) | ecosystem: Host-associated > Plants > Roots > Rhizosphere > Soil... | reverse complement strand
CTGTTTTTGCGCATCCTGAAGTAGGATCGTCTTCGTCTGTTGCCGCTGTATCCGCAGATCGATCGCCATGATTATCCGTTTGAGGACGCCGGTGATGATGCCGAATTGAGCATGAGCCTTTTCAGCCGGCAACAGGAAAAGAGCAATACTTATCGGCATTGCCAAAAAGAGCTTATTCAATTTTTTCATAGTGAAAATTTGACTTTTCGATCCTGTTCTTTCCAGGAAAGTACCATACAGTGTCTATTCCATTGGTGGACACAAGCCACACAGGATCTATGTATCTTGCATCCCAAGTCTGTTGCTGGTATTCCGGTGCTTCCTTCTTTCCCTCTTTGATCCTGATAAAAGCCGTTGTTCTTCTCACGAGGTAATTATCCTCTCCCATCTGGGTACGCCGGATTGTAATCGTATCGTCGATCCGGCAGAATTCATTTTGGGCTACGCATGTGTAGATCCCCGGTAGAAAGGCTGGAGCCTTTTCCGGCTTTTTCGTTCCTAGGTAACTAAGTATGCCCAATATCAATATTGTGAGCATTATAACAGATACGGTAATCATGAACCAGTATTTCTTTATTAACATAACATTGCTTTTTTGTTAAGAATTATTTTTCTCCTTCCACTCCATAGCCAGCCGGGCAATACCTTTACGTATGTCTCCATATCGTTCGGCATACTGTTGTACCAGGAGTTTTTCTGAGGCTTCTGTGGTATAGGTCAGGTATTCTTCTATCGAGACCTCCGTCCTGTAAACCTTTGAATGCCCGTTGCCGAGACTGATAAAGACCTCTTTGTATTTTCTGCCCGGCTCATTGCTCCTGTTGAGTGACAACACCAGCGACTTGTCCTTTTCCGTCAGGCCCAGCAGATTCTGTATGAAGTCGAACTTGTTTTGAAATTTGCTTTGGTCCAGCAGGATCTTGCAGTCTGCATTGTTCAGGATGGCCTGTTTGACCACGGAACTGGAGATAATGTCCTCCAGCTCCTGCGTGACGACAATGGCTTCACCGAAAAATTTCCTCACTGTCTTGAAGAGATATTTGATGTACTCACTCATCCCTTGCCGGGCGATCGCCTTCCAACATTCTTCAATAAGGATTACTTTCCTTATCCCCGGCACCTTCCGCATCTTGCTGATAAAAACCTCCATGATCACAATGGTGACGACAGGGAAAAGGATAGGGTGGTCTTTCAGCACATCCAGTTCGAAGACGATAAACCGTTGTTGGAGGAGGTCCAGGTCTTGCCTGGCATTGAGCAGATAGTCATATTCTCCGCCTTTGTGAAAAGGCCGTAGCACATAGAGAAAGTTGTCCAGGTCGAAGTCCCTGGTTTTGATACGCTCACCTGCCAGATTTTGGGCGAATTCTCCTTCCAGGAACTCGTAAAAGCTATCAAAGCAGGGAAAGATGTCTTTGTTTTTGTCGAGCAGTTCGTAGTACTGCTGCAAGGCATTAGACAGGGCTACGTATTCACTCCGGAGGAATGCTTCATCTTCTTTTTTCCAGAGTACCAGGAGCAATGTCTTGATGCTCTCCCTTTTTTCTACATCCAACGTTGTGCCTTCCGGCAGCCAGAAGGGGTTGAACCGGATGGGAGAGGTATCGGTATACGTAAAGTAATGCCCTCCTACCAGTTTACATAGCCCCTGGTAGCTGTTGCCGATGTCCACTATCACGACATGGGCGCCCTGCTCATAATAGCTGCGGACTAGGTGGTTGGTAAAAAAGGATTTACCGCTGCCTGAGCCCCCGAGCACAAATTTGTTGCGATTCGTTATCCATCCGGTCCGCATGGGTTCATCGCTGATGTCCACATGGACGGGTTTACCGGTGATCCGGTCACCCAGGCGAATGCCGAAAGGACTGATCGAACTACGGTAATTTGTCTCGGGGAGCAGGAAGCAGGCAGCTTGTTCAGCAAAAGCGCTAAAGCGCTCGTTGGCAGGCAGGTCACTGGCATTGCCGGGGATGCCAGCCCACCAGATCTGGGGTGCACTCACCGTCTCAGGGTGCGGATTGGCGCCGATTTGGGTTATGGCAGCCGCTGTATCTTTTCTGATCTCTGTTAATTTCTGCGGGTCATCCGTCCAGGAAAAGACGTTATAGTGCGTCTTTACCATTTGCCTTTGATTGCTAACAGCTTCGTTAAGGTGGTCATCAATAGCCCGACGTGTTATTTCGTTTTCCCGGGAATGGGCCGATAGCGATTGCAACCGCCGGCGTTTCAGCTCCATTTTTCCTACGGTGACCGTTACATCCTCAACGAAAATATATTGGTTATATATGTGGTTGCAAGGTAACAATGGTCCCAGGGCAGTAGCAAATCCGATAGTAAGGTTAGTCCGTTCGGTAGAGTACGGGGTATACCTGGTCCCGATAGCGCACCGGGATGGTAAATGCGTGGCGTCAGCCAACGTGTAGAGTATACCTTTAAATTCTCCTATCTGCAGGCCGTCAGTAAAGACAATATCCCTTAGCAGTCTGGGACGTGTGCCGTCTGCCGGTCCGGACAACATGCAATACTGTTCAATGATGCCGGCGTGGTCTTTGCCTCCTGTCAATTCCTCATTTGACAGTCTGCGACAGTGGATCAGTCCGCTGTCGGTCAATGTCCGTTCAAACCGGCCGACCTGATCCAGGAATTCCTGAACAGCCACGGGGTTTAGGCATTCTTCCGGCACCAGGTGTCGCTGCAGCAGTGAGTTGAGCGCCGGTCCCCGCATTTTTCTTCCTGCCGGCATTCGGGTAAGGAAAAGGTAGGCTTTATGGTCCAGGAATGGCCTGTCATGGAAGTGACGGTCACTGGCCGTGCCCAGCCAACTATCTCCTGTCTTTTCGGGGTCAGCTTGGTAGGTGGATTCGTAAAACCAGTCCTGGAGATGGCAGACAGAAGGCGCCGTCAGTAACCCGATGGCCCTGACCCAAGCCTGGTGAATGGTATCCAGTTCCGTGGAGGATGAAGTAAATATCTCGGGTTTCGTCAGTTCATAGGCCACGGTGTAGTCTCCAGATTTGGATACGATGTAGCCATCCGTGACCTCCAGAATAGGGAATATTAATTCTAATGATTTTTGCATAATTGTTTGTTTAGTTGTGTGAAGAGGGTCCGGCTGCTGCTCCGGAGGGATGACGGCACCTTTTTTGTTGCCGTTTTTTTTGCGAGGCCATAGGGACCATGCTTTTTGGAGGACCTATAGAGTAGCGTTACTCCCCCTCCTCCCAGTCCGAAGCTCAGCAATACACAGATCCATGAATCGACACGGCAGATATACAGGATGGCGAACAGAAGAATATCTCCCACGACGACACCGCCGGCATAAAGGATATACTGTGCTTTCAGTCCCTTGAATTCGATGGGCTTGTCGATGGCTCTGTTGATGATATAGGTTGTTGACATGTTATTTTTTTATAGTCCGAAAAAACTACGGATCACCGTGCTTACTACCACGAGGAAAATGCATGAGCCAAACCATCCCGCCGCGGCTTTTCCCGCCTCGCCATGATGAGATCCCCATAGCTGATATACCCGTACGGCCCCGATCAACGCCAGGATGGCGCCCACAGCATACATCAATTGGGTGGCTGTGTCGAAATAACCGCGTACCATTGTATTAGCCTGGCTGATGCCGTTGTTGCCGTCCGCGGTTTGGGCGAACAAGCCCTGCCCTGCTAACAGGGCTGCGATTACAATTTTACATTTCTTCATTTTTGTATTTTTAGTTTTTGAATTGAATTGCTCTATTATTTGCATCCCGGCACTGGCAGGCGACCCGTAAAACAATACCTCCTTTTTTAATCAACATGTGGGTCGCCGCCAGCAGCGCAGGATGCTACACTTCTCAGCCTCTTCCGTCTTTAACCCTTATCCTTTAAATGCAAGACTTGATCCTTATTAGAATTGTCACTTTTATCTCTCATCCGTCGCCGCCACCAACGCATTATCCCTTTAGGATAATAGATAACCGCTACAGTTATATAATAGACGGCTGCAGACAGGATGATGCTTTCGATGAATGTTTCAGTGGAAATAGCATGTAACATGTATTTGCCTTTTTTTGATAAATCAAATTGACAAGACAAATATGAGGTGCTGGAGAAGCGATTACAATTAGGCTAAGGCTTAGCCTAAGTAAAATAATTTGCAGATGATTGCTATGCAGGTTTTTAAGAAAACTTGAGTCGACAACTTATGGGTTAAGGCGAGTTACCCGGTTTCTAGCTGTTCGGATAAATTTATCCAGGAGAGGGTTAACCGACTTCTTACGATTCCGGTTATTGTTGTCAATAATGGTAAAATCCTTCAAATCTATATCCGTATTGTCTTCGAACGATTCAATTAGTTCGTCCAATGTATTGTCAAACAGTTTTGCCTCATAGAGCAGCGTTATCAATTCAACTGCTTCAGATTTCGTACCTAGATATTTTAGCTTGCTACCATCGCTAATAGCTTTCGGCTGCGTCGCTTGACCGTTCATGCCATTCAGGACGCTTTTATACTTTTCATATGCCAGCAGTTCAGACAGTATAAAGCTGGCCTGGCAAAAGTTTTCTTCGCGAACAATGAACTCGCCAGTCTCAGGAAGAGGCGTACGTGCAAATAACAGTTCGTCCTTATCAGACTTATTAAGCGTATAATATAAATATATCTCGCGATGCTCTGTAAGAAAGGCTGCAATTCGCTTCTTTTCATTCTCAAGATAAGAGGACAACGTTTCGCCATCGCTGGTAATTCGGATGCATTCCTGCCTATACAAGAGGGCAAAATAGATGTACTGTGTGCAAAAGAACGGGAGCCAATGTTTAAAATACTTTATTTCAGTAGTCTTATCGGTAAAACCATGCACTGCGAGGTGATGTCTTAGCTCCATAATGGCTAACTGAACCACCTTCATTTTTTGATCGTATCCTTTTACAGGGCTTCCGTATGGATTTATCACCTCCAATTCCGACCGCACCTCTATTTGCAGTCGATTGAACAACGCTTCCATATTCACTCGATATCTGGTTTCTTTTCTTCTTTTTATTTCGCAGGAATAACCTTTGTTACTGCCTGAACAGTCTCCTCACCATAGCCAGATGTTCGTTGAAGGGAAGTATCCTGTGAAGATATAAGGAACGTTTAATATTTTCGCCTGTATCCTTTTCATAAACAAGAAGTTTGAACTCATGACAGTTCCTGTTAACTTTTCGGAATCCAAGGAATTCCATCAACTGGCAGGTTTCCGCAAGAACAATGGAATACTCCATGTCTAGCGCCAACAGGATCTCTTTATCCTCTTTAACACAAAACAGACATTCGATCGGTTCCGGAGAATAACCCCTATCCCTGCACTCATCAAATATGTACAATTGACCCGGTTCAACTATCCCCTCGATGGATACGTTGTTAAATACTTTATTCATACTTTTAAATTTTATTTCACTGTATACTACTATCATTATACGCAGCTCTATAAAATTAAAAATGTTCATCTCTGAATCCAAGTGATAAAAGTCACTTAATGATGCGTCCGCGCATGCGACTAAGCGTTTCACGCGTCATGTCGAGGTAGGATGCTAAGTCTTGTATAGGCACCTTCATTATCAGCTCGGGTTGCTTCTCAAGCAAAAACAAATATCTTTCTTCCGCCGTTAGCATGCGAATATTCCTCGCTTGACGGTGCCATATACGTAAATATTTATTAGTTAAAACTCTTCCCACTACATTGAACTCAATATAAGTCCTGTACAGATACATAAGCTCGTCATAGGTAATATAAAGAAGCTCACAGTCCTCCAATGCCTGTATAAAATCTTCACTTCGAGCTTGATCGTAAAAGCTGTCAATAGAAACAATCGTCTCAAGTTCTCCAAAAAACCAGTCAGACACTTCCTTGTTATGCACAATGTAAAAGCATTTCAATAAGCCTCTTTTGATAAAATATAGGTTTTTGCAAACCTCTCCAGCTTTTAGCAGATACTCCTCTTCTTTTAGTGAAGTTTTCTTTACTATCGATCTCAAATGAGCGAGGCAGTCGGCAGACAAAGGCCAACCTTCAAGAGAGGCAATCTGGTTCAGAAAGGACAATAATTCTTCCATAAGGCAGATAAGGTTAAATAAGTAGCCTCGAATATAGCATTGCCGTTAGTAATAATGCACTATCACAGAGGTTTAGTTATTCACCAATAAATAGTTATACTTACACTATACTAATCAAGTATATATACACAATTAATACCATTTTAATCTCTTTCACTTACACAAAGCGAACCGCCCCCTGCTTGCGAATCATACCGCGAAAATGCTAAAGTGATTTTTATCACATTCCCACGAATTAGGGATTCACCAGTCCTTAAAAATTAATATTCATGATAACTTTATTTTCAGCTGACGGCTGTACCAATTAATCCAAATACTGTTACCAATTAAACCTTACAAAATGAAACGTCTATTTACATTTCTGCTTCTATTAGTGCTCGGCACCTCTCTTTTTATAGCATGTCGGAAAGACCAAAACAATGCAAACCCAAAACCTTCAACAGAAGAGATCATTGAATCGGCGAGAACCTACTTCGAAAACACATTGCAACATTCGATGTATCAGTCTACAGGAATCCTCCGTGTTGATGCAGCAAAAACCGTAAATTGGCAGACTGCCAAAGTATTGAGCTTGTCTGGCCAACCTGCAGTCGTCGTACCTGTTATCTACCAGGAAAACCTTTTTATAAAATCCAATATATCAGGAGAAAATGTCTTCTCACTAAATGACATAGCACATCTGGTCATTTACAAAGACCAAAATAAATCCTACCACATCGAACTTGTGACCGCGTTTCCCGATTCGACAGCATTAAAGAATAATGCTCAAAAGTTCACAGGTATAATTTTTATCGAAAATTGGGAAGGCCAAAGATTCCACCAATATAAGTTCAATACCGACGGGGCAATTCTTACTTACAACAATCAGTATGCCATGCGAGGAAAAGCATCCGAAATTAGCTCCTCGCAAAGTCCCATTCAAACTGATATGGTTGTCACAACCTGCTACATGATATATGGATATAATTACTCAAGTGGCGATCCTCACGGTGGCTATGCCTGGTCCGAATCAGGTGGATGTACATATATGTATATACCCGACAACCTCGGAGGAGGCAGCGGAGGTGCTGGTGGCAGCGGAGGAGGAGGCGGTGGCCTTTCAGGCTCAGCATACGGCCCCATTGGGCGCCTTTCCAGTGTCACAACAGGAGTTGCAACCGTTACTCGCGGGCCTAACATAATAGGCAACATTCAGGATTACCTAAAATGTTTTACAAACGTCGGAGGTACAGACCATACATATACTGTTACGGTTTGTGTAGATCAGCCTGTACCAGGTACGCGGATACCCTGGCGTCTACAAAATGGTCCTAATGCAAGTTCTGCAGCCAACAATCCCGTTGATGTTGGTCATACTTTTCTTATTTTTTCTGAATCCTACGGTGGAAATACAACTACAAGGAATGTGGGATTTTATCCTCGCACGGGCGTAAACCCCTGGTATCCTTCCGATCAAGGTCAGTTGAATAATAACGAAGGATCCGGATACAACATCTCCCTCACCCTTACCATTACAAATGCGCAGTTCTTCAATATGCTAAACTATGTTTCTCAAGGCAACAGTTCCGGTTATAATTACGATTTAAATACCAATAATTGCACAACATTTGCAATAAAAGCATTACAAGCAGGATCGGTGAATATAACTTCACAGATAGGTATTTGGTTTAAAGGCTCCGGCTATGACCCTGGCGATCTTGGAGAAGATATAAGAAATATGTCTTTATCCTCGAATATGGAACGTAGTACAATGACAGGTTCGCATCCTAATATTGGAAAATGTAATTAACTTACTCAAATTTTATTACTATGAAAGCATTTCTTGGTCTGGCGTTATTCACCTTATTTATCGGTCATGGCAAGCCACCTCTTCCAACTACTCTTCACCTGTCCAGTTCCAATATAAACTGGGCAGACACGAAGGATTGGAGAATCTATTATATCACCTCAAAAGACGCATTTTCGTACCCGCTCGACACATTAAAAACCTTCAAATCGACTGCTCTGACCCAAGATTCGATGGCGGTATTCTTAAAACACGTGACAGAAATTCCCGCCGAGCGAACCCCCGTCTGGATGGGATATTACGTTGCTACTTGCAGACTCCCGGATGGAGCCTACTTTAAGATTGAAATCAGTCAATATGGGAGATTTTTTTATGCGGAAAAAGAGAAACGATATTATCAATTAGACAATGAAGTTCAAGATCACTGGCTTTCATTTTTGAATACAAAATGGCTACAGCTGGAAGGCGCTAAATAAGCACCTCCGGCTTCCTTTCAAAAATTCAAATTACGTTACAATGAAATGGTTGAAATTACTGTGGTCGGTAGTACTTTTAGGCTTTTTGGCTTTGCTTATATCATATGTTTCGTCTTACCCGTCAGCAGGAAAAATCACTCCTGCCTTTTGGTTTTCTATAATCACCTGGATAGCTATCTGTATAATTAGTCCTATTATCTTAATCTTACGCCTGCTTCGGATATTACCGTCACCCACATCATTCATTTATATTTTAACTGGGACCGCCAGCCTTGCAATTGGACTTTTGGGAATATATTACGTAGCCCCTGCCGGCAAAGCGCAAAATAATATTGGCACATGCGTTGTTCTCGCCTTGAATATTTTCATAGGCTGCTTTATCTATACAGATACCTTTATCAAGACAATTCCCGGATTACGAAGAGATCCTAAAAAGACGGCATGAAGACATTAAGAGCACGTAGTTAAACTCCTTCATATCCTGATATATTGACAAAAAATTAAATCCACTAATAAGCCTGTCTGTAGAATATACCCTATTATATATTTACCTTATCAAAACATTTACTATTATGAAAAATATACTTTCTTTTTCAACGATTCATTCAAAAAAATTTGAAGATACCCCTGGTTGTTATATCTTGTAATAATTAAACTTCTTATTCTATGGAGCAGTACATCAAAGTCCTGAAAAGCTATTTTAAAATGACGAGCGATCTCCAGGATTATCTTCGCGAAAAAGTCAAACCCATTAGCTTCTCCAATGGGACTATAATTCAGGAACCAGGCAAACTTTCAAAGCATATTTATTTTATAGAGAAAGGAATTGTCAGAATGTATAACGGCGGCAGCACGCTTCTGTTTAGAAAAGAAAATGACTTTATCCTCTCCTATTTTTCCAATGTCCCGGATTTCGCATTCGTTCCTCCGGGGGTTGAGGCGCTGGAAGATGTCACCGCCTGGGATTTTACGACGGAGATCATTGATAGTGCATGCGATCGTTTCCCTGAATTCAACGCACATTTGAGGATCATGATGCAAAAGTATATCGTAGCGACTACGCAGGTCAATGAGTTCCTCCGGGACGGGGACGGAGCCGGGCTCTATGATCATCTTCGTAAAGAAACGCCTGACGTGCTGGATCGCGTCTCGTCCGTACATCTGGCATCTTTCCTGGGCGTTCCTGAACAGGTCTTTTTACATATGAAGAACAGCAATATACGGACACCGATGAGCTTAAAGCGCCCACGTCGCAAGCGCTCCTGAAAATTTTCGGCGTTTCTTTGTAAGAGAAAAGCATAAATTAACACTATCAAACATTCCATAAAGCACAAGAGTGAATTGATTGAACGGGAAATTACCTTTACCGTCAGCGAAAAGCTCAATAAGCTTAAAGGCAAAGTTTTGGCTCCTAAAAAACTGGCAGATGCTAATAAACTCCTGCGGAAGTTAAAAACACTCCTGCCCAAATAATTTTCGATTCAAATTATTACCTGCCAAAAGTGGTCAAAAAACCCCACTTTTGGCGACCAATAATCCGCAACTCGATCTTCCCATCGGCAGCCCCAACTTTACTACCGGCGACAGAACAAAGGCTACAGTAAGTATCTTTACTTACCACCCAACACGCCATGAAATACAAAGTATTCATCCCCATTTTGTTGATGATGGCCTTCGCCGCATGTAGAAGACAGCCAGGTATGCCTACCCCGCCGGGTAATAAGATCTACGGCAAGTGGACGATCATGACAGTAACCGTGATCCCACGCGATTCAACGGGAAAAGCGATAAATAATGGTACCGTCTACACCGAACCTTCCTACTATTACTTCCAGTTCAATACCGACCTGTCCTGGATTGAAAATCTGACGCCGGACCTCAGCCCCGCGGGGGAGAGCGGCACCTACACACTGAAAGCCGACACCGGCTTTACCCTGATCAATAAGAACCTCCCGGCCCAGCCGGAGGAATGTAAGATCCTCTCCCTGACGGATATGTCGTTCGTATTCAGCCACCAGCGCACTACCATGTTCAACGGGATAACCCACGGTTTCCTTGAATACGTGTTCCAGCTAAAAAAGTGATCCGCTAGCACCTTGCCACTAATCTCCACTTTTCAAACATTACAAAAAAAGTATATTCCTCCTTTTTTAACTCCCAAACAGGCCCTTTAAAACTAACCGGATCCGGCCTGTTTACTAATTTTTTTAGCCTTAATTACTCCCCTTATCAGACTTGATTAGTCGTGATTTTGGACTTTTTTAGTCGCATATAACGACCAATTTACTCACGCTGCGCGACCAAAAAAGTAACAATACTGGAGTTTTTGCTGGACGTATTTGGATATTCTCTTTCTTTACAAATATGAACCGTGATCCGCGCTACTCCGTCATTCGGAGTATGTATGAGAAAGGAAATATACAATCTTTCACTGACATTTTTATCTATATCAAAAAGACAGTTGTAGCGAAAGATATGGGTATGCGCGTGGATAAGTTCAATAAATTTCTCAATAAAATAGAGGCGTTTACCCTTGAACATATCGACAGGATTGCTTTTCTGTGCGATATGGATCTTGATGTGATGATCCAGCTGTGGAGAAAAGAATATCGTAAGCAGAAGGAAGTGCGAAAATTAAATATGACTGAATCTTCCTTCATCAAAAAATGAAATCGTTATAGTGCCTGATTTCCATAACCATTGCCCGACCTTTCCTATTATCTCTGAAGTGCATCATGCATGAACCCGGGGCCCTTATCAACCTTCGTTTCCTAACAAAGCCATCTCATACCCGGGATGGCTTTTTTCTTTGACATCCTGCAAAAAACTTTTTCGACCGCACTTTCGACCTAAACCTCACTTGCCAAAAATTTTAGTATTCTGGTTAGCT
>Ga0207671_10005800_pt1 | contig 11236 bp, 10 predicted proteins | sample KBSC24metaG_FD_184352 | JGI IMG/M metagenome (GOLD analysis project Ga0207671, IMG submission 184352) | Corn rhizosphere microbial communities from Kellogg Biological Station, Michigan, USA - KBS C2-4 metaG (SPAdes) (version 2) | ecosystem: Host-associated > Plants > Roots > Rhizosphere > Soil... | reverse complement strand
TCTCTTCGACGTTGCGCAGACTCAGCGGGTAGGCCGCGTACCAGCGCACGCACACCAGCATCACTTCCAACGGAAAGCGCAGCCGCTTGATCACCCCTCGCAAGGTCGAATTCACCAGTTGGACGTGTAGTGGAATCATGCCCCATTGTCACCGACGCGCTTAACGCGACAGAATCGGAAAAAAGGGGAACGCGGCCACAAACCCGAAGATGGACACCGTCGCCAGCACGACGATGGACTCGACATCGCAGGCATTGCTCGTGCTCGGCCGCCGACGTTTGTGCTCGGCGCTGGGTATCGAGATGCTGGCGCAAAGCCACGGGCTGACCCTTGCCGAGACTCGCGTGCTAAGTGGCCTCGTCGACAGTCACGAACCCCTTCGGATCGCGGCCGCGCACGGTGTGCAGATCTCAACCGTCCGCAGCCAGATCAGCGCCCTGCGTGAGAAGGTTGGGGTGCGAACGATCGACGAATTGCTGGTTCGCGTGGCCCAGGTGCCCGCGATCGCGGCAGCGCATTCATGAAAGACGAAAGTAGCTACAAGGGTCAACGAAGCACATCCGTTCGGGAACTTGATGCGGTCACCGGCCGCCTTTTGACGATGTGTCCCCCTCACCCCAATTGGTGCCTGCGAGAGGGTGCCGCTTGTCGCCCCGGGTTGGCCGGTAGCCAAAATGCGCGCTGCGTGGTCTTGATGTCTTCCATCGCGACCGACTCGGTGATCTCGCACAGCAGCTGCGAGGCGTCGATGCGGTGCCGCGCCAGCGCCCGGCCGATGCGCTCGACCAGGTCGGCTTCGCGCAGCTGGTGCACCGACAGGTTGATGGCCACGCGCATGCGCACGCCCTCGTCGGCCCAGGCCAGCATTTGGCGGCAGGCTTCGTCGATGACCCAGTTGCCCAGGCTGTTGATCAGACCGAAACGCTCGGCGAGCGGAACGAACACGCCTGGGTTGACGACGCCGTGCTCTGGATGGTTCCAGCGCAGCAAGGCCTCGACGCCGCGGATCTGCCCCAGTTGCCCGTCGATCTTGGGCTGGTAGTACAGCTGCAGCTGTCCGAGCTCCACGGCAAGGCGCAGGTCGTTTTGCAGGCGCATCTGCTCGAGGGCACCGGCGTCCATGTGCGACTCGAACAGCGCGCAGGTGTTGCCGCCGGCGCGTTTGGCCGCATACATCGCAGCGTCGGCCTGCGCGACGAGCTTGTCCTTGTCCCCCTGGTCGGGGTAGACGACGATGCCGACCGAGCCGGAGACCGCAACCTGCCGGCCCGCGATCTCGAATGGACGTGCCAACACCTCGATCAACCGGCGCGCCAGGACCACACTATCGGCCAAGCTGACCACGTCTTCCATCAGCAGCACGAACTCGTCGCCGCCGATGCGCGCCACCGTGTCGCTGCCGCGCGCGGCCGCGCGCAGGCGCATGGCCGCCTCCTTCAGCACCTGGTCGCCGGCGGCGTGGCCGAACGAATCGTTGACCGGCTTGAAGCCGTCGAGGTCGACAAACAGCACCGCGATCTTGTCGGCGTTGCGCTCGCTCATACGTTCCCCGGCGCGCTCGCCGCGGCGCAGTGCGTGCATCAGCCGGTCTTCGAACAACAGCCGGTTGGGCAAGCCGGTCAGTGCGTCCAGGAAGGCGCGCTGCTTCAACTCTTCGTTTGCCGTTTGCAGCTCTGCATTCGCGATCTCGAGCGAGCGGGCGAGCCGCGCGGTCTGGCTTTGCATGCGGGCGTCGAGTGTCGATGTGAACAAGGTCATCGTCAGCAGGGCGACCGACGACAGCGCCACCAGCGCCCCCAGGCTGTTGCCTGCCAGCGCACCAGCGCTCAGGCACACGGCGCCGACGGGAAAGCTCGCCGCGGCCATGCCGGTGTAGTGCATGCCACAGATCGCCACACCCATCACCAGCGCGGCAATCCCCTGGTAGAGCAGTCCGCGCCGGGCGTTGACCTTGCGCAGCCAAAAGAAGATCAGCAGCGCGGCCGCCGACGCGCCGACCGCGATCAGCGCCGAGGCCGCGACCAGCAGCGGGTTCCAGACGATGCCGGGGGCCATGTTGAGCGCGGCCATGCCGGTGTAGTGCATCGTGCAGATGCCGACCCCCATCACGAGCGCACCGCCGGTCAGGCGGCGCACAGTGAGCGAGCCCTGGCTCGCGACGAACAGCGCCACGGCCGACACCGCGATCCCCGCGAGCCACGAGGCGAAGGTCAACGCCACGGTGTAGCCGAGCGCAATGGGCAGCGAGAACGCGAGCATGCCGATGAAGTGCATGCACCAGATGCCGCTGCCCATCGCCGTCGAGCCCCCAATCCACCAGCTCAACGCGACGCCACGGTCCTGCGTGCGCACGCGCTTGGCGAGGTCGAGCGCGACATAGGACGCGAAGCTCGCGATCAGCAATGAGGCGGCGACGACCCAGGGGTTGTAGCTCGATGGCAGGTACGTCACGGCGGTTTCCTCTTCTTCGATGGCGGGGCTGCCCGGGGGCGCGACTGGGCCTGCGCAGGGGGCGTTGTCACCTCTTCGGCGCAGTGCGCTGCGACCGGAGCCCGACTGACAGACGCTGAGCGTCGTGGAAGCCGTTGTCGGTGAAGGCCGGCCAATGGCATGCGGCGCAACCACCGGGGGGCTTTCGCACCTATGGCGGCGGGCGGCCAAGACCGCACTTAGCGGGAGCTCGCCTCCGTGAGCCTTTCTCGCCACGAGCGAGGCCGGACCTCATTTGACGTCAGCCGTTTCCCCGCCATCACATTACGGCAACGATCTCGTAGTCGTGGTCAGGTACTGTTTCGCCCGTGATGCAGGTGAAACAGCTCAGCCCCACCTGCGCAGACCCAATCGCCCAGATAGGCTCCCCGCATTGGCAGAGCGCTCCGGCAAGCTTCGCTTCAAGCAAGCGCTGAAGGATCGCCGACAACTCGTTCAAGTCAGTGCCAGGATTGGCCGCGGCGTGCAATCTGACGTACTCGGATATCGAGATCGGCGCGAATCCGGGCAACGCGGTTCCGCGGCTCCGTAGCAGGGCCTTTGATTCGAGACTCTTCATTCGAGATGTGGCAGCCGAGTTACGGGGCGCCAAGCACGCGAAGTGCTCCGGCTTGGTCAGCGCTTGTCCAAGCATACATTCGCCATGGACCCCCGCCTTGAGCACTGGCTACTCGATGCACTGCGGGCGCCGAGGACCCACAGTATAGGATCACCCGATACGTCGGCGCAAGACTGACTGACTGCACTCGGCGGGCACGAATTCATGCACGCTCACCGGAAGAGCACAAGCCGAAGGACAAAGTCAAGCTGCAAAGACTGATAGTTCCAACAGAAGCACGGTACTGCTCAAATGGGCTGTGAATAAGGAGAGCTATCGTCAGGCGTGCAGCCTTCACCGTCCACCTTCGCAAATTAAGCCATACAGCCCCTTACCGCGTCCCAACCTTCACCCTCGCCCACTTTTTTCTCGACCTTCATCCCCTTCGTGATACTGACGATGGCGACTTCTACGTCGAACTCGAGTTCAGTCCGAGCCTGCGTTGGCTCAAGCGTTGATGTTCTGTACAAAGCCGCCGCCGCGAGCGACAGTCGTTTCATCGCGCATGGTGTAGGCCGGCCCGATGTGATCGCCGTCTCGCGATGTGCGCCATGACGACGAAGCGCTGCGAGTCTGCCGGCGATTTCCTTGGAGAGTAGCCTTGTCTACAGTACTGTCGGATCTTCCCATTTTCCGCGACAGATGGCGTGCGAGCGCCTCGCGCGTGCTGCCCACGCTGATCTTGCTGAGCGCGGCGGCGGCCCAAGCCGGGCAGGCCTTGCCTGCGCTCGGCGCCGACGCGAAGGAGACCTCGGTTTCCGGCCTGTCTTCTGGCGCCTTCATGGCGGTGCAATTGCAGGTGGCGTTCTCCAAGACCATCATCGGCGCCGGCGTGGTGGCCGGCGGCCCTTACTATTGCGCGGCCAACAACATGTTCTATACCGGCATTTGCATGGGTCAGGTGCCGTTCATGCCGCCCAATGCCGCTCTGATGGTGTCGGCTGCCAAGGGTTTCGCAAAGGCCAAGACCATTGACAGCCTGAGCAATCTAGCCAAGCGCCGAGTGTATGTCTTCAGCGGTATCGACGACAGCATCGTGCGGCAGCAGGCGGTAGACGCAACGGTCGAGTTCTTCCAGGACGTGGGCGTCCCCGCGGCCAACCTGAAGTACGTCAATACACTGCCGGCCGGTCATGCCGTGATCACAGTGGCCTATGGGAATGACTGCGGAGCCAACGCGGCGCCCTACATCAGTCATTGCAGCGTCGACAACCAGGGCTACGACCAGGCGGGCGACCTGTTGCAGCACATCTATGGCCCGCTCAAGCCCAAGGCGGGCAGGGCCACGGGCCAATTGACCGCATTCGACCAGGGCCCGTTCACCAGGTCGTCGGCCAGTTCGCTGGCTGACACGGGATACGTCTACGTGCCGCAAGCCTGTTCCGTTGCGAATTCGCACTGCAAAGTGCACGTGGCAATTCACGGGTGCGGTCAATCGGCGCAGTCGGTCGGCGACAAGTTCATCACCGACACCGGCTACAACGAATGGGCCGATACCAACCAGCTGTTGATCTTGTACCCTCAAGTCAACAAATCGGTGATCTCGTCCAACCCCGCCGGATGTTGGGATTGGTGGGGCTACACCGGCAGCAGCTACGCCACGAAGGGTAGCGCGCAAATGAAGGCCATCATGGCCATGGTGCAGCGCCTGACACAGGCCAACTGAACATGCCGCGCCAGGCTCGCGGTTCGCTTACATTCAACGGAGCGTCGAGATGGCCACCGAGATTGAGACGATCTATCACGACCTGATCAGCAACCTCGGCCTCGCCTGGGCCAGTACGGAGCGGATCGCACTCAGCGGGGCCGATCCTATCGTCGATTCGGTCTTCCGCATCGGCGAGGCGAGCGCCGCCGTGCTGGGCGCTCAGGCGGCCGCCGTCTCCGAGATCTGGCGCCGCCGCGGCGGCGGGCCACAAAATGTCCAGATTGACGCGACCGCCGGCGCCCTGGCCACTTTCAGCGTCGGTTATCAGTCGCAACACGGCTTCGCCGTTCCCCAGCCCGAACCGTCCTATCCGCTGGTCGATCTCTACCAGGCTCGCGATGGTCGCTGGGTCATGCTTCACGGCGCCTTTCCTTTGCTGCGCAACGGTCTCCTGGATCTGCTTGGTTGCTCGATGGAGCCGACCTCGATCGCGCGCTCGGTCGAAACATGGGATGCCTTCGAATTAGAGGACGCGATCGCGGCGTGCGGTCTCTGCGGCGTAGTCGCCCGTTCGCGCTCAGAATGGCTGGCCACGCCGCAGGGGCGGGCGCTGGCCCAGGCTCCGCTGATCGAGATCACCAGGATTGGCCAGTCGGTGTCGGAACCACTCGGCCAGTCTTCGCGGCCGCTTGCCGGCATTCGGGCACTCGACCTCACCCACCGTCATCGCCGGCCCGACGATCGGTAAGACGCTCGCCGAGCAAGGCGCGACGATCCTTCACGTCACTACCCCGGTCGAGCCGGTGTTGCCGCCGTTCGACTACGACACTGGCCATGGCAAGGCCTCCACTCTGCTCACGCTCACCGATCCGTAACTGTCCGAGAACCCCCGTCCGGGACGGACTCGGTCAGACGTCGAGAACTTGCCGGAGCGCTGCGTAGGGCACGCTCCAGGCGGCGCCGTCGCTATCGACGCTGGCCGTCTTGGGGTTGCAGCGCGTGATGATGCCGACGTGGACCTGAAGGTGCCGATCGGTGAACGAGACCTTGGCACCGCGGCCGAAGTCCGCGCGGGTCGGTCGGGGCGTGCTCGGCGGCGCCGGCGCCGCGGCAGGAGCTTTGGCACCTGGCTCGGGCGGCTCGATCGCCGCATAGGGCAGCTTCCACTCGCCACGGTACTCGCTGGCCTGTACCGTCAGGCTCGTGTCGCGCAGGTCGACGATGCGCCCTAGCAGCAGCCTGTCGTGTCGAGCTTCGTAGAAGCGCACCGTCTGTCCCAGATGCAGGTCCTTGCGGATCGCCACGATGCGCCGCGGATCGCCCATCAGGCGTTCGACCAGCGCGGCCAACTGATAGAGCTCCAGGCTCGTGGCGTTGCTCAGCGCCTCGATGAGCGTCGCGTCCTGCATCGGCGGCGTGCGCATTGGGCCGTTCACGCCGGCCTCCAATGCATCGGCAGCAGTTCCTCGAGCCGAGTCACCGGATGGTCGTTGATGCGCTGCAGCACGTCGCGCAGCCAGGCGTAGGGCTCCACGCGGTTGAGCTTGGCCGTCTCGATGAGGCTGAAGGCCACCGCCGCGGCATGGCCACCCCGTTCGGAGCCGGCCCAGAGCCAATTCTTTCTCGATAGAGTCCGAGAAATTCACTCTCCCGGCGCCTCAGTTCGACCCCCTTGTTCAGTCCGCGCCGGACTGACTCAGTCCTACGCCGCTCGCGCTTACGTTTGCGGGCTCCTTCATCGCGCCATTTCCTCTTCGCTCACCGCCGTGCGAGGACGGCCAATGTCTAAACTGAAGACTGATGTTTTCCCACAGGGCTTCATTCTAGGGGGAGGCAAATCGGAAACAACTGTCAACCCCTATAGCATCCGCCCATGGCGCGCGCCTTCACTTCCACGCGGGCTCTTCTTGGCGCCGACCAATGTCGATCGGCTGAGGATGATCAGTTGCCAGCGGCAGATTATCTTCGCTGCCAAAAGCAAGACTTCGGCTGGCGCTCACCCGGTAGTCTCGAGTTGGTATCTGCGGCCGCGGCCATGGCTCGCTGACTTTTCTTTTTGCAACAGAACCAATGGAACCACCTTCTCTTCCCGCAGCACTCAGAAACCGTATGGGCATCATCAACGCCACCATCAACGACGGCTCCCTTCGGGCGGCCGCCATCCTGCAGACGCGGAGAGAACTGAGCCACGCGTTGCTGACGCGGCCAGCGGAACTTGACGAGATGGGCGTGCCTGACGCTCGTGCAGACGAGTGCCGGCTTTCGCACCCTTCACGCTGTCACGCAACCGCTCAGGCAGCACGCCGACGCCGATGCTCGCCTGACTGCGCAGATCAAACAGGCCCGCGAAGACAAACTGCACGCAATCGCGGACGGTCTGTGTCTGGCGTGATTACGCGGGTGAACGCGTGCGCGCACGGACTCTTGGCGGCGACGGCGGATGCCGATCGGCTTGCCTGGACGACGAGTTGCCCCCGCTCAAGGGCAGCCTCGCTTTTCGAAGGTAAGACTTCGCCTGGCGCTCATCCGGCAGCCTGGAGTCGGTTCATGTTGGGTCAGCCCGCTGGCGAGAGCTGAATGTCCGCAATGGTGGTTCAAAGCACAGGCCACTGTGCTCAGCGGTTCCGGAGACCAATTGTTTCGTGATCGGAGAACTTGTCGATTAGGAAATGGTCGACACATCTTCGGCAACGCACGAACGCAGTTCAACCGAAGGCTACACATGAAACGCGGAATGGCCCATTGGTCGTACCACGCCCGCGTTCGCGAACACAAAGAGGTATAGAAATGCATTCTTCAGCTTCAGTCAACAACCAAATCACTTCAGGCGACTGGTCACGACCCGACGACGCGGCTGTCCAGTCCGAACAGTCCTCCCGTTCTGGCGGGTCAGCGAGATCCAGCGTTGGACACTTTGGACTTGAACCCCTTCGTTCCCCTAGCCAAGCTGGGAATGAATCCGGAAGTACTCCTAGAGCGCCCCGCGCCGAGATAAGCAAGTTCTCGGCGACGAGCACAGAACAATCTGAAACCGGTAAACAAGTTGTGACAAATCGCGGGGCGCAATCGAGCCACGAACGGGCCTGGCCGCAGATATCGACTGACCGTGACAGAAGAAGAAATGGGCTGTGCGATCCTGAGATGCGATATGGCTCTCTTATCGTTACCTCGAATGTTGAAATGCTGTTGCGGCAGGCAGGCCATCGCAATATGACGCAGTCGGGCAATGCTCGCCAGCGTCGTCTTCCTGAATATCATCAACAAGTCGGCGACCCTGATCTTATAGGAGTCGGCCCAGGTCCGAGTGGTCTCCACTCGCCCGCCGATGATATGTCGGCTCCAAGCCATAACTCGGGAGAATCGGGCGCTTCGACTGAGTTGGGCGGCAATAAAGATGAAGACGCCGAGGTGGGCAGGTTCTCGGTGACCGAGATATCTTCTGAAGTCGACGAACACCAATCGAATTTGGAGGACTCTTCTCCCGCTGCGAATTCGGCAAGAATGACGAATCCCGAGGCGACCTTCACCGAGAATTCACAAGCCTCGGCGTTGCAATTGTACGCCGCTGTGGAGAAATCGACCAAACACGGTGGCGTGATTTTTTCGCGCAAAGGCGATTCATCTCCGGTAAAAATGCAGACCGCGATAGAAGGGGGCAGCACGATCACCGAATCTATCGATATCTACAAGCACATCAAGATGATGCTGAGCGCAAACGACGTTTCCGGCTTGAGGGACATCACAGACGATACGGGCCAGCCCCTGCGTTCCCCTGTCTATAGGCACATCGAGAAGATGCTGAGCGCAAACGACGTTCCCGGCTTGCAGTTCATAGCCGAAGAGGGCGGGCCCCTGAATTCGTTGATCACGGCGCTGAAGATCGGCAAGAATTTGCTGGACCAGCATGCGCCCGAACATTTCGTGTCGTCTGTGGGTACGGCGCTGACAGCGCTGCGGAACTTCTACATCGAGAATCCGGCCTTGTTCGAGTTGGGCGATGCGTCGGCATTCTCATCGGACAGACCGAGGGATCAGACCGAGATTGACAAACTTATGGATGAGATAACCGAGGGGACGGTTCTGCTAGGAAACTTGAACAGAGCACTATCAGACGATCCTGGGCCCCAGGTGAACGACGAAAGCAAGAATTCTCGCTTGCAATGGCAATGGGTTGGCGGCGAACCTGGCCCAGGGTAAGCAGTCGGCCCGTAGTCGTTTAGACCCACCCTCTCAGTCAGTCTCCTGGATCCGTGACCTCGACACGAGTGACCGCGAGATTGGGCCTGAGGTTCATGTCGAGGGTACTGTCAACTTGTTGGACTCGGGGCGAGCCACTTCGTGGCACGGATCGGCGCGCAGTCTCACGAAGCCAGGAAGGCCATCATGGGCGCGCAGCTCACCCTTTCCCAGGCCGCAAAAGCCTGGGCGCGCGCCTCGCGTTTGACGTGCGCCTTCGGGGTGTGGCGGCATCGCATGAACAGGTTGGCCACCTGGTCGTGCGTCGATGCGAACCGCTGCAGCTGCCGTGCCGACTTGAAGCGGCGCATCACCTTCTCGCGAACCCGAGTCGGCCGGTGCGAGTTCTCCGCCCGATTGTTCAACCTCTTGTGCTGGCGGTGCTCGAAATCCAGGCCGAGCTTGTTGTTCGCGGCCGCATAGCTCTTGAGCTTGTCGGTGATCAGCACGCGCGGAGCGCGGCCATGCTTCTTCAGCAGCTTGCGCATCAAGCGCTCGGCGGCGTACTTGTCGCGCCGGCTCTGAACCAGCACGTCGAGCACGGCGCCATGCTGATCGACGGCGCGCCACAGCCAATGCTTCTTGCCGTTGATCGTGACGACCACCTCATCGAGGTGCCACTTGTCGCCGCGCGCCGGCGCGCTCGCTCGAATCCGCCGAGCGATGCCGAGCCCGAACTTCACCGACCAGCGGCGCACCGTCTCGTAGGTCACCTCGATGCCGCGCGCCGCCAGAATCTCTTCGACCATGCGCAGGCTCAGCGGGAAGCGAAAGTACAGCCACACCGCGTAGCTGATTACCTCCGGTGGAAATCGGTGGCCACCGTAGGAGATCGGCTGGTCGGCGACGGCGTGGGTGACTGCTGGCTTCATGCGTCGGCATTCTCGCCGAGCCCCGCGGCGGACCCAGGCCGAGGGCGACAACGTGACAGTACCCCCATCGTCCTTGGGCTCCAGGTCGATCGCCGCTCGACGGGAGGCCGAGTCAGTGGTGGGCCAGCGCCGCGGCCAGTTCTGCGAAGCTGCGCGAGCGCAGTTCGCCATCGATCGGCTGTCCGATCGCCCGCTCGATCCGGTTGGCCGAGAACAAACCCCTGACTTGGGTCCTGGCGGCTGCAGGGACTTGCGGACCGCTGTCGACGGTCGCCTCGGTGGCTATGAGGTAGCGCTGGCCCGTCGAGTGCAGCGTGAGCACGATGTCGCCGATGCTGGCCTTTTCCAGCTGCTCGATGCCGAAGGTGACCCAGTCGGCGACGCGCGTCATCACGTCCGCGACCGTCAGATCCTGGTGAGCAACGAAGCGCTCGTGTGTCGCGAGCAAGGGCCGCTCGCCTTGGAGATCGGCCGCCGTTGCAAGGCCGACCACGGCACCATCGAAATCGACCACGAAAGCCATGCGCGTGCCGGCGTACTGCATCAGGCGGTGCGCGTCCTGAAGCGACTCGGCGGCCGGAACGACGATGGACGGGCTGACGCGCAGGTCGGTGAATACATCGCCTGCGGGGTCTGACAGTTCGGCATGCGCTTCGCCTTGGGCGAGCGTCATTGCAGCAGCTTGCGGTGACTGAACCGAAAGCGGGCTGAAGGCGTACAACTCGATCTTCCACAGATGCGGTGCGAGCAGAGCACCGAAGCTGCAGATTTACACCTGCGACGAGCGCAGCGCAAGTCGCTTTACGCCGGAGCAGGCATCGAGCGTCGCCTCGCCATACATCGTTTCGTGCGGCAATGATTTCCACCATCGCGCATCGAGGCGCCCAACCTCGATGGTCGATGCGGGCGCGGTTCAACCAAGGGCGTTGCATCGCGCCAGGACTGGATTTACTGCCACTCATCTGGCGACCCCGTACGTCGAGCATCGCCTCCGCGCAGCAACTCGCTTCGCAGTCCGATTCGGAAATTCGTGTGGCGGGGATGACGCAGGCGGGTAGCCGTGGACAATGAGGATGTGCGCCACGGCCCAGCGAACTGTCAAGACTTCTCACGTGGATGTGCCGAGTGTGCTGCGGCCGCGTCATGCAGGCTGCGCCAGCCGCAGGGCGCCGTTCGCAGGACGAGTCCTGCCACCCATCGCCGCGTTCGCAAGACGCGCGCGACGCCTGACGTGGGTGCCCGGCACCTTTTCGATCTGCTGTAGATAGTGCCTGACCGAAATCCCAAAAGTCCTATACAAATCAATGACTTGAGATATAATTTCAAGTCCGAAGATTTTGGACTCAGCACCTGGGGTCGATGTAGTGAATCTTGCGGAGCGTTGATTCCATT
>Ga0207671_10005796_pt1 | contig 11240 bp, 13 predicted proteins | sample KBSC24metaG_FD_184352 | JGI IMG/M metagenome (GOLD analysis project Ga0207671, IMG submission 184352) | Corn rhizosphere microbial communities from Kellogg Biological Station, Michigan, USA - KBS C2-4 metaG (SPAdes) (version 2) | ecosystem: Host-associated > Plants > Roots > Rhizosphere > Soil... | reverse complement strand
CGAAGGGCGTAGTAGTCACCGACGCTGAGCTGGCCAACGTTCGCATCGAAGCGGACAAGTTCCACGGTGATTGGAACTACCGCATCCGATCAGGATAGATTGATCAAGTTATTTATGAACGAAGCCTAAGACGATCCCGATGCCCTGCAGCGCAAACAAATGCGCTGGCAACGAACATGAACGAGTCATTTGATCTTGTACGCGTTGCGCTGCAAGGCAAATGAAAAGAAAGGCGACTCTGCTGGGGTGGCCCGGCCGGGATAGTAGTGAATCACGATCCACGGACTGGCGGCTGAACCCGTGCCCCACTCGATCTGGGCCTTGGTATTGGTGCCGACGACTTCCGCCGAGAGAACGTGCCGGCCCCGCGCCGCGATCGGGAACTTGCCCGCAAGCGACGGCAACATCTGCCCCTTGGTGGTGGGCGAGGCCGATGGTTTGGCTTCGTAAATCAGCTGGCGATCAAAAAAGACGCGGATGAAGGCCTGTTCATCCGGGTTGTCGACCTGAATGGAAACAGTGCGCGCTTCGAGCGGCTCATCGGCGACACCCACGCTCAGTCCAGCACTTGCGGCGATCGACAGGCCAGCCGTGGCCAGAAGGAGAATGCTACTTCCTGTCTTCAGCATCTCGGCAGTATCCGCCTTGCGACGGCCCGCGCCGACGAGATGTGCCGATGAAACTCAAGCCTGCAATTGCGAGCGCGACCAGCGGCAGCGTTCCGGGCTCGGAGACGGACAGCACCAAAGCGCTGGGATCGGTGTTCATCTGGTTCGGGGCACATCCTTCGATCGTGCAGAGGGCCTGGATGTCGACGCCAGTCAGCAGAGCGCGTTCGCCCGAATTGAAGCCGGGCAAGGCGATGGATGTGTTGTTGAAGAGGCCGTTCTGCGCCACGCCGTCGATGTGGGTGCCGTTGATCGGAACGTCATAGCTCGAGGGCATCCCGGAGACAGATGTCGGCACCGTGAGAGTATCTCCGGCCGCGTTGACGACGTTGTCCCAACGCGTCGTGCCGCTGCTGAAGCCGAGCGAATGCTCCCGGATGCGGCAGCCTCGTCGAGCAGCTTTGGGGTGATTGATTCGGCTTTGCAACGGATCGCCATTTCGCCGGCCTGACAGCAGGAGCACTGCCTCGGCCGCGCGCGACAGCAGCGTCGTGATCGCGCCGGTGACGCCCCGGTGGCGCTCATGATGGAGCTGATGAAGGTGCGGTCGTCGGAGATCCGCGACGCCTTGGGCAGCGGCAGTCGCCGTTCGAACCCCGCCAGAAAAACCCGCGCAAGTCTTCGTTCTCCAGCCAACGTGGAAGCTCGAGTCCAGGAAAGCGGCTGGCGATCTGCGGGTCCGTCGGTCTGTCTGCACCGCCGCCAGGGCGTCGCGCGTGCCGAGCGCCACGATCGAGCAAGGCACCTGGTTGGAGAGGAACTTAAGCAGGTTCAGCGACGCGCGTTGCTCTCGCGCCGAACCGGCCAACAGGTTATGGACCTCGTCGACCACGATCATCTTCGGCCCCACCTTGCGCAACAACCCGGGCGCCGTCACTTCGACGGCCGCCAGCCGGTCGCCCGGGCGGTACGGCGCGTTCATCGCCATCAACAGCGGCCCATACAGACGCTGCTGGTTCGGCGCCGAGGGCATCTCCACCGCCAACGGTCGAGCTGCAACAGGCCGGTCTCGTCGTTGAACTCGCGCTGCGGGTGGTCGCGCAGGAACTTCTGGATGATCATCGACTTGCCGATGTTGGATTCGCCGTGGATGAGCAGGCTCGGCATGCGCGTGCGCTTCGGACAGGCGAGCAGGCGCTCGAGCTCGCCGAGCGCCTTGCGAGCGCGGGGTAGTCGTCCCCTGTCAACGCTTCGCGTCGCACCTCGCGATGCGCCACGCATGACTCGGGGCCGATGTGGTTCACTACTCCTTCATCGCAGTGGATAAACTGGTCGCAAAGCGGATCATCGTTTTTTTCATTCAGGACGACACATGCCCGACCCCCTTCGCTTTCCGGCTCGACGCCTCCCGGCCTGGTGTTTGGCGGCGGGGAGCTGGCGTTGAACTTCGCTGGACACATCGACGAACTCTGCGCGCAGCTGAACAGCGGCCATCTCAGCCGCGAAGACTTCATCGAACAATGCCTGCGCATCGCGAGCGCCCGGGTCGGCTGCGCGCGCGCCGGGCTCTGGGTGTTCTTCAACTCTCCGGAAGGCCGCCGCATGCGCTGCCTCGGCATGTTCGACCGGGCCGAGGATCGGGTGCTGATGGTTGCGGATCGCGACGAATACGATGCCAGCGCCTATTTCGACGAGCTCGAGCGCGTCGGCCACGTGCTCGCCAACGATGCGCGCGTCCATCCGGCAACGCGCAGCTTCTTCCATGGTCCGTTCCTCGACCGAGGCCTGATCTCGCTGATGGCTGCGGCCTTCGCGCTGAATGGCCGCCTGTTCGGCGCCTTCACCTGCACGCACGACGAACCGACCGATTGGTCGATCCGCCAGCTGGCGATCCTGAGCAAGATCGGCTCGCGCGTGACGCTCTCGCTGGCGGGTGTCAGCACCAGCCAGCTGGATTCACTGGTCGGTCTGCTCTGAGCGAGAGCGGCCCGAGGACTCGGCAAGCCGAGTCCGCCCCCCGAGGGGGTCAAGGAACCTCGGGAGCGGCCCTTCGGTTCCTTGAGCAACGGAGCTTGCGATAAATCGTGCTGCGGCTGATCTCGAGCATCTTGGAGGCCACCGAGACGTTGCCTCGCGCGGCCTCCAGCGCACGCCGGATCGTCTCGACCTCGACTTCCTTGATCGTGGTCGGCGGCACGATGCCGGCAGCCTGCTCCGGAGCGCCGCCGGCAGCCGGCGCGCGCCTCGTGAGGGCGGCCCGTTCGCAGTCCTCGAGGAAATCATCCGACAAGTGCTCGCGCCCGATGATCCTGCTGTCGTCGGCCATCAGCGCGGCGGTGCGCAGCACGCTCGCGAGCTGGCGCAGGTTGCCGGGCCAGTCGTAGCGGGCGAACAGCTGGGCCACGTCCTGCGCCAGCTGCAGCGCCGGCGGACCGGCGAATCGCGAAGACGGGGGCTATGTATGCCAGCCGACCCATCAATGAAGAAGGAATGTTGCCAGCGGCCATGTCCCCAACCATACCCGGTGCCTGGGCACCGTGCCATGGATCATTCCTTCCATAGGAATAGCAATTCCCTTCTTGTACGACGCGAGGGTGATCGAACACGGAATCGGGATATTGAGGTCCCCCTGGGTCCGGCACCCACGAAGAAGGATCGGCCTTGGTTTGGGCGGCCACTGCGACGGGAACGGTCGCTGCCATAAGAGCCAGTCCCAGATTTTTGAGCGAAGGCCCATCCGCGGTTCTGGGGGGCATCGAACGCTTCACTGATGGAGGCACATCACGACCCGTGGACTGCGTCGAAGAGGTAGGCCTCGGCGCCACCACTTTGGGGTCGCTGGGTGTGCTGGAAAAACCCTGCAAGCTCCTTGGAGCGGGTGATGATGAGACGGAGTTTGCTCCCATGACATTTCTTTGTTGGCAACGGCAATGCGCTCGTTGGCAGATAAGAGCAGTGGCAGCCCTGCACTGCAGGGCGATGCACGAAGAAGGGAGGCTAGATGCGAAGAACCGATGGCAGGCGTCTCATCTGCTTGCCCTCATCCGGCTTCGCTCCGCAGTCTCTCGACGACAAATCGCCTTCGTCTGGCAGGCCGCCCTGCAGGGCGGCCTGCCAGACGGACTCCCACCCCACAACGTGCAGCCATGCGGTTCCGGCGATCACCGAAGAACACATTCTGGCCGGCCCTTCGGAGCGTCGCGGCCGGCCCGGGGCTCCCGGCAAGTGGCCGGCAACAACAGCGCCGCTCGATCCAGACGACGCCTCTCTACGCGCTTCCCGGCAACCGGGCAACCGTGAAGGGGACATCACCGCGTTGCACGACCAGGGGACATTTTTGCTTTGCGTTGACACCCTGCCCTGCGCGGCAACGGGTCAAGCCGCGACGCGGAAGATGCCGACGGCTTCGCTGAGGCGGCCGGACTGGCCTTTCAGCGACATCGCCGCGGCGGCCACCTGTTCGACCAGCGCCGCGTTCTGCTGGGTCACCGCATCGAGTTGCGAGATGGCGCCGTGCACCTGGCTGATGCCGCCGCTCTGCGCGCGGCCCGCATCGGCGATCGAACTCATCAGGCCGGCCACGTGGGTCACGCTGCCGAGGATCTCGCGCATCGTGCTGCCGGCCTCGCCGACGAGCTTCGAGCCGGAATCGACCTTCTCGGAAGAATCGCCGATCAGCACCTTGATCTCGCGGGCCGCGGTCGAGCTGCGCTGCGCCAGTGTGCGCACCTCCGAGGCGACGACGGACCCAAGCCCAGCAGGTGAGCCAGTGATGCTCCCGCCCCGTCACCAACTCGCGCGGACTCTTGCCCTTGCGACCAACCCGGCTGCGCCTGAAGCGCCGGTGGTTGAGGATGCAGCAAGTCCAGGTACCCGGCGCCATTGCTCGACAGCACCCACAGCGCAATGCCGACCCCCGGTTATCGATCGCTCTCGTACCCGACTACGAAGGAGCGCGCGGCGGGTCCTGTGCATCGTGCGGGATCCACTTCAGCAGGGTATCGAGCAGGCTCTCCGGCACCACCGGCTTGGTGACATGGTCCACCATGCCCGCTTCGAGACAGCGCGCACGATCTTCGGGCAGGGCCGCAGCCGTCATGCCGATGACAGGCAAGGCGGCCCATTCGGCGCGTGCCCGGATGCGCCGGGTGGTTTCGAGGCCATCCAATACCGGCATGTGCAAGTCCATCAGCACGGCGTCGAACGGGCGCGTGGTCGCCTCCTCGATCGCCGCCAGCGCCTCGGCGCCGTCGGCCACCACGCGGACCTCGAGACCCATGCGCTCGAGGTACTGCTGAGCCACGATCTGGTTGACGAGGTTGTCCTCGACCAGCAAGACGCGCGCGCCGGCCAGCGGTGCGGCGCGCTCCTTCAACTGCTCGGCCTTCGATGCCATGCACGTCGCCACTTCGGCGCTGCCCGCCAGCGTCTGTCGCGCGCCAGCCTTTTGCAGCGCCTCGAGCAGCGAGGAAGCCAGCACCGGCTTGATGAGCACCGCGTCCGGCGGATCGTCACTCAGCGCCTGATCGAGCGCGTCGCGGCTGCGGGACGTTGCCATCACCAGCACGGGCAAGCCAGGCAAGCCGCCCGCCGTCGCCTGTCCGGCGCGTTGCCTCAGCCGTTTCTTCGTGCCGTGCCCTTCAGGATCGGACGTCTGCCAGTCCAGCAGCACCGCGTCGAAAGGGCTGCCCTCGCGCTGTGCCCGCTCGAGCTGCTGCAGTGCGCCGATGGCATCAATGCTGCGCTCCAGCAGCACCTGCCAGGCGCGCAGTTGCGCCTCGATCATGCGGCCCGCGGCCGACCCGTCGTCCACCAGCAGGACGCGCAGTCCGGCCACCCCCTGCAGTCGGTCGCCCGCGCCGGCCCTGTCATCGGCACGCAGCAGGTCGACGGTGAACCAGAAGTCGCTGCCGCGCCCGGGCGCGCTGTCCACGCCGATGCGGCCCCCCATCATCTCGACCAGACGCTTGCAGATCGCCAGGCCGAGGCCGGTGCCACCGAAGCGGCGCGTGATCGAACTGTCGGCTTGCGTGAAGGCCTCGAACAGGTCGGCGCGCTGCACCGGATCGATGCCGATACCGCTGTCGCGGACCGACAAGCGCAGCAGGCAGCGCTGCGGATTGGCCGCCGGCAGCTCACGCACCACCACATGGATATGGCCCGTCTCGGTGAATTTCACTGCGTTGCCCACCAGGTTGGTCAGGACTTGGGACAGCCGTAGGGGGTCGCCGACCAGTCGGACAGGTCGCTCGGGCGGCAGGTCGATGACGAACGCCAAGCCCTTTTGGTCAATGCGTGCTCCGAGCACATCGACCATGCGCTGCACCGCCTGCTCCAGATCGAAGGGCAGCAGTTCAAATCGCAGCTGGCCGGCCTCGATCTTGGAGTAATCGAGCGCGTCGTCGAGCAAGCCCATCAGGGCCACCGACGAGTTGTGCAGCTTGTCGAGGTAGTCGCGCGACGCGGGCAGCAGTTCGCCCTCTAGCACGAGCCTGCTGAGGCCGACGATCGCGTTCATCGGGGTGCGGATCTCGTGGCTCATATTGGCCAGGAAGGCGCTCTTGGTGCGAGCTGCGCCCTCAGCCGCATCACGCGCCGATACCAGTGCGTCATGCGCGTTGCGCTGCTCGGTGATGTCGAGCGCGAACAGCAGCAGGTGCGGCTCGCCGTCGCGGGTGATGCGCGCCAGCGTGCAAGCGACTTGCAGCAACGTGCCGGATTCCCGTTGCAGTTCGACCTCGGCGCGCCGCAACTGGCCGTCGTCCAGCGTCGCCCGTGCGGGCTCGATCAGCGCAGGGGCTTGCCTCGCCAACCAGGACCAGAGCCCGAGCACGCGCAACTGCTGAGCGCTCACGCCGGCCGCGCTGGCGAGTGCCTGGTTGCACATCATGCAGTGGCCGTTGGCCTGGTAGACGCCGCAGCCCACCGGCGAATGGTCAATCACCGCCTCGGTGAACTGCGCCGACTCCTCGGCAAGGCGCGCCAACTTCTCTGCTTTCGACTGCGCCCGCCGGATCGGGGTGACGTCGGTCAAGGTGGAGTACAGCCCGCGCACCGTGCCATCGTCGGCCAGGTCGGGATACAGGCTGACCTGGGCATGGCGCAGCGTGACGCCCTCAGGGGCGACGAAATCCTGCTCGAAGGTCTGCGCCTCGCCGCGCAGCACCGCCTCGAGCCGGTCGCGGTTGTGCTCGAAGTGTGCCTCACCCATCACCTCGCGCAGGTGCCGCCCCGGCAAGGTCTTCGGATCGACACCCAGCCAGCTGTGGTGGGCCTGGTTGCCGAAACGGTTGCGAAACTGTCGGTCCCAGTAGCCGATGACACTCTGCGAGTGGTCGAGGATCGACTGCAGATCGCGCTCGCGTTCACGGATTTTCTCCGCCAGCTCCTCGACGCGGTGCTGCAGCCGGCGATTGAAGTCATCGGTCTCGAACCGCATCCGGTAGCGCTCGAGCGCGCCGCGGATCGCGTTCGACAACACCTCGGCACTCAGCTGAAACTTGGTCAGATAGTCGGCCGCACCCCCACGCAGCGCCTGGACCGCCAGCGCTTCGTTTCCCGCGCCGGTGACCATGATGATCGGGCAGTCCTGCAGCGCCGCGCGGTGCAGCGCCGGCAGCAACTCCGCGCCATAGGCATCGCCGAGTTGATTGTCCAGCACCACGCAATCGAACTCATGCTCGCGCACCAGGCGCAGTGCATCGGCGCTGGAGGCCGCCTCCATTGCGTGCACGCTCAAGGTCGAGCGCGTCAGCAGCCGCAGCACGCGCTCACGGTCGACATCATCGTCGTCGACGACCAGCAGGTTGAGCCACGGATCGTTCATCGCGGGTGGCGGCCGGGGTGGCCACGGGCTCACGGCAGCCGCACCGCCGACCGATAGCTCTGCAGCAGCTGGGCGAGCTTGGAGAACTGCGGCCCGACCGCCGCCTTGACCATGTAGCCGGCGATGTTCTCGTGACAGGCGCGGGTGCGGTCGGTGTCGGCGTCCGAGGTGGTGAGCACGAACACCACTTCGTCGCGCAGGAGCGGGTCGGCGCGCACGTGCTGTAGAAATTCGAAGCCGTTCATGCGCGGCATGTTCAGGTCCAGCAGCACGACGCGCGGCCGCGGTGCGCGGCGTTGCGGGTCGGCGTCGCGCAGCACTTGCAGCGCCACCTCGCCGTCCTGGGCCCACACCAGCGGCAAGGCCAGGCCGACGCGGTTCAGGCTGCGCACCACCGATTCGGCGGCTACGTCGTCGTCCTCGACCAGCAGAACGCTCAGCGCCAGGTTCTCAGTCATCGCTGGTCTTCCTCGGAAAGCGCGGCCACCAGAAGCGGAAGCAGGCCCCCCGCCCGGCCTCGACCGGCGAGATCACTTCGATGCGGCCGCCGTGCACCTCGATCACGCGCTTCGTGAGCGCCAGGCCAATGCCGGAGCTGCCGCGCTCGGTGGCGCTCAGGGTCTGGAAGAGTTTGAAGATACGCGCTCTCGCTTGCGGCGGCGCGCCGGGGGCCATCGTCGATGACGCTGATCTCGCAGTAGCTGTCGTCGTGGCGCCTGCACGCGCAACCGGCCGCCGGCCCGGTCGTGGTGCTTGACGGCATTGCCGGGCTGGTCGCGCAACGCCGTCACCAGCGGTGTGCGGGTGGCCTGGAACGGCCCACATCCAAACAGAGCTCGACCTTGAAACCGGGCGGCATGGGTTGGATCTCGAGGATGCCGCACACCAGTGCCTCCAGGTCCACGCGCGTGAATTCGACGGCGGGGCGACCGGCGCGGACGTAGCTCAGCAGGTCGTCGATCAAACGTTCTATGTGCTGGATGCGCTGGTCGATGCGATCCAGGTTGCGCCGCACGTCGGCCGGGGGCGCCTCGCCCAAGTCGGCGACGATCCATGCCACCAGATCGGCCCGATTGGCCTTGCAACGTACCGCGGGGGTGGCCGAACATCTTTTCGAGTTCGAGGCTGGCCGCCACGATAGTGCCCGCCGCATCGATCAGCAGGAAGCCGTTGGGCGCCGCGTCGAATGCCTGTGCCAGCAGGTCCTGCGGCGCTCAGCCCCCCGGGCGGACTGACCTGCCGGTTCAAGGGCCGTCACGGATCGCCTTGTCTTGTCCAACGCACGGAAGACCGCAATCCGATGCCCGTCGCAAGCGTCTGAACGCTTGTTCGGCAACGCGACGGCTCTGCCGCCCAAGAGGAGGGGACCGATGCTCATGGGATCTTCTTGATGGCACATTGGAACAGGACGGAGACGATGGCGCCAGCTGGCAGTTCTTATAGGTTCCGCGCAGAGGGTCATATCGAGTCGGCATTCGTCGAACGTACCTCCGCGATCGCATTCATTTCGTGTTCTGTCACGACGCTGACCGTCGTATCCCAGAGAACGCCGAAGGCCGCAGCCAGCACCGTGCGGACCTGCTCGACGTAGTCGGCTTGCGAGTCCACGGGGACGCTCTCCACGTCGAGTTCGACCGTCGCGATCTCGCCGGGCACCCCAAGCGACGCGGCACCCTCATGCGAAACATAGAATTTCATGCTTTTCCTTCGCTCGAACAGCCACACGCGCCTGGTCGAGACTCAATGCGGCACATTACAGCTTGAGATAGATCGCATCGCGGCGGATGCCCCGCTGCTTCGAAGCTTCGGAGATGTTGCTGCCCGCGGCCTGCACGGTTTCGCCTGATCGTCTCGCGCTCGATCTCCTCCAGCGTGCCCGGCCTGCAGTAGTGGCGGCGCGGCGCAGCCGGGCTCGGTACTGGACGCCGCGGGCACATTGTGCGCGCTGCCGACAACGCGCTCGCAGTCGTCGTCGAGGAAGCCGTCGCAGAGGTGCTTGCGCGTGATCGCTGGTGCGGTCGCAGAGGTGCCGACCGAAGACGCGATGCCGCCGCGTGCACATCGCACACACCCACGCGGCTCGGGAACACCCAGCTGAGGAAGGCGCGGATTCCGCACCTGTGCGTCCTTTATCTTCCGCAATGACCAGCAGCACACGCATGCGCGGCGTCACCTGGATCACGCCGCGCTCCAGAACGCGTGGCACAAGTGCGCCAAGCCGGCCAGGCCGCGGCAGGCACCGGCAGGGCCGGCATCGTCGCCAGTTCCACGAACTCGGGCTCGGCCACCTCGGTCGGCACCTCGCCCGTGGCGCCTTCCATGCGCTTGCGCAGGAAGACAGCGTTCAGGCGGAGTCTGTTCGCCACCCGCGGCACACCGTGTTGGCGGGCCATGTTGACCGCCGCCGATCACGACTGCGGCGGAGTGTGTTCGCCTCGTCTTCGACGTTCGCGCCACCCGCGAAAGCGCGCCTCGAGCGCTTCCAGGTCCTCGCCAGCCTCCAGTCCTGGTTCATCCTTCGCTTGCTCGTCCATCGCCCTTGCCCCTCATCGGGTTGCCGTTGTCGATGAAGGTAGCAAGGACGGCCAGCGAAATCGAGCAACCTCACCGGAAGCACACCCCTTTGCGGTTCGCTCAGCGCTCGCCCGATCGGCGTGTGGCACAACAGAAAAAAGTTGGATCGACACCTCGTGAACCGCTATCGCGATTCACTTCGGTTCGAAGTTGCTTGACTTGGGGGAAGCCCTTGTAGCCGTAGCCCGTGCCTCGGAACACACGCCGCAACGCGGACACGATGTTGGCCTCGTCGTCGACGCACAGCACGGTCCATGCCGCCTTGTGCGGCGCTGCCGGCCCGGCCTCGCCGAGGTCGGCAGCGGCGCAGGCACCGATGTCCGAGCCGGCCATGAGGTTCACGCCTCGGCCGCCGGATGTTTCACCGGCAGCGTGACACGGAACGTCGTGCCGGTGCCGACCTCGCTGGTGACGTCGATCTGGCCGAAGTGCTTCTTCACGATGCCGTACGACAGCGACAGACCGAGGCCCGTGCCCTTGCCGATCGGTTTGGTGGTGAAGAACGGATCGAAGATGCGGCTCAGGTTGTCCTTGGCGATTCCGCTGCCGTTGTCTGCCACCTCGACCCAGACCGTGCTGCCGTCTTCGCCGCTGCCGGTGCGGATCGTGATCGAACCGCGCTCGGCCTGGATGGCGTGCGATGCGTTGACGAGCAGGTTCATGAACACCTGATTCAGCTCGGACGGCAGGCACTCGATGTCCGGAATCGCGCCGTACTCCTTGACCACGTCGGCCTTGTACTTGATCTCGTTGTTGACGATGTTGAGCGTCGAATCGATGCCATGGTGCAGGTCGGCCAGGACCCATTCCTGGGTCGTGTCGACGCGCGAGAAGTCCTTCAGGTTCTGCACGATCAGCCGCACCCGCGTGATGCCTTCCTTCGATTCGGACATCAAGGTCGGGATGTCGTCCATCAGGAAGTCGAGTTCGATGTCTTCGCGCAGCGCCTTCAGCCGTGCCGCGGCCGGATGGCCCGCCAGTGCCGGCTCGGCTTCCTGGTATGCCGACAGCATCGAGAACAGGTCGGCGATGTATTTTTCGAGCGTGCCGAAGTTCGAGAAGATGTAGCAGATCGGATTGTTGATTTCATGCGCCACGCCGGCGGCGAGCTGGCCGATCGAGGCCAGCTTCTCCGATTGCATCAGCTTGTCCTGCGCTTCGCAGAGGCGCGCGTTGACCTGCTTGAGTTCGTTGTTGGCGTCGAGCAGTGCCCGCACCTGGTCGGCGGTGAG
>Ga0207671_10005794_pt1 | contig 11242 bp, 9 predicted proteins | sample KBSC24metaG_FD_184352 | JGI IMG/M metagenome (GOLD analysis project Ga0207671, IMG submission 184352) | Corn rhizosphere microbial communities from Kellogg Biological Station, Michigan, USA - KBS C2-4 metaG (SPAdes) (version 2) | ecosystem: Host-associated > Plants > Roots > Rhizosphere > Soil... | reverse complement strand
GCTGATCCACGGTCGAGGTCGACCGGCCCGTGCGGGGAATCCCATCCCCACTTCGCGAATGCGCGCCGCGCGTCCTGCACCGTCGGTACCGAGGTGCTCGCGATACCCGCCAACAGGTGAACCGCCGAGTACGTCGTCTCGGCCATGGTGCCCGGGGGCGGCGCGGCCGACTCGCCGAGGGGTGCGGTCCCGTTCACCAGATCGAACGCGCGGGCGAATCCAGCGGTGAACTCGGCGGCCGATGCAGAACGCAGGCCTGCGAACCACCCCGCAGAGATGAAGAGGTTCGCCGTCGCGTCGGCACCGCTGGCGAGGATCACGGTCTCGTCGGTGAAGGGACTGAATCGGGTGATCGTCGCGTCCAGCCCCTTGTGTCCGAAGGCACGGTTGAACCGCACTGCGTCGGACCCGACGAGAAGTGACATGACGCCTTCTGCCCCACTGCGCACGACCTCGCCGAGCACTCGATCCCAGACCGCCGAGTCGTCGGTGCCCAGCGGCAGGAACCGTTCACCGAGGATCGAGATGTCGGTGCCTTGCAGCCCGGCTCGAGTCGCGGCCGCCGTTCCTCGCGGCCATACGTAGTCGTTGCCGACGATGAACCACCGGCGCAGCCGCGACTCGGTGCGCAACCAATGCAGTGACGCCACGATCTGATCGCCGGGGACCTCGCCGCTGCACAGCACGCCGTCGCTGCACTCACCACCTTCGTAGGCGGCGGCGTAGACGTAGGGCACGCGTCCGCCGACGACCTTGGCAATGGCCTGGCGAGCATTCGAGAGGTGCCACCCGGTGACGGCATCGATCGAGCCGGAGTCCAGAAGCGTCTTGACCGTGGCGGCAGTCGCAGCAGGATGGCCGCCGGCATCGACGTGGACGAATTGCACGGTACGACCGGCGACCCCACCCGAGGCATCGATCTCGGCGGCTGCCAGCTCCGCCGCGGCCCGACACTCGAGCCCGAATATGCCTGCCGGACCTCGTCCCGGGAGCGCGAGAGCAACACGAAATTCCGTGGGACGAGTTGCTCTTGGCTCAAACACCGGCACACTATCTGGCATGCTGGTGCTCCTCCGGGCGCGGTAAGAGCACGGTTGAAGGACTCGTCTCAGAAGGCAGGTCATGGAAGCTGTCGCGGACACGCTCGAGTTGCTCAGACGAGCGTCGCTCGTTGCCGCGCGCATCGAAGGCGCGCTCGCCGGTACCGATCTGACCGTAGATCGCTGGCGCGCCCTTGCGTGCATCGCTTCGAGTCCGGGGTGCTCGATGTCCGACGTGATCGACGCGCTCGTCATCCCGTCGACCTCGGCGACTCGGATCGTCGACTCGCTCGTCGAGATCGGCGCCATCTTCCGGACGGTGTCGCCAAGCGACCGTCGCAGGACCACCCTGCGCCTGTCCTCGCATGGTCAAGCTCTCCTCCGTGACGTCGAGCCAACGATCGCCGGTGCGGTAAGCGTCAAACCTCAGAGCGTTTCCCCACTTTAGATCTCGCCTCGTACATCGCGCCTTCTTCGGAATCCTCCGCGATCGATCTCACCGCGGACGTTCCCTGGTGTTGCCTGCACGTAACTCGCGGCCCGCGAAAACGTCCTCGTATGACCGATTGGTAAACACGCGCTGTGACCCACGGCGATCTGATCGCTTGCCCTTGACGCAGCCGGAGCAAGGTGTAGGTTCAGCCAGAAGAAACTCCCATTTGGGACTAAATCCCCTCGCTCCACCGAGAGGCGTCATGGCTGGATATCAATACCGTTGCACCACACACGGACTCATCGATACCCAGTTTCGAATCGGCACCGCCCCCGCGTCATTGACGTGTGAATCCTGTCGCGCACCGGCACGACGCGTGTTCTCGCTACCGGCCCTGTCAACGGGGTCGAAGGCTGGCATGAAAGCCCTTGACGTGCATGAGAAGTCGCGAGCCTCACCTGGACTGGTCACGAGATCGGCCGACCCCGCCGGCCCTGCACGGAGCAGCACCGATCCGCGCCACGCACGCCTCCCCCGCCCCTAGAAACCCGCCACCCCGCTCGAGGAGACAACCATGCCCGACGTCATCTTCCCCGTCGACCAGAGCAAGCCCTTCCGGGAGCAGGAACTAGTCGGCCACAACCGGTGGCATCCAGACATTCCAGCAGTCGCAACGGTCAAGTCCGGCGACACCTTCCGGGTCGAGTCCAAGGAGTGGTTCGACGGAACCATCGTCAACTCGGACGACGCGAACGACGTCCGCGACTGCGACCTGACGATGGTCCACCAACTCTCCGGGCCGTTCGCCGTCGAAGGGGCCCAGCCAGGAGACCTTCTGGTCGTCGACATCCTCGACGTCGGTCCGGTGCCGCAGGAGACCGGACCGGTCGCGGGCCAGGGCTGGGGATACACCGGCCTCTTCGCGAAGGAGAACGGCGGAGGCTTTCTCACGGACTGGTTTCCGCAGGCGTACAAGGCCATCTGGGACTTCACAGGACAGAAGGCGACGAGCCGCCACATCCCCGGCGTGGAGTTCACCGGACTGATCCATCCCGGTCTGATGGGCACCGCGCCGAGCGCCGATCTGCTGGCCACCTGGAACAGTCGCGAGGCCGAGCTGATCGCGACCGATCCCGATCGCGTCCCGCCACTGGCACTGCCACCACAGCCCGTGAGCGCGGTGCTCGGCAGCCTCACCGGTGCCGACTACGAGCGCGTCGCCGCGGAGGCGGCGAGGACGGCGCCACCGCGGGAGAACGGCGGCAACCAGGACATCAAGAACCTGTCCAAGGGAAGCCGGATCTTCTACCCGGTATTCGTCGACGGGGCCAACCTGTCGCTTGGTGACCTGCACTTCTCGCAGGGCGACGGTGAGATCACCTTCTGCGGCGCAATCGAAATGGGCGGATACATCGATCTGCGGGTGGAGATCATCAAGGGCGGCATGGAGACCTACGGCGTCACCACCAACCCGATCTTCATGCCCGGCAACGTCGAACCGCGGTACTCGGAGTTCCTGACGTTCGTCGGCTTCTCGGTCGACGAGAACGGCAAGCAGCACTTCCTGGACAGCACGCTGGCCTACCAGAACGCCTGCCTGAACGCGATCGAGTACTTCTCGAAGTTCGGCTGGACGCGCGAGCAGGTCTATCTCATGCTCGGCGCCGCCCCCGTCGAAGGACGCCTGTCCGGCGTGGTGGACGTACCGAACTCCTGTGCAACGCTTTATGTTCCGACCGCGATCTTCGACATCGACGTGCGGCCGTCGGCACGCGGCCCACAACGCGTCGACCGCGGCCAGTGCGCGGTGAGCACCTAAGAGCTGAAGGGGATCTCAAAATGCCTGCACCAACTGATGCCGAGTACTTCGATCTCGGCGACTTCACGCTGCAGAGCGGTTTCACGCTGCGGGGCGCGAAACTGGCCTACAAGACCTACGGCACGCTCAACGCCGACAAGACCAACGTCATCGTCTACCCCACCTGGTATTCGGGGTGGCACACGGACAACGAATGGCTCATCGGTACGGACAAGGCGCTCAACCCCGATGAGTGGTTCGTCATCATTCCGAACATGCTCGGCAACGGGCTGTCGTCGTCGCCGTCGAACACCCCGGCACCCTACGATCGGGCACGCTTTCCCGCCGTGACGTTCTACGACCAGGTGGAGGCACAGCACAAACTGGTCACCGAGAAGTTCGGCATCTCGACGATCGCGCTCGTCACCGGATGGTCGATGGGTGCCGGCCAGACCTATCAGTGGGCCGTGAGCCACCCCGAGATGGTGCAACGCGCCGCACCGTTCTGCGGATCGAGCAAGACATCGCCGCACAACAAGGTCTTCCTCGAGTCGCTGATCGCCGCGCTCACCGCCGACGCCGCGTGGGCCGACGGCGACTACTCCCCGGATGCGCTACCCATCAAGGGATTACGTGCATTCGCCAGGGTGTATTCGGGCTGGGGTTTCTCACAGGCGTTCTACTGGGAGGAGGCGTGGCGCGAGTTGGGGTTCACCTCGTTCGACGACTTCCTGTACGGGTTCTGGGAGAACTTCTTCCGCGACGGGCGCGACCCCAACAACCTGATCACCATGCTCCGTACCTGGCATAGCGGAGACGTCGGCAACACACCTGGTTTCGGTGGTGACGTCGAGAAGGCGCTCGCCTCGATCAAGTGCCCGCTACTGGCGATGCCCGCCGAGAAGGACCTCTACTTCCCTCCGGAGGACGAGCACTGGGCGTCGCAATTCATCCCGCACGGGGAGGTGCGAGTCATCCCCGGCATCTGGGGTCATTTCGCCGGAGGTGGGCCGAACCCCGTCGACACGGCATTCATCGACACCGGCATCCGGGATCTGCTCGCCAAACCGGGTTAGTCGCCGTCGAGGTAGCGCTGCAGCGTCGGCCCGGTCCAGCCGATGAGTTCCTCGCGACTCATCGCGACGATCGGCGGAATCCGTAACACGAAGCGGCAGAGCGCCATACCGAGCACCTGGGTGGCGATCAGGCCGGCCCGTCGCGGTGCGTCGTCGGGCACCAGTTTTGCGATCACGGGCATCAGCTGCGCCGCGAATATGCCCATCATGCGTTGGGCCGCTTCGGCATTCGTAGTGCTGGAGCGCAGAAGCACGATCAGCGCGTCGTCGTCCTCCCAGCGCGTCAAGAAGTGCGATGCCATTGCCACGCCCACCTCGGACCGCTCGATGCCGGTGAGGTCGGGAAACCGCAGGTCGAATTCCGCGGCCGCGGCGAACAGCCGCTCCTTGTTGCCGAAGTAGCGCATCACCATCGACGGGTCGATGTTCGCGTCGGCGGCGATGGCCCTGATGGTCGCGGCTTCGTACCCCGATTCGGCGAAGCGTTCCCTGGCCGCGGCGAGGATGACGCCCTTGGTCTGATCGGCCTTCCTACCCATGTCCACGAGTGTATGCCAACGCCTGTTGACTTTTCTAGCGACAGGCCGCACCATGGAAATACCAACACGCGTTGGCAAAATGACGAGGCAAGGAGAACTCACATGAACGACACCGACGTCCTCATCGTCGGCGCCGGCCCAACCGGCCTGACACTGGCCGCATCACTGCTGGCCAAAGGCACCAGAACGACGATCGTCGACCGCCAGGCCGAAGGCGCCAACACCTCGCGCGCAGGCGCCATCAACGCACGCACCCTCGAGGTGCTCGAAGGCCTCGACGTGGCTCGCCGCATGGTCAAGGAGGGCGTGCAGGCGCCGAACTTCACCATCCGGGACGGCAAGAGGGTGCTCATCCCGATCGACTTCTCCCGGCTGCCGAGCGCCTATCCGTACACGCTGCTGCTCCCCCAAAACGACACCGAACGGCTGCTGCTGGAACGGGTCGTCGAACTCGGCGGCGAGGTGCTGCGGCCCAAGGTGCTGACCACCGTCACCCAAGACACCGACGGGGTCACCGCGACGTTCGAGGACGGCGACGTCATCCGCGCGGCCTACGTCGTCGGCGCCGACGGCATGCACAGCACCGTCCGCGAACAGGCAGGCGTCGGCTTCCACGGCGACCAGTACGAACAGTCGTTCGTGCTCGCCGACGTGAACCTGACGGGTGACGCCCCCACCGACGAGGTCGTCCTGTTCTGGGCGGCAGCCGGACTCACGGTCGTCGCGCCACTTCCCAACGGCGCGTTCCGGGTCGTCGCCCCCGTCGATGACGCGCCTGAAGTGCCCTCGGCGGACTTCGTCCAGCGGATCCTCGACGACCGCGGATACGGCGTCGGCCGCATGACGGTCACCGACGTGGTGTGGGGTTCGCGGTTCCGGATCCACCACCGCGTCGCCGACGCCTACCGCTCGGGCCGGATCCTGCTCGCAGGCGACGCCGCCCACGTGCACAGCCCCGCGGGCGGGCAGGGCATGAACCTCGGCATCCAGGACGCCGTCGCACTGGCCGAAGCCCTGACCCTCGTGCTCGACGGCGCCCCCGACGCCGCGCTCGACGACTACGCGGCGGCGCGGCGGCCGATCGCGCAGCAGGTGATCACGCTGACCGACCGGCTCACCAGGATGGCGACGTTGCCCCGTGCGCTGCGGCCGATTCGCAACACCGCCATGGGTGTGGCCGGTCGCATCCCCGCCGTCCGGCGCGCATTGGCCTGGCGGTTGTCGGGCCTGGTGTACCGCTGACGTTTGAGGTGTCGGTGGCATCGGGAACCATGACCTCATGGACCAACCGAAGACGTACCCACACGGCGTGCCCAGCTGGATCGACACCGTCGCCCACGACGTCGATGAGGCCAAGCGCTTCTACGCAGGCCTCTTCGACTGGACGTTCACCGACGCGATTCCCGCCGAGGCTCCAGGCAACTACCTGATCGCCACCATCGGCGGGGAGGACGTTGCGGCGATCGCGTCTGCGGATTCCGACGACGAGCCGGTCACGTGGCGCACCTACATCGCCGTCGACGACGCCGACGCCACCGCCAAGGCCGTCGGCGCCGCGGGCGGCACCGTCACCCTTGCCCCGGTCGATGCCGGACCCGGTGGGCGGCTGGCCGTGTGCGTCGATCCCCGGGGGGCCGAGTTCCGGCTTTGGCAGGCGCACAAACGACTTGGCGCGCAACTGGTCAACGCGCCGGGGACGTGGAACTTCAGCGATCTGCTCACGTCGGATCCGCACACCGCCGCCACGTTCTATTCGCAGGTGTTCGGTTGGGAGGTCGACGACATCGGGTTCGCGACCTTGATCCGCAGGCCGGGCTACGGCGCTCACCTCGCCGCGACGGTCGATCCCGACGTCATGGCGCGGCTAGCCGACGTCAGCGCGCCACCTGGGTTCGAGGACGCGGTGGCCTGGATGGGCATCATCCCTCAGGGTCATCCCGAACTCTGGCAGGTAACCTTCGCCGTCGGCGACCGGGACGCCTCCGCGGCCACCGCCGAGGAACTCGGCGGCACGATCGTCGACACCGAGGACGCCGAGTGGACCAAGACCGCCACCATCCGCGATCCTCAGGGCGCCCAGTTCGTGCTGAGCCAGTTCACGCCGCCGAAGGGCTCGTCAGGCTGACGGCGCGGCCCCTGCTCTTGACGTAGAGGACCGCCGTGGCGGCCACCGCTTCGAGCACCGAGAGCGTCGTCGCGACGGTCATCAGGGTGGGGGCGGGGATGGCCACGGTGCTGATCACCCCGGTGTGGTGATGCCCCGGCGCCGACCAGTGCACCGCGATCATGCCGAGGCTCATCACCGCGACCAGGCACCACGCACGCGTCGAGCCCACCGTCCACAGGTCACGGGCGCAGAACAGGCACGCGCCCATCATCGCGAGAACGAGGATCGCAAGGGCCGGGGTCGTCGAGCTTCCGAGCATCAGCCCGTGCACGACCGCCGAGCACACCGCCACCAGCGCACACGTCCGCCGCCCGAGGACGGCGGACGTGTGCACGGGGGACATGGGTCAACTCTCGCAGCAGTGTGACTTCGGCGCCAGTGGGGCGTTCAAGCTGGGATTGCGGTCGAAGAATCCGACGGGCTTCAGCTTGAACCCGGCGTAGTCGACCGGCATCACCGGCCAGTCCTCCGGGCGAGGGAAGTGCGTCAGCCCGAACGTGTGCCACACGACGATGTCCTCGCCGTCGATGTTGCGGTCCTGCGCGACGAACGACGGTAGACCCGCGTTCCCTGGGTGCTGGTTCACGAAGTCACCTGCCGAATAGCGTTCCGCCGGGTCGTATTTGGTGACCCAAAGGTGCTTGGTCGCGAACGCGGCGCGCTTGGCGATCGAACTGGACGGATCGGCAAGCAGCACCGGCTGCCCCTCGGGGTGCAGCGCGTAACCGGTGTTCTGGCCCAGCCGGTTCTGCTTGGTCGGGTTGGTGATGTGCCAGACGCGGGCCTTGAGGTTGTCGGCGATCCGCATGCCCTCCGACTCGCGGGTGAGCTTGGTCCGCTGCGGCCGGAAGGCGTTGCCCCATGGGTTGTCGGGGCCCACGGGGACCGCGACGGCGTCGACCTCCTCGACAACGTTCACGTCGCCGTCGACCGACATGTCCAGCCGTGCCGAGAACATGTGCTGATGGAACGGGGCGCCCAGACCGGGTGCCATCTCGGTGGAGTAGCCGTCCGGTCCGCGGTAGGCCGAGGCGAAGACGATGCCGGTGGCCTTGGCCTCGAGCTGGATGGTGCCATCGAGGTACAGGTACCAGTAGAACCCGTAGTCGTAGTTGCCGATGGTCAGGAAGAAGGAGATGACCAGACGCCGCGAACGCCGCGTCTCGGCCATCTCGTTGAACATGTCGGTGTGCTTCCACAGCACGCCGTAGTCCTCCTCGTGCAGACAGATCGCGTTCTTCATGACACGAGGGTTGCCGTCCTCGCCGGCGATGGCGACGTCGAAGTACTTGATCTCGCCGAGGCAGTCGCAGCCGAGCTCCAACGAGTTGGTGTAGCGGCCAAACAGGTACTCGCCCTGATCGAAGTAGTTCTGCCAGTATCGGACTGGCGACGGATCGGCGTAGGGCACCACCATCTCGGCGACCGACGCGCGGTACACCACCGGCCGTTCCCGATCGCCGTCGCGCAGCGACAGCTGGTGCAGCGTCAAGCCCTCCCTAACGTCGAAGCCGAACCGGAACGACCAATCCGCCCAGGTGATTTGGTTACCGTCGACGGTGAAGCTGGCGCCTTCTGGCTGCGTGATCTCGATGGGCTTGAGGTCGGTGCGCGCCGGAACCGCGTGCGGCTCGGCGTCCCACTCCCCGCGTTCGGTGGGCAGGGGTAGTTTGATCTCGTCGATCACCTTGACGACGGTGCGCCTGGTGAGATCGACGTAGGCGACCACGCCGTCGATCGGGTGCGCCCACGGCAGGTCGGCGGCGTCGTACTGGTAGAAGGCGAGCACCCGCACGATGCGCTTGCCTACTTCGTCCTCGTGCCCGAATACGCCAGCCGACAACGGAACTGCGCGCACCTTGGCGGGGTCCAGCTCGCGCTTGCCCATGGCGGCCAGCCACTCGGGGCACTCCAGAAGGAAGGACTCGATGTCCTCGAATTCCTGATCGAGGATCGGCACGTGGCCCTCGGCCGAGCCGTCGACGGCGACGTTGCCGTCGATCCGGTCGTTGGTCACCGACACCACCAGATCGCTGCCCTGTCCGGTCGCGCGGTCCAGCAACAGCACCCTGGCCCTGCGGTCGATCGGGTCGCCCGGCTTGAACGCCATCACGACCTTCTTGTGCGGTTCGTCGAGCGCCACGTAGACGAAGCGGACGTCGGGCCCGAGCAGACCGTTGTCGTCGACGATCCGCCGGACCGCGCGGATCTCGTCGACGCTCAGCGGGTTGAGCGGGTGATCGCTTGCCCCAGAGGAGGTTTGGTCGAAGGTGTCGATGGTGTCGATCGTGTCGGTGCTCATCGTGCGATCTCCTTGTCGGTATCGGAATCTTGGTGACCGGCGTGCGGGCGAAGCACCGCGACGGCGGCCCCGCCGAGGAAGGCGCCTGCCAACAGCACGCCGATGATGGCGGCCAGCGTGCCGGATCCGCCGACCAGCAGCGGCAGGTTCATGGCCGTCATGACCGAGAGGATGCCCAGGCCGATGAAGCCGAGGCTCGGTGCGATCACGGTGTGCCACGGCCTGGTGTCGAACTTGGTGCGGCGGAAGTACACCACCACCGCGGCGGACGTCAGCGTCATCAGCACGACGATGCCGACGGATGCCGCCCCGACGAACCAGGTGAACACCTCCAGCACGGGATCCAGGTTTGCGACGACGCAGGCGACCACCACGACGAGCGCGGAGACGGTCTGCACCACCGAGGCGATGTACGGCGATGCGTGCCGCACGTGCGAGCGTCCGCACCTCTCCGGGAGCGCGTGCGTGTTGCCGAGCGAGAAGATGTAGCGCGTCAGCACGTTGTGGAACGACAGCAGCGCGGCGAAGAGGCTCGTGATCAAGAAGATCTGGACCAGGTCGCCACCGACGGTGCCGACGTAACTGGTGGCCGTGTCGGTCAGCATCGTCGCGGGACCGTCGGTCGCCATCTTGACCGCACCCTCGTCACCCCATGCACTGACCATGACCCAGCTGCTCAGCGCGTAGAAGCCGCCGATGAGCAGCAACGCCACGTAGGTGGCCCGCGGAATGGTGCGGACCGGGTCGCGGGCCTCGTCGCGGAAGACGGCGGTGGCCTCGAAGCCGATGTAGCCGGCGAGCGCGAAGATCAGCGCGATACCCGGTGCGCCGGAGAAGAATTCACCCGGATGCAGGGCGGCCGTCGAAAGACCCTCGGGACCGCCGCCGCGCGCGAGGACGGCCACGTTGATGACCATCACGATGCCGACCTCGCAGAGCAGCAGTACTCCGAGGACCTTGCCGGACAGCTCGATGTGGCGATAGCCCAGCGTCGCCACGACGGCCATCATCACCAGCGCGTAGAGGTACCACGGCATCGCTGGCCCACCGTGCGAGGTGACCAGGTCGTTGATCGCGGCACCGACGTAGCCGTACACGCCGACCTGCACGGCGGTGTACGACAGCAGCGCAAGGAACGCCGCGCCGAGGCCGACGTGACGACCGAAGCCGTGCGCGACGTAGGTGTAGAAGGCACCTGCGCCCCGGATGTGGCGCGCCATCGCGGTGAAGCCGACCGCGAACAGCAGCAGCACGGCCGTGCACACCAGGTACGACCCGGGGAACGCCGCGCCGTTTCCTGCGGCGATGCCGATCGGGAACGTGCCGGCGACGACGGTCAGGGGTGCGGCGGCCGCGACCACCATGAAGACGATGGCGGTGGGGCCGAGCTTGCCGGCCAGTTTGTGGGTTTGCCCTCCTTGGGTTACCCCGTTGGAAAGCAGAGCGTCAGTTGTCATGGCATTCACTTTCGGTGAAATTGAATGTGCGGTGGTTGCGGTGCGGTAAGGCTCTTGTGAGCTCAAATGAGAATGGCGGTGTACCACAATTCCCATTTGACGAGGCGCGGAAATCTACAGCGCCATGTTGACGGCTTTCGTCTGGGTGTATTCGGCGATGGCACCCTCGCCGAGTTCGCGTCCCCAGCCCGACTGTTTGTAGCCGCCGAACGGGAGTGCGGTGTCGAACGCGTTGTGGCAGTTGATCCACACCGTGCCCGCCTTGATCTGCGCGGCGACCTCGTGGGCCGTCGACACGTCACGGGTCCACACGCTGGCGGCCAGCCCGTACGGGGTGTCGTTGGCCGCTTCTTTGATTGAGGCGGTACTCCCGCCTTCGCGGTTGAACGGCACCGCGACGGCGACCGGCCCGAAGATCTCCTCCTGGTAG
>Ga0207671_10005781_pt1 | contig 11263 bp, 9 predicted proteins | sample KBSC24metaG_FD_184352 | JGI IMG/M metagenome (GOLD analysis project Ga0207671, IMG submission 184352) | Corn rhizosphere microbial communities from Kellogg Biological Station, Michigan, USA - KBS C2-4 metaG (SPAdes) (version 2) | ecosystem: Host-associated > Plants > Roots > Rhizosphere > Soil... | reverse complement strand
TCAAAACACATTAGAAATTTGTTAAAAAGTGTTAAAATCGATTGTTTTGAATGAATTTTGAGTAATTTTCAATCCATTTTTGGCCCATTTTTAGTTAAAAAAGTGTTAAAATAAAGCTTTAAAAAGTTTTTCTCTGAATAAGTATCATCGGCACAGTATTAACGGCTGTCGTAAAAAAACAAAACCAATTTTTACAATTCCTGATCAATTTGAGAGGTGGCGAATTTGACAGGAAACTGATTATCTTTGTGGCGGCCCTATATGAAAGTACCATTCTCAAAAACAGCTAAAATGCTTGTGTCCTTTAAATTTACTGTCGTTTTATCCCTAGCCGTATTGTTTTTTAATAACTGCCGGACAGAAAAACTTAAACCCACCAATGACGGCTCGCAAACTCCTGATGGAACAGTTATTTCAAAAGATACTGCAACCGATAGCTCACTTATTCCACACAGTGTGGCTTTAAAAAATATGTTCGGCATTAATGCTTACGAGTGGAACTTTTTGCAGGACCCTGCTAATCCTAATTTGAAAAGTCATATTTATGAGGCTAATATGGCTGTTATCAAGTCGTTTAGTTCGGTAAGGCATTACATGAACTGGAATAAACTGGAAAACACTAAAGGCGACTACACCTATAACCCTACCAATAATGGCAGCTGGGATTATGACCTGATATACACCCGTTGTAAACAAGATGGTATTTTGGTTTTGGCTGATCTGAAAAATTGCCCCACCTGGCTGGAAAGTACCTATCCTGCTAATTTACAGGATAATGAAAATGTACCGGCGCCCTATGGTCTAAATAAAAGTGACCCCGCAACCTATGCCGATCAGGCCCGAACCGCTTTCCAGTTTGCCGCCAGGTATGGCTATAACAGCAATGTAAACAAGGCATTGGTTAAGGTTGATAGTCGCCCACGATGGGCTAATGATCCGCCGAATGTAGTTAAGATCGGCATGGGTCTTATTAAATATATTGAATGTGATAACGAGCGCGACAAATGGTGGAAAAGCGCTGCCACACAGCAAACTCCGGAAGAGTACGCGGCAAACATGTCGGCATTTTATGATGGCGACAAAGGTAGGTTAGGCAATAATGCCGGTGTAAAAACAGCTGATCCCAACATGCAGGTAGTGATGGGCGGTTTAGCCACCTGTGATGTAAACTGGGTTAAACGAATGGTAGAGTGGTGCCGGAAGAACAGGGGCTACAAAGCTGATGGTACTATAAACCTGTGCTTTGATGTGATCAACTTCCATTTTTATAATAATAATGGCAATATACTCACCCACGCCAGGGCTACAACCGGGGTGGCCCCGGAACTCTCCATGGCCGGTCAAATTGCCGATTCGTTTGTAAAATATGCCAACGCACTCCCTCAAAAGCCCGAGGTTTGGGTAACAGAAACAGGTTACGATATTAACCAGGGCAGTTATCAGAAAGCTATCGCTATTGGCAATAAGTCGGTTCTTTTAACCCAGGCCGATTGGATACTGAGAACCTCTCTTCTGTATATCAGGCATGGCATCAAAAAAACATTCTATTACCAGTTGTTGGATGATACTCCTGATGTTGATGTTCAGTACGCTACCTCCGGGTTGGCCACAGATGGTAAGTCAAGACCGGCAACAGATTATATACTACAAACCAATACACTGATGGGAAATTATGCCTATCAAAGTACCATAAACGCCGATCCGATAGTTGACAAATATGTTTCGGGCAGTAAAGTGATGTATGTTTTAATGATTGCCGATCAAAAAGGACGCACCGCGAATTACACACTTAACTTAGGGTTACTAAACCCTAAAGCCAATATTTATAGTTTAAAAGCAGGAGCAAATGCTGCGGTAAAAACCCAGGTTTCTACCGCAGCAGGCAAGGTAACCGTAAATGTTTCGGAAACCCCAGTGTTTGTAGAAGCGGCTTCGAATTAACCACAATAAGGTGGTTTTGAGATGTGTTTTTATTTAACTGGCGAAATCTTTAAAATAATTTCACCAGCTAAATCTTATAATTTATATTTAAGTACTTTTATTTTAACCTTATCAATCACTTGCATTATGGAAAACGTACTTCCTGCACCCCCAATTGAAAGATGCGCTCACTGCTACGCTGAAGTAAAAAACGACGATGTTTATTGTACTAATTGCGGATATCCTTTAAAAGGTTCTGAGTTAGATCAACGAAGTTTTATCGCCAATAATGAAATTGTTCATATTGATATCGCTGAATTTCACAAAAAAGTTAGATCCGCCGGGAATACATTATACTACCTGTCTGGCCTATTTGTAGTTAGCGGGATCATCAATTTCTTTATACTCAAAAACAACCCCAATGTACTTGCCGTAGTGATCCCTATTTTTATTTTAGCTATTTTATTCCTGGCTCTTGGTGGCTACAGCCGAAAACAGCCCTTAGCATGCCTGGTATCCGGTCTCTGTTTATATATCATTGTACAGGCAATATTAGCCTTTGATAACCCGGTAAATTTGGCAAGCGGCATCATCATAAAAATAGTCATCATCGGTTACCTTATCAAAGGCATAAAATCGGCCATTGGTTTAGAGAAAATAAAAAAAGAAAATAACATAGCTTAATCCCTTGTCTGAAGCAGAAGATCTTGAGATTCCAGAACAAAAGCCCTGCGTTAGCTGTGGGGCCTCTATTGACCCGAACAATAAATTTTGTAAAAATTGCGGTACCCGGCAATCTGATGAAGACATACACTGGCTCGAAAAAAAATGGACCTTGCTTAAACAAGCATCGCTTTTTTATTTGATATACATTGGCCTATGTACTTTATCCAGATTTACTGATACTTTTAAGACTATTCCATGGTTCCTTTTTTTGGAAGTTGTACTGGCTGGTACTGCGGTTATCTTTTTTGCTCTTAACTGGGCCGAAAACAAACAGCTGCTGATATGGCGAAACTTTTCGTGGCAAAAGCTGGCAGCCTATGCGGCCATCGCCATAACAATGGCATTTTTGGTTCATTATTCGGTTAACTGGTTAAATATTACTGTATTCTCGCGGGATGACCACTATTATTCTATTTTCGCGGGAAGCAAAGGCGCATCATTTTTGATCATACTTTGTACCGCGGTAACCCCGGCTTTATTTGAAGAACTTGGATTTAGAGGATATCTTTTACAAACCTTAATAAAAGTAACCGATAAAGAACAAGCTGTATACATCTCGGCTTTTTTATTTGCCATTATCCATCTCAGTTTCGTTTCACTCTTTTGGCTTATTCCATTCGCGTTATTTATAGGTTATGTGCGGATAAAAGAAAACACGCTTTGGTACGGTGTATTTTTTCATTTCTGCTTTAATTTAACGGCCTGCCTTTTTGAACTGTTGTAAAGCGATTTATCCAGTAAAATAAGTAAAGAGGATAAGCTCTTCTATATCTCAATGCCTAATTAAAACAGTATATCAAAATCTCATCCTAAAAAGCTATTTTTGCGGTTCAATGGAGCACATTCGTAATTTTTGTATCATAGCACATATTGACCACGGCAAAAGCACACTTGCCGATAGGTTATTGGAATACACCAACACTATTACCCAACGCGAGTCGCAGGCGCAATTGCTTGACGATATGGATCTGGAACGCGAACGGGGTATCACCATAAAAAGCCACGCCATACAAATGGATTATGTGCTTGATGGTCAGAAATATACCCTGAACCTGATAGATACTCCGGGCCACGTGGATTTCTCTTATGAGGTTTCCCGTTCTATAGCAGCATGCGAAGGCGCATTGCTTATAGTTGACGCCGCTCAAGGTATACAGGCGCAAACCATATCCAATTTGTACCTGGCATTGGAAAACGATCTGGAGATTATCCCTGTTCTCAATAAAATGGATCTTCCCGGCGCTATGCCCGAAGAAGTGAAAGATCAGATCGTTGAGCTGATAGGTTGCAAACGCGAAGAAATATTAGCTGCATCTGGTAAAACCGGTATGGGGGTTCATGATATATTGCGTGCCATTGTGGAGCGTGTACCAGCCCCGGTTGGTGATCCTGAAGCACCTTTACAGGCATTGATATTTGATTCGGTTTATAACTCATTCCGCGGTATTGTAGCTTACTTTAAGGTTGTTAATGGCGAGATCCGTAAAGGCGATAAAGTAAAGTTCTTCGCTACAGAAAAACAATATATTGCAGAAGAGGTAGGCACCTTAAAACTTAAGCAACAACCCAAAGATGTAATTAAAACCGGCGATGTTGGTTATATTATATCAGGTATAAAAGAATCACGTGAGGTAAAGGTAGGCGATACCATTACTACTATCACCCGTCCTTGCGAAAGCGGCATACAAGGTTTTGAGGAAGTAAAACCGATGGTATTTGCCGGTATTTACCCGGTTGATACAGAGGATTACGAAGAACTGCGCGAATCGATGGCCAAGTTGCAGCTCAATGATGCATCCCTGGTTTTTGAACCGGAATCATCCGCTGCATTAGGTTTCGGTTTCCGTTGCGGTTTCCTGGGCATGCTGCACATGGAGATCATCCAGGAACGTTTGGAGCGTGAATTTAATATGACGGTGATCACCACCGTTCCCAACGTATCTTATCTTGCCTATACTACCAAAGGTGATGAGATCGTTGTAAATAACCCATCCGACCTTCCGGATCCAAGTAAAATTGACCATGTGGAAGAGCCTTATATTAAAGCGACCATCATTACCAAATCTGAATTTGTAGGACCGGTAATGTCGCTTTGTATCCAAAAACGAGGCAGCATTGTTAACCAGTCGTACTTAACGTCAGACCGTGTTGAACTCATATTTGAAATGCCGATGGGCGAAATCGTTTTTGACTTTTATGATAAGCTGAAAACTATTTCAAAAGGCTACGCTTCGTTTGATTACCACCAGATAGGTTACCGCCAGTCGGACCTGGTACGTTTAGATATACGTTTAAATGCAGAGCCAGTGGATGCCTTGTCGTCCCTGATATTCAGAGGTAACTCTTATGATTTTGGTAAAAGGATCTGCGAAAAGTTAAAAGAACTTTTACCACGCCAGCAATTTGAGATCATCATACAGGCTTCAATCGGCGCCAAGATCATCGCGCGCGAAACGGTGAAGGCCTTACGTAAAGATGTTACCGCTAAATGTTACGGTGGTGATATTTCCCGTAAGCGTAAATTATTGGAGAAACAAAAACAAGGTAAAAAACGCATGCGCCAGGTTGGTAACGTAGAGATACCACAATCGGCATTTATGGCGGTTTTGAAACTGGATTAATTTAGATATTAGACGTTAGATATGAGATTTGAGACAAAAAGCTGTCTGTATCTCATATCTCACATCTATATATCTCACATCTATATTACAATGCAATTACTCGACGGAAAATACGTATCAGAAAAACTTAAGGTTGAAATAGCCGAAGAAGCGGCTAAAATATTACAAAGAACCGGCAGGCAGCCGCATTTAGTAGCTGTTTTGGTTGGTCATGATGGAGGCAGCGAAACCTACGTGGCCAGCAAAATGAAAAACTGTGAAAAGGTTGGTTTTAAATCAACCCTGGTACGTTATGAGGATGATGTGACCGAAGAAGAACTACTGAAAAAGGTGGAGGAATTAAATGCTGATGCCGATATTGATGGTATCATTGTACAGCTTCCCCTACCCAAACATATCGACCCGGAAAAAGTAACCGAGCGTATTGATCATCGTAAGGATGTAGATGGTTTTCACCCGGTAAACCTGGGCCGTATGCAGCGCAATTTGCCTTCATTTATACCAGCTACCCCTTATGGCATCACCCTGATGCTTAAAGAATATGGTATCGACACTGTGGGTAAACATTGTGTGGTTGTTGGTCGTAGTAATATTGTTGGTTCGCCAATGAGCATTTTAATGGCCCGCAATACTACTCCCGGTAATTGCACGGTTACTATATGTCATAGCCGTACTCCTGATATTAAAAGCTTCACTTTGCAGGCTGATATTTTGATCGTGGCTATTGGTAAAAAGGATTTCATCACCGCCGATATGGTGAAGGATGGCGTGGTGGTAGTTGACGTGGGTATGAACCGCGAAACCTCTGCCCTTACCAAATCAGGCTATAAATTATATGGCGACGTTGATTTCGAAAACGTAGCTCCAAAATCATCATGGATAACCCCGGTACCGGGCGGTGTTGGCTTAATGACCATTATTGGCTTACTAAAAAACACCCTGGCTTCGGCTAATAAAGAGGTTTATCAATAGGCTGGTTGATTTGGTGAGTAGTTGAATAATATAACTCAATCAACTACTCACTTAATACAACTAAACTAACTCTTCAAAATCTTCATCTCGGCCAGATCGATCTGCATCGATTGCCTGCGGATGGCTTCCTCACTAAATTTCTTCTCCCTTCGGATTTGATAAAGTTCTTTGCGCTGTTGCTTGTAAATATCTTTCAATGCTTTATGATAAATATCTCTTTGCGTTTGGTGAGTGTCTCCATGACTCAGAGAATCCAGTCGCGCTGCGGCATGTTCCGCGTTATTTTGCAGTTCTGTTTTGAGCACCTGCAACAGATGATTATTTCCCGTTTCATTAAAATAATGCTCATCCAATCTTTTTAAGGCTACTTCCATCAGTCTGACCTTGATCGTCATTTCCTGTTGATCTTCGGGCACCACTGGATCTGTATCTTTTATTTTCATCAGTTTTACCAGTACCGGCAGAGTAAATCCCTGAAATACCAATGTTACCAATATTACCACGAAAGTGATAAAAATGATCAGGTTGCGATGCGGGAATGCCTGCCCTGTATTAGTTATCAGTGGTAACGAAAGGGCCGCGGCCAGTGAAACAACACCACGCATGCCTGCCCAGCCAACAATAAACGGATTTTTCCAACCCGGATTGGGTTCTGTGGTCCGAATACTTTTAAACAACCAGCGGGGTACAAAGGTGCCCGGATATATCCATATGAGCCGGATCAAAATAACTATTCCACTGATGATGAGTCCGTATTTCCATGCTTCTGCTAACGAATAGCCCTCCAGACCTTTCATGATCACCGGTAACTCCAGACCTATCAAAGTAAAAACGAGACCGTTCAGGATAATAACAACCGTTGCCCAAACATTAATGGCTTGTAAGCGACTTTGTCCGTCAGTAAATATTTCATGCGAACGATAAGAGAGGAATAAGCCACCGCTTACCACAGCCATCACACCCGAATAGTGAAATTGCTCGGCCGCCAGGTACATAAAATAAGGTGATATCAGTGTTAACGCGGTATCAATACTGGCCGTAGTAGGTAAAAAACGATGTATAGCATACATTACATGGGCCACGGCCAGCCCTATTACTATGCCCATAAGCGTAACCACAAAAAACTCTGTTGTGGCTTCGTGCAGTGAAAATTTGCCCGTAAGCACTGCTGCCAAGGCAAACCGCAATACAATTAAACTGGAGGCATCATTGATCAAACTCTCACCCTCCAGAATAGTGGTTATTCTTTTGGGGATCTTAACATTTTTTAAAACTGAAGTAGCGGCTACAGCATCTGGCGGGGATATGATGCCGCCTAATAAAAACCCCATGGGTAATGTAAATCCTGGTATCACTGCCGTGGCAAAAAAAGCAATAATAGTTGAGGTAAAAATAACCAGTCCAAATGCCAGCAAACTTATTGGCCGCTTCCATTTCCAGAAATCGTTCCACGATGTATACCAGGCAGCCTCATATAACAGTGGCGGCAAAAATATCAGGAATATGAGGTCGGGATCAATGGTGATGGTGGGAATCCCGGGTATATAGCTAATAACCAAGCCAGCCAATACCAAAAATATAGGATATGCTATATTGAGCTTTTTTGCCAGCATAATGAGCATAAAAGCGGCAAATAATAATATCAGGAACTGCAACAGGGAGTAATGCATAGCTAAAGATAAAAATCAGTAACACATTCTAAGAAAAATTGACCAATTTTCATCGTCCCATTAACCTATCCCAAAAAGATTTTATACCTACATAGATCTCATGTCCCCGGATTTCAACAGGATAAGTGGCTGCAAAATCGTTCTGCCCCTCTCCTCCTTTACCTGTTTCCAGATTATAGGTATACCGGTGATACGGGCATACGATTTTTCCTTTTACACACAGGCCTTCGCTTAGATCAGCTCCGGCATGCGGGCAAATGGCAGAAAGCGCATAGATATGTCCTTCAAAACCAATCAGGCAAATACTCTTACCTCCAGCCCTTACCTTGGTAATAAATGGTTCATTGGTATTTTGAACACCAGTTATCTTATACCACTTCATGTAATATACTGTTTTAAAGAGCAGCAAAAGTAATGATTGATCTTAAAAATCGATCTTTAAATTCATTACTGAGGGGTTCTTGATCACCTCGTCCATACTGGTAACCAGAGTTACGCTCCGTCTGTCGGCAGAAAGCACAGCTTTGGAATTGTTTAGCTTTTTAACCGGTTTAGCAAATTTGAGGATCACTTTATAGGGCATATCTATCAGCATAGCCTTGGCCATCATAAAGGTTGATTGGGTTTTCTTTAAAAAGGCATTGAATTTAACCTTATCAATTATACGATAAAACCGATGCGGGGTAATATCATAAGAGTAGTAATCCTGACCGGCTACCATTTGACGGGCATCAAAACTTTTGCTGGCTTTATCGGCACTGGTGAATGCATTGATCCGGCTATTAAGGGCTATTTTTGAAAGGTTTTGAAGGTAATATTGTAAATCAGCAGCATTTTTGGCTACATGCGTGATATTTACCTTCATGATACTTTTCTTTAGGTTCATGTTGATAGAAAGATCACTGGTTTTAGCCATGTTGCTTTCCTCAATACTCATTTTTTGCTGGGTGCTATCGGGCATCGCGCTGTAAAAATTCAATGTTGTATCCTTAACCAGGCTAAACTGAGGCGTTTCTTTTACCGAATCAGACATCAGATTTACCAATACAGATACGGCTTTGCTCATATCAAAACCATAAACAACATTACAACTGCCGTCGGCTTTAAAGTCGTATTGCTCTTCAATATCTACGCATGAGCTTAAACACAAAAAGGCCAGAAAAATTAGGGGTAGGTAGAATTTTTTCATCGGCTGATGGTTTTAGGTTTACAAGGCTTTCATATCAGTTAAGTTAAATCCAGGTTAATTTAACCAGGCTGTTAAAACTGAAGTAATAATAAATATTATTAACCATAATAAAAAGCACAAATCACGAAAACGTTTTACCTTGTGTTTACCATTCGCCTTTATGCTTTCAGCTTTAATAGGTAACTTTGCAAAAATTATGGCACATCAGATTCCAGACGACGGCACGCTGCTTCCCTTGATGGAGGAGTTTTATACGATACAGGGCGAAGGATACAACACAGGTAAAGCGGCTTATTTTATACGCCTTGGCGGCTGTGACGTAGGCTGTCATTGGTGTGATGTTAAGGAGAGCTGGGATGCTGAACTACATCCGCTTACCGCGGCTGATCAGATAGTGGCCAACGCCTCTGTTCATCCTTCAAAAGCTGTGGTTGTTACCGGTGGCGAACCATTGATCTACAATCTAGATTATCTGACCAGCCAGTTGCATGAAAAAGGTATTAAAACTTTTATAGAAACATCAGGTGCCTATCCACTTTCGGGCGATTGGGACTGGATCTGCCTTTCGCCAAAAAAATTCAAAGCGCCTATGCCGCACGTAGCCGAAAACGCGCATGAGTTAAAGGTGATCGTGTTTAACAAATCAGATTTTGACTGGGCCGAATATCATGCCAAAATGGTGTCGCCCGATTGTAAGTTATATCTGCAGCCCGAATGGTCAAAATCAAAAGAAATGACCCCGCTTATTGTTGATTACGTGATGAATAACCCGCAATGGGAAATATCGTTGCAAACGCATAAATATTTGAATATCCCTTAATATTTGTAACTTACGATAACATTTATCGTATCACAACAGATGAAGGTTGTAATCATCCTGATTTTATCAATTTTTCTTCCTGTTATTGCTTTGGCACAGCAAAACCAATATACTACCACTAAAAAGGAGGCTATAAAGTATTTTGCCGAGGCCAATCAAAACCTCGATGATCATTTATATGATGAGGCTATTGCCAATCTTCAAAAAGCCATTAATGAAGATCAGAAATTTCTAGAAGCCCATGCCCAGCTTGCCGATGTATTCCGGTTACGACATTTATATAAGCAAGCTATTGAAGCGTATTTAAAGGTTATAGCGCTTAATCCCGATTTTAACCGCTCGGTGTATCTCAAAATAGGTGAAGCCGAAATAACGGAAGCCAAATATGCCCAGGCTCAGCAACACCTGGAAAAATATTTGACCTATCCCGATATCACCACCGCTAATAAACTATACGCACAAAAACTCATTACCGACGCTAAATTCAGTATCCAGTCCATGCAGCATCCGGTAGCATATAAACCTGTGAATATGGGGCCCGAAATTAATACAGCCAATGACGAATATTTGCCGGTTGCTACAGCCGATGAAGCCTTATTAATATTTACCCGGAAGATCAACAATAATGAAGATTTTTATAAAAGCGCCAATATTAACGGGAAATGGCAAACAGCTATCTATCTGAGCGACCAGATCAATACATCCCAATATAACGAAGGAGCTCAATCTATTTCTCAGGATGGTAAGTATTTATTTTTTACAGGCTGCAACCGCCCCGATGGTTTAGGCCGGTGCGATATTTATATTGCTCAAAAAAAAGGTGAGGACTGGGGTAAACCTGTTGATTTAAGTCCACCTGTAAATACTTCCGGGTGGGAATCGCAGCCATCCATAAGTGCTGATGGGCGCACGCTTTATTTTGTAAGTAATCGGGCAGGTGGTTATGGTGGTTATGATATATGGAAATCAACCCTGAATAATAAGGGTTGGGGGCCTGCAGAAAACCTTGGGCCTAATATTAATACGGCATACAATGAACAATCCCCTTATATTCACGCCGACGATAGTACGCTATATTTTAGCTCGAATGGATGGCCGGGTTTGGGTAATAAGGATCTTTTTGTAAGTCGTTTGGGTAAAGATGGTAAATGGCAAAAGCCCGAGAATTTAGGTTATCCCATCAACTCAAATGGTGATGAAAACGGCCTAACCTTAACCGCCAACGGCAATATCGCGTTCTTTGCATCTGACAACCTGAACGGTTATGGTGGTTATGATATTTACACCTTTGAACTTCCCGTAAATGTAAGGCCGCATGTAGTGACCTATGTAAAAGGAAATGTAC
>Ga0207671_10005779_pt1 | contig 11264 bp, 13 predicted proteins | sample KBSC24metaG_FD_184352 | JGI IMG/M metagenome (GOLD analysis project Ga0207671, IMG submission 184352) | Corn rhizosphere microbial communities from Kellogg Biological Station, Michigan, USA - KBS C2-4 metaG (SPAdes) (version 2) | ecosystem: Host-associated > Plants > Roots > Rhizosphere > Soil... | reverse complement strand
AGGCGCGAGAGGCGATCTTCCGCCGCTTTCACTCGGTGCGCCCCTCCAGCGAGGCGTTCGGCCAGCATTCGGGGCTCGGGCTTGCCATTGCCCGCACCATCGTCGAAGGCCATCAGGGAAGCATAATAGTGGAATCGCGGGAGGATCGATCGCAGGGCGCACGCTTCGTGGTGCGGCTGCCATTGGCGGCCCGCGCGTGAATCCGCCCATCGACCCGCCCGCGCTCCCGACAAGCTATAACGAGAGCACCATGCAACGGCGTCGCCCCAAACATATCCTGCTCGTCACCGGCATGTCCGGCGCCGGCAAGTCGACCGTGCTGCGCACGCTGGAGGATCTCGGCTGGGAGGTGGTCGACAACCTCCCCCTCCTCCTCCTCAACCGCCTCCTCGATACTGCGCCCGGCGCGGACGGCGGCGACGACGAGCGCCCGCTCGCCCTCGGCCTCGGCACCCAGACGCGCGGCTTCGATGCCGAGAGCATCGTCCAGCGCATCAAGAAGCTGCGCGAGGACCAGGGCCTCGACGTCGGCACGCTGTTCCTCGAATGCAGCGGCGCCGAGCTGATCCGCCGCTTCTCCGAGACCCGCCGCCGCCACCCGCTGGCGCAGGACCGCCCGGCAGAGGACGGCATCGCCCGCGAGCGCGAGTTGTTGGGTCCGCTGCGCCGCTGGGCCAATCGGCTGATCGACACCAGCGACATGAAGGCGAACCAGCTGTCGCAGACGATCCGCGGGATCTTCTCGGCCGATGGCGGCAAGACCACCTTCAGCGTCACCTCCTTCGGCTTTTCGCGCGGGCTGCCGCGCGACGCCGATCTCGTCCTCGACATGCGCTTCCTGCGCAATCCGCACTGGGATCCGCAGCTTCGTCCCGGCACGGGACTCGATGCCGACGTCTCCGCCTATATCCGGGCCGACCCCGCCTATGATGCCGCGATGGCGCAGATCGAGTCGCTGCTGCTGCTCCTCCTCCCCCGCTACCAGGCGGAGGGGAAGGCCTATGTGACGATCGCGTTCGGCTGCACCGGCGGACGGCACCGCTCGGTGCATGTCGCCGAACGGATGGCCGCCCGGTTGCGCGACGAAGGATTTTCGCCCACGGTGACGCACAGAGATTTGCAGACCGCGCCACAGGACTCCCTGGAGGGGGCGCCGGTGTCCATGGCTAGGGGCGGAGAATAGAATGATCGGGTTGGTGCTCGTGACGCACGGACGACTCGCCGAGGAGTTCGTCGTCGCGATGGAACATGTGGTGGGGAAGCAGGAGCAGGTCGCCGCGATCTGCATCGGCCCCGAGGATGACATGGAGGGCCGCCGCGCCGACATCGCCAGCGCCATCGGCGCGGTCGATTCGGGCGAAGGCGTGATCGTGCTGAGCGACCTGTTCGGCGGCACCCCCTCCAATCTCGCCATCTCGTTGATGAAGGCGGGCAAGGTCGAGGTGATCGCCGGCATCAGCCTGCCGATGCTGATCCGCCTCGGCAGCGCCCGCAAGACCATGTCCGTCACCGACGCGGTGCTCGCCGCGCGCGACGCCGGCCGCAAGTACGTGACGGTCGCGTCGGAAATGCTGGGGCCGCCGCAATGAGCCGGGTGTCGCGCGAGGTTCTGATCGAGAACCGCCGCGGCCTCCACGCCCGCGCCAGCATGGCGTTCGTCACGCTCGCCAGCACCCAGCCCTGCGAGCTGACCGTCGAGAAGGACGGCAACAGCGCCGCCGGGACCTCGATCCTCGACCTGATGATGCTCGGCGCGGCGAAGGGCGACACGATCACGATCTGGGCCGAAGGCGACGGTGCCGAAGGCGCGGTGCAGGCGCTGGTCGAACTGGTCGAAGCGCGGTTCAACGAGGAGTGATCCTACCTTAAGCCCCTCCCCTTCAGGGGAGGGGCTTGGGGTGGGGCAGTGTCTCACCGAGACCAGCGCACGTTCTGGAATCCCTCCACCCCCAACCCCTCCTCCAAGGAGGAGGGGCTAAGCGCGGCACCCCAGCTAGCCCCCGCCCCCATCCCGCCCTATAGCGCGCGGATGCCACGCGAAATCACCGCCTATTCCAACCCCCTCATCAAGCGCATGCGGAATCTCCGCGACAAGCGCCACCGCCGCGAAGAGGGGCTGTTCCTCGCCGAGGGCCTGCGCATCCTCACCGAGGCGCGCGAGGCCGGCCGGATCCCCGACTTTCTGTTCTACACCGCCGAGACCGCCCGCCACCCGCTGGTCATGGCGCTGGTCACCGCCACCGAGGCGCAGGGCGGCGAGGCAATCGAGACCAATGCCGACATCCTGTCGAAGCTCTCCGGCAAGGACAATCCGGGCGCGGTCGTCGGGGTGTATCCGGAATTCGCGCTGGACCTCGCCGATATCGACCGCAGCACCGCGCCGATCTGGCTGGTCGCCGAGCGCCTGCGCGATCCCGGCAATCTCGGCACCATCCTGCGCACCGGCGACGCGGTGGGTGCCGGCGGGCTGATCCTGCTCGACGACTGCGTCGATCCCTTCTCGGTCGAGGCGGTGCGCGCGAGCATGGGCGCCTTGTTCACCGTCCCCGTTGCCCGCGCCCGCTGGGAGGAGTTCGAGCCCTGGCTGCGCGCCGGCCCCGGCCAGCTCGTCGGCCTCAGCCTCGATACCGACCACGACTACCAGGCCCCGCGCTACGCCGCGCCGACCTTCCTGCTCACCGGCAACGAGGCGCAGGGCATGCCGCCGCATATGGAAGCCGCCTGCGATTTGCTGGTAAAGATCCCCATGCTCGGCAAGGCGGACAGCCTCAATGCGGCAGTGGCAACGGCGGTGATGGCCTATGAAGTACGCAACCAGTTCCGGCAGGCCTGAGGGGGTGCGCCGCGCCGCCGCAGCCCTCGCGCTGGCGTGCGGCCTCGGCGCCGCCCTCCCCGCCGCCGCGCAGTCGCCCGCGCCGCCGTCGGTCCGCGAGCAGCCCCGCACCGAGACGCCCCCGCTCGACGCCGAGGAGCAGCTGCTGCTCGGCGACTGGCGCGTGACCGGGGTCGACGGGCACCCGACCGTCCCCGGCAGCCGCGCCCGGCTGAAGCTGGAGGGGCTGCGGATCAGCGGCTATACCGGCTGCAACGCGCTGGGCGGCAACTACCGGGTGGAGCGCGGCTATCTCACCACCGGCGGCGTGATCACCACCCGCCGCGCCTGCTCGGCGGCGCTGATGCGGCAGGAAAAGGCGCTGCTCGCGCTGCTCGACCAGCGCCTGGCGGTCCGCCAGAGCCATCGCGGCCGACTGCTGCTGACCGGGCGCGATGGGAAGACGCTGGTGCTGGTGCGGGTGGCAGCGAAGTGACATGCCCCTGCAAACAAGGCAGGTGACCGGCGCCGCCTCCGCGCCCGCCTAGGCCCTGGTGACGGCCATCCCGGCTTCCACACCATCCCAATAGGGCGGATTTCCGAAGGCGTGGCGGAGCCAGTCGAACAGCGCTGCAACCTTGGCCGGCGCGCTCCGCGACAACGGGTAGCACAAGAAGAGCTCAGCGCCCTCCGCCTCGGCAGCGATATCGATGTGGACGAGCGATCCAGCTTGGACCTGCTCGTAGACAAAGAAGGTCGGCAGCAGCGTTATGCCAAGGCCGGCGAGCGCCGCGTCCCGCATGATCAACCCATTGTTCACGCGAAAATTGCGGCGAGGGCGCACGACCGTCCAGCCGGTGGGCCCGGCGAACCGCCAATCGGCATCGCGATTGGAATACAATATGGCGAAATGGCCTTCGAGGTCCCCCGCGGAGGTGGGCCGGCCCTGTCGTTCAAGATAGCCGGGAGAGGCGACAAGGATGCGGCGCGTGGTGGCGAGCCGCTTGGCGACGATGCGCGCATCGGCAATCGGGCCATGCCGCAGTACGGCATCATATCCGTCCGCCGCCACATCGACGAAGCGGTCATCCAGGTCGAGCGTCAGTTCGATGCCGGGATGTTTCGTCAGAAATCCGTAGAGCGCCGATCCGAGATGGAGATACCCAAAGCTCACCGGCGCGGATATCCGCAGCGGACCGGTGAGCGTGTGGCCGCGTTCCGCGATCTCGCTCTGGGCCTCACGTGCCTCGAACAGAATACGCTGTGCGCGCGGCAAGAAGCGCTCCCCATCCTGGGTCAACGCCAGCTTTCGCGTCGTTCGCTGCACAAGACAGCCCCCCAGCATGCGCTCGAGCTCGGCCAACCGTTCGCTGACCACCGACTTGGCGAGACCAAGCCGTTGCGCGGCCGCGCTGATCGAGCCGGCCTCCGCGATGGCGAGGAACGCGGCTATCCCGTCGAGCTTCATATCGTTCGCCCTTCCCGAACATAGAAATCGGGCTTTGCCGTCTAGTGATCCCGCGAGGCAGCGCGCACCTTCCCGTCCAACGCTGGGGATAAGCGCGCGACAGGGGAATGACCATGCTACGAATCGTACTCGCAACACTTGGACTGATGGCGGCCGCGCCCGCCGTCGCACAGGTGCAACCCTTCCCGACGACCTTCATCACCCGTGAAATCAACACCAACGGCACGACGCTTCACGTCCGCGTCGGGGGCAGCGGACCGGCGGTCATACTGTTGCACGGCTACGGCGAGACCGGCGACATGTGGGCGCCGCTTGCCGCAGAACTTGCGCGCGATCACAGGGTGATCGTCCCGGATCTGCGCGGCCTCGGTCTCTCGGCACGTCCAGCCGGAGGCTATGACAAGAAGACGCAGGGCGCCGACATCGCCGGCGTGCTGGACGCGCTGCATGTCGGGCAGGTCGATCTGGTCACCCACGATATCGGCAATATGGTGGGCTTTTCCTTCGCCGCGGAGAACCGGGCGCGCGTGCGACATTTCGTGCTGATGGATGCGCCGATACCCGGTGTGGGTCCTTGGGAGGAAATCCTGAAGAACCCGCTGCTCTGGCATTTCCGGTTCGGCGGTCCGGACATGGAACGGCTGGTGGCCGGTAGGGAGCGCATCTATCTCGACCGGTTCTGGAACGAATTCTCCGCCACACCTGCCAAGTTCAGCGAAGCTTCGCGACAACATTACGCACAGCTCTATGCGCTGCCGGGCGCGATGCACGCCGGTTTCGCCCAGTTTGCCGCGTTCGATCAGGACGCGATCGACGATCGTGCCTTTCTCGCGAATGGCAAGCTCACCATGCCGGTGCTCGCGATCGGCGGCGCCAAATCCTTCGGGACCACCATGGCCGTTGTGATGCGCTCGGCAGCAACCAACGTCACCGAGGCCGTCGTGCCCGATTCCGGACACTGGCTCATGGAAGAACAACCCGCAGCCACGGTCAAACTGGTTCGGGATTTCCTGGACACCGGCAAGTGAACCCGGTGGGCCCGCCCCGTGTCATCCTCGTGCTGGTGGCCGTGCTGCTCATCGGCGCCAGCGGGCAGACGGACCAACGCCGGTTGACCCCAGCCGAGGCCCTGGCATTGCCGGTGATCCCGGCCGGTCCCGGCACATCAGGGCTTGGCGCGATCGAAACGCGATTGCTCAAGGGCGACCCGCGTGCGCCCGGCCTCTACACCATCGCGATCCGCGTGCCGCCCAACACCCATATCGCCGCACACACGCATCGCGACGATCGCACCGCCGTGGTGGCGCAGGGCGTATGGCATTTCGGCTACGGATCCACCGCCTCCCCGCGCGACTCCCGCGCGCTCGCTGCCGGCAGCTTCTACACCGAACCCGCCAGGGATGCGCATTTCGCATGGACGGGTAAGGAAGGTGCTACGGTCTACATCACCGGGCTGGGCCCAACCGATACCCGTTATTTGAACATGGCAGACGACCCGTCACACCACCGCGACTGACGGCGATCAGGCGCGGCTACGCCCGACGGCCAACCCAGCATCACTCCGCCGCAGCCGCTTCCTCCACCTCGCCACCCTCCGGCGCCGGCAGTTCCGCCGTCGGTGCCCGCGCGATCACGTCGACCGTGTCGATCGCGTCCAGCGCGCTGTTGCCGGTATCCACGTTGAGCGCCTGGAAGCGCCGCGCCGAGACCATCACCCGGCCCTCGAAGCTCGCGACGAACTTGTTGTAATTCTCCACCGCGCTATTCAGCCCGCTGCCGACGCGCTTGAGGTGGCCCGCCGCCGTCGCCAGCCGCTCGTACAGTTCCTTGCCCAGCTTGCCGACTTCGCGGGCGTCCTCGGTCAGCTTCTGTTGGCGCCACATCGCCGCCACGGTGCGGGCGAGCGGCAGGAAGGCCGAGGGGCCGGCGATGATCACCCGGTTGCGCGCCGCGCGCTCCCACAGCTCCATGTCCACTTCCAGCGCGCTGGAGAGGAAATTGTCGCCGGGAATGTACATGATCACGAAATCCGGCGCCTTTTCGAACTGCGCCCAATAGGCCTTGCGCGACAACGCATCGGCATGGGTGCTCATCGCCTTGGCATGGGCCTTCAGCGCCGCGGTGCGCTCCTCGGCGCTGGTCGCCTCGGCCGCCTGGAGATAGCCGTCGAGCACGCATTTCACGTCGACGATCAGCTGCTGGTCGCCCGGCAGGCGGATGATGAAGTCCGGCCGCAGCATGCCGTCCTCGGTGGTGACCGAGACTTCGGACGCGAAATCGACATGGCCGGAAAGCCCGGCGATCTCGATCAGGTTGCGGAACTGCTGCTCGCCCCAGCGGCCGCGCGTCTTCGGGGCGGCGCGCAGGGCGTTGACCAGCTTGGAGGTTTCCGCGCGGGTCTCGCCCAGCCCGGCCTGCACGGCACTGATCGCCTCGCGCAGCTGGCCATAGCTGTCGTTGCGGTCCTTCTCGACGCGGTGCAGCCCTTCCTCATAGCGCTTGAGCGTGGTGTCGATGGGCTGGAGCAGCGTGCGCAGCCGCTCCTCATTCTTCTCGCCCGCCTGGTGGAAGCGCGCCTCGGCACGCTCCAGGAAGGCGCGCTGCGTCTCGTCGAGCATCTTGGCGGCGGATTCGCGGAATTGGCCGGCCATCATCTCGCGCGCGTTGACGAACTCGGTCAGCCGCTCCTCGAAGGCGCCGGCCTTGGCCTTGAGCTCGGCCAGCTCGATGAGGGCGGCGTCGCGTTCGTTGCGGAGCATCGCGGCTTCCTCGCGCAGGCGGGGGAGCTGGGCGACGCGTTCCTCGGCCATGGCGAGATCGGTGATCGCGGCCTTGAAATCGGCCTCGCGCCGGGCGCTTTCGGCCCGCGCCTCGCTCGTCCCGCGCGCGCCGATCAGCCAGCCGACCACCACGCCCGCGACCAGGGCAACCATCACAAAGGCAACAACGAACGGATCCAACACACGCCTCCCGGGGAACAGGACGCGAACTTACGCCGGGCGGGACAGGGCTGCAAGGGCGGGTGCGGTCGGTTGAGCGCGGGATTCTTGTTTCGCGCAGAGGCGCAGAGAAAGAGAGAAGGAAGATCGGTTCACGTGGACACGGCAATGGAAAGCCGTTTCCTCCCCCGCCAGGGGGAGGTGGCGCCGAAGGCGACGGAGGGGGAGGTCAGCGACCAACGCACGGCGGGGTTCCTCCCCCTCCGTCAGGCTGCACCTGACACCTCCCCCTGGCGGGGGAGGATAGCTTCACGCTCAACCCCTCCGCGACAAAATCACGCCGCCTTGCGGGCCTTGTTGAGCTTCTTCAGCAACATGTCGCGCTTCAGCCGCGAGAGATGGTCGAGGAACACGATGCCCTCGAGATGGTCCATCTCGTGCTGGATGCAGGTGGCGAGAAGGCCCTCGAAGACCTCGTCATGCGCCGCCCCCTTCTCGTCGAGCCAGGTCACCCGGCACCGCGCGGGGCGCTCGACATCGGCGAATTGGTCGGGGACCGACAGGCAGCCCTCGGTATAGACCGAATATTCTTCCGCCGGCTCATGGATTTCGGGGTTGATGAAGACGCGCGGGTGCCGGATCGGCTTGCCCTCCTCGTCCTCTTCCTCCTGCAGGTCCATGACGATCAAGCGCTTGGGCACGCCCACCTGGATGGCGGCGAGGCCGATGCCTGGCGCATCGTACATCGTGTCGAACATGTCGCCGATCAGCCCGCGAACGTCGTCATCGACAGCCTCGACAGGGGTGGAGACGAGACGCAGACGCGGATCGGGTACTTCGACGATAGGGAGGATGGCCATCACCTAAATTTAGGAGCGTGGCCCCAACGCGTCAAGCAACCGGCCGCCGCGCACGGAGCGCCTGCGCCAGCGTACCCTCGTCGAGATAGTCCAATTCGCCCCCCACCGGCAGGCCGTGCGCGAGCTGGGTGACTCGGATCGGGAAGGCCTCGAGCCGCTCGGAGACGTAGTGCGCGGTGGTCTGCCCCTCCAGCGTGGCGTTCATCGCGAGCACGACCTCGTCGATGCCCCCCACCCCAACCCGGCGGACCAGCGCGTCGATCCGCAGGTCCTCGGGCCGCACCCCGTCCAGCGCGGAGAGCTTGCCGCCCAGCACATGGAAGCGTCCCGGAAACAGCCGCGCCCGATCGAGCGCCCAGAGGTCGGCGACTTCCTCCACCACGCACAGCGAACGGTCGTCGCGGCGCGGGTCGGCGCAGATCGCGCAAGGATCGTGCGTGTCGACATTGCCGCAGATATGGCAGGTGGTGAGCTTCTGGCTGACCGCGCTCAGTGCCGCGAGCAGCGGATCGAGCGTCGTCTCGCGCTTCTTGAGCAGATGCAGCACCGCCCGCCGCGCCGATCGCGGCCCGAAACCGGGCAGCCGCGACAGGGCCTGGGTCAGCGCTTCGATTTCGGGAGAGGCCATGTGCGACACATAGGGGCTTGCATACGCGCCTGCCAAGCGGTTGAGGGGGCAGATGCGCATCCTCTTCATGGGAACCCCCGATTTCGCCGTGCCGCTGCTCGATGCCCTGGTCGAGGCCGGGCACACGATCGCCGCCGCCTATAGCCAGCCGCCCCGCCCCGGCGGCCGGCGCGGCAAGGCGCTCACCCCCTCCCCGGTCCATGCCCGCGCCGAGGCGCTGGGGATCGAGGTGCGGACGCCGCTGAGCCTCAAGGGCGCGGAAGAGCAGGAAGCGCTGGCGGCCCTCGATGCCGATGTCGCGGTGGTCGCGGCCTATGGGCTGATCCTGCCCAAGCCGGTGCTGGCGGCGCCGCGGCTGGGCTGCCTCAACGTCCATGGCTCGCTGCTCCCCAGATGGCGCGGCGCGGCGCCGATCGAGCGGGCGATCCTCGCCGGCGATGCGGAGACCGGCGTCGGCATCATGCAGATGGAGGCCGGGCTCGACACCGGACCGGTACGGCTGGAGGGGCGCACCCCGATCGATCGCAAGACCGCGGGCGACCTGCGCGCGGAGCTGAGCGCGATGGGTGCGCGACTGATGGTGGAGGTGCTGGCGGAATTCGGAGCCTACCCGGCCGTCGCCCAGCCCGAGGAAGGCATCACCTACGCCTCCAAGATCGACAAGGCCGAGGCGCGGCTAGACTTCACCCGCAGCGCGGTCGAGGTCGAGCGGGCGGTACGCGCGTTCAACCCGGCGCCGGGGGCCTTCTTCGAACTGAACGGCGAACGCTTCCGCGTCCATGCCGCCGATCTGGTCGACGCGCATGGCCCGGCCGGCACGGTGGGCGAAGACCTGCTGATCCATTGCGGCGAAGGCGCGATCCGGCCGACCTCGATCCAGCGCGCCGGTCGCGGCGTGATGACCGTGGGCGAACTGTTGCGTGGCTTCCCCATCCCGGCGGGGACGCAGCTTTGACGCGCTTTGCGCTCACGGTGGAGTTCGACGGCCGCCCCTTCATGGGCTGGCAGCGGCAGGATCACGGCCCCAGCGTCCAGCAGGCGATCGAGGACGCCGCCTATGCGGTGACCGGTGAAGATGTGGTCGTCCATGCAGCGGGCCGCACCGATGCGGGCGTGCACGGGCTGGGCATGCGCGCGCATCTCGACATCGCCAAGCCGATTGCCCCGTTCCGGCTGATGGAGGCGCTCAACGCCCGCATTCGGCCCAACCCGGTCGCAATCCTTGCGTGCGAGGAGGTTCCGGAGGATTGGCACGCGCGTTTCTCATGCCTTAGCCGCCATTATGAATATCGGATCGCAACCCGGCGCGCGCCGCTCACCTGGGAAAAGGGGCTCGCCTGGCGCCTGTCCGGGCCGCTCGACGTGCCCGCGATGCAGGCGGCGGCGGCCTATCTGGTCGGCCGGCACGATTTCACCACCTTCCGCTCGGCGCATTGTCAGGCCGAGAGCCCGTTGCGTACGCTCGACCGGCTGGATATCGTGGAGACCGGCGATCGGATCAGCGTGTTCGCCTCCGCCCGCTCCTTCCTTCACCACCAGGTGCGCTCGATGGTCGGCTGCCTGTCGCTGGTCGGCCAGGGCAAATGGACGCCGGAGTATGTGCGCGAGGCGCTGGAGGCGCGCGACCGGACCGAACTGGGCCTGAATGCGCCACCCGACGGCCTATTTTTCCTGCGGGCAGAATATCCTAGCGCGTGAACTTCGCCGCAAGTTCGACATGGGTGGACCAACGGAACTGGCCCACCGGCTGCACCCAGTCGAGCCGATAGCCGCCCTTGGACAAGATCTCCGCATCGCGCGCGAAGGTACTGGGATTACAGGAAACATAGGCAAGGATCGGCGCCTTGGAGCCGGCAAGTTCCCCCACCTGCTCGCGCGCACCTGCCCGCGGCGGATCGAGCACTACCGCATCGAACCGGTCGAGTTCGGCGGTCGCGAGCGGGCGGCGGAACAGGTCGCGATGATCGCCGAACACCTGGCGTCCCGCCGCCCCGGATGCCGTCTTGAGCGACAGGATCGCGTCGCGCGCCGCCTCGCCGGCATAGACTCGCGCCTTGTCCAGCGCGAAAGTGAAGGTGCCGAGCCCGGCAAACAAGTCCGCAACGGTGCCCACCCCGCCGACAATCTCGCGCACCGCCGCCACCAGCGCCGCTTCGCCCTCGGGCGTGGCCTGAAGGAAGCTGCCGCTCGGCAAGGGCACCGCGACACCGCCCAGCGTGATCGTCACCGGCACCGGCTCCCAGCGCGCGGTGGGGCCAAAGCCTTCGTCGATCGCGAACCGCGCCAACGTTTCAGCCTCGGCAAAGGCGGTGATCGCCTCGGCTGCCTCGAGCCCCTGCGGATCGATTCCCTCGACCAGCACGTCCCGGCCCTGATCGCTCAGTGCCAGATGCACGTTCACCCGCCGCGCATCGGGCAGCAACGTCGCGAATAGCCGGCGGAGTGGCGCCAGCAGCGCGAACAGCTCGGGCGCGAGGACATGGCATTCGGCGAGGTCGATCAGCTTGTGGCTGCCCGCCTCGGTAAAGCCGATCCGCACCTGCTTCCCGCGTCGCTC
>Ga0207671_10005778_pt1 | contig 11266 bp, 10 predicted proteins | sample KBSC24metaG_FD_184352 | JGI IMG/M metagenome (GOLD analysis project Ga0207671, IMG submission 184352) | Corn rhizosphere microbial communities from Kellogg Biological Station, Michigan, USA - KBS C2-4 metaG (SPAdes) (version 2) | ecosystem: Host-associated > Plants > Roots > Rhizosphere > Soil... | reverse complement strand
AATGGTCTCTAAGACCCAGTTGGGGATATGCTGACCGCGCTTCTGGTATTTTTGCTTGATGTCCCGAAGTTTCCGCACATGGTGGACTTCAAACTGGCTTGAACTGTCGGACTGGTAGCCGCACAGTTCGCAGTGGTTGGCGTTGAGCCGGTCAAGGATGCGATGACGCAGCGGGAAGGTGATGGGTATCCTCCCTTGCGCGGTAAGCCCCGGTTGAGGCTGGAGCTTTTTCCTGAGCGGTTCATTGAAGTAGGTCAGGGTTTTGTCGCCTTTGTTGGTTTGGTATGTGACCCCGAACACCTTGCGTGTGCCCGTCTGCTGTTTCCGTTTGACATTGACCCCATAGCGGTTTATCACTTGGGCAACCGAGCATTTTTCCTTTCGCGCGACCGTTTTCAACAGGCTGTAGGAGTGGAAGAACTTGAACTTTCCCAGTTTGGTGCTGACATCAGTGGCAAGGCCGTAGAAGTTGTACCGTCCCCGGATTTCGGCATTGTAGGTCGTTAATGTGTCGAGCAGCGGGGCATTCACACGGGCATTGTGGTGGATGGCTTTGCCGTTCCTGACAAACGGTTTCAGTTTTTCCCGGACGACATCGGCGGGAACCAGAAGTTGGATCGTTCCATTGGCAGTGCGCTTCTTGACCCCATGCGCGTTTGGCGTGAGTTTGGTGTCTTCACGGGTTTTGGCGATTTCGTAGCCCAGAAAGCGTACCCGTCGGTCACTCAGGTTCGTGATGAGCGTTTTTTCGGGGCTGAGCACAAGGCTCAGGGTGTCGAGGAAAACCCGAATGTCCTCCCGGATGTGTGCTGCCAACTGCTTGCTGCCAATCATCATGACAATGAAATCGTCGGCGTAGCGGCAGTATTTAACCTTGATGTAGTTCGGGTCAAGCGGGTCTGAGGTGTGCATCGTTCGCATCTGTTGGAGCAGAGTTTCGGCTGTTTCATAGTCGCCGTTCCGCCGTGCCTGGAAGCGTGCCAGATTGAGTGCCTGGTATTCGGCGTTCTTGCGTCGAACGCCGAAAGTGGAGGAGCCTTGGCACAGGGCTTCCATGTACACATCCAGTTCATGAAGATAGATGTTGGCGAGGATAGGACTGACAATCCCGCCTTGCGGCGTTCCGGTCAGTGAAGGATGCACCTGCCGAAACTCCAGGTAACCCGCTTTGAGAAACTTGTCTATCAGGTGGAGAAAACGACCATCCGTAATCTTGCGGGCGAGCAGTTGGAGCAGTTTGGTGTGGTGGATATTGTCGAAGAACCCCTGAATGTCGCCTTCAATGGCCCAGTTCGTGCCCTTGCAGGTCGTTTTAACCTGCAGGAGGGCGGTATGACAGCTTCGTCCGGGACGAAACCCATGTGAGGTGTCTTTGAACACGGGTTCGTAGATTGCCTCCAGCAGCATCCGCACGACTTCCTGCACCAGTTTGTCGGTGAACGAGGGAATCCCCAGCGGGCGACGCTTGCCATTCTTTTTGGGAATATAGGTGCGTCTGACCGGGTTGGGGCGGTACGTTTCCTGTTTGAGTTGCGCGATGACTCGGTTCATCCTTTCGAGGTTGAACCCGTCAATCGTCTCTCCATCCGTTCCGACCGTCATGTTGCCTTCGTTCGCGTAGATGTTGCTGTATGCCAGCAGGTAGAAATCCGGGTTAAACAGATTGCGATACAGCCTGTCGAACACATACCCATTCTTGCAAGCAGCCTTTTGACTGAGCAGGGAGAGAATGACTTCAGCTTTTTGCATTGCGCATACCTCCACCTTCTGTCCCTTGAATAACCTGCTTCCCTTCGCCCTGTGACAGGCTTTCCCTGTCTCCGACTACTATGGAAGCTCCGTGACCGTGTCGGATTTTCAGGTGCAACCACCATAGCCCCTGCGGGCATTCCGAGTTAGGTCATCTCCGTTTAGCGTTTTTTCTGTACACGCGCAGCGATTTAGGTTCCCGTTCGTTTCTTTTACGCATCTCCGATGCGCTGAGGGGTCGTTAGTGAGTACGCGGGTCGTAGGAAAAAACCCCCGTAAACGTCCCCTATGCACGTATCCATCCAGCTTTCGTGCATCTCGGCGGGTTAGAGCCAAGAAACTGGGATTAAAGCAGTTTAGCTTTGACCATGTCACTGCTCTGGTCTTGCGTTGCAGCCTGTCCATCTGGCTTTTCAGACCCAACGCTTTGCTGACATGCTATGTTCCCTTGCGGTGTTTCCACCTCCGGTCAGTCAGTTGACCATACGGGTTCTCACTACCCGTAGCCTCTTGCGAGGCATTACAGAAAATGCCTTTACGGACGCACACCGACGCCCCCTTTGTGATTGGTAAATACAAACACGTGTGTCATTGCCATTTCCTCCTCCACAACGAACCGATTGAAAATTCGCTGTTGCTGGCAAGGACTTCACGGACGTGTGCTATAGTGGCACTGGAAGTCTTGCTGGCACGAGCAGCGAGCCTTCAAGGGTCAGGGAGAGCGGTCAGGCTCTCCCCATGACCCGAAAAGCTGAGGTCAGCGATAGTTTGTCGTGAAGTGATTTAGCTGTTCACGTTGAGGAAAGGTGATACTCTGGAAGAAATCGGTAACGTTTTCTCCCTCAGAGGGTTCGAGTGTGCTTCCGTCACCCCTACACAACAGATTTGAAAAAAATCAGCCGAATGTTCGGCTGATTTTTATTTCTGATAAACAAGGTTCAAGCAAGGCTGGCTGTCAAATCGTCTGTGGTTGATGTTCGAGTCCCATCGGGCTTCAGCAGCTCGATTTCGACGCCTCTGACGATGCCCATATCCAGCAGACGGCGGTGTACTGCGCCGCTGCTGCCGACCTTTTTACGTGCGCTTTTTGTCCCGGCAGAAGCTGGTCAAGGGTATGTGCTTCGCTCATTAGTTGCCGCCGCTTATGTGCCAACAATTTCCAATCAGGCACGAGTCTAGAACGGGATAGCAGCGTTGTTGAGTGACATCCCCCATGTGTATTTAGCAAAATTGTCACTCATTGATAGGGATCGCGTTTTGTATTTGCTCAACGAGAGTCGAGAGGAAGCTCATCGACGATCCTATCGGCAGCCTGATGCGCGGAAATTAAGGCGGTGGGCACGCCAGTGCCCGGATGAGTACTGGCCCCAACAAAGTAGAGATTATGGTAACGTGGATGTCGGTTATGCGGACGGAAATAGCCGAGTTGGGTCAGCGTGTGCGCTAGTCCGTGAGTCGATCCTTTCATGAGGTTGTAACGCTTCTGCCATGACAAGGGCGTATAATTCACCTCGAACTTCACATGCGCTTCGAGGTCGGAAATTCCAAGAGTCGCCAATCGGTTGAATACTGCCGCTCTCGCCCGATTGCGTATATCGTCCCAATCCTGATCGCCTGCATCATCCAGATGTCCTACCGGAATGATGGCAACCAGTGTTTCCTGTCCCGGCGGGGCAAACGAGGGATCAAGACGGGTTGGTGCGTGAACATACAGGCTGGGGTTTTCTGGAAATCCAAGGCACTTGATGCTATCAAAATTAGCCCGATAATCTTCTGCCAAAAACAACGTGTGGGGAGCTATGGCCGGATAAGACTTATCGACACCCCAGAAGAAGCTGATGACGGAGCAGGAGTAATATTTGCGAGAAAGCTGCTTTGCCAGGTTCGTTTCGGGAAGCAAATGCTCGTAGACATAAGGCAGGTCAGCATTCGCCAGAACAATATCCGCTGAATGCCGATTTCCATCGACAAGAGTCACGCCACATGCGCGATTTTGCTCCACGTCGATTCGTGCTACCGGTGAGTTGAATTCAAATTCCACGCCCGCCTGTTGAGCAATATCCATTAGTGCTGCGACGACGCAAGACATACCGCCTTTGGGATACCACACCCCATGTGCCAACTCCGTATAAGGCATCATCGAAAAAGTTGACGGCGCTTCAAATGGACTCAGCCCCATATAGACATCCTGAAAGGTAAATGCTGCTCTCAGGTGCGGATGCCTAAAGAATCTTGATAGGTGCTGGTAGTGCGGAATGATCGCTTTGAGGCGAAACAAGAGTGATAAGTTGCCGAGCGTAAAAAATTCGGACGCGGTGCGGAAGTCGGGTTCGACCAACTGATCTATCGCCAGCCGATAGTGTTTTCCCCCCTCTTTCATATACTGCAGGAAACTCTGAAAGCTGTTCGGCTCAATCGCTTCGAGCTGCTCGTACATCCGCGTTAAGTCAGACGTGAGAGCCAACTGACTCCCGTCATCAAAGACGAGATGATAGGTAGGATCAACGCGCTGTAGTTCTAGTCTTTCCCTTAATGATGCACCTAGCGCTGCAAACTCGTCTTCATAAACTTTCGGCATAATCAGCAGCGTTGGCCCGGTATCGAATTTGTGCCCATCGCGGACAAAGTGATCGCAGCGTCCGCCGGGATGCTGATTCTTCTCAAAGACTGTGACGTGGATGCCGCGTTGGGCTAAGTGGGCAGCAGCGGCGATACCACCGATCCCTGCACCAATCACAATCGCGGAAGGCGACTTCATGTTTGGCCTCGGACGGGTGGAGCGAGAATCAGCCAAAGCGCCGACCAAGCTGTGATCAGAACTCCGCTGGAAGTATTTTGCTCAGCATAAACAGGACGTAGGCGATACTCGTCTTTCTCAATCGTATCCAAGACGCTTTCGAAGCGCTTAATGTAGGCATAGCCAGCAAGACGACAGCGCCAATTCTTCACTTGAGCAAGGTAATCCTTGCCGGCTGCAAAATAGGTACGTGCCAGTTGTACTCTATCGTGTACCCATAACCTGAAGGCCATACTTTCAGTATCGCAGGGATCCAGCCTATACCATTCCAGATACTCGCAGGGAATATTGAAATAGCCAGCCGCAAGATCTTCGTGGGTATCTCGAAGCATATGCGTAATATGTGCAGCAGTCACAGCGAGGTAACGTGCCCTAGATCGTGGAGCATAAGCGTTATGCCCGATGAAGTAATGTAAAGCTTCGGTGACCCCGGTTGCGAGATGAAGCGAATAATTATCCAGCTCTTTCTGCGAAATCCACCGCCCTCTACGATGAGCGTCAAACTCCATAACAGCCATCATGTGGCGAATATACGTTCGAAGACCGCTATTTTCTTCATGATCGGAATGAATAAGGCTGACCAGCGACTCCTCCTGTGGGAGTAAGTTGAACATCGGCTTGCCTCGATAGCTGCGGTTTATCAAGTTTTGTTGGCGTTCAAGGAAGGCTAGCCTCTCGGTGCGCGGTGACTCATTCCTATCGAGGGTATCGTCCACCCAGCGAAAATATGCGTAAGCCCGATAAGCGTCGTGAGTCCTGTCCCGATCTGCAAGGAAGCGGATCGTGTAGTACGTCTGCTTACTGGCAGCTTTGGTCATGGAGTCGGCTAAGGTGTAGCCGACTTCGGGGGCTTTGCCCAAGTCTATGTTGATAAGATTGGGGAGGGGAAAATAGTCCATCCGCATGATCGACACCATAAATAAGCTTGCAGTTACTCATTACTCTTATTGAATACTCTGTGCGATTTCCTCTCCCCAGCCAGGCAGGAGTACAGCAATGATTAGGATGTCTACCATTACTGCCCCAATCCGCGCGCCCGGAGTGACGGTATTCCACCAGGGCAAAATAGCGACGAGGGAGATAAAAGCGGCGGCAACAGCGAGAAACCGCCACCAGTCCTGATGCGCTAACAGTCCAAATCCTGCGCCAAGAAACGCGATCATGGCGACAAGCCAGAGTAAGCCAAATGCCCGACCCACTGGACTCTCGATAGTAATTCCGTCCGATAGCACCCAGGGCTGGTGAGCGAAACCCGCAGAAATGCTTGTCCATGATACGAGAAAGCCCAAGATGTGTCCGACTCCATGCGCCAAGAGTACGAGAATGACACACCAGCGAAGAATCGTATTGTCCATAATTTCCTCCTGGTTTGTAGTTCGCCGTAATCCTCAATACGATCCAAATCTCGCAGGTAAGCAAGCAATTTGACCCACCTTACATTCAATATTTTCAGACATAAGCCTGTTGCGAGTTAGTGAGAAGTGTCATGACCAGATTGTGATGAATGTCACTAAACGGATAATGCATTGAAGATTATGTTTGAAGGGAGGGTAAAAGAGGTTTTAAGAAGTAAGCCTCGGTAAGCAGCGAGGTCACTTATGTATACGATAGACAAACGCGACCTGCCCACCCACATTTCTGTACTGGGCTGGCTATACATCTTCGGCAATACGTTTTTCCTCATCGTCGCAGGAATTGGGTTTTTCCTGCTCCCGACAATCGGCTCGCTCTCCCGAAATGGAGTCGCCACCACTGTACTCAGCGTACTCGGAGCAATTTTTGCACTACTGATGATCGTTGTGGCTCTCCCTGGGTTGGTTGCCGGCTACGGGCTGCTGAAGCACAAGCAATGGGCACGGTTGCTCGCAATGCTCACGGCTGTTTTGGGGCTTGTTAATTTCCCTTTCGGAACGGTGATCGGTGTTTACGCACTTTTCATTTTGACACAGCAGTCTGCTATCGACTGCTTCGAGCGCAGGCAGCAAGCATGATCGCCAGGCTCCCAGTATTTTGCGCTCATGAAATGTCGGATAACGCCGATGTTGCAATAGTGAAGTGAGGAGATAGAAATGATTCGCGTCCTCGTGGCATACGCTACCAAGCACAACTCAACCAGCGAGATCGCCTCTGTCATTGGGCAAACACTGCGGCAGTCGGGTCAGATTCAGGTCGATGTTAAACAGGTCGAAAACGTGCATGACATTACGCCCTATCAGGCTGTCGTTCTAGGAAGCGCTGTTTATATGGGACAGTGGCGGGATGAGGCGGCTGAACTCTTAAAGAAGCACGAACAGGAGCTAGCGCAGCGCCCGGTCTGGCTTTTCTCCAGTGGGCCAATTGGCGCAGGCGATCCCAAGACGTTGCTGAAAGGTTGGGTGTTCCCCGAAGCGCTTCAGCCCTACGCTGACCACATCAAACCACGCGACACTGCACTTTTTCATGGCAAATTGGAGCGCGACTGGATGAACCTCTTCGAGAAAGCAGCCATCACCTTCGTCCATGCCAGCACGGGCGACTCGCGCGACTGGGACATGATTCGGAACTGGGCAAGCGGGATCGTTGAAGCCTTAGTTCCGACGTATGACGAGGCCTGACAGGTATCAAGGATCAAGGGAATTGCCATGCAAGCGACAACCGTTATCGCCGCTCCGCCTTCTGAGGATAAACGCTGGCGCATCGTTCAAACCGCGATGCGTCGTCACGGATTCTCTCCGAATGCCCTGATTGAAACGCTGCACAGCGTGCAATCGGCGTTCGGTTATCTGGACGAAGCGTCCCTGCGTTACGTCGCACAAAGTCTGCATGTTCCCCTCAGCCGCGCCTACGGTGTTGCCACGTTCTACAACCTGTTCACGCTCAAACAACAGGGAGCGCATACCTGTGTCGTGTGTTTAGGGACAGCCTGCTACATCAAGGGTGGACAGCAAATCCTCGCCGCCCTCGAGCAGACGACTGGCATCCACCGAGGCGAGACGACACCCGACAAACAAGTTTCGCTGATGGTCGCTCGCTGCCTCGGCACTTGCGGCCTCGCTCCGGCGGTGGTGTTCGATGAAGAAGTCGCTGGACAGAATACGCCGGAGAACGCCGTGCATCGCATCAACGAATGGCTCAATCATGAACCCGGATGAACTTCGCGAAATTGCCACCAAGCGCCGCGAACAACAAGCCCAATTTGAAGACCACATTATTGTCTGCACAGGTACTGCTTGCCATGCAGCGCAAAGCGAGCAGGTACTTGAAAATTTACAGTCGGAAGCCAAGCAGCGTGGATTGACAAAACGCTGTTCGATCACGGGTGGCGGCTGTCGGGGATTGTGCGCCGCCGGGCCAATGGTCACGGTTGAGCCGGAACACATTCTCTATCAAGGGGTGAAACCGAATGATGCGACGGCCATTCTCGATAGTTTAGACAATCAGCCAGTTGAACGGCTGCGCTGCGATACGGAAGCTCCTTTTTTCGCTCGGCAGAAGAAAATTGTTCTGGAACATAACGGGATGCTCGATCCCGAAGAGATTGAGGATTATATCGCTGTCGGCGGCTATACGACTTTCCTTAATGTACTCACGCAAATGCAGCCGAGCGAGGTGATCGAGGTGGTGCGGCGCAGCGGCTTAGGGGGGCGCGGTGGCGCAGGCTATTCGACCGGTTTGAAGTGGAGTACGGTTGCAAAAGCGGCAGGGCGACACAAATTTATTGTCTGTAACGGTGACGAAGGCGATCCTGGCGCATTTATGGATCGCAGCGTCATGGAAGATTATCCATATCGTGTCATTGAGGGGATGCTGATTGCCGCTTACGCTGTCGGCGCGGACGAAGGCTTTATTTATGTCCGTGCTGAATATCCGCTCGCCGTCAAACGCCTGCGCCACGCTATCCGCGAGGCTGAAAAATACGGTCTGCTCGGCCTGAACATCGCGGGAACGCCGTTCAGCATGAAACTTGATGTTCGGCTGGGGGCAGGCGCATTCGTCTGCGGCGAAGAAACCGCGCTGATGGCATCCATCGAAGGCAGGCGCGGCACACCGCGACCACGACCACCCTATCCAGCGGAATCCGGCTTATGGGGCTTCCCTACGCTGATCAACAATGTCGAAACCTTCGCTAATGTCGTCGCCATCCTGCGTGAAGGCAGCGACTGGTTCGCCAATATTGGCACGGAACGGAGCAAGGGCACCAAAGTGTTCGCCCTTTCCGGTCAGATTAACCACACGGGGCTGATCGAAGTACCGATGGGCATCACCCTGCGCGAAATTGTCTTTGAAATTGGCGGCGGCATCCCCGGAGGCAGAAAGTTCAAAGCGGTGCAGACCGGCGGGCCATCGGGCGGATGCATCCCGGAACAGTATCTGGATATTCCGGTCGATTATGCGTCACTGGCGCAGGTCGGCTCGATCATGGGATCGGGCGGCATGATCGTGATGGACGAAACTTCGTGCATGGTCGATGTCGCCAAGTATTTTATGGAATTCTGCATGAGCGAGTCGTGCGGGAAGTGTATTCCCTGCCGAGTCGGAACCGCACAAATGTACCGCCTGCTCGACAAGATCACGCATGGCGAAGGCACGCTCGACGATTTGCAACTGCTCGAAGACCTGTGCGACATGGTTCGGCACACTAGCTTATGTGGTTTAGGGCAAGCTGCGCCAAACCCGGTCTTAAGCACGCTGCGCTACTTCCGTGATGAATATCTGGCGCACATTGTCGAGAAACGCTGTCCTGCGGGCGTTTGCTCGCTGCACGGAGAGGCGGTGAGCTTATGACCCGTGTTCTCACCCTCAAGATCAACGATCAGGAAATCAGCGGGCGCGAAGACGAAACCATTCTGGAAGTTACCCGCGAAAACAACATTCCGATTCCGACGCTCTGCCAGCTTGAAGGGCTGACCAACGTCGGCGCGTGCCGCTTATGTTTGGTCGAAGTTAAAGGCATTTCCAAGCTGCTGCCCGCCTGCACGACCCGCATCACCGAAGGCATGGAGATTTTCACCGACAGCGAGCGCTTGCAGAAATACCGCCGCATGACGGTGGAACTGCTGTTCGCGGAGGGCAATCACATCTGCTCGGTGTGCGTGGCGAATGGTCACTGTGAATTGCAAAACATGGCGGTCTCGCTCGGCGTCGATCACATCACCATCCCCTACATGAATCCGCGCCGGGGCGTCGATGCGTCGCATGAGCGCTTCGCCATCGACCACAACCGCTGCATTCTCTGTACGCGCTGCGTGCGTGTCTGCGCTGAAGTTGAAGGCGCGCATACGTGGGACGTAATGGGGCGCGGCTATCAGTCCTGCGTGATTACCGATCTGCATCAGGCATGGGGGGATTCAACAACCTGTACAAGCTGCGGCAAATGCGTCCAGGTCTGCCCAACGGGGGCGCTGTTTATCAAAGGCAAAGCGGTCGGTGAGATGACCAAGCACAAAGGCTTTCTGGTCACGCTGGCCGAGATGCGGGAGAACGAGAAATGACCCGAAAAACATTGGCGACGGTTTGGCTCGATGGCTGCTCCGGCTGCCACATGTCGTTCCTCGACATTGACGAACGCCTACTGGAATTAGCGGATCAGATTGAACTGGTTTACAGCCCGTTGGTGGATCGCAAAGACTTCCCTAATGAAGTGGACATTACCCTGGTCGAAGGGTCAGTCAGCAGCGAATACGATCTGGAAAAAATCCGCCATATTCGTAAACACACCCACACCCTCATCTCGCTTGGCGATTGCGCCGTGACAGGAAATGTCCCGTCACTGCGCAATTCCATCGGCGCTGAATCGGTGCTGCGCCGCGCTTATCTCGACCCAGCGCTGAACAATCCGCAGCTTCCCGGCAGTGATGTGCCGCGCCTGCTGCCGATTGTTCAGCCCGTTCATGCGGTTGTCAAAGTCGATGTATTCGTACCCGGCTGCCCTCCCTCAGCAAATACGATCTTTTTTGTACTTAGTGAATTACTCGCGGGACGGCAGCCGGATTTATCGAACCGGACGCGCTTCGGAGCCTAACAATGACCAACCATCCAGATGATTCACTGATGACAACCCTCGAAGGTGCGGCTCTGATCGGCTTTCACCTGCTGCTCAATCCCTTTTTTCGTACCTATCGGGCGTGCTGGGGCGCTGAATTCGATGATTTGCTGCGCAAACTGCCGGGTGACGATCTGGTCACCCGCGCACGATGGGAGTTCACCCACGCCATCACAATTGATGCGCCTGCCTCTGAAGTCTGGAGCTGGCTGGTGCAGATCGGCGTCGGACGCGGCGGCCTGTACAGCTACGCAGGGCTGGAAAATCTGGCGGGCTGCCATTTACATAATGCTGACCAGATTATGCCGGCCTATCAGCAATTGAAATCGGGCGACGAGATCAAAATTCACCCGAAAGCCCCCGGCATGAAAGTTGCCGCTGTGGAAAGCGGACGCTACATCCTCGTCCACAATGACAATCGGCAGGCTGGAAAGCACGCCTACATCAATATGACGTGGCTCTGGTATTTGCAGCCACTCGACACGGGAAAAACGCGCCTGATTTCACGCAGTCGCAATGATTACAGCCCCAACCTCGCCAACAAGCTCTGGATGGGGCCGCTGCTGGTCGAGCCGATCAGCTTCGTGATGGAACGCAAGATGCTGCTCGGCATTAAGCAGCGCGCTGAGAGCCATTGGATTTCACAGTTAAGCTGGGCTTTCTGAAAGGAATAATCAATGGCGCAGCGAATTACGATT
>Ga0207671_10005775_pt1 | contig 11271 bp, 7 predicted proteins | sample KBSC24metaG_FD_184352 | JGI IMG/M metagenome (GOLD analysis project Ga0207671, IMG submission 184352) | Corn rhizosphere microbial communities from Kellogg Biological Station, Michigan, USA - KBS C2-4 metaG (SPAdes) (version 2) | ecosystem: Host-associated > Plants > Roots > Rhizosphere > Soil... | reverse complement strand
TTGCGACGCACGTCGACGTGCGCGCAGGCTTCGTCGTCGTCACCAGTCGTGCCAGCTACGAGATGGTCATGAAGTCGGCGACCGTCGGCATCGGCATTCTCGCAGCGATTTCCGCGCCGACGGCGCTGGCGATCGCGCTGGCCGAGGAGGCCAATGTCACGCTGATCGGCTTCGCCCGGCCCGAGGGATATTCCGTCTACGCGCACGCGCAGCGCGTGCGACCCGATCCGCCCTTGGTCAGGAGCGCCGCAGGATGAATGCCGAACGCATGGCCGAAATGGTCAATGACATCGCCAACTTCTTCGCCGCCGAACCGGATCGGAGCGCGGCGGTCAATGGCGTCTGCGACCATCTCAGGAAGTTCTGGGAGCCGCGCATGCGTCGCCAGATCATTGCCTACGTGCGCGATCACGGAGCCGCCGGCATGAGCGAGCTGGCGCGCGCCGGCGTCGAGAAACTTGCGACGATCGACCCGGCGGCCGCGGCGAAAACGGCCTGAAGCTGGGTGTTGCGGCCCACAAAAAACGGCTATGCGGATCCCGTGTGCGTCAATGCCCGCGGCGAAGCCGCCTTGCTTTGGACGACGCGCGGGGTTGGGTGCCGACAAGTCGCGGAAGCCGGGTGCTGGATGTTCGGCAGGGGCATCCTGGAAGTGCGTTCGCGGTTTCTGCGCGCTCAACGTTTCAACCGGACGCCAAGTTCAAAGAACTCGAACGCGATGGAATCACTATCCTGCTCGATCTGCTCGGAGAAGGCCGTTCGCGTCCCATGGCCATCATCGGAGCTTGTTCGGAGCAGAACGAGAGAATTGCCTTTTGTGGCAGCCTGCATTCGTGCCGTCATCTTGCGTGAATGCATGGGATCGACGTGAGAATCGGTAGCGCTTGCCAGGAATAGCACGTCAGGGTATTTCCGGTTTTCGACGACGTGGTGATACGGCGAGTATGCGTACAGCGCTCGAAATTGCTCGGGAACATGCACGCTGCCATAGCGTTGAGTGTTGAATTGGCCGTTCGCCGCCATCTCGACCCGTAACATGTCGTAGATTCCGACGTCGCCCACGACGGCGCGGAACAGCTCGGGGTGCTGCGTCATTGCGGCGCCTACAAGTAGGCCGCCGGCAGAGCTGCCCTCGATGACCAGATGGTTCGGGTCGGTGTACTTCAACTCGACAAGCCGCTGGGCGCAAGCCACGAAATCGTCGAACGAATGCTGCTTTTTCAGCATTTCGCCGTCGCGCTGCCAGGCCATGCCGTAATCGGTTCCGCCGCGCACATGCGTGTCGACCCAGGTCACTCCCGCGTCCGCGAGCAGGCGTACGTTCAAGTTGAACCATGGCCGCTCGCCGCCGGGCTCTCCGTAGCCGGTCATGACGGTCGGCGTATTCGCCTGAAGCGGGGTGTCTTTCCGATGGAGGATCGTCATCGGAACCCGTGTTCCATCAGCGGACGTTGCAAACTGCCGCACGACTTCAATGTCTTCGAGCCGCACGGAGGAGCGCTCCGATATGGCCAACGGCCGTGCGGGATTGTCCATGCGATAGCACTGCATGGGTGCGACGTACTGGCTGACACAATAGATCGCGCGTTCACCATCGTCGGCCCATTCGCTGAGTTCGGAGACCGCCGGCATTGTCAGCATGCCTTTGAACTCGCCGGCGAGATTCCTCATTTCGACTCGATCCGGGCCACCATCACGCTCAACGAGCAGTACGCGCGATTGCGCGCTCAGCTGGCTTGGCACGACAATGGACTGAATCGCGGCAAGCGACGGCTCAGCGGCAAACTGCTTCGCTTGACGAAGAGTGAAGGATGCGCCCCTGTGCAGCGGCATGATCAGCACTTCGCCACGTTGGGCCCTCTTCGTCGACAGCAGCAACAGGCGGTCACCCATCGGTGCAACCTGGGCAACGCCATCACTCGGGGACAGGAATTTCGACCAATGGCCCTCGGGCGAACGTTCGTAAAACGCGTATTGCTCGCTGTCGCCGTTTGCCAGGCGGGCGAACTGCCATCCCGCATTGCCGCTGAACAAGCGGATTTCCGCCAGCTTGGGGAACTCGTTGCCAAGCTCATAGGTGTCATCTGACGTTGCGCTGCCGAGCGTATGCCGGTAGACCCTTGTGTAGTAGTCGAGATCCGCATCGGGTCGCTCTCCGGGGCGCGGATATCGCGTGTACAAGAAAGCCCGACTGTCAGTGAGCCACGATACCGTTCCGCCGGCTGTCGCATAGTTCACCCGGGGGACGACGTCGCCCGTCGCTTGTCCGGTTGCGACATTGAATACACGCACTTCACCGCGCTCCGAATGGTCGGACAGGCACACCGCAACGAAGCGCCCGTCCGGAGACGGCCGATACCAACTGATCGCAAGATCGCCGCCGGCAGCCAGCGCGTTCGGGTCGACTATGGTACGTTCGGTCGACAAATCGTCCGGGTTCGACAGTGCGACCAACACGGATTGTTCGTTGGGCGGCGCGTCCTTGAGCGCAAAGAAAATGCCGGCGCTCGCCCGCATATTCCAGTAGAAGACGTGGGTACCCGTTTCCATTTCGTGCTTGGCAGCCCGTATCGCATCGCGATCAGGCAACGGATCCAAGATCGATCGCGCATACGAGTTTTGCCGCTGCACCCAGGCCTTGACTCGTGCGGAGTCGGCCTGTTCGAGCCATCGGTAATCGTCGACGACGGTGGTGTAGCCGTAGCGATCCGTCGTCGGGTCGATTGGGGAAGGCGGTGGGGAGGCTCGCGAGCTTGCGAAAGTTGCCAAGACCGAAACCGCGGTGGATAGCCATTTCAGGCCCATGAACTCACCCTGCAGACTGGTGAGCTACGTTCGCAAATGGCGAGTTATGGACCTCTAAACCTGGACAGCACGTCAGCTACCGTCAATTCCGCATAGAAAAAAAACGGCCCGCTGGAGCGGGCCGTTTCGATTGACGCTGCTTGCCGTCGGCGTTACTGGCAACCTGCAAACTTGAACGAACCGATGCGCGTGCTCCAGTTGAATGCGCCGTTCGCCTTGATGTATTCGTCGGTGTACCAGAACGTGCAGTCGTCGGTCGGATCGACCGTCATCGCGCTGTAGTCGCCCCAGCGCGTGAGGTTCTGGCCGGTCTGCGAACCGGTGCCAGCCATGATCGTGGCTTCCGCCTGCATCGTGTTGACCGGATCGGTGACGAGGCGGCCGGTGTAGCGGATCGACGGGAACAGCGAGCTGCTCGATACGCTGTAGCCCAGCGCCATGTTGCCCTGCTTGTCCTGCGCGATCGACCCCATCCAGCGGTAACTGCTGTCGGGCGCAAACGTCGATTGCTGGGCCACTGCGGGCGTACCGTTCGGGCTGCGCAACTCATACCAGCGGATCGCCGAGTACGAGGTCTGCTTGCCTTTACCGCCGCTGCTGACCTGCACCGAATGGTTGACCAGCAGCGATTCATAGGTGCCGAAGTTGCGATAGGACAGGCGGAACATCAGGCGATCGGCCAGTGAATCGAGCTGCTGGCGCACTCCGGACTGCGGGACGCAAGTGCCGCCGCCGCAAGCAGGCGTGAAGGCCGCGACAGCGAGATTCTTGGCCGCGCTCAGTGTCGAGTTGGCCGGTGTGGTCCAGTCGACGTGGAACTTCCACAGGTTCAGCGAATTGGTGCCGAAGTTGAGCATGAAGTTCGGCGAACCGGCCGGCGGTGCGGTCGCGCCGTCGAGATCCGACGGCAGTACGCCGCCGAAGCTGCTCGACAGCTGGAAGCATTGCTGCGTGGCGGCCGCGCCGGTCAGCATCGCACTGCGGTTGAACGCGCACAGCTTCGCGCCGCTGAACGTGTTGCCGGTGAACATGTTGAACGTTTCGTAGTAGCCGTCCGGCCAGACGCCCATCTTCGGGTAGTCCGGGAAGACGCTGCCGTACGAGAAGGCATAGCGGTACCATGCGCCGGTCGCGTCGGACGTCTGCGACACGGCGACGCACTGCAGATACGGCGTCGTACCGACTGCGAACTGCGAAATGATCCAGCGATTGGCAGCCTTGTCGTACACCACGACCGCATCGCCGTCATTGTCCGTTTCGCACTGGCCACCGAAGCCGGACCACAGCGTGCTGGTCGGCACCGGACCGTACACCACGGCCTTGGTCGACTTGTTGAACACCGCGAAGCCGACGTTGACAATCTGCACGTACTGCGTCGCGCCGACCGCGCCGACGGTGTCCGGCGGCGCATACTGCACCGTGAACGCGCCTTGCGGACCCGAGAAGCCCTTGCCTACGCCATCGACTCCGTTCTGGAACGTCGGAGCGAATTGCGGGCCGAACGTCGAGGCCTGTACCGCGCCGTCGCTCTGTCCTTTCGGGAAGTAGGGCAGCGGCAGTTCATGTTCCGGATGGAAGTGCCAGCGGTTGTAGCCGTCGGCTTGAACGTGCGCATGTGCCAGGGACGGCAGCGTATCCTGCTGGATCGCCCTGGTCACTTCGACCGGACCGACCGGTCCGTTCTGCGCGTATGCGCTTGCGGCAGAACAAGCGGCCAGAACGGCCACGATCAGTTGAACTCGTTTCATGCGGTCAGCTCCTCGAGGAATGGCAACAAGTGCATTGCATGGGAATCTGCAGACAACAAAAAAGCGACCGGGCACGCTGGTGTCGATCGCCTGTTCTTCAGTTCACTGCGCCGTTTCCCGTAGAGCCGTGGCGCCGGTTCATCTGTCGGTATGTGCAAGGGTATAGGATGAGACGGAATCAGTCCATAGACGTACCAATAATGCACCGCAGGTAGGCAACAAGGCGGAGAACCGATGATCCGGCCTGGAGGCCTTTTCGATGTTCTCGCGTCGGAAAAGTACGGTTGAACCGGAGGTCCGCCACCTGATCCCGCTGGTGCCCGATAGAAACCCGGCGGCATTTGCGGTGACCAACGCGCGCAGGCCACTGTACTCGGCGGCATCGCTCTTTTCGTGCGTTGCAGCACGCCGGGGGCATGTCGGCCATGTGGCGCAATTTCAGTGAAATTTTACGCACGCGCTTCGATGCTACATTTCGCCCCGATCCGAACGAAAAAGAGGCCATCCGATGCGAAATCCGAATACGTCACACCTGCCGTTGTTTCTTGCTGTCGCAGCAACCGCCTTTTCCTGCTGCGCGTTTGCTGCACCGGCCGACTTTGCCGTGAAGGAGCACTGGAGGCTCGGCGGTCCCGGCGGATGGGACGTGCTGGCCGCGGACACAACGGCAAAGCGGCTGTATGTGACGCGCGGTGACCGCGTGGTTGTCGTCGACACGGAGAGCGGAAAGGACGTCGGCGAGATTCCGCACACCGACGGCGTGCATGCGGTGGCGCTCGCGCATGAATTCGGCCAGGGTTACACGAGCAACGGCAAGGCCAACAGCGTCACCGTTTTCGACCTGAAAAGCCTCAAGACCGTGCAGGAAATCAGGATCGATGGGCAGAACCCCGACCTGATCCTGTACGACGAGCCGACCCGGCAGGTATTCGTCTTCAACGGCCGCAGCGCCAATGCGAGCGTGATCGACGCGAAGAGCGGTACGGTTGCGGGAACAATTCCACTGGGCGGCAAGCCGGAGTTCGCGGTCAGTGACGGGCACGGTCGTGTCTTCGTCAACATCGAGGACAAGAACGAACTGGTGGCGATCGACGCGAAGACCCGAAAAGTCGATACGAGATGGCCATTGACGGCGTGCGACGAGCCGACCGGCCTGGCGATCGATCCGGTGCATCACCGCCTCTTTTCCGCCTGTGGCAATGAGCACATGGCGGTGACCGACTCGACGAACGGGCACCAGGTCGCCAGCGTGCCGATCGGCAAGGGGCCGGATGGCGCCGCGTTCGATCCACAGCTAGGCCTCGCCTTCAGCTCGAACGGACAAGACGGCACGTTGACGGTCGTGCACGAGGACGACCCCGACCATTTCAGCGTCGTGCAAACCCTCGCCACGCAAAAGAGCGCAAGGACTCTGGCGCTGGATGCGAAGACGCACCGGATCTATCTGGCGGCGGCCGAGTTCGGCGCAGCGCCGGCTGCAACCAACGAGCAGCCAAGGCCGCGTCCGCCGATGGTTCCGGACAGTTTCGTGATACTTGTCGTCGGGAAGTGATCGAACGTCGCAGGTGAGCTAGCGCAGCACGCGGATGTCTATCTGCGAGTACGTGCCGGCAGCAGTCAACGCGGTGATCGTCTGCGGCCCGCTGTCGGCGAACGCATGCACGAACGCATGCGCGCCGCTGGTCTCGCCTTCGAGCTTGCCGTTGACCAGCCACAGCACCCTGCCGCTCGCGCCGAGCGCCTTCAGGCTCAATTGCGCGGGCTTCTGGCTGCCTGGTGCGCGCGCGATCGCCGCGCCGTTGCCGATGCCGTCGATGCGCAGGCTCGCGTAGCGCTCGAGCGCGTCCGCTGCGCATTGCGGTGCGAGCGGTGGCATGCTCGCGCGGCGCCGTTCGACGTGCGACAGCCACGGATAGGCGAGGGCGGGCCAGCGTGCGATGTCGACTTCGCGCTCCGTCGCGGCGTGGCAATCCGCGCTGAGGCGCTGACCGGACCGCGCGTCGGTGCGGATGTGCGCCGTCGCCGCGGACCAGATCCCGGCATCGCGGTCCGGCAGCGTCGCCGGAATCACGCCGTTCAACACCCACGCCGTGCGTTTTTCGTGGCAGACCTCAGGCTTCGCCGGATTGAAGGCCAGACCAAGCGGCCAGCAGACCTCGGCCTCGCGCACGCTGGCCGGAGCGGTATCGGCAAACAGGTTCGACGGCGGGCGCGGCAGGCTGTCGACGGCCTGGAACAGCAGCGGCAATGCGGTGATCGCGCCATATTGGCCCGGCATCGGCGTGCCGTCGGGCCGCCCGATCCAGACGCCGAGCGTGTAGCGCCGCGTCGCACCGATCGCCCAGGCGTCGCGGTAACCGTAACTGGTGCCGGTTTTCCAGGCCACGCGTGGCTTTCCGCTCGTGTCGAACGTGTCGCTGGCATAACCCGGCCGCGGATTGGCTTCAAGGATGCTGCGCACGATCCATGCGGCGCCATCCGACATCAGCCGGCGTTCGGTCAGCGTATCGTCACGCGTGAGGCGAACGCGGGCGGCAACGCCGGCCCGGTTGAACGCTGTATACGCGCCGACCAGTTCTTCCAGCCGCGCGCCGGCACCGCCGAGGATGATCGACAGGTTCGGTTCGGCGCCGCGTGGCAACTGCAGATCGATGCCGCCGTTGGCCAGGCGTGCCATGAAACGCGCCGGACCTACGCGATCGAGCAGGTCTACCGCGGGAACGTTCAGCGACAATCGCAGCGCCTGCGCAGCACCGACCGGGCCGTTGAACGATTCGTTGAAATTCGCCGGGCGATACGAGCCGAATGACTGCGGTGCGTCGACCAGCAGGCTCTCCGAATCGATCAGGCCGTCGTCGAGGGCAAGCCCGTAGAGGAACGGCTTGAGCGTCGAACCGGGCGAACGCAGCGCGCGCACCATGTCGACATGGCCGAGGCGGGCCTCGTCGCCGAATGCACCCGAGCCGACGTAGGCCAGCGCATCCAGGCTTGCATTGTCCACCAGCAGCAACGCGGCCGAGGTGCGCTCCGGCAGGCGCGCCAGATACGATGTCACGCGCGCTTCCATCGCGCTCTGCAGCTCGGCATCGACCGTCGTGCGGATGCTGCGCCGCTGCGGCAGTGCTTCGCGCAAACGCTCGGCCAGCAGTGCCGCCTTCAACGGTGGCGACAGCGTGCGCGCCGCGACGCTTTCGATTTTCGCGTCGGCGACCTGCGCGGCTGTCCACACGTGCAGGTCGCGCATGCGCTCCAGCACCTTGTCGCGCGCCACCTGCGCGGCACCTGCCTGCCGATCCGGGCGCAGCCTGCTTGGACTTTGCGGCAGCACCGCCAGCAATGCCGCCTCGGCATGGCTGAGCCGGTCGGCCGGCTTGCCGAGATAGGCGTAGCTGGCCGCCTGCACGCCCTGGATCGAGCCGCCGAACGGCGCGTAGTTCAGGTACAGCGTGAGGATTTCGCGCTTCGACAGATGCGCCTCGAGTTGCAGCGCGCGCAGGATCTGCTTGATCTTGCCGTGCAACGTGCGCGAATGCGGATCGATGATGCGCGCGACCTGCATCGTCAGGGTCGAGCCGCCGGAAACCGGTCGGCGGTAGCGCAACATCTGGCCCACCGCACGCGCGAGCGCCAGCGGATTGATGCCCGGATGCCGCCAGAACCACCGGTCCTCGTACCCCAGCAGCGCCTCCACATACAGCGGCGACACCTGTTCCGGCGTCACCGGATAGCGCCAGATGCCATTGTCGTCGGCAAACGCACGCAATGGCGTGCCGTCGCGGGCCAGGACGACGGTGGCGCCGGTGCTGCTGTCCGGCAGCGGCAAGGGGAATATCGCGTCGGCGATGACGAGCAGGGCGCCGGCGCACAGCGCGGCGCCGAGTGCGCGCTTCAGCCACTTGGCGACATGGCTCATTGCGATCGCCTTGCCATCGGCTCGTCGTTCCGGCGGAAGCCGGAACCCATCTCGCTCTTGGTTTGCTGGTCTTTAAGGGCAGAGCTTCCACTCGGCCTATGGCCGAGCGGGTTACTTTCTTTGCTTGTGCAAAGAAAGTAACCAAAGAAACACACCCCGGAAGGCGCGCCCTCCGGGCATCCTGCCCTGCGGGTGCGCGAGCAGGCTACGGGGTTCGCTGAGTGCACATCCGTGTGCACGCAGCGAACGCGTGCGCATCCTGCGCACGCCCCTTCGGGCATTTCCTCCGCCTGCTCGCCGTGCCTTACGGGGCCCCGGTTGGGCGGCATCCTGCCGCAGAAGCACGAGCAACAAATAGAAGCGAACGACAAGGGCGAACGGCAAGAGCGCAGCGACGCAACCGTTTTCCTCGACGCAGTGCAGGGATGCACGGATTCGTGGAGAAACCGCGCCGTTAGCGGTGCCGAGCATCGCAGCCGTGGCCGGAGAGAGCCCGCAGGGGCGCGGCGATGGATCGCCGCGCTGGCGCAGCTGTACATGGACGTACTGTCTGCGCCACCCGGCCGCGGCGAGAAGCGCAGGGAAGCCCGATTCGCAGGAGCGAATCGGGCCACCGCGCTCGGCGCTAGACTTTTTTGGCTACTTTTTGGGGCAATGCCAAAAAGTAGCCCGCTCACCTGCAAGGTGAGCGGAAGCTCTGTTTTTGACCGACACTTGGCGCGCAGCGCACCCAATGTCAGGGCTCCACGACCTTGATCTGCGCGGGCTCGCTGCGGCCGACGCCGCGGATCTCCGGCCGGTACATGTCCTCGATCAGCGGCGGGGGCACGGCAAAGGTGCCGGGCGACACGGCGCGCACGAGGTAGAACACGTGCGCCTTCTGGCCTTTGTACAGTTTCAGCGCGGCGACGTAGCGGTCGTCGCGGAATTCCTCATGGCGCACTTCGGCCGCGCTGGCGCGGTCGTTGATCTGCACGCCGTCGATGACGACGTCGGCCCACTGTTTCGCGTCCGACAGATTGAAGTTTTCGATCTCGAGGCCGCCGGGCAGCAGGTCGGTGAACAGCGCGTCGGCCATTTCCTCCTTCGCCTCGATCGCGATGCCGACGACGAGGCCTTCGCCTTCCTTCAGCGTGTGGCCGTCGTACGGCTGGCCGTCGAGCGTGTAGAGGCTGCGCTTGATCCAGACCTTCGAGTCGTTCGGTTCGGGCGCCTTCTTCGGCACGCCGGCGACATCCTGCGAGAGGTACAGCGGCGGATTGCCGGCCGGCACGAGGCGCACGCCGGACCTGACTTCGGCTGCACCGAATGTCCGGCTCCAGATTTTTTTCGCCTCGATCGTGCTCGACTTGTCGCCGACGCCGAGTTGTGCGGAGAACGTCGCATTGCCCTCCTTGACCAGTGCCTTGCCGAGGCGGAACAGGGCGAGCTGTTCCTGCGTCGACAGGTACAGCCACGAGTAACCGTACTTCTTCGCCTCGGCCTCGCGTGCGGAACGGCGCGCGACGAAGTCGCGGCCGAGCTTGATCACGCTGGCCTGGTATTCCGGCTTCGACACGTCGTTCTGATGCACGAGCGCGATCATCAGTGCTGCATCCCGCAGGTCGCTGCCGTAATCGCCGAGATACCACGGCCGCTCGACCTTCTTGGCGAACGCCTCGTCGAGCGCCTTCTCGCCGCGCGGCTTGTCGCCCTGCAGGCTCAACGCGATACCCAGATGCACCAGCGGCAGCGCGGTCAGCGACTTGCCGCGCTCGTTGTCGTACAGCGCGCGCAGTGTGCCGAGCGGCGCCCGCTGTACGCGCGCGAGCACGTAGGCCGAATAGGCCTCGTCGGCGAAACGCAGGTGGCTGGAGTTCTCGTAGCCGTAATACGGATGTCCGCCGGAGAGCAGGTCGTCATTGAGCCGCTTGAGCGCCTTCTGCAAAACCGAATCGGGAACGTCGACGCCCGCGTCGCGTGCGTCGAGCAGGAACTCGACCACATACGGCGTCAGCAATTCGTTGACGTACGAGTCCCCGCCCCACATCGAGAAGTGACCAGACGGAATCTGCATCGCCGAGATCCGGCTCATGGCCGCGGCCAGCAGTTGCCTGCGCCGGTCGGGCGCGATCGCATCGAGGCCGAAGTTGGCTGCGGCCTGGTCGTCGTCGAGCAATATCGCCCAGGCCTTGCTCGTGGTCTGCTCGATGCAGCCGTACGGGTAGTGGATCAGGTCGTGAACCGCGCTGGAGAACGGCAGCGGCGGCAGCGCGCTGACGGTCAGGCGCGCGGCGACCGATCCGGCCATGAAACCGTCGAGCGAGGACGCGTCGATCGAAATCGGTGCGAGTGTGTCGAGCACCTTCGGCTCGCTCTTCAGCACCGACGGCCACGCTGCGCGCACCGCGACTTCGAATTCACGATGGATGCTGATCTTTTCGCCCTGCTTCGCGTCGCCGCTTTCGACATTCACGGCAAACTTGCCGACGCCGTAGTCGTCTGCGGCACGCAGCGGGAACGCCACGGTCTTCTTGGCGCCGTCGGCGAGAGTGATCCTGTGGCTCGTGTCGGCGATGATCAGCGGCGGCTTGGCCAGCACCTGCAGCTTGAATTCGCGCGCCGCGCCGGAAAAGTTCTGCAGGTCGACCGTCATGGTCGAGACATCGCCGGGCGCCATGGCGCGCGGGGTCGAGACTTCCGCAACGAGCGGCGCGCGCACAATCGTCTCGGTGCTGGCATTGCCGTAGTCGGTCTCGCCGAACACCAGCGTGCTGACGCGCAGCGTGCCGTTGAAGTCCGGCACGGAGACCTTGACTGTCGCTT
>Ga0207671_10005774_pt1 | contig 11271 bp, 7 predicted proteins | sample KBSC24metaG_FD_184352 | JGI IMG/M metagenome (GOLD analysis project Ga0207671, IMG submission 184352) | Corn rhizosphere microbial communities from Kellogg Biological Station, Michigan, USA - KBS C2-4 metaG (SPAdes) (version 2) | ecosystem: Host-associated > Plants > Roots > Rhizosphere > Soil... | reverse complement strand
ATTTTCGACTTTAATAAATCACAAATTTTCGACAAACTGCTAAGGGATAAACAATTTGAAATACTGAACTATTTTGTAAAAGATAAAACCATAGAAACAGACATTTATGAGTATGACAGCTTTGACAAAAGCATCTTTGCAAGTATAATTCGCAATTTATCAGACGAAGGCGAATCCAATGATTTCTTCAGGAATTTCATGACCAAATTCGATAATATTAATGATGAGGTTGCGGCCAAAACACTGTTAAGTTATTTTCTTGAAAATGCCGCAAAATTGGAGCACATTAAAATTTTAATTGAATCGGGTTGCGACATCAATTTTAAAAATAACGCGGAAGAAAATTTACTCCATCAGGTTATTAATACCTATTCCAGAGAACCCGAGCTTTCATTAACCTATTTATCTTTACTTATTGATGAAGGTTTGGATATCAATGAAGCTAATATTGTCAAAAAAACACCGTTGATCACTGCCATCGAACGCAATAAAAAAGAATACATCGATCTATTACTGCAAAACGGTGCGGATCCTAATCATATAGATAAAGATGGCAATACCGCTTTTTTCTACGCCGTGGCACATCAACTTAATTTGGATCTGTATAACAAATTGCGTGAATATGATAGTCCGCAATTTGACTTGTTAAACAGAAACCAGGTAAGCCTACTGTTTGAATATATGAGGATGATGAACAGTCCATCAGGAAGCATGCTTGAGTTATTATCCAAACTGATCAATGATGGAGCTGATCTTTATCATGAAAGCTTCTATTACCAGAGCCCTACCAGTCCTATTAATCTGATCGCCGAAAAAGACCCAGCCGTTTTACAAACTATTATTGATACTGGGGCTTTAGACATTAACCGGCAAGATAATGAAGGCAATACCTTGCTACATAAAGTTTGTGCTTATAACGTTAATTACGAGGAGCGAAAGGCCAAAGAAACTTATAGAAAAGTAAAATTGCTGCTTGAAACTGGTGCGGATGCCGATATCACCAATAATAAAGATCAAACTGCCTTAATGCTTGCATCAGATGATAACCTAAAGATCAAAACGGTTGAGCTATTGATGAAAAACCAACAGAATGCTTAACCGCGAACAATCTTTGAACCATTAAATCTTCCTATATATGTCCATGTCATTTATCATAGCCTGCGAAAGCGGGAAAAGAAAAATTGCCGAACTTTTATTACAGAACAAAGAAGTTGATGTAAAATATACCGACGAAAAAGGGCGCACGGCTTTGCATTACGCAGCACATCAGGGTTTTCTGGATCTGGTTAAAATATTAATTGATGAAGGTGCTGTATTAGATTATGAAGATCATGCGGGTGAAACACCTTTTTATTTTGCCTTATTACAAAAACAAAAGCAAACGGCCCTCTATCTTCTGGACAAGGGCGCCAAAACATCAATTAAAGACTTTAAAGGAAACAGCTTATTACATTTGACCTCCATAAACGGGCAGATTGAAATTTTAGAGAAGCTTGTAGAAGCGGGTACTGACGTAGATATAGAAAATAACGCGGCCGAAACACCCTTATTGGTTGCCGCGGGATGGCGCAACAGGGAGATTGTGAAACTATTATTGAGCAAGGGAGCTAATATCAATACGACTGATAAACTCGGCAATTCACCACTGTTATATGCTGCAAAATCAAAAAACATACCTATGGTGGAGCTTTTGTTGGATAATGGGGCTAATATTAATCATGTGAACCATGCTGGCGAATCAGCGCTTTTAATTAGTTGTTATGATAGCAACCGCATGCTTACCAAATTACTGGTAGACAGAGGAGCTGATGTTTTTGTGGCTTCAAAAAATGGACTATCGCCGATCTGGTATGCCTGTGCAAACAATCAAAAAGAGATTGTTGAATTATTTTTGGATAATGGAGTTGATGTAAATTATGCCAAACCGGTAAATGATAGCACCGATTCCATGTACTCGTATCTTGACTGGATTGAAACTGCCAATAACCTGGCCTCGGATAGCAACTTTTCGTTAAGCAACACCTACAATTACGGAGGCGAAGCCTTGTTGCATGTAGCTGCCAAAAGCGGGCATTTAAGCATGATCAAATTATTATTAGATAAAGGCTCCCAAATCAATGTGCAGGACGAAAGTGGTAATAGCGCCTTGCATTATGCAGCTGCCAATGGCAAAAAAGACATGGTAAAATTATTGCTCGAAAACAATGCTGATGCTTCTATCGTAAATGCTAAAGAGCAAAAAGCAATTGATTATTCGAATATTAAAGGCTACAATGAAATTACAGAACTTTTATTAAAGGCCAGTCCTGCCAATGGTACAAACCCAGCCTTTGCTAAGTCACAAGAGCAGACTGCTACAACTCCTCAAAATGATATGGCAGGCAAAAAACAAGCCCTCTTAGATTTAAAAGAGCTATTAGATGCCGGTATTCTTTCACAAGAAGAATTTGACGGCGAGAAGGCTAAAATATTAAAGGGATAATATCCTTATATTTAGATTTTCAACAAACAAAAAGCCGGGCAATACCCGGCTTTTCTGTTATATATAAATTTAATTATATCGCTCTGTTCGGATCCCATTGTTCCAGGTAATCGGCAACACGGCGTACAAATGATCCACCTAAAGCGCCATCAACCACACGGTGATCATAAGACAATGACAGGAACATCATGTGACGGATAGCGATCATGTCACCTTCTTTTGTTTCGATAACAGCAGGCTTTTTCCTGATAGCGCCTACAGCCAATATGGCTACCTGTGGCTGATTAATAATAGGCGTACCCATTACGTTACCAAATGACCCTACGTTAGTAATGGTAAATGTGCCATCCTTTACATCATCGGGTTGCAACTTGCCAATTCGGGCCCTGTTGGCCAGGTCATTCACCGCTTTGGTAATGCCCAGCAAGTTTAGTTCGTCGGCTTTTTTAATTACAGGTACTATAAGGTTACCACTTGGTAAAGCAGTAGCCATACTAATGTTAATAGCCGCCTTTTTAATGATCTGGGTACCATTTACGGTAATATTGATCATTGGGTAATCTTTGATAGCTTTTACAACGGCTTCAATAAAAATTGGTGTAAAGGTTATTTTTTCACCTTCACGTTTTTCAAAGCTATTTTTAACCTTCTCACGCCATAACACCAGATTAGTGACATCGGCCTCAACAAATGAAGTAACATGTGGCGAGGTTTGCTTGCTCATCACCATATGATCGGCAATTAAACGGCGCATCCTGTCCATTTCAATAACTTCATCCGCACCAGATACTGAAGTGGCAGATTTCTGCGGCTCTCCTGCTTTAGCTGGTTCGGTAATTGGCGTTACAACTGCTGGAGGTGTATAAGTACCGGTAGAGGCTGCTACAGGAGCATTAAATGATGCCTGAGCTTGTTGTCGTATTGGCTCTTCAACTTTTTGAGCAGCAACGGGCTTTTGTTTATGTTGAAGATAGCTTAAAAGATCGTCTTTGGTTAAGCGTCCGTCAGAACCACTTCCAGGTATCTTATCCAGTTCGTCGGTACTGATACCCTCCTGACTGGCTATGTTTCGTACTAATGGAGAGTAAAAGCGCCCTTCACTTTTAAATGCAGGGGCATCGGCAGAAATATTCTTTTTCTCCAGTTGATCCAGGCCTGGTATGGATTCAGGCAAAACAGATAACTCATCATTTTGCACTGTTTCTGCAACAGGATCAGGTGTTGGTATATGGGCTGGTTCTTCAGCTGTTTTTTGTTCTTCTACGGGTTGTACAGCTACTGGCGTTTCAGCTTCGTTTGAATCAGGCTCACCGGTTTCAATAATAGCGATAACCGATCCTACCTGAACAACATCATTCTCTTTGTAAAGCTGTTCTACAAGTTTACCAGCCACAGGAGACGGAACATCAGAATCAACTTTATCTGTTGCTATCTCCATTACTGCTTCATCTGCATCTATATGATCTCCTGGATTTTTTGTCCATTTAATTATAGTTGCTTCTGCAACACTCTCACCCATTTTTGGCAATAATAGTTGGTATTTGGCCATTCTAAAATTATAGTTTCTCTCCCAAAATTAGGAATTTCGATCAGTACTTTACAATTTATGTGAGTAAAGTATTCAACATTGATAACGCAGTTACCGCACTCCTTTCAATGTTTTGACGACGTTTATTACCGAATGTGTATTTCTTTATTAACATTTTTTGATTGCCGGCAACCGCAATCCACACAGTACCAACAGGTTTGGTTTCAGTACCTCCATCGGGGCCGGCAATACCGGTGATAGCGATGGCAAAATCCGATTTGAAATTTTTCAAAGCCCCCTCCACCATTTCTTTTACGGTTTGTTCACTTACAGCGCCAAAATTCACCAGAGTTTCATGCTTTACTCCCAAAACACTCTCTTTTAGCTCGTAAGCATAAGTCACCCCGCCACCTAAAAACACCAGCGAAGAACCAGGATGCTGGGTAAATAAATGTGACAGATACCCACCGGTACAGCTTTCAGCGACTGATAAGGTAAGTCCCTGCACCTGCATTTTATCCAGTATAGCTTTTTCAAGAGCTATATCTTCGTCTATTACAAAAGCTGCACCTATACGTTCAATTATCCTTTTGGCAAATTGGTCTACTTGTTCCTGCAAACCTGTTTCATGTTCACCAAATGCGCTTAAACGTAAACGTACCATGCCCAGCTTGGGTAGATAAGCTAATTTAATGTGTGCTGGAAGATCATTTTCAATATCGGCAATACGCTCGGCTAAAAATGATTCGCCTTCGCCTACGGTCAAAATGGTTTTATGAATAATAACAGGCAGCTTAAATAATTCTTTTATCTGAGGCAACACCCGCTCCGTCATCATATACATCATTTCAAAAGGTACTCCCGGCATAGATATATAGGTAACTTTATTTTCGTAAAACCACATACCGGGCGCTGTGCCGTTTTGATTAAAGATCACTTTGCAATTAGCAGGTACATAGGCCTGTAAGCGGTTTACCTCCAGCAATGGACGATTGAAACGGGCAAAAATGCCTTTTACATGCTCCAATGTTTCCGGATCCTCAATCAGTTCAACATTAAAATATTCTGCTAATGTTCTTTTGGTGATATCATCCTTGGTTGGCCCCAAACCTCCGGTTATAAAAACAATATCTACTCGATTGGCAGCCTCAGCTAAAGCTTTCAGGATATGTTCACGATCATCGGATACCGAAGATATTTGTTTTACACGTATACCAATTTGGTTTAGTTCGGTGGCCATCCAGGCCGAATTTGTATCAACAATTTGACCTATAAGTATTTCGTCGCCTATAGTTATAATTTCTGCCAGCATTTCAATTAGTAAAAAGTTCCACTATTGGTATAATCATTTCGCTTGCTCAGTTTCAGATCCTGCAATATAGTTGATTTTACCTTCAACGTAACATTATATGACTTCAAATAGCCAAAAGGAATCCATTGAACAGAAAGATCCCAGCAGTGCAGGTCGCGGTAAATCGAAAACGACGTAGCGCTACCCAACTTCCCCGCTTTGATGTCATAATTGGTTGAATATTGCACTTTCCATTTAGGCGAAACATTCACATCCCCACTTATCTGAACCGTGTTACTTGTTGTAACCGTATTTAATGAATTGGTGTAACTGTAACTATAATTAAAGTTAATATTCCATGGTACATTAAAATCAACATAAGCATTCGGATCACTGTTTACCAAAGCCAAACGCTGGGATTGGGTTGGTGTAAGGTTAGCTAAACCGTTTACCGCACCCGGGGTACCGCGTGCTGCTGCTTTTGTTGAGTTCAAACTGCCGCTCATGGATATACCTACGTTTGACAATTGCGGAAACTTGCCGTCTTGCCAGGTATACCGGTTGATCGGAACTGCGTATCGCTTGATAACATTGTTTTCAATAGAATCACGGATAGACGTAACATATGGGTTAAAGCTACCCTGGAAACTGATACTGAGTTTTTGATTAAAGATAGCGGTGTGCCCAGAAAATGTAATAGGCGAAAGCTTCATAGAATCGGCTGCGAAATTGTAAAAGGTTGAGAACGATAAGCCCTGCAGAATAGTTATTTTACGATCTGTACCGGATGTATCTGTACTTTTCGCCTTTACTTTGGCTTCAATAGTATTATCTAGGCTAAAATTAAGTCCGGCTTGTTTACCTGGTGAAGGTCCGCCATAAACAGCTCCATCAAAAATTGAATATTTTTGTGAGGCATAAGGATACGGTATGGTAGCACTACTTACCGCGGTTTTATAATATCCAAAACTTGGATCGGAAAAATCCGGACGGTACCCAAAGCTGATAGCAGGTGTCATTACGTGCCTGATCGCCTTCAAATTTCCATGTTTAAAATTGATCTGTCCGTACAATTTGGTAGATAGTCCGGTACTGACACTGTATTCACCAGCCCGTTTAAAGCCCGGTACAGTATCGGTGATCAGTTGGTCTGAATTACTGATACTTCCGCGTTCAAATCTCTTAGTTATACTTTGAAAATACCAACGCTCGGTGTAATTAATGCTGCTATTAAACTGGAAGTATTTCAACACGTTAAGCCCCAAGCTCACTGGTATCTGATGCTGGAAACCATTTTGTAAGCGTTTTGAAAGGGTTTCACTTTTAAAGAGTTCAGCCTCCGGGATATTATTTACCTTATTAGTAGCCGTCATGTTATAGCTTACGGTAATTTTCTGATACCATTTTTGCTCGCCAACCCTATCTTTGGAATCAAATGGGTTTATGGACGACATACCAAAGGCTACGGTTGGTAATTCAATAGTAATGGTTTTATTGACGATATCCTGGCTATGGGACAAACCAACACTTAAATTGAAGGGTGTGCCGGCCCAGGTTTTGCCGTAGGATATACTTGAACGTAAGCTACTTGTAGCAATAGTATTTACATTGGTAGTTCCCCTTGTATTTCTGAAAAACCCGGAGGTACCCGCATTTACCGACGCACTGAAAGTAGAGCCAGGATTAGCATTGGGATCCTGAGAGTGAGTCCAGTCAATATGGACGTCTTTTGTTGATGGATCACCAGGTAAGCCGTAATTATGCGATCCAAAGCTTAAGGCGAGGTTACCGGTATATTTGTATCGTTTTAAATAACGCATAACGCTATTTAACTCGTACGATCCTTTAGAATATACAGTAGCTGTGGTGGTTAAATCTATATAATCATTAAAGCCTAAATAATAGCCAAAGTTGGAGAGTTTAAATCCAAGTTGCTGATCCTCGCCAAAAGTGGGGAGTATAACCCCGGATGTTCGCTGGTTCGGTTTCGGAAAAAAACCAAACGGAATGGCTAATGGTAAAGGTATCCCCTCGATCTCGAGGTATGCCGGACCTGAGATGATCCTGTTTTTTTCGCCAATACCGCGGGTTATCACTATACCAAAGTGGGTTTCCGGATATGGCAGATCGCAGGTACTGAAGATGACGTTACGATAGGCAACTTCGGTTTCATTCAGTTTTTTTGCCTGGCCACCTGATATAAAATTACCATCCTGCTCCGATGCGGGATTATATAACTTCCCTTTCTTTGTTTCATAATTAAACAACAGTGAGTCTGAAGATACCGGTTTTTCACTTTTTTGTTTGGATATAGGTCGGCCTATATAACGATGTGTTCGCGGATCAATGCTTCCACGGGCGAATATGACGTGATTTTTTTGGTCAACACGGATAAAATCGGCATCAAGTTCAAAATCTTCATAGGTAACACGGGCACGCCCATATAAATATAAAATATCGTGTTCGTTATCTACGTGGGTAGAATCCTCAGCAACGGCCTTTACTTCGGATTGTATATCACCTTTCTTTTGAGTAGTATCGGTTTTTGCAGCGGTGTTTTTGGCTGATGAGCCACGTGTGTTTTTTTTACCTTTAAGCAGTTTCTTGTCCTTAATGGTATCCAGTTTTATAATAGTATCTCTAACAGGTTTGCTGCTATAGCCTTTATATGTATTTTTGCTTTCGGCAGAAAACACATTCACCGTTAAAATAATTGCAAACAGAAAAAAGAAGGTTGTGGATTTCAAAATTGATTATGAATAGTATTTTTGCAGATAAAGTTAACAGCGTTCAAAAATAATGAAAAATAGGGCATTGAAAAGATTGATTTATAGTTTCTCGGTATTGCTGGCACTCCTTTCATATTTTCCGGTCACATCTTATGGTTTCATAAAAAAAGATACGGTTATAAATAACACTGGTTTCAAGATCAAAACTATTATTATTGATGCCGGCCACGGAGGTAAACCTTCCAGTAGTGTAGGTCATTTTTCACATGGCGCATCAGGCGAATATTCTACTGAAAGGAATGTAACGCTTGCCATTGCGTTAAAATTGCAAAAAGCCGTAGAAAAAGATATGTCAGGTGTAAAAGCAGTACTTACGCGTAGTAACGAGGATGATGTTTCCTTTGAAAGACGTGCTGAGATAGCCAATGAAAATAAAGGAGATGTTTTTATTTCGATACACTGTAATTCTTTATCGGATAGGCGCGTAAGTAGAAGGGTGGGCACTAAACATCATAAACCGGTTTATAAAACAAGTTTGGTTCCTGATCGTTCAGGTAAGGGTGTGTTGTTATTGGTTTATGCATTAAAGCGTACAAGAGAGGCAGAAAATGAGATCAAAAGGAACCAGGTTGAGGGCGAGTCTGAACTTGATGGAGGAGCTTTAGATCCTAACGACCCGATAACTATTATTTTAACAAACGAGTATAAAAGAAAATTCAGGCAGCAAAGTATAAACCTGGCCACATTGCTTAACAAAGAGTTTGTTGAAACAGACGGCAGGCCAAGTGAAGGGATAAGAGACCAAAGCATTTATGTATTATGCCATAGTTCTATGCCTTCTGTTTTGGTAGAAACAGGATATATTAATAATCCCGATGATGAGGCTTATTTAAATTCAGAGGATGGACAAAATACAATTGTCAATTCTATTGTACGGGCCTTAACAAATTTTAAAAATGAGGTTGAGCAGGTTTCGAAGTAATATAATTTAGCTTTACCTGTTCTATATTTCAAATAATTAACATCAACAAATCAAAATAGAAAAACAATTTTAACCCGAAAACCACTACTTAATGAAAATCTCAAACGAAACAAAAATAGGGGCCCTTACAGCTATCGCTATTACTATATTGATATTAGGATATAGTTTTTTGCGCGGTAATGATGTTTTTTCGGGTTCTAACAAATATTACGCGGTTTACAGAAGTGTGGAAGGCCTTGCTTTAGCCAAGCCGGTATTGGTTAACGGGTTTCAGATAGGACGCGTGTCAAGCATGAAATTGCAACCCGATGGGCACACCATTGTAGAGTTTAAGATCGACCCGGATTACGTTATACCTAATAACACCCTGGCCAAATTATCAAGTACCGATCTTTTAGGTAGTAAAGCCATTGTTTTTGAACTGGGCAACAGTAAAGTAGCCGCTGAAGACAAAGACACCCTAAAAGCCGATATACAGGGAAGCCTGGCCGAAAGCCTGCAACCTATACAGAAAAAGGCAGAAATGCTGATATCAAAAATGGATTCATCACTGGCTGCTATCAATAAAATATTGAACCCTAACTTCCAGAAAAATGTTGATCGCAGTTTTATGAGCATTGCCAATTCGCTGCAAACACTGGAGGGTACTACTAAAAAGATTGATAACCTGGTAGCTTCACAATCAGGTCACATCAATGGTATTTTGACTAACGCCGAGGTAGTATCCGGGAGCTTAAAAACCAGCACTACCCACTTAAACGGTATGACTGCTAATTTTGAAAAGGTTAGTAATGATATTGCATCTTCAAACATTAAACAAACACTGGATAATGCCAATAAAGCCATGGCCGATCTGCAGGCTACCATTGCCAAGATCAACAATGGCCAGGGTTCATTAGGTTTATTGATGAACGATGATAAGATGTACAAAAACCTTACAGATGCGTCTAATAACCTAAACAACCTGTTCATTGATCTGAAAGCACATCCAAAACGCTATGTGAGCTTCTCGGTTTTTGGCGGTAAAAAAGACTAATTGCGAGAGTCAAGATATTAGAGTCAGCAGCCAAGCCTGTAAATACTCACCTAAAAAGTGGATTTACATGGTTTACACTTTTCATGGTCTACATTTATCTATATATCTGACAATCAATTTTTTAAATAAAAAAAACACAATAAAGTGGGTTTACAGTGTAAACCATCCCAACAAAAAAAGCAAACGATGTTCGTTTGCTTTTTTTGTTATAGCCAGTCTTGATTCTTGCTTCTAATATCTTGATTCTATTCTATCGAGAATGTCTTTCCTTCAATAGCCAATTCTGTTTCCGGGAAAACGCTCCTGGCCTCGTCAAGTAATTCATTCAGGGTTTTATACCTGGCCGAGAAATGACCGATCAGCAATTTCCGCGCATTGGTCTTTAACGCTATTTCGCCTGCCTGCAAAGCTGTGGTATGGTGTGTTTCCTTTGCCCTGTCAAGCATATCATTTAAAAATGTAGACTCGTGATAAAGCAGTGTGGCGTTACTGATCTGTTCGAAATACTGCTCGTTATAAAGCGTATCTGAACAATAGGCATATGATTTCGGGGCTTGAGAATCGGTAGTTAAAGTATCATTCTTATACACCTCGCCACTTGCCGAAGTATAATCATTTCCCCTTTTTAGGGCGGTGTAGTACTCTACCGGGACGTTCAGATCTTCCAGCTTTTCTTTGATCAGCTTGCGCAAACGCTTCTTCTCTTTAAAAAGAAAACCGGTACAGGCAATGCGGTGATCAAGTGGGATGGTCTCTATAATAACATCACTATTATTGATGATCACTTCAGATTTCTGTGCATCAATAGCTGTAAATTCCAATGGAAATTGCAGCGTTGTTTCTGAATATTTAAACTGTAGGTCTATAATTTCTTTGAGATGAGCAGGGCCAAAAAGATAAAGGGCTTTTTTACGTCCGTTAAGATGCATGGACGATAATAGGCCTACCAATCCAAGATAATGATCGCCGTGAAGATGACTAATGAATATATGATCAATTCGGCTGGCCTTAATATCAAAACGCAACATTTGCTGTTGGGTACCCTCGCCGCAATCAATTAAATAAAGGCGCTCATTGATGTTAAGCGCCTGTGATGTGGGATTTCTGTTAAAAATGGGTGTCGCGGAGCTGCTCCCCAATATTGTTACCTCAAATTTCATACAGGGTAAACAATCATAAGGCTTATCTTGCTTCTTTTTTCAGCTCTTTTTCAATCTCTTCCA
>Ga0207671_10005773_pt1 | contig 11272 bp, 11 predicted proteins | sample KBSC24metaG_FD_184352 | JGI IMG/M metagenome (GOLD analysis project Ga0207671, IMG submission 184352) | Corn rhizosphere microbial communities from Kellogg Biological Station, Michigan, USA - KBS C2-4 metaG (SPAdes) (version 2) | ecosystem: Host-associated > Plants > Roots > Rhizosphere > Soil... | reverse complement strand
GAACGCTTGATATAGCCGGATCCTCCCCACACGCCCCCCAGGCCTTTCACGGTGATGTTGCTGAAATCGACGGAACCGGACACCAGTAAAATATCCGCCGGAAGCTGCAATACGTAATTGCCCTGTCGGCAGACGTTGGCGGCCGTGTTGATCGCTACCGTCATATCAGTGGTGCCGGGATTGGTATTCGTCCCGTAACGGTAGACATGGCCCACCGAATAGAGAAAATTGACGCTGCTAGCCAAAACACCCGCCGCGGCTTCCGCTGTTGTCACCGGATGGATGACCGGAAGGACGGCGCTATAGTTGAGATCTGCGTTGTAGGGATCGCCGCTGCGGATCACCGAACCGGGTATTGTCGGATCGACCGGGTCCGGTTCGTAGATGATGTATTTGTACTTTGGCAGGGAATCATCCAGCCAAACCGCTGGTAAGTTGCCATCCCCGTCGGCCTGTACCGGATTCTGTAAAGCGATCGTCAAAGCCGCATCGGCATAGACCGCCTGAGGCGTGGTAGTCTGGGTGGCGAAGAAGCCAACGAACCCGCCGGGAATGGGCGCATTCAGATTGTCTGTTACCCGATAGAATGGCGGAGCGAATAAAACAGCCATGAAACCTCACAAACGCTACAACCGCCCGGAGGCGGTCGCATGTTCATAGTGATGGGAATTATTGTGTACTTTGTGCTTCTGCTGGCGGGGCTGTGGATTGTTGCCGTGATCCAGCAAGTCCGCCTGATACCCCGAGCGTTGCGGCACGTAGACGACCCGAAAACGCCCCCACAGACGCCGGAGTGGCCCTTTTCAACATGGCTGAAGCCAATTTGGGATCGAGCATGGCGTGGACGAGCACGTCGTTGACGCTCTTGTCTGTTCCAGCCAGTTTGTAGACCCACGCCAGTGGTTTAGTGAGCACTTGGGCGATGGGATGCGCTGCATTGCCTCCCATGCCGATGGCTTGCGCGATGGAGAGGTTTTGAAACGTGTCTGAACCCGGCGCTTTGATCAGGGGGCTATTGATGGCCTGACCATATTGCAGGTCGGTCCTGATGGCGTTTAGGCGTTCGATTTGGTCGGGTGTGAGCTTCTGGCCGCTCTTCTGGATAGCCGAGTCCAGTGCTCGACTGAAAGCAGCGTTGCCAATGAAACTTTGGCCAGTCGTAATATCAGCACTCCCAGCCAGTTGTGAACGCTTCTGGATCTCCTGCATGACCTTCATCTGATCAATCGGTTGGGACATTTCCTTATAGCGCTCGAGATAGGCCTTGAAGCCAGGGGCTGCGCCCTCAATGGCATCATCGATTGAATGTTGCACATCCATCTGAAGGCCGGAAGCCAACCGCTTGTCCCAGTTGCCCGATTCCTTCGCAGCCGTCTGGATATAGCTGCCAATTTCCTTACGGACGGTATAGAGATCGCGAGCATCGATCGTTCCATTCTCGCTGGCGAGTTCGCCTAGCTTGTCCCGCACCCCTCCCAATGCCTTCTGTACGACTTGTGAGGCCCTCAGCCCCGGAGTCTGCAGAATCCCCTGAATGCGGTTGGAGACCTTGCTGATCTCCAACGGAGACGCGCCAGAGGCCTTCAACTGTTCGAGTTGGGTCTGCGCGCTGGACAGCTCTTGTTGCCGCTGCGCAATAATGGGGTCCATGTCGGCCGAGGCTGATGCACCTTCGCCTACCCGATTATTCCTCGGCTTATACAAACCCCAAGATGTATACGGATCCTGAGTAGCCGCCCGGTTCTGTGACTCGAAGGTATCGAAGCGCCCCTTGTCCTGAAGTGCGCTCGCTTTGGAGCGGAAGCGATTTTCGATCGTGTCCGCTAGATCCTGAAACTTGATGGTGTTGGCATTGGCATCCCCGAGCGCTTGCTCGCGCATCGGGCCGGTTACATCGCTTCGATTCTTTATAGCCGCCGCCAGATCCGCTGGAGTTCCAGCCACGTTGGCCAATTCGGCTTGGCGGGCAGCGTTCTGCTCAGAAATGCGCTGGCCAAAATCAGCCGGATTGCGCCCGCGGAGTCCCTTTTCGAGCGCGAGTAACCCCAAATCCTGAGAGGCTTCTCCAGCATTGCGGGGTGAATTGGGAATAACCGGCTGGGCGGCATCGAGATTGGCTGCGGCGGCCTGGGGATCGGTCGCCTGAGTCGCGAGAACGCGTCCCGCGATGTTTTCCTGCCCTGTGCGAGTAAGTGGAGAGACAATATTGGAAGCGACCCGGCCGGCGGCCCGGGCCCCCTCCTCGAGCGCGGAAGGGGCAAATCCGCCGACCAAGCCGGCGAGCGTCTGGCCTCCAGGCCCCGCACCCTGTTGCCGCGCATATTCGGAAGCCAGAGAACCGGTAGCCCCGCTTGCGCCCGCTCGGATGGCATTGGGGACACCTGTGACGCCGCCAAGTCCACCCAGTGCCAAGGCGCCCGTGGCGCCACGGATACCGGCAGATGCCAACTGCTCGCCGGGAGTGCTGGGCGTCGGAGCTCCAGCGCGGGTCAGTGCGTCCGAGAGCATCTGGCTCGATGACTGCGGCGCAACAATATGTGTGCCGAAGAGCCGATTGGTAAGGGCCGTGCCCAGCTGCTGAGGAGTTCTGCCGGTCAGGATTCGAGTGATCATGCTGGCCGGGGTGTTCTCGGCTACAGAAGAGAGCGCCCCAAAAACACCTTCACCCGCGGCACGTCCCCCCAATGCAATCTGTCGTCCCACATCTACCGGGGGTTCAGAAGTAGTCGGGGCGCCCTGTGTGACAACAGGATCATCCTTCCACGATCCTTGTGCAACCACAGGAGCCGCAACCGGATCGTCCTGCCATCCCATCAGCGTTTCGTCCGCGTTGAGCCGTCAGGAGCGATATAGGTGGAACCTGAGGGCAGTTTGGCGTAGTCGGCATCGCCGCTGATCTTCACCGGTCCATTGGCGGCAGATGGAGCCTGAGTTGTCGGCAGTCCAGTCTGTTTCGCGAAGTCCATGAGCGTCGCGTTCGGATTCTTCGACTGCTGTAACTTCGTGATGTCGTGCTGCGTGAAGGGGATTGCCTGTTGCACGTCCGACACGATTCGTTCGATGAGCTGACGCTGGGCGGGTGCCAACTTCGGGTTGGACAGGTTGGGCTCAATACCCTTTTCGATAATCTGCCGCGTCTCGGCCAGTTTTCGAAGCTTCGTGAGCTGCGAATCGCCCTCATTCAGCGTGATACTGTCCATGGAATGCGTGATGGAGCCATTTGGAGCCAGGCCGGCTGTCTCGATCGTCGAAAGCGACCGCGAAACCCCCGCAATCATGGTCTTGTAGTCCTGAGCTTCCTGACTCGTGATCTTTTGACCCAACACGCTCTTTACCGAGCCCATCAGGGTCGTTGCGGGTTGTGCCCCACCAAACCAACCGGTACTCGTAGTCACGGGCAGTTCAGCAATGTTTTTGAGCGCCGTCACCGCTTCGTTTGCTGATGCAGCCACCCGGTTGAACATCACACTGGAGCGTGAATCCATGCCGGCAGAGGTTGCATTCGGATCATGCGGGCCGCCAACGATGGGTCGCAATGCACCCGGATTGTTCGGGTCGCGCTCATAACCGGCAGGAATGCCGGCTCGCGCGGCTTCGAGGTCCTGACCGCGCATCGTGATGTTCTGCCCCCTCGCCTGCTGCGCGCGTTCTGCGGCCGCGCGCACATTGGCCGCGTCGATCTCCATTTGCTTGCGCTTGAGTTCTCCCCCGGGGCCCAACTGCTTCTGGTTCTCTAGGATGAGAGCTTGTTGCGCTTGGAACTGCTTGTCTGGATCGACCAGCCCCATTAGAGCATGCTGTTGTAATCCCGCGGCGAGCTGCTTGACCTGATCCGGGGCCAACTGAGAAAACGACCCAGGACCATGTGTCTTTTCAAAATCAGCAATGAAGTTAGGAGCTACCTGCTTGGCTGCAGCAATAGGGTCTTCGGCTGAGGCCACCTGAGAGGCGGCAACATAGATCTGCCGATTCTGCTGGAGTAGATCAGAAGCGCGGGCAGTATTGAGCTTGGTTCCTGCTTCGACGCCAGCCATACCGCCGCCCGCTTTGACCAGATCAGCCAGACTGGCGTTCGGATTTGAAGTCAGTGCGGAATCGATACCCTCCTGATCAGCGCGTTGCTTCTGGGCTTCTTGGATCTGCAAGTCACCCAATTGCTGGCGCTGCTGCTGTCCTTTGATGGCATTGGCTTGCTGGTAGATATCGCCCAGACTGATCGGTGTGTAAACAGCCATGAATTACCACATCTGTCCGCCGCTCATAGGCTCGGCATTGGTTGAAGTACCCGGGTTCAGGTAGCGGTACATGAGATAGTTACTCGCAAGTCCATTTGCCGTATTGGCAATGGTTTGCCCATTCTCGTTGTAGGCCGATGCCCGCGCGTTGCCGGCATTGGTGTATGCGGCGCTATTCTGATTAGCCATGTTGGTGCCCGCTGCGGTGGTCGCATTGGTCGCAGACTGACCTGCACCGGCTAATCCCTCCAGATGCCCTACATAGGAATTGAATTGATTCGAGGCCAGGCCAGAAGCGTAGGTTTGCCCAGCTTTGACGGCTGCACCTGACAGTAAACCTCCCTTCGCTGCCGCCGAGCGGTTGATTGCATCCTGCCCTTGTTGCATATTGAACTGAAAGTCAGGCGAATTCGAGAATGAGGAAAAGTCCGCCTTGCCCGAGCCCTTTACTACGTTCCCGTTCGCATCCGTTGTATCCAGACCATATAGCTTGGCGACCTGATCGAGCGCACTGACTCCAGTGGTGCGAAATGGCGTATTGTCTGAACGCGCTTGGTCATATTCTCGCTGCTGCTCTTGGACTGAATTTTGAGAAGCTTTGCCGGCAGCTCCTGCGGCCTTGTTGGATGCTATGGTAGAGGCTGTAGCGCCAACTACAGCAGCCCCGATAACCGCAGCGGCTACCATCAGGATTCTCCTAAAAACTTGCTGTAGTAGGTCTCTACAGGCTTGTAGTCGAGTGTTTCAAACAGCCAACCGGCATCCTTGTGGAGTTTCGATCCCATAAACATACGCTGTACCCCTCGGCGACGGGCTTCAGCCTCAACCGTCTTGAACAAGCGGATTCCTGCACTCTTGCCGCGGTACTCCGGTTTCACCCAAAAGATGTCCATGGTGAGCGTCAGGCATGTTTTGTAGTGCAGTCCAGGAGCCACGAAGCCGACGAAATAGGCCATGATTTCGCCAGCCTCACGACCCGCAATAAACATCACCTCTGCACGTGCGTCTCGCGCCAGATAAATGTCGTACTGAGGATCCAGCGGAACTTGATCCTTGTTGAGCGCCAGTTCCTGCCAGTGCAACGGAAACATGGGCTTCAACGATTCGAGGTTTTCAGTCAGCGACTCAACCGCGAACGTCATCATGAGGTTGGCAGTACTCCGCGGACATCGAAAAAGGATGTTCGTATATCAACAATCAGGTGAATCCGATCATCCGCGCTATTGTTGATGACTTCGTGCTCTTCGGCGTTCTGAAACCACCACAGTTCACCGGTTCGCATATTTACCGTCTCATCACCGCACCGGAAATTGCACCCAGGAGAGGCCTGTAGCACATAGTGGAAGCGATCCCAGTAGCTCGCGTGCTCTGGGGTGTCCGCGTGAGGATAAATTCGCCCACCGGGACGAATTTTGTTGATCATCACCCGACCCAACCGCTCACCTTCGACCATGGCCATGAGGGCAAATATCAGGTAGCGAGAGGCCGGTAGATGAAGGATACCGTCCATATTCACGCATTCGTGTTGATCCTTGTGCGAGCGCTCCAATTCAGTCACAGACGACGGCGGGAATCGTAGAAAGATCGTTTCAACATCCTCAAACGGGCCTTGAGGATAATCACGAAGGTAGGTATCGGCCTTCCACAACCTGGGCTGCCGTTGAATTTGAAGCAGGAGCGAGATCACATTCACGTTTTCGCTCAGCTTCAGAAAGTTCTTCACTGCTTCCAGACCCTGACTCGTAAGGTTCCGCTCGCGAGATCAATCGTCGAGCCAGTCATATTCAGAAATATCACCGTAACCGTATCGGCCACATCAACTGAAGCGGCCATAAACATTCCGGCCAGGTTGACCGAGAAGGAAGCACGGGCGAAATCACCGACGACCGCACCCGTACAGGTCACTGTGGTTGCTGTCTGTGCACTCGTTGGGCAGCTCGGCGGATCGAAGGTCTTCGAGGCGTTCAACACGTTCGCTAGAGCGACGTATCGAGCATCTGCATTGGTTTGCGTGATATATGGCGTAAGCGCGGTTGCAATGGCGGAGGTGACTTCCGTATCCCGTGCGAGTGTCGCAGGAATATCGGTGTCGGCAATCGTACCGAAGCCCAATATTCCGCCGCGATTGACCAGAAAGCTATCGGCAGTGGAGACGATATCGGCCGGAGGCCCCGAAGTGGCGGCTACGCGCCCAATCACACTGGCCGGCTGACTATCGCGGAGCTTGGTATTAGTCACCGCTTTATCGGCTACCGTCACCGTCGTCACAGATTCAGGATCGGGCGCAACTGGAACGGAACGAGTCCAAGCATCCCATTCTCTTTGAGTCTGGGGCCAGTGCTGTGAGCCTTTGTTTAAAGGCATAAAATGACGGAACCCGGTAACGCGTCAACGTTGCCCGGGCTCCTAACCACGCCACATCGTAAGGAGATGTATTCATGGCTGCATCGAAGTCTAGCAACCCTCATCGCGTTCGGTATGAACAGCACGGCATGCATGGCACGCCTGCCTATACCACTTGGAAGGATATGATTAAGCGTTGCCATAATCCGAACAGCACTGGATGGAAATGGTACGGGGCTCATGGCATATCGGTATGCGACGAGTGGAGAAACTCATTCCTTTCCTTTTTCAATCACATGGGACCGAGACCGCTTGGGCATACGCTCGATCGCATCGACGTCCATCGAAACTATGAACCTGGCAACTGCAGATGGGCGGATGCCAAAACACAAGCTCGCAATCGAGACTATGCAATTAAATTCACGTTCGACGGCAAGTCCATGTGCATAGCTGAATGGGCCGAATTCTTGGGCATTCCGGCAGATAGGATTCGGAATCGAGTCCGTAGAGGCATGCCCTACGAAGCAGTATTCAGTCGCGAAATCTACCCGCCGGGAAACGGCTCAAAGTTCATTGCCCATTCAAATAAGCGGCTATCAAAGTCCTCCTGACTGGGTCAGATATACTCACGCGGTATACCCGATTCGACTGCCTTGGAAAGCCAAGGCGATTGAAAATTACACGTCGCTTAAAATCGCCTCGTTGCCCGAGGGGTTGCCGTATTTCGTTCGACCACAGGCGGCCACCGTCCTCGGAGTATTGAAGCATTACCTTGGGGTCAACTCCTTGCCCGTCAATCGTGCCTACGCCGGACTCATATTCGAGTTGCAATGAGGCATGCTGAACGTTCGGCGTGGTGGGCGAGACGATGCTGGAGACCAGGGGCTCATCCCATTCCCCGAACACATCCGCCGATAGAATTCCGATGCGGTTGGAGTTCGCATCGCCCACGATGGTGATTCCCTCTCCTCGAACGACAAAACCCACCGTCCAATTCTTCATCCCATAGGTCTGACGCTCGTGCCACAACTGGGTCGAGGCGTCATACACGAAGGTGTTATCGGCGTAGGAGAAACCCACCATGGTATGCCCGTTCTCCACCCAGGACAGCGCGATACAGTCCTTGGAAGTGAACTTGGCGATGGCCTGTTCAATGGCAGTGGTGGAAATCCTGGCCGGTGTGTATCCGTTTACCCGCCGCAACGTGCCGTCAGAAGCTGCAAAGAACACCGAATTGTCGGCCTTGGTAATAGCGAATCGGGAAGCGAGGCCTATCTCCATGTAGCCCGAAGCGGTCCGGGTCAGTGGGAAATCAGCGCTGCCGGAGTTGTACCAAACTTCGAACTTCTGCCGGCCTCCGAGAAAGACTTCGCGGTGATCGACGATAGCGCCTACGATGTCATCGGGTCCCGATTCCGTCGTGGCAAAGTCCAACGCATTCCATCCGGTGGGATCGAAGGCCGTATGGTTGATGTAAAACTTCCCATCTCCCGGACCCCCGATGAAGTATCCATCCAGATAGGTCATCCATACATAGCCCGGGAAATCGGCACTGGTGATCTGCGTTACCGAGGCACCGTTGTAAATATACGTTGGCCCATTGACTGACATCACGACGTGAGTGCCGTCGCTTTCCATCGTCACCCGTTGGTTCCCGGGGACTGTTCCGAGAGTGTTCAGGACACCGAGTTTCAAACTGAAAAGCGTGGATCCCACCACGGCGTAGAGGGTCTGGTTGACGAAGAGCAGTCCCCGTACAAACCCCGTACCCAGCTCGTAATAAGACTGGATGCCGAAGGCTGGAACCACGGCCGCAGGTGTTTTAGCCGCGGGCGGTCCGGGTTCCAAGTAATTGTTGATCGCCTGTTGTGAGCTCAGAGGCAGCGATTCGTGCTGATAGCTCTGACTTCCGAAAGTAATCGCGGGCATTAGAAGAAATCGACCTTGACCGGCCGGGAGACGCGCGTGGGAGCCAGAATCTTGCGAAGCTGCCTCTCAGCCGGGGAGGCCACGGGAAGACCGATGGCGCCTTCTCCTGCAATCTTGGAGCGACGCGGTTCCTCCAGTTGAAACTCATCGACCAGTGTCGAAGCCACCATCGCCACGATAATGTCGGCGATGGCGCTATCGATGCCGTCCGTGACGTCCACTTGGGCGATGTCCAGCTCCTCGAGTTTGGCCTGCACCACTAACATGTGATCCGAGATCAGCTTCGCGTCCTCCGATGACAGGCTGTTGCCGATCGGAAGCACACCCAGCTTGCGGGCCACTCGATCCCGCATCGTCGGTTGATTTATGCTCGACACGTTCCCACCGCCCGGAATTCAATAACCCTTTGGCTACGCGGTCGGGCACGTCCACGACCGCACCACTTTCAGCGGCAATGGAGCCATAGCCCGAGAAATGCCCGGACCATGGCCCATCGCCTATCAGCCTCAATTTCACAGATTGATGCAGTGAGCGAGCACCTGAAGCGTTCCGGCTGCCGCCGTCGCCGCAACCGCCGTCTGGTTCCACTGCAGTTTCGTCACCGCTGTGAGCGTGGTGGGCGCACAGGCATAGTAGGTACTCGTCCCTGCCTTCTGATCTGCAATGGCGGTGACCAGGTCCGTTGAGCCCAACGTGAGCTTGCCCACCGCCAGTGGGGTACCGTTGGTGTCCATATCCGTTGAGGACACCGTGAATCCAATCACAGTGACATTTGCCGGCAGATATCCCAGCTCGACGATGTCGCCCACATCATCCAATGACGTGGTAGCCATCGACACGCTGAAGGGAATGACGATCAAGCCGGCGCTGTACGGCTTGGGAATCAGGTGAGCAGCCGAAGCGGCCACCGTTACTGTTGCAGCAGTCATTACGCATCTCCCACAGAAGCAAAGAAGCCAGTGACAACACCATTGTCCTTCGGGGTCGTGGTGTCGGTCGCACCCGTGCCGAACTGAATCTTCCCGACCTCGTACATCTGCTGGATCGCGATGCCGTGCTTGGTCTGGTAATCCTTGTCCTGCGTTCGGGTATTCCAACGCTGCGCCAAGGCATAGCCCAGAGCCTGCGCGCCGCACAGATAGACTTCGCCCACATCCAGTGCACTGGATGTGCCCTGCAGGAGCCATCGGTTGGATGACAACTCCGGGATCTCACGCACGATCACGCCGTCATGGATGATGTCACCATCGGTGAACAGCGGATTGTCCTTGCCCCGATCGGCGGCATACTGACGCTCATTGATGATGGTCGAATCGCCCTTCAGATCTCTGAAGGCATTCGAGTTCGCGAGCATCACATACCATTCCGCATCCCCGTCGATCTTGATCGGACGAATCTTCGGATTGGCATTCTTCGCAATGCGCTTCATCACCGAAACGGCCGACGCTGTCAGTTTGTCAGTGGTGTTATCCACCGTTGCCAACGCGGTCGCGAACACGTTGGAAGACGCATTCGAGATGGTTGCGCCAAAGAGCACTCGATCCGCATTGTTTGTGAGCCAGGTGTTGAGCGCCGTCGCATTCGTGCTCTCGTACGAGGAGGAAATACCCGCAGCGAGTCCGGTATCCCGCGGAAACAGCGCATCCTTGGCTCCGAGCGCACGGATGAACCGATCGCGGGTGTGCTCCGTTGACCAACTCATGAGCACCGACTTGCCTGCGTTGCGCAGATTGATGGCCGTGACCTGTTCCTCGAACTCCGGAACCACGACACCATGCCGATACAGGCTGATCTGCAGAGGCCAGGAACGCTGGCTCAGATCCTCTTCGAAGCCTTCGAGCGTCTGATTGTTGGTCTTGCCCTGTCCCTGCAGGCGATTGACCAGCTCGAAGTAGATGGTATCGCCGGGTTTCTTGGAGAGATTCTCCTTGACCTGGACGATGGAATTCTCGTCCGTACCCATGTACCGGGCCATGCGGTTTCCACGGATGTATTCCGTGAAGAAATTGTCGTCCCACTGTTTAACCCGTAGGTTACTGGGGACAATGGTATCTGCCATGACTTAACTCCTGGAAGCGTTTCGTAAAATCTTGTTGAGCGGCGGCGGACCGGCATAGACCTCGGTTGCCACCGCGGGGGATGAGTCGGAATTGAGCGAAGTCGGTACGGCTGGTGTTGACTTGCCGTACTTCGCTTCGAATTGCGCAGTGAGACGGGCTTCGATGTCCTTTTCGAGCTTGGATTTGTAGGCGCTGAAATCGCCGTTCACATCCTTCAACTCGCGGATTCGAAGTCCCTCGCGATAAGCAAATTCAGCCGGGTTGCGCTCTTGCCTCAACTGCGCAAACAGTTGGGGGTTCTTCTGCGCTTCCTCCAGAAACACCTCGCGCACCTCATCGAAATCCTTGTGCCGCTCGCGGGCCATCTCTTCTGTGACATTGCAGCGCTCGACGAACATCTCTTCGCGTAACTGCTGCTGGTGCTGGGAGAGGGTGCCCGGTAGATCGGCCCAAGGGTCAACCGGTGCCTTGGGTGTCTGAAGCTCACGCAGACGCGCTTCCGCGGCTTGACGCTTCTCGCGCTCTTCGCGCATGGCCTTCTTGTAGGCGGCGGCTTCGGCGTTCTCTGCTGGAGTCGTGGGTTGTGTTACGACAGGAGCCACAGGGGCTACTGGCGGTGTTACAACCGGTTCAGATGCTTTCGCAGGTTCTGGAGCAGCAACGACGGGCTCTTTGGGAGCTTCCGCAGGCTTCTCCTCGGTCGGC
>Ga0207671_10005772_pt1 | contig 11272 bp, 9 predicted proteins | sample KBSC24metaG_FD_184352 | JGI IMG/M metagenome (GOLD analysis project Ga0207671, IMG submission 184352) | Corn rhizosphere microbial communities from Kellogg Biological Station, Michigan, USA - KBS C2-4 metaG (SPAdes) (version 2) | ecosystem: Host-associated > Plants > Roots > Rhizosphere > Soil... | reverse complement strand
GCTGGTGCCGGTGGCTGCGGGGCACGATCTGAAGTCACGCATCAGCGGCGCCAGCGGCGATTTCATCGACGGCATGGGGCATGACTTGCCGACGGCCTTGCTGCCTCGATTCGCCGACGGCATCGCCGGCGTGGCCGCACGCGTCTGAATCGGCGGAGTGCGCCGATGCGGCGCTCAGCCGCGAGCGACGACGCGATCCAGCGCGGACATGCCGCTGTCCCAGGCCTCGGCCATCTCTGCCAGCATCGCGACCGGATCGAAGGCTTTGCGCGAGCTGGCTGCCCGGGCTGCCTTCAGGATCAGGGTCTTGTTGCCCGAGGCGATGTGCTCGAAGGACTCGATCGCCGGCCCGAAATCACCTCCGCCGTGGGTTGACAGCCAGCGCAGATGCAGCGCCGCCAGTTCGAACGCCGCGCCCAGCTGCCGGATCGTGCCGAACGCCCAGGCGTGGTAGTAGGCGAGGCCCTTGTCCTGCAGCATCGGCAGGTCGGCGGCGAAACGCTCGGCGAATCGGCGCACCGGGTTGCTTCGCGGGCGCCGCCCCAGGTGCTTGCGCAGCAGCTCGAACGACATCGCCGCCAGTTCCGGCATCGGGCGCCGAAGCATGCGATCGAAGCGCACCGTCTCGGCGAAAAGCGGCAGGAAGACCTCGTCCGGCGGAGCGTCCAGGCGGAACGTCCGGCGGAAGTCTTCTCCGGTCAAACGGTAGAACCCGGCGTTGTGGAAGTAGCCCGCCGAGGCGCCGTCGAGGTCGATTTCGGTCAGCACGATGGTCGTCTTCGCGTGCTGGCGCCGGTAGTCGGTGCCGGCGGTATCGGGCAGCCAGAATGCGTCCGCCTCGGTGCTGATCAGCTTGCCGGCCGAGAGGTGCTCGGCCGCATGCTCGATCAGCGGGCGCCAGACATTCAGTTCCTGGACGTCGACGCCATAGAGCGAGCGCAGCTCGTCATGCGGCGGCTTGAAGAAGGTCCATTGGTCGCCTTCGAAGTCCAGCCCGAGCACCACCGGCACGACCGCGAGCGGCTCGAGCTTCAGCGCGTGCAGCACCTCGATCCAGATGTCGATGTAGCAGTTCTTCTCGACCCAGATGCGCTCGTCCGCGTGCAGCAGATGCCGTGCATGGTTTTCCGGGGTCAGCCCCGGCAGCACATGCCAGTGCTTCACTGCGCCCACAGCCTGGTGCGTACCGATGCGGGCCAGGCCTTCGGATCGAAGCCGTGGGTCTTGAACAGCGCCATCACGATGCGCTCGAGGCCGAAGCCGAGGCAGGCAGTGTTGGCCACGTTGCCGTCCGGCGTCTTGATGTCGAAGGTCGAGCCGAAGTGATCCTGATGGAAGTTGAAGGAGCACACCGCGGTCGGTTTGGTCAGCGAGATCACCGGCACCAGCACCTCGAACTTGAGCTTCTGCATCTTCTGACCCGCGGCGAGCATGCGGCCGCCGCGGCCGAAGAACGGGTCGGAGGCGACATCGGCGTTCGCCGGCAGTTCGAGCGAGTGCAGCAGATCCAGGCCACGCTGCAGCCACATGTCGCGCCATTCCACCACCTGCTCCGGCGTGCCGACCCGCACGAACTCGCGCACGCGGAAGGACTGCATGCGCGTCGGCTCCATCGACGGCTCATGGCGATACACCCAGTTCAGCATCGTCACGAGGCGGCCTTCAGCGGGGACGGTGCCGGCGAAGCTCGGATAGACCGGGTAGCAGGCGGCAGGGTTCAGCGTCACGCCGGTCTGGCCCAGCAGATCGCCCCAGGGCTGACCCGAGTTCACACGCTCGGCCAACGCCAGCGCCTGCAACTCGTTGCCGAAGAAGCTGTGGATCGCGCCGCAGAGGTGCGGGAACGAATCGAGGTAGTGAACCCGCTCCAGCAGGCTGCGGTCGATCACCGGCGGGAAGGTGAAGATCTGCGCGCCGTCATCGCGAGAAATGTCGGTCACCAGCGCGTTGAAGCGCTCCAGAACGTCCTCGAACACCGCGCCGCGGCCAAAGGCGCCCGGCACGCCGACGGGAACGATCAAGCCATGCTCGACCAGGCCGTCGTAAAAGCTCTTCGAGTCGTAAGCGTCTTCGGTGAGTGGGAGGGCCACGGCACTGCTTTCCATAGTTGAATTCATTCGTCCTTGAAGACCAGCAGCATCGAAGCGCTCTTCGCTACGATGCGGTCGTTGGAGATCATCAATGCGCCGGAGAGCGCGTCGCGATAGTGGCGGCCCATGCTGAAAGGGCTGTCGTTCTTGTAGCCGAGGATGCCGACGATCTGCAGCGCGCGATGGACGATTTGCGGCGCCATCTCCGAGGCGTTGATCTTCAGATTGTTCAGGCGCAATGCCCAGCCGATGTTCGACAGTTCCTCGGCGCCGTTGTCTCGCCGGCAGGTGGCGTCGAAATCGTCGGCCATGGTCTGCCAGTTGTGGCGCATCGATTGCAGCTGCACCGAGAGATCGGCGAGCTTGGTCGCCGTCGGCGGCACGGTGCCAGGCGTCTTGCGCGCCTGGCCGCGCACGAAGGTCGCTGCGCGGGCGGTGGCGTCGGCAGCAATGCCCCACCACAGCGCCGCCCACAGGATGTGGGAGTAGGGCACCATGGTTTGGGCCGATGAATCGGCAAACGAGCCGGGGAGGATCTGCGCCGCGTCACCGCTCGATTCGAGCTTGAAGCCCGGGCTGCAGGTGCCGCGCATGCCGAGCGTATCCCAGCTCGTGGTCTGCTTCAGTGTGCAGTCGGCTTTGCGCACGAGGACCAGCACCTGATCGCTCGACGCCGCGTCCGGTGCGCGCCGGCAGGTCACGAGGATCGCATCGGCGTGAGCGCAGTAGGAGCCGGTGGTGGCGTCCTTGTCGAGCTTGAAGCGGCCGTTCGACACGTCGACCGCGCAGACGCTCGAGCGCGTGTCGCCGAACACGCCGACCTCCGACGTCATTGAAGCCAGCACGTACTGGCGCTCGACGATGTCGCGCATGTACTGCTGAAAGAACGCACTCTCCACACCATGGCGAGCGATGCAGGCGACCTGGATGTAGTGCATCGCCAAGACCATGCCGCTGGATGCGCAGGCCTGGGACAGCGTCGAGCACAGCAGCGCGAGTTCCCTCATGCTGCATCCGCCGCCGCCGAGCGCCTTTGGCACCGGCGCCGAGAGGATGCCGGCCGCGCGCAAGGCATCGATGCTTTCGCGCGGGAAGCGGGCCTGGGTGTCGACGTCAGCGGCATGTTTGGCGGCGACGTCCGCTGCCACGGCGCGGGCAGCGACAAGCAGGGACTCGAAGTTCGAGGAAGTTGTCATGAGTGGGGGGCGCCTTGGCAAATGCGGGTCACGAGCCGTGTTGCTCGCAGCTCCGTCGGCGCGAAAAGGTAATGCAAGAATGCCGGCTCGATGGTTGTGAATCATCCATACCGGGAGCCATCGAGAAGTATGTTGCGATTTCTTAGCTTGCTTATGTCCTGCGATGGTTGAAATCGGGAGCGTACCGACACTGCAGCGCGGCTCCTTCGATGATGCGCGGGTGTGTGTTGTGCTGTTGCACGGCTATGGCATGCAAGCTTCGGATCTGGCTCCATTTGCCGATTCGCTCGGTGTACCGGCGGTGTTCCTGTTTCCGCAAGGGCCTTGGGCTTGCCCCGGCGGCGGCCGCAGCTGGTGGCGCCGGGATGAACTCGCTGCCGCGGCAGCCCAAGCGGTCGGGCCGCGCGACTTGGCGAATCTCTATCCGGAAGGGCGGCTGGAAGCTCGCGCGCTGCTGTCGAGGTACCTGAATGCGATCGCGCCGATGCAAGGTTCGCGACCGCTTCTGCTCGCGGGCTTCTCGCAAGGCGGCATGTTGGCGTGTGATCTCTTGTTGCATGAGGAAACGAAGGTCGATGCGCTTGCGTTATTCTCCTCGTCGCGAATCGCGTTCGAGGACTGGCGGCCCAGGTTGCCGCGCCTGAAGGATCTGCCGGCTTTGGTCAGCCATGGCCGCGATGACGCGGATCTTGCTTTCGCAGCCGGTGAAGCATTGCGTGATGCGCTCGTAGAGGGCGGTGCTTCGGTCGATTGGGTGGCGTTCGATGGGGGGCACGAGATCCAGTTGCCGGTATGGCGGGCTTTGCGCAGATTGATCCGTCGCTTGGCAGCAGCGTCGCCAGGAGGCTAGATACCCCCCTCAATCGGTGTGTGCCATGGCGCAACGCCTTTGCTGGATAGCCGCTGTTCGCGTGATAAAACTGCTTGTTGGGATATTGATCCGCATAGAACAATTCGACCGGTGATTTCCGATTCCGCACTTCCATCGCTGCCAGGGTCGTTGCTGTCCGATGTCGGCGCGGGTCGTCTTCGTGTCGGGATCGATATCGTGCAGATCAGCCAGATCCGCGCTTCACTCGATCAATTCGGCGACCGGTTCGCCAGGCGCTTGTTCACTGCCGACGAGATTTCCTATGCCGCTTCTTCTCCGGCGCTCGAAGCCGAACGCTTCGCTGCGAGATTCGCAGCCAAGGAAGCGGCCATCAAGGCGTTTGGTCTGTCCGAAGCCGGTCTCGATTGGCGAGATCTCGAAGTGATCCGACGAGACGATGGTTCCTGCCGATTGGCATTGCACCGCGGCTTGGCCGAGAAGGTCGGCGCGGCTGCCTCGCAAAGCGTTTCACTCAGCTCGAGTCACGATGGCGACTATGCGACCGCCATCGTCATTGCACTTGTTTCTCCCTCTCATACATGCCAACCATGAACACCATGACCGCTATCGACAACGAGACCCTCGACGCACGCATTCGAGAGGTTCTCGGGGAGCACGCTCGTTTGACTGGCGACGTGCAGTCGATGGATCCTCAGGCCGACCTCTATCAGGCCGGCATGACATCGCACGCAAGCGTCAACGTGATGCTCGCGCTCGAAGGGGCATTCGACATCGAGTTCCCGGATCACATGCTCAAACGCAGCATTTTCGGCAGCATCGCGGCGATTCGCTCTGCCGTGGCCGAGCTTCTGGTCAGCTGACAGCCCGCGATGGCGGGGCGGATCCGGAGCGTCTCCAGTCATCAGCGTCTGATCCTGGCTGATGATTGGGGCGTCTGCTCGACGGCTGCGGGACAAGCGAGCGATTCCTCGCAGATGTCGGACCTGCCTGCCTCGGCTTGGGTTGGAGGTCTGAAGCTCGGCACCGCCGCGGCGATGCTCAGGCAATCCGGCGCCTGGTCGCTCGACGGCGAAGCGCGACGCTTCGACAGTGAAGACTGGTGGTTTCGTCGAGAGTTCAGTTCCTCGGACTGGTCCGGCGAGGGCGCGCTGATTCTTGGACTCGACGGCCTTGCGACGATTGCCGAGGTTTGGCTGAACGGTGAGCTTGTTCTGCGCAGCAGCAACATGTTCATCGGGCACGAGGTCGACATTCGTTCGCGGCTGCAGCCCACCAACGAACTGCTCATCTGCTGCCGCTCGCTCGATCGAGTGCTTGCGCAGCGGCGAGCCCGGCCTCGCTGGCGTGCGCCGATGGTCGAGCATCAACAGCTGCGATGGATTCGCACGACGCTGCTTGGCCGGACTCCCGGCTGGTCGCCGCCGGCCGTCGCGGTGGGGCCGTGGGGAGCGGTATGGATCGAGCGCCGCGATGCGATCCGGGTGAAGTCCGTTCAACTCCGTAGCAGCGTGTCCGGGCGCCATGGCCAGGTGGACGTATCCTGCGAACTGGATGATCTCGGAGCGCCTTTCGATTCGGCGGACCTGGTGCTGAACCATCGTGGGCGCGACCACTCGGTGGCGCTTGCAAAAGGGGAAGAGGGTTCGTCGTATCGCGGATCGCTGCTCATCGACGAGGTCGCACTCTGGTGGCCCCACACGCATGGCGAACCGGTCTTGTACGACGCGCGGCTCGAAGTCAAGCGCATCGATCAAGCGAAGATCGATGTCGATCTCGGCCCGATCGGCTTCAGGACCATCGTGCTGGACACCGAGGGAGGCCGTTTTTCGTTCATCGTGAACGGCGTGTCGGTGTTCTGTCGGGGAGCGTGCTGGACGCCGCCGGACATCGTTGCCCTGCGCGGTACGCACGAGGCATACGAGCAGGCAGTCCGCGCGGTTCGCGAAGCCGGGATGAACATGCTGCGCGTCGGCGGCACGATGGTCTACGAAGACTTCGCCTTCCTCGAGTGCTGCGATCGATATGGCGTGCTCGTCTGGCAGGACCTGATGTTTGCCAACATGGACTATCCGCTGGGCGACGAAGCATTCGCATCGTCGGTGGAAGTCGAGGCCGCGCAGCAATTGAGGCGTTTGCAAGCCCATCCTTGTGTCGCGCTGATTTGCGGCAACAGCGAGGTCGAGCAGCAGGCGGCGATGTGGGGCACGGCGCGCCAGTCGTGGGAGCCGAAGCTGTTCCACGAGGACCTGCGTCGCTGGACTCAGCTGCATTGCCCGGGCGTCGCGTACTGGCCGTCCAGTGCGCATGGAGGCAGCATCCCGCATCAGATCGACGTGGGCAGCACATCCTATTTCGGCGTTGGCGCGTATCTCCGGCCCCTGGACGACGCTCGCCGCTCCAACCTGCAGTTCGCAAGCGAATCATTGGCGTTCGCCAACGTGCCGGAAGAGTCCACGATGGCACGGATGCCGGGCGGGCTCGGTGTTCGCGTCCACCATCCGACCTGGAAGATGCGGTCGCCACGCGACTTGGGCGCGGGTTGGGATTTCGACGACGTGCGCGATTTCTACTTCGCGAAGCTGTTCGGCGTCGAGCCGCTAACGCTGCGGTACTCGAATCACGATCGTTACCTGAAGCTCAGCCGCATCCTGACCGGCGAGATCATGAACGCGACGTTGTCCGAGTGGCGCCGTTCGGCCTCGTCCTGCAACGGTGCGCTGATCTGGTTCCTGCGCGATCTGTGGGCCGGTGCAGGCTGGGGGCTGTTGGATGACCGCGGGGCGCCGAAAGCCTGCTACCACTACGTCAAACGAGCCTGCCAGCCGATCGCCGTTTCGATATCGGACGAGGGCTGCAACGGCCTGCATGTCCATGTGTGGAACGATCCGGGCGCAGCGCTGTCGGCCTCGCTCGACATCGCGCTGTATCGCTTGGACGGCGTGTGTTTGGGGCGGAGTGTCGAGTCTCTGGCACTCGGCCCGCATTCGTCGCAAACCATCGTCGCCGGCAGTACTTTCGACACGGCATTGGATCTCTCCGCCGCCTTCCGCTTTTCCGAATCGGAATATGCAACCGTCGTCGCCAATCTGCGCGGCGCTGGCGATGAACTGCTTGCCCAGGCCTTTCATTCGCCTGCCGGCTTCGGCACGTTCCAGCATGCCGACGTCGGCCTGACGGCCAAGGCATACCCCGAATCGGGTGGTCGATACGAACTTACCCTCACCAGTCGACTTTGTGCGCAAGCCGTACATTTCGACATCAGCGGCTACCGTGCCGTTGACGAGTACTTTCATATGGCACCGCAGAGCGAGCGGCGGGTCGTGCTGGAGCCGATCACTTCATCCGCAGCGAGTGATAAGTCAGGGCAGGTGTCGGCGATGAATTCCCGTCAGGCTGTAAATATAGAGTGGTTATCTTGAGCAAATCCTTGACAGAGGCGGTGTTTCTCGGTGGCAAGGGGAGCGAGGTATTCGCTTGGATTCATCGCGTCAGCCCCTCCGCGCGCCGAGATATCGGCGTCGTCGTTTGCAGTTCCTTCGGCCGGGAAGAACTCTGCGCACACCGCACCGTCATGCACCTGGCCGATGCTGCCGCCGCGGAGGGTCTGCCGGCGATCCGCTTCGACTATCACGGGACCGGCGACTCCGCCGGCAACGATCTCGAGCCCGATCGCGTTCGGGCATGGGTACGCTCAGTCGGTGATGCGATCGATGCCCTGAAGGCTTCGGAAGGGGTGTCGCAGGTCTGTCTGGTTGGCCTGCGCTTGGGTACGCCACTGGCCGTGTTGGCTGCCGAAGGCCGCAATGATGTGGCCGGCATCGTGTGCCTGGCGCCTGTCGTGTCCGGCAAGGCGTTCATGCGGGAATTGCGCTTGCTGGCGGGAACGAGCGCCGGGCCCTCCACGACGGGCGCGGCCGCCGGCTATATGGAAACCGGCGGGTTTGCCCTGAGTGACCAAACTCAGGCGGATATTGCGGCGATCGACTTGATGAAATCCCGGGTCGCGCCCGCCGTGCGCCTGTTGGTGATGGATCGGGAAGAAGCGCCGGTCGCGAAGCGCTGGGCAGAAACCTGCGCCGGGCAAGGCGTGCATCTGGACTATGAGTTGATGTCCGGATATGCCGCGATGATGGAAGGTACGAATTACAACATCATTCCGCACGAATTGATTCTGCAGGTCAAAAGGTGGCTGCACGGCCTGGCAAGTTTGTTTGCGCCGATTCCCGGAGTGCAAGCTGGAATGCGGGATACCCCGCAAAAGACCACGCCTGGTACTCCGTTTGCGGTTCCTCTTCGATCGGTCCACGAGGCCGCCGTGGCAATCGATGGAGCGGTTTCACTGGCCGGCATCGCAAGTATCGGAGATCACCCCCCGTCGCCGAGCGGTACGCAGGAATCGCACGGGGTGATCCTGCTCAGCGCCGGGATCGCGCGCCGCATCGGGCCGAGCCGTCTCTATGTGGACCTGGCGCGGCGCTGGGCGGCCGATGGCCACACCGTCCTGAGGCTCGATCTTTCGGGAATCGGCGACAGCCCTGTTCACCCTGATCATCCCGAACAGACGGTCTATGCGCCGACTGCGGCCGGCGAGGTCCTTGCGGCGGTCAATTACCTTTTCGCCCGCGGCGGCGTCACGCGCTGCCATATCGTCGGCATGTGCTCGGGCTCTTATCACGGCTTGAAAGCCGCGCTCGCGGGGGCCAATCTCAGCTCCTTGGTGATGATCAACCCTCTGACCTTTCGTTGGCGGGCGGACGATGTACTGACGTCGCAGTATGCCGAGCACGAGGTTGCGTTTGCGGCCAAGACCTATACGCGTCTATGGCGCGAGCCGGAAAAGTGGATGCGCATCGTCCGTGGCGATTTCAATCCGCGGCAAGTCGCTCGAACCCTGATGCAGCGTTTCGGCATGGGGATTCGCTCGACAGCCTTCGATCTGGCGCGCCTGCTGAAGATCCGTGTCGCTGGCGACCTGGGCGCGGAGCTCGAGAGCCTCGCCGAGCGCGGTATTCGGCTGCGTTTCGTTTTCTCGACCAACGAGCCGGGCATTTCCCTGCTGGCGACGCAGGCCGGTCGTAGCGTGGGTCGGCTGCAGCGACGGGGGATGTTGCGGCAGGTCACGATCCCGGCTTCCGACCACATCTTCACGACGATCGATGCGCGCGACCGACTCACCGGCGTGTTGACCGAGTTGCTGTTCGGCGCCGAGCCGGCCCCTCAGAGCCGGGCCGGTGCGCAGCCTATCGTCCGGCCTGTGCCCGCGAAGCCTGCCGCGTGACGGCAGGCACCTGCCTGTAAGCGGCCCAAGCCATCCGGCCAAACCCGTCTGCCGCGCACCGGAGGCTCCGGCCGGGATAATGCGTCCACCGACGTTTGCCGCGTTCCGAGCGGCGCACCCTCTCACGAGTTCTTGAGCAACTTGGAAACATCGACAGCCATCAACCCGTGGCGCCTGTCCGTCGCGCCGATGATGGATTGGTGCGAAAAGCGAGCATTCACGCTGGATTCAGGGTTGTCGTGTGCGCCTGATGTGCACTGAAACACGGAAGCCCGCCGCGTTCAACGCGACATTTTCGAAGACCGGTTGTGCGATCCTGAGCGGCCTGTGCTTTCTGGGCCTGTGCGTTTGGAGCGTTGCTTACTTGGCGAGTCGAGACAAGCTGTCCGGCTGGCAGATCCTGTGCCCGGTGATCGCAATTATTTCCGCAATCGCGATTTTTCTGTTCTTGATATTTAAGATAGGCGAAATCCAATTTCGTGCCGATGAGCGAGCGGCTCTCGCTGCGAAGCCCAAGGATTTCGGTGACACCAGCGCGTGAGAGGTGATGTCGATCAGTCGGCCAAATTCCATGACGAGAATCAAATCGGGAGCGGCGATTGCCCATCTACGACTTCAAATGCCAGGCGCAAGGGTGCTGGTCAAACTACGAGCTGCTGCGACCTCTAGCGGAGCGCGATTCCGCCATATGCCCTCGCTGCGGTTCTTCGAATCAGAAACGGCTTATATCCGCCCCCGCCCGTCGCACTCAAAGGTCGCGCTCGATTGCCTCGGTGACCGGGATCCGGGGGCCATTGAGCACGCCCGGAACCAGGGGACCGATGGACCCTTTGGCTATTTTTCACGATTGCACTTTTGAAGATGGTCCTACCGCGATCGCTTTGGGAAAGCCCGAATATGTGATCGTAAACAGAGGGCGATTCAAGAACATTGGATCGATAGCCAAGGAGGTTTATCTCGACGGCGCGGCCCACCCGGACAGTAAAAAGCCTAATAGTCCAAACTCATGGAAGGGAAATTCTTTGATTAAGATAACTGACCCCGAATATCACCGTGTCGGAACCGTTCTTGATTTAACAAAGGATAGTAAGCTCGATGCCGAGTTGGTGCGCGGAAAATATATCGACGTAAATACGGTTGTCCGTGAGAGGGATAACCCTCAGTCAATCATTCAGCAGCTTGGGCTCCCTGATGACACATCACCTACGGAGTTGGGCGAACTGCTTCTGAGCCTCTCGAATATAGGCGCTGGAAATCCAGCGGCACAAGATGCGGCTGTCAAAGAATCCGCTCTCGGCAAGCGGCTTCAGAATTACTCGAATATCGCAAACGTATTTCAGGGAGTAATTGCGCTTGCAAACTCGCCTTTGATTCCAGGTATCGTTGCCCAGTTGACAACCTAAGGCACCTGAACGGGCGCTTACGCCCCGAGATGGAAGGCGGCCAACAACGGATCTACCAGTCGCGGCCCGTCCACGGCCTCATCGGCCGGAAGCGCGTTGCGCGATCTGCAGTGCTGACAGGATGCTGGTCAGGTTTTTCGCACCGGCAGCGTTTGTGGATTCGCACGCCGCGTGCCCGGGATCGTCACCAGCCAGATTGCGCTGGCCGAGAAGCTGCAGGCCGAGCAGGTGCAGCTACAGGCGCAGGCTTCCAGACCGCGCGCCGAGGGCTTTCGCGAAGTCGTGTTCCAGCCGATCGCCATCAGCGCCGCGCTGATCTGCATCTGCATCGGCCTGTTGAAGTTGATCGGCGTCTGAAACGGGCCGTCCGAATTGGCACGCATCATCGGGCGAATTTCCGCCCGATGGTCTTTCCGGTGCAGATCGGCAAGGGTGGCGCCTGAGGAATCGTGCGGAAAGACCATCGGGCGGAA
>Ga0207671_10005770_pt1 | contig 11274 bp, 27 predicted proteins | sample KBSC24metaG_FD_184352 | JGI IMG/M metagenome (GOLD analysis project Ga0207671, IMG submission 184352) | Corn rhizosphere microbial communities from Kellogg Biological Station, Michigan, USA - KBS C2-4 metaG (SPAdes) (version 2) | ecosystem: Host-associated > Plants > Roots > Rhizosphere > Soil... | reverse complement strand
ATATTCCAGTTTATCATAAAATCTTTTGACGTATTTCCTGAATGGATTGAGAGACCGTTCGAAAGCAGGAGACATAGGGCACTCTCGTCGCCTTTTCTACCGCCCTGTAAGTCCCGTGCTCGATATATAGAGCCAACATCTCTTTATGATACCAGTAAAGCCCTTCCGCCTCTTCCAGCGCCTTTACTTCCTTTTCCTCCCTTGTGGTTCTCCTATCCAACTCGTCCGCTTCATCGAGAAAAGAGGGCGTGGCAACTGCCGGGTTTCTGTTTTCTCCATGTCTCGGCATCCGGTTGTAATGCTCCAGGACTGTATAAACATCCTCTTTCCCATATTCATCATATACCACATTGCCGGAAGGCACCCTGAACTTCTTATAGAAAGGGCTGGTATTCGATTGGATAAGGTTGAGGATCACCCGCACCACATAAAAATCAAGCTCCTTCCGCTCATGCAATCCTCTGATCTTCTCGTCATTCCATTCACAGACAATTGCAATTACCTCCATCTTCAAATCGTCTTGTAAGTGCGCCGGCTCCATTCTACCGATACAGTCGTTGAAGTTCTTCCCGGTGAATAGCTGGTTGATGATGGCGTCCCTTGTCATTGGCTCAGCTCAGGTTTAAGGTTACGGATATCTTCTTTGCCGTTTGGCCCTTGCCGGCGGGGGCCGTTACTTCCACCTTAGCGGTCGTTCCTGTCCAGCCCGCCAATTCGCCAATCTTCGCTATGGCTGCCGTTCTGGATTCTCCCTTCAGCTTCTTGTTTAGACCCAGCTTGCCGTCCGCTGTCCTGACTTCCGTCACTTCAATGGAAGAGATCGCCCTGGCTGTGTCGTCGTCCAGCTCGGAGATCTTTTTCATCGTTCCGTCTTCGTTGTAGATTTTTCGAATATCCAGGTCGGCAAATTGTTTGAGACGGGTCATTGCCCACTCTCGGCTTATTCCTAGCCTTCTACAGACCTCTTCGGTTTGTTCGGCCTGTACCTTAGCCCGTATCTCTTCGTCCCTTTCTTGCCACTCCTTTACGATCTGACGCGCATCTTTGATGTAGTTGTCGGCGGTCCTTGCCTTAATGCCGTAACTTTTTGCAAAGTGTTGCACGATGTCTGCACGTTGTTTGCCTTCGTACAGCAACTTTGCGCAAATTTCAACGCCCTTGGCTTTATTTATTGCATCCTTACTGCTCACTCATTGCACATTTTAGCACAATGAATGTACGAGCATTGCAAAATGTTCCACAAAGAACTAAACAAAAGGATTAGGTGAAATTGGCGAAACGCCTATAATTAACCGCCGCCTCTGTGGTATTGGCGCAATGCGTCTTTTTGATGATATTGTGACGGTGGACCTTGGCGGTGTTTACGGTGATACCGTATTTGGCTGCGATCTCTTTTGTGCTCATGCCGTTGGCTATGTCGATAAGTATTTCGGCTTCCCGCTGGGTTAGTCTGTCTCTCTTCTTAATGGGCTCTTCCATAGTATTGTCTGCTTTTTAATAGGTTATCTCATTTCAAGTTAAAATACCCCTTGATGCCGTCGGAGATAATCAGAGAATCCTCGTACATCATATCATGCGCCGTTGTCTTCGGCTGTGCTCCGGAGCAGAAAGATGGTCGCTTTGGCTTCCAGGATCCGTCCGGCCAGAGGTACGAGATGGCGCCTTCCGTGAATCTGCGCTTTTGCCCGCACCTGGTGCATTCTTCTATGCCGGTGGGACCGACGGGGCCCCTTGGATATTTGTGATTTAGCATATCGCGTTGTTTTACTTCAAAATACCCTTCCTCCACGCCACGCTGACCGCCTGGGCCATGGTCTTTGCCCGGAGCTTGCCCAAAATCCGGTAGCGTATGCTTTCTACGGTCCGGATGGATCTGTGGACCTTGCCGGCTATCTCCAGGCTGGAATATCCTTCGGCGCATAGCTGCAGGACGATAGCTTCCAGGGGGGATAGCGGACCGCATTTATCCGGGTCAAGGTCTATAGCCTCGTTCTTGATCATCTCCTGGGCGTAGCGCAGCTGGGTTATGATGGCTTCTATGGGGTCGGTCATGGGTGGTTTGATTTAGCTGCCCTATCCTGTATATAGATCAGGCAATTGGCACAAACTTTAAAGCGTGCATAAGCTCCCTTAAAGTCTTTTTTCAATAAAAAGTATAGACCCTTAAAGCCGTTCACAAAAAACCTCCAATAAAGGCGGTGGATTGGTGGATATATCCTTTTCATTGTATATGAGGTTTTTATCGGTTTGATTTCAAGCGTTTTGTCTGTTTAAGGTCCCAGCCGCCGCAATTCACAGGCCCAAGATAATAGCGGCCTATAAACCACGCTCTTGGGTATATGGTCCATTCATATATCCGCTTGTACCTTTCCAGCCAGATCAATCCCTTGTCGGTTCGGACCGGCCACCAGGCGAAGCGGATGTCCACCCGGTAGTCTCCTGGCTCAGGTTCTCTTTTCTTTGGTTTTGGCTTTTTGAGGATCATGTGTTTTGTTTATGCCCTTGGGGGCGGTTAATTTGCTTCGTCACTTTTTCTTTTGGGCCGAAATTGAAATAGGCCCGATTGCCGATGCATACAATGAAACTGTCGGATTCAAGTGCCGGTTTAATCGCGGCGGCAAATGCGGTTGCATAGTCTACCGGTAGATTATCGAATCGCTCGGACGGGTCGGTGTTCATTGGTGCCATTATATTACCATTTTAATCTGTTATTGATTGTCAAATACTTTGACCGCGTTTTCTCCTTCCGGCCGGAATCCCCTTTTCTCGATCAGATGCCGCCGAAATCGGTCATTGAAGAATTCCAGTAGGCGCAACTTTTTGCCATCCCTCCGGCAAGAGTTCTCGAACCATTGCATCACATCCTCAAAATGTCCGTTCCCGGGAACTTCATTGTCCACCACCAGGATTTCGTAGGCGCCGTCAGTAGACCGCCAAAGGCCGTGGCAGGTTCCAATCTTGAATCGCATCCAAGTTGGGTCTCTCTCCCAAGGACAACAAAGGAAGTCGAGGTCATGGGTCGATGAAAAAGGCTTGGGTTCACTTATATTCACAATTGTTCCTCCGGATTTTTATGCTGATAAATCCTCAACGTATCCTCCATTACCTGTTTGGTCATAATGCCAATGATTTATTGGGTTGTTCGGTTGAAAAATCTACGTTCATAATATCAATCGCCATGAGACCAAGAGCTGCGTCTCTTGGATGCTGAAATTTTGCCCATTCGATAACTGCTGCTTTAGCCGCCTCCGGGGAATCGCATTTTTCAATTACCGGCATGATCATTTCAATAATCCATTCCATAAAATTCCTTTTAAAGTGGCCCACGTAGACACGCAGGCCTTGATATCTTATTAGTAGCTTGTTATAAAATACCCCCGTCCCGGCTGGGAGCTATGCCGTCCTCCGCACTTGCCTTTCGGCTCCCCAGGAGGCTGGGGATAAGTTTATAAGGCCGCTTCATAAATCGATTTTTTACCGGCCATTATTTCTTCTAACGATTTGTCTGGCAAGTCCGCAAATTCTACTTCACAGAATGGACCGCAAGAAGGAACGACTGCAGATGGCACCCGGCCTCTTCCGGGAGCGAGCTCGTCAAGAAATACGCCTTCAATGCAGCTCCGACCGATCTCCCTTTCTACTTTAGCCATTTCATCAAACCGCGCCGGAAAGTCAACCCTTATATTGTTCCAATAACCCATGCCGCCTTTAACACATCCTTCGCAGTTGTTATTGCTATACCCCAACTTATACATAATTGGCAGTTCGATGCCATTGTTTAATAATAGGGCCGCACAGTGGTCCTTTGTCAGGCCTTTATCTATCAGGGGAAAAAGTGCTTTGGCTTCAGCATATTGCTGCAGAAAACGGATAGCGCGGTTCACCTGGGTCTTTTCGAACTCGTACCCAAAAATTTGCCTCTCGATTCCAGGACTGAATAGAGAAAGCTGTAACCAATCCTGCACCTCGTATCGAACATCTTTTTTAAGCTTCTGACTGCACTTTGCTCCATCAGGACCATTTACATATCGTTCCCTCCTGATCACATCAAAATGATCTTTATATCCTTTGGAGTTCCGAACTGTAATGATTTCTTTTCCATACCACTTTTCGCAATCCTTTTTGAATCTGGCATTATCTGCATGTGCCGACCCAGTCTCAATATAATAGAGCTGAACATCTTCAAATAACTCCAATGCAATTTTGCATGCTACCGCGCTTGTAATACCCGCACTCCACCAACCTAGATATATTCCGCTCATTGTTAGTGTTTTATGTTTCCAATACCTCGATGCCGTAACAGGCGTGAACCAATTTCACCTTTATCCTATAGGCGCGGTTCTTTCGGGTGATCTCGGATTTTACGTCCTCGATCACTCTTTGGCCGGTTTCCGGCAGGTAATATGAAAAGTCGCCCTCGTAGTCACAGATGTGTCGTCCATTAACTACGAGCCTTAAAATTGGGTGTACCTCCAAAGCGTGGATCTTGCCAGCCTTTTCCAGCAGCCTAAGCGCCTGGTACCGCTCTGCCTCTTTGGTGCTATCGAACCGAATGCCATCGACTACCTTTTTCTTGTTGCCGTACTTCGGCTTCTTTTTAGTCAGGGCCTTGTATTGCGATATGGTCAGGCGGTCGGTCATTATTTACCCTCCTTTCCTGCTGCCGAAATAAGCGTAGGCGTGCTTATTCCCATTTTGGTTGAAAGAAAGTCGAGCGCCTTCTTGTAATTATCCCGGTCCTTTTGGGCTTCGGATAGCTGGGTGCGGAGGGAGAATTGCTCTTTCTGCATCTCCCGATACATCCAGCTTTGGCCGGTAATGCCGGCCACCCTTACCATTTCCCCCTCAATAACACGCAATGACATATATTCATCTTTTTGCCTTGCGGCTTTTGGCTTTCTATCAACAGGCAACCGCTCACTCGCCCTCACCCACCTGAGCACCTTTTCTCCCTCTCTCTGGTTGTTGGTGGAGGGGGCGGGCTGATTGCATTCGGGCAAAGCGACAACAGGAGGCTGCAATCGAAGCGGCAGCACCCTGTTTTCTTCCCACTCTACAAACTCCTTAATCGTCATTCCTATACCTGTTATAATTACCTTGGCGTCTATGCTCGGATCGTCAAGATGAATATCAAAAAATTTTAATTGTTCGCCGGCCTGCTCTATTGTTTCGACGATGGTGTAATCCCAGTCAATCGGCATGCCCTGAATGTCAATTTTGAAATAGGTGTACAAAGTATCTTCACTCATATCTTATAGGTGTTTATTGGTTTATGTGTGTTAGGTGTTAGGTTTTTTTATGTCTCAGAAACCATAAATATTCTATCAATTGTTGTTCTTCATCTTTGGTCAAATCCATCGGTTTTAGCGGCAGCAATAAATGATTTATTTTATCCGGCGCATCATTAATGATTCCGGCTGCGCCCAAAAGAACTTCCAACTCCATCGCATACATCTTTGCCAGGTTGTATAGCACATTGGCAGACGGCTTCTTAATCTTGTCGTTCTCCAACTGGCTCAGATACGAATTAGAGATTCCAGTAGCCTCTTCCACTTGGCGTAGGGTATATGGACCTAAGTCTCGTGCTGCTCTCAATGTCTGGCCTAACGTTTTCTTTTCCATTATGTGTGTTGGGTTAGAGATTGGAGGTGCTGCAAATAGAGGTCGTAAAGCTGATCGGTTGTTATATTCTCCTGTGGTCCCCTTGTCCATTGGTCTTCGTCGGTAGCGGAATATTCGCAATCTGGCCCAAGTGTCCATTGAGCAAAGGCAATAGCTTCCTTTCTTTTCTCCTGGTCAGCGTAAGATTTTAACGACAGTGAGGTTTTAACTGGGTAGAAAACAACCGCATTAGTAACCGTATCAATGCCATCAAACCATAATTTACCACTCGAAATAGTCCTGGTTGAAATGACCTTGGCGTAACATATCTTCCCAGCTGTATTTGTATACGGCAGAATATCACCGCTTTTTATTTCTATCTTATCCATTGTCTTTATCCTTTGGTGAGGGTGAAGGGTATTGATCCATCGCATTTATAGCTATGGCCGCTGCCTGCCCGAATGTATATTTGTTAATAATCTCCTCCAGCGCCTTCCTATACGCATCCCTCTCTACCTTCAGATCATCGATAACAGCTGACTTTTCTTTCAAAGCCACTTTAAGCTGTTCGATCACTTCGTTTGGATCGGCCTCTTTTAAGACGCTGGATAGATCGTTATTCATGTTCAATTAATTTTATACGGTAAGGCTAATCGTCAAATCTTGCGTCTTCAACGGGCAATCCGCCGCAGGTACATCATCAAGAATCCCGTGTCTGTTTACCGGACATTTCATCGTTATTTTGTTATCAGGATGCCCACAAACCCATAATCCATCCGTCCTTCTGAAGGCCAGCGGGCAGGAATAGCAGCCTTTTACTTTGCGCTCGTTATACATGGTTGGTGGGTTTTAAGATTCGTCGTCTTCTGTCCGTTTCAAATGCCGCTCATTGATGACCATCACATAGTTTCCATTGGCGTATCCCACTATGTTCGGCTCTTCACAGCTTCCGCCCGCAAAGTTTGCAGCGGTGTACATAGCCGCCAGTCCGCGCTCTGCAACGGTCATTTGTATGCTGCAGCTTCCGCCCTCTTCCCGCTGCTTCTTTTCTGCCGCCTCGTTGGCTTCTGCAACAAGTCGGTTCGCTTCCATAAGATCAGCCAGCGATGCCTCGATCCTCTCCGGCTTCTCGTCTATGATCCCATTAGCATAAAGCCCGCAGTATACGCAGTTGCCGATCAGTTTTTTTGCTTCTTCGAGGGTCATGATATTTTTAGTTTAACGATGTATTGCTTATTCATCCTTTTCAAATTCTTGGATATCCGCCATGCACGCCGGATACCGATCCTCCTTTTGTATATCCTGTCCCATAAGGTGATCCGTTCGCATCCTACATAGGCGTCAAGGCAATAGAGGAAACTGAAAAAGGTTTTGATTTGTCTCATGATGCCTTCTTTTTTTTGAATTTGTTGTGGATAATTTCGTTTTCCAGGATATCGGATGTTGTCTGCAAATACATCGAATCAGTCTTATGCTCCACGCTCTCAATCTCTTTTACCGTCTCCCAATACTCTCCGATGGTTATATCCTCGTTCTCTTTTATCAGGTCCTTCATAAGGCGGATTTTGTCGTATAGGTCCATAGGGTCATAATTGGGCGTTCAATTGCTCGATCTCCAAGCGGAGCGCCTGATTGATTTCCATCTCTTCCTCGATGCGATGTTTCGTCGCTGTCACAGTCGTACGGTCCCGGTTGAATAGTTTGCCGATATTTCGGTGGGGTATGCCGCAACGACTGGCCAGCAGGTACATGGTAATTTGCCTGGCGCGTCTGACTTCCATATGACGATCAGGCTTTGCCATATCTTCCAAATGCATCTGGAAATGATTACAGCACAACCCTATTACAATATCCTCATGAACCAACTGTTCGAACTTCGAATGCCCGGGGACAAAGCACATGTTTTTCACATAGTCGGCTATGACGGTTGGTAACTCTTCCGGAGGATGGAGTCGGGCCAGTTGGCGAAAGTCCGATAGGAATAAATCTCGGTTCATGGGGTTATTTCTTATGCTTTGATTCTCCGAACTTTATACCTGCCATAAAAGCACATTCCAGACGATTGCGCAGATAATAATCTGGATCTTTAGTTCCCAATGTTTCAGCACTAAGGCTATTCTTTCTCTTCTCATCATTTGCATAAGTTTCCCATGCTATTAAGTCGGGATGTTTTTCCACTTTCGGCGCTTCGATTCTTTTTCTTGCCATATGTTTATTTTATAGGCCGGAGCCTGGGTTAAAAGGGGTTGTCTTGTGAATAATCTACATCCTTAGACGGCTTCACCTGCGTCCAATTGCTTGTTCTGTTGAATCGAAAAGCCATCTTAGGTCCATCAAATTCCAGCGGGATATGCAGGTTTGGCTCCGCGTTCCGCCATTTCCGCACAATCAGATCCGCTTTGTTCTCTGTGCTCTCCCCGTTCTCGTCCTGGGTTAGGCCTACCACCCAATCCCGGTGAACGAACATGACTACATCCGCATCCTGTTCAATGGCGCCAGATTCCCGGAGATCCGAAAGCTGGGGATACCGGTCGTCGCCCTTTCGTTTCGTGACTTCCCGGTTGAGTTGGCAAAGGATGCAGACGGGAATATTAAGTTCCTTCGCCATGATCTTGACCGCACGGCTGATTTCAGCGATTATATTTTCCCGGTTTTTGTTTTTTGGTTGGTCGGCGCTGATCAGCTGCAGGTAGTCGATGAAAAGAAAGTCCAGTCCTTTCGTCGCTTTCAGCTTGTCAGCCTTCGCCCGGATATCGACAGTACTGACCCGGGTATTGTCTGACACGTAGATGGGTAGCTTAGACGTGCTTCGGGCTATCCGGTCATGGAAACGGTCACGCTCCCGCTGATCCTGCCAAAGGCCCCTGTAAATGCGCTGGAAATCGATATCGGTATCCAGAGAAGACAGCCGGCCGGCGATCTCGTTGTTGGACATTTCCAACGAAATGATCCCCACTTTTCTACCTTCCTTTGACATACCCAAGGCCATCTGCCCCATGAAGGCGCTTTTACCCGCCCCTGGCCTGGCACCGATGACGATCACATTGCCCGGGAAGAAACCGCCGTTCTTTTCATCCAGTTGGCGGATGCCGGTTTTGATGTAGGCATCCGGATTGTTCTGAAGGTGTTCCTGGTGCTTCATGAGACCAATGGAAAGGTCTTCCATATCGTACCACTCCTTCACCATATCCCCGGCGTTAATGTCCCGTATAGCCGTCTGAAGCTGTATGATCTTTTGGACCACATCCCCCTCCAATTTCACGCCGCCGGTAGTCAGTCTGATAACTTCCCGCTCCATCCACATGCGTCGGATGATCCATGAATGGTACTCGATGTTGGCGGATGACACTACAGCATGTTCAAGACTCGCCAGATACCAATCCACATTGGCGCCCGCCAGCTGTTCAATGCCCATAACCTTGTAAACCCTGTCCAGGACCGTCAGAATATCCACCGGATAGCCAGCTGAATAGAGATCGGAAATAGCCTGGTAAACGACTTGGTTCGCATCTGAATAGAACACTTCCTTTTTCAGGATGCCGTGCGTCCTACCGAAAGCGGTCTTTTCGATCATCGAAGCGCCTAAAATGGCAGCTTCCAGGCCCGGGGAATAGTGTATATCTTTTTGAAATTCCATTAAGGTGCAATTTTTTTAACAGGCGGGGCTCCCGATCCAGGTCCAACTTGTGAATTAAGAGAGTACCCCTTTGATTTTTGCTTGTTAAGCCATCCGCCGAATAGCTTTTGATAGTTTGCGGACGAAAATCCGGGCATTTTGTCATTGCAAATGGACGCATTAAATTGAGCCATCCACTTTTGAAGAGCTTCCGGCGTTAATTGTTGGCCCATACAAACATTCTCTACCCATCTGCGATTCCCCCAGACTTCCCCCGCAATTTTCGCTACGTGGTCGATCCCGATGGGTTCAATGGTTTCCCCCATACCCCCTTCCTTATTCCCTTTTTCATTTTCATTATCCATATGGTTGCCCATACGATTTGTCATATGATCATCCACTTGGGGAGGTTTTTTATGGGAAAGGTTCTGCCTCCTGCTTTCTGTAAACTTCTTTCGCTTGTCCTTTTCAAACTCCATCCGCTCATTATAGTAGAGACCGCTGTCGGTCAGCGTGAACTTTTTTTGGAGGGTAGGCCATGCCTGGCCAAAATCCGCACCAAGAACCGTTCGAATCTCTTCTAAAGAGAGGGGGCCTGAATTAAACTGGGCGTCAAGAAGGTCCATATAACAACCTTTTAAATGCCTGGTGAATGTACCGGTGCCACCACGCCAATCAGACCAGTACCATAGTAAGGCAGGATCTTTAGGCATTATGATATTTTTCCGATTACAAGTTGATCAATGCTTTGACAAATTGCTTCTGCAGCTTCCTTGCTTAGGCTTATAATATGGTTCGTGAGGCCGTTATTGTTTTCCATGACTGCGCACCATATTTTGCCTTCCTCCACATAATAACATCGGAAAAAATCACCTTTTTTCTCTATAAGGATCAACTCCAGAACCCTCTTCTTAAAATATTCGGTAATTCCATGGCAGTTTTTGCATAGCACAATCAATTGATCGTTAGGCACATCCCACGGATTTCCGGTATTGGAATATTTCTGATGGTGGATTTGTAATTCAGTATTGCTATCACCGCATGATCGACAGGTGAAATTATCCCGCTGCATAACTTCGAGCCTCTTTCTTTGCCAGCGGGGATCTCTTAATTTTTCTGCATATACCTCTTTAGTATTCATTCTATTGGGCTTTTAATTGGATGTATAGGGTATGGATTAAATTTGCTTTTTCAGCAATCTTGATAAGGAATTTGGCGAATCCTATAGGCGTCGCCTCCCTTTCTTTCTTTGTAATCTCTTTTTTCACCAACCTGCCGGTATACTTTTTTATCTTGCTTGATACGGTATATTCTACCGCATTAAAATTCAAAGGCATATCCGGAACGTCCATTTTCGGACAACCGACTATATAGAGAAGCGTATTCTTTTCGGCCTTATGCCCCCACCAATGTTGGTTCACGCATAGGCTATAGCCGCCATATTCATCGGTGATCCCGGGCATCGGCAGATCCATATGCGCCCAAAGCTTACTACCCCTCGGATGCTCCAATACCCCCCCCCATTGTCTAATCCATTTAATACACTGAATCGCGTATTCCTTTTCTCCTTCTCTTGGCTTTGCGAAGTGCGATAGCTGTCCCCATGCTCTGCAAGGTGGATGGGCCACTATTGCATTACCTCCTGGCCATAGTCTTGCATCTCGGTCAACGTCCCAGCAATCGACCCCCAGCATCTTATAAATGCTATCCTTTCTCACAAATAGGGCGGAAATCATTTGGCTACCTCCTGGTATAAAGCGAACAAATCCGCCTGCTGCCCCGGCTGACATTTCCTGAACATCGCCGCCACCTTCTTTGCACACTCTTCATCCCTCGTCAAGGCTTCCAGGTTGGTTACTCCGTTGCCCTTGGCCTTTACCTTTCTCTCCCTGGCATACCTCTCCTGTTTCTCTGCCCATTGGACGAGATTGGAGTAGGTGAGGGTGTAGGGTGATTTTCTCATAGGATTGAAAGTTGCGCTGTTTGTTCTTTAAATCGGGCGTTGCCGTCGTTAAAATGTTTCTCATCGATCTCCCACCCGTAATAGTCAAATCCCA
>Ga0207671_10005766_pt1 | contig 11278 bp, 9 predicted proteins | sample KBSC24metaG_FD_184352 | JGI IMG/M metagenome (GOLD analysis project Ga0207671, IMG submission 184352) | Corn rhizosphere microbial communities from Kellogg Biological Station, Michigan, USA - KBS C2-4 metaG (SPAdes) (version 2) | ecosystem: Host-associated > Plants > Roots > Rhizosphere > Soil... | reverse complement strand
CGCGGCGGCGATGACCCCGTCGAGGACGTCGCGGGTGTTCGCCAGATCGCGGATCTGGCGGTCCAGCCGTTTCCGCTCCGCGGTGAGCTCGGCGACCAGACGCGGCGTGGCGTCGGGGGAGGGGCCACCGTCGCTGTCGCGCATGCACGGCAGCAGCGAGCCGATGGTCCTGCTCGGCAAGCCCGCGGCGAACAGCTCCTGGATGTGGATCACCCGGTCGACCGCCCGCTCGGCGTACTCGCGCTGCCCGCCCGGCGTCCGGTCGGACGCCAGCAGACCTTGCTGCTCGTAGTAGCGCAACGACCGCTCGCTCACCCCGGTCCGGCGCGCCAGCTCACCAATCCGCATATGCCCGTTATACCTTCGCGGCTTGACTCTGACACTGATGTCAAGTCCTACCGTGCCGGCATGACCGCACATCCGCATCGTCCACCCTTCGAGTACAGCCCCATCACCGATCGCCCGCCGATCACGTGGCCCGGCGGTGCCAGAGTCGCGGTGTACGTCGGCCTGAACGTCGAGCACTTCCTCCTCGATAGGCCGTCGACGAGCATCTGGCCGGGCACGGCCGAGCTGACACCCGACGCACTCAACTACGGCTGGCGCGATTACGGTGCCCGCGTTGGGATCTGGCGCACCATCGAGAGCCTCGACCGGCACGGCATCCGTCCCAGCGTGCTGCTCAACACGGCGGTCATCGAGCACCACCCGCAGATCGTGGCCGCAGGGCTGGAGCGGGACTGGGCGTGGCTCGCGCACGGGCGCACGAACTCCAGTCTTCACGCCGGGCTTGGCGTCGACGAGGAACGTCAACTGCTCGCCGAGATCGTCGACGCCATCGTCGACGCGACCGGCCGGGCGCCCCTCGGCTGGATGGGCCCCGGTCTGACCGAGACCCATCACACGCCAGAACTGTTGGCGCAGCTCGGCTTCCGCTACGTGCTGGACTGGACCAACGACGACCAGCCCTACCCGCTCACCGTCCCCGGCATGATCAGCGTGCCCTACTCGGTAGAGCTCAACGACCTGCTGATCTTTGGCAAGGGCATCACCGGCCCCGAGTTCCTGCAGATGGTCGAGGATCAGTACGAGCAGCTACGCGCCGACTCGGAGACCAGCGGCCGCGTCATGGCCCTTGCGTTGCACCCGTTCGTGATCGGTCAGCCGTTCCGGCACAAATACCTCGATCGGGCGCTCGGCTGGCTGGCCGCCCAACCCGACGCCTGGCTGACCACCAGCGACGACATCGCCGCACACTTCTGCGCGTGACGTCGTGCCGCTACATCGCCGTCTGCCGCGCTTCGTGGAAGCCGTGAACGCTTCTGAGACGGCATGCCATCGGGGGCGCCGGCAACGCCGACGCCCCCGATGTCCGTTCAGCAGTGACTCCTTGCGGAGCTCTGCCCGCCGGTTAAGACGACGCGCCAGTCGCCCCGGTCCCACCGGCATTGCCGTTGGCGCCGTTCGTGCCGGACGCCCCGCTGCTGCCGGTCGCACCGGTGTTGCCGGTCGTACCCGTCGCACCTGTTGCTCCGTTGGCACCCGTTGCACCGGCGGAGCCGGTCGTGCCGCTACTGCCGGTATGGCCGATCAGTCCACCGCTGCCCGGGGTACCGGCTGCGGCACCGTTGCCACCGGAACCGCCGGTGCCGCCTGCAGCGCCGGTCCCTCCTGCGCCTCCTGCGCCTCCGCTGCCTCCGCTGCCACCTGTTCCGCCCGCACCGCCGGTAGCACCCGAACCGCCCTGGCCACCCGTGCCGCCAACGCCGAGAACGCCACCACCGGTGCCGGCACCGCCTGCACCGCCGACCCCGCCGTTACCACCGGCATCGCCGTTGCCGCCCGCGCCACCGGTGCTTCCTGTGCCACCGGTGCCGCCGTTGCCGCCGGCCTGGCCGTCACCACCCGTGCCGCCGGTGCCACCAGTTCCCCCGTTGCCGGCGTTGCCGCCGCCACCCAGGAGTCCGCCGCTGCCGCCGTTGCCCCCGGCACCTGCGGGTCCGCCGGCAGTGCCCGCGCTCCCGACGTTGGTGCCGTTGGCGCCGGCAGTGCCTGCGCCACCGGTGTTGCCGGTGCCGCCGGCCTGGCCAGCAGCACCGATTCCGCCGTCGCCGCCGTTTGCGCCGGTTCCGCCGGTGGCCGCCCCGTTGGTGTTCACTGCGGCGCCGCCGGCGCCACCGGCGCCACCGTCAGTCGCGCCGGTTCCGCCGTTGCCGCCAGCTCCGCCGTTGCCGCCAACCGCAGTTACGCCGGCAGTACTCGATGCGCCCCCGGCGCCGCCTGCCGCGCCGTTGCCGCTCGGGGTGCCGCTACCACCGAGACCGCCGTTACCGCCATTGCCTGCAGTGCCCGCGGTTCCGCCGGCACCGCCAGCGCCAGCGGGGTCACCCGCGTTGCCAGGAGCGCCGTTGCCGCCGGTACCGGCTACACCTGCCGCACCCGCGGTGCCGGCAACGCCATCACCGGTCGGATTCGTGCCATTCGCGCCCGTCGTGCCGGTGCCCGTGCCCGCTGCACCCTGTGTGCCGCTGGCGGCTGTGCCGGTGCCCGTCGCGCCGATCGTGCCAGGCGTTCCGCTGCCGCCGACGCCACCGTCGCCGCCGTGACCGAACAGCGCCAGGGTTCCGGCGTTTCCGCCGTTTCCGCCTGCGGCACTGGTGCCGCCGACCCCGCCGCCGCCGCCGTTGCCGAAGAACAGCCCGCCTTGGCCGCCGCTACCACCGGCCAAACCCGCGGCGCCGGATCCGCCGATGCCGCCGTAGCCGAGCAACAGCCCGGCATTGCCACCGTTGGCGCCAGTGCCTGCCGCACCATTGGTGCCGTTGCTGACGAAGATGTTGACGATGGGGACCAAGCCGACTATCCCGATGAGGCCGTAGAGGGGATCGTTGCTGAAGATGCTGTGGATGGGCTCGTATGGGCCGAAGTTGACAAGCGATGCCGCTGCCAGCGCATTGGGTGTCGGCGCGTAGGACAGGCTAGGGCCAAACAGGCTGGTGGGAGAGGAACATCCCGCAGACATTGGAACGCATTGTGTGGTCGCAGGTGAAAGCGACGGAGACAGCACCGGCGCCGCCTGCGCCGTACCTGGAGAAAGTGCCATCAGGGCACCGGCCCCGGCGATCGCGATCCCCGTTGCGTATGGGTACATGGATTGTTTCATTTGAAGCTCCTAATCGGGCTCCGTAGAGCCGCACCGCAGAAGTGTCACGTCGTCGCGACGAGGGTCGCTAACACGTCGCGACCTTCTTTGTGAGGCGATGCGTGTATGCATGTGAGCATACGCACATGTATGCTCACATGCAACTCAAATCACAGTCGACCGGGATTGGCGCAGTTTGAGCGCCCGAACCCCCGGATTCTGGTCTCGGCATGGAAGGCAGGGTTGACGTGTCGGATTCTCTGGAAGGTTCGACAAAGATCTCGGCTGTCGAGATGCCCTACGCTGACCCGGTGGCGGAAGCGACCTGGTGGCGGTACGTGTTGACGGTGACCGGCAATGCCTCACAGAAGGACATCGCGGCGGCAACCGGCATCGATCAGTCCAGTATTTCGCGCTGGCAACGCGGCACCAACACTCCTCGGGCCGAGGCCGTGGTTGCGCTCGCTCGAGCGTATGGCCGGTCACCGGTCGAGGCTCTGGTGGCGGCGGGCTACCTGTCGGACGGCGAGTTGGGCGTGGTCGAGCTGACGACGCTGACCGGTGACCTGACTTCGGTGTCGATCGATTCGTTGCTAAACGAGCTTCGGCGCCGGGTACTCGCCGCGAACCCCGAGGATGCGAAGTCTTGGCCTGCCGGTTGGTCCGCCGATAACCCGGTAGTCGGCCGGGCCGAGAATGGCGAGGAGAGCGACGATCTCAGCGGCTGAGAGATCGTCCGGTCGCACCCGCGACATCACCTGCTGTAGCTCGCAGCGCAAGTGTGGCACTGAGCGGTCCTGCGTTGTCGATGCACGGTCGACCGCCGCCTTGGCGCGTGCTGCTACCTCGGAAAGTTCTTTGTAATGCATATTCCACCCTGACGTCTTGAAGCGCAGCGTGCACAGCGAACATCGTGCGCGGCGATGATCTAATTGTGTACCTGGTGTGCGTTATGTGCAAGCAATCTAACGAATGCGAATTAACTGTGCAATGAGCAACTCAACTGAATAGTATCAATCGATGTAGTAGGCATGGAAATATATTTCTAGCAAATAAATACTATTTCCCTGTAGCTAACGATGAACTCTCCACCGTGATCGCTTCCCGAATTAGATTAATTCAAACCTCGCAACGCATGTATTCATGGCTTGATTGCCAAAGTTGTTGCCTGCTCAAGTAACTTCACCGTCTGCGGGCTTGCCGCTGGACCATCACGAATCACGGCAGGGAAGTCGACGACACGTCATCGGGACGTGCTCTCGCGCGAAGTCGGTGTCGTTGAGATCCAACCGTTCGGACGGAGTCATCAACGGCGCATACAACATTCGGGCGAACCGTTCGGCGGTGTGCCTCAGCTATTTTTCGAGGGAGTCGCCCGGTTCCATGGTCGTCGCCATTCCGCGGTAGAAAAGCCGGGAGACTCGTGCGGAGCTTGCAGTAGACGATGGCCCCGCTAGAACTTCGCCGTCGACCGGCTGGACCGTCGCGACCATGCGCATGCCGACTGCGCGGTTGTTCGGCCGGATGCGGCGGACGGGACATCGCAGCAGTTGACAGGATACAGTTTGACAGCCTAGGTATATTACACGCGCGGCTCGAACTGTTACGGGTGCGGCATTAGAACAGTGCGCCCATGACGTGGCCGTGATCGAGGGAGAGACGTCCAAGTGAGCGGTACGCCGAGCGACACGCGCGACGCGGCGTCGAAGATCGCGCACCTGATCCGAATCCTTGCCCTGCCGATCATCCTTGGCTGGCTGGCACTGACCGTCATCACCAACGTCGCCGTGCCGTCCCTCGAGGTGGTCGGCGAGGCGCACACGGTGTCGATGAACGCGAAGGACGCGCCATCGGCGGTATCGATGCGGGAGATCGGCAACACCTTCCAGGAGTTCAAGTCCGACAGCGCCGCCATGGTCATCCTGGAGGGCGAGCAGCCACTCGGTGCCGATGCGCATCACTTCTACGACGAGCTGATCAAGAAGTTCGAAGCCGATACGGCCCACGTCGAGCACGTCGCGGACTTCTGGGGCGATCCGCTGACGGCGTCGGGGGCACAGAGCAACGACGGCAAGTCCGCCTACGTCCAGGTCTATCTGCACGGCAACATGGGCGAAACGCTGGCCAACGACTCCGTCACGGCAGTGCGCGACATCGTCGACAAGACCCCTGCTCCGCCCGGTGTCAAGGCGTACGTGACCGGTGGCGCGCCGCTCATCGCGGATCAGCGCGACGCGGGAGACACGAGCATCGCGATCGTCACGGCGATCACGCTGGTGGTGATCCTCGTGATGCTGCTGCTCGTCTACCGGTCCATCACCACCATGATCCTCATCTTGCTGATGGTGTTCGTCGAACTGGGCGCCGCGCGCGGGATCGTCGCGTTCCTCAGCTACTACGACATCATCGGGCTCTCGACGTTCGCGACGAGCTTGCTCACCCTGATGGTCATCGCCGCGGGCACCGACTACGCCATCTTCCTCATCGGTCGATATCAGGAGGCCCGAGGTGCCGGCGAGGACCGGGAAGCGGCGTACTACACCATGTTCCACGGGACCGCGCACGTCGTGCTTGGGTCCGGCCTGACCATCGCGGGCGCAATGCTGTGCCTGAGCTTCACGCGGCTGCCGTACTTCCAAACCCTGGGAGTGCCGTGTGCGGTCGGCACGTTCGTCGCCGTCATGGCGGCGCTGACACTGGGACCCGCGGTGGTCGCGCTGGGTAGCCGCTTCGGCCGCTTCGAGCCCAAACGCAAGATCCGGTCCAGGGGTTGGCGCCGGATCGGCACCGCGGTGGTGCGGTGGCCGGGGCCGATCCTCGTCGCGACGATCGCGCTGGCCCTCGTCGGGTTGCTCGCCCTGCCCAGCTACAAGACGAGCTACGACGCGCGCAAATACCTCCCCCAGGACATCCCGGCCAACGTCGGCTACGACGTTGCCGACCGGCACTTCAACGCGGCCAGGATGAACCCGGAACTGCTGATGATCACGAGCGATCACGACCTCAGGACGTCGGCCGACTTCCTGGTCATCGACAAGATCGCCAAGGCGATCTTCCGGGTGCCCGGCATCTCCCGCGTCCAGACGATCACCCGGCCCGACGGAAAGCCGATCAAGCACACCACGATCCCGTTCCAGATCGGCATGCAGAGCACCGGTCAGACGATGAACCGCAAGTACAACCAAGACACCATGGCCAACATGCTCGAGCAGGCCGACGACATGCAGGTCACCATCGACACGATGACGAAGATGGTCGGCGTCATGGAGCAGATGGCGGGCGTCACCCACGACATGGTCGGCAAGATCACGACCATGACGGTGGACGTCGCCGAATTGCGGGACAACATAGAGAATTTCGCGGACTTCATCCGCCCGCTGCGGAACTACCTGTACTGGGAGCCGCACTGCTTCGACATCCCGGTGTGCTTTTCGATCCGTTCGATCTTCGACACGCTCGACGGCACCGACACGCTGACCACCGACATCCAGGACCTGGTGCCCGACTTGGAGCGCCTCGACACGCTGATGCCGCAGATGGTCACTCTGCTGCGGCCGCAGATCGAGACGCAGAAGCACATGAAGCAGATGATGCTGACGATGTATGCCACGCAGAAGGGCATGCAGGACCAGCAGCAGGCGATGTCGGAGAACTCGACCGCGATGGGCGACGCGTTCGACAATTCGCTCAACGACGACACGTTCTACGTGCCGCCGGAGATCTTCAACAACGCGGACTTCAAGCGCGGGATGAAGAACTTCATCTCGCCGGACGGCCATTCGGTGCGCTTCATCATCAGCCACGAGGGCGATCCGGCGACCGCCGAGGGCATCTCACACATCGACGCCATCAAGCAAGCAGCCAAGGAAGCCATCAAGGGCACCCCGCTCGAGGGGTCCAGCATCTACCTGGCGGGCACGGCCGCGACCTACAAGGACATGCACGACGGCTCGTTCTACGACCTGCTGATCGCCGGAATATCCGCGGTGACACTGATCTTCATCATCATGCTGATCATCACCCGAAGTGTGGTGGCGGCGGCGGTGATCGTCGGCACGGTGCTGCTGTCGCTCGGCGCGTCGTTCGGCCTTTCGGTGCTGCTGTGGCAGCACATCCTGGGCCTCGAGCTGCACTGGATGGTGCTGGCGATGTCGGTGATCCTGCTCTTGGCCGTGGGGTCGGACTACAACCTGCTACTGGTGTCGCGGTTCAAGGAGGAACTGCACGGCGGCCTGAAGACCGGCATCATCCGCGCGATGGCGGGAACCGGATCCGTGGTGACGTCGGCGGGGCTCGTCTTTGCGGCCACCATGGCGACGTTCGCGTTCAGCGATCTGATCGTCATGGCCCAGGTGGGTAGCACGATCGCGCTCGGGCTCCTGTTCGACACCTTGATCGTGCGCTCGTTCATGACCCCCGCGATCGCCGGGCTGATGGGCAAGTGGTTCTGGTGGCCACAGATCATCAGACCCAAGACGGCCTGGAATGCTTCACGCCCGACCGACCCAGAACCCGCGACCTCACCGGCGCCAGCGGGCGCCTAACGCCCCACCGCCCCTTGCGATTTGTGCACCCGCAGCCGCGCTCACCGCGGTTGCGCGTGCACAAATCGCATCGAGGAGTGGTGGGTGAGTGATCAGTTGGGGCGCGGGATGTAGGCCAGTCCGTGTGCGCCGGGTTCGCCGCGCTTGTCGACGTCGAACGAGCTGAGCAGCTCCCAGGTCTCGAGGTCGACGACGTCGACCGTCGACGAGCCCACGGATGCGACGTAGCCGAGTCGCCCGTCCGGTGACGCGGTGATGGTCAGCGGCAGTTCGCCTTTGAGTTCGACGTTGGCGATCTGCGTGCGCGTGCTGGTGGCGAAGGCCGTGAGTCGTCCTGGCGCCTGCCGTCCGAGCGCGGAGAACCCGTCGATCACCATGCGCGGTTCGCCGGCGAGCAGCGTCCCGGTGCTCGTCAGGTGGACGGGGATGACGACGTTCTCGGTGGGGAGGACGTCGACGACGGCAGCGGCCGCGGTGTCGATGACGCGGATGCCCGGCAGCGGCCGCTCGCCCGTCGCGCCCGGCTCGATGTACGCGTACGGCGCGGCGACGTAGAGCTCGTCGCCGTTGGCGGACACCGCGAGACCCTCGCTGCCCGGCACCTCCACCGTCGTCGTGAAGGTGCCAGAGCCCAGGTCGACGAACGACACGAACGGTGCCTCCTTGTTCGAGGCGTAGCCCCGTTCACCTGCCTGGTCGATGACGAACCAATGCGGTCCCTTGGCGCCGGTATCGATGCGGCCCAACGGCTTCCGGGTCGCGGTATCGATCACGACGACGCCGCCCTGCCGGTCGTCTTGTCCCTCCACGCTGACGTACAGCCAGCCCCTCGCCGCATCGAGCGCTAGCCCGTGCGGGCCGTGTTCGGGTGCGATGTCGACGACGTCGACGATGCAGCGCGCATCGGGATCGATGACGGTCAGCAGGGTCCGTCGGCCGGCATTGGCGTGGTAGTAGCCGGAGATGTAACTGATGGTGCACCACAGCAGCCGCTGTGTCGGGTCGAAGCACAGCTCGTGGGGTTCGGCGAGGAGTTCGAGTGTCCCGAGCGCGACGTCGGTAGCGGCGTCGAAGAACGTCACGGTTGGGCCGCTCTGGCTGACGACGGCAAGGACGTCGCCTTCGCGGCCGTCGCGGGTGATGGAAGTGGTCATGTGATTACCTCTGCAATCGGATGTAGGTGCCTTACGTGTCCTAGCCTCCATGCAGTGTCTTTGCCGCACAATGCAAGACTTGATAAGCAATACTTGCGTATTGAGTCAACAAGGAGTCACGCCGATGGACCTGAACCTGCTGCGCGTCCTCGACGCGCTGCTGCAGGAGAGCAGCGTGACCGTCGCCGCCGAACGCCTTGGGACGTCGGCCCCGGCGGTCAGCCGCTCACTGGCCAGGCTGCGGCGGCTCACCGAGGACCCGCTTCTGGTGCGGGCCGGACAAGGCCTGGTGCCAACGCAGCGCGCCCTGGAGGTCCGCGACACGTTGAGTGTGCTTCTGCGACAAGCAGATCAGCTGCTGCGCCCCGGCGTCGAGTTCGATCCGGCGGGCCTGCGGCGCGCGTTCACCGTGCAGGCCTCCGAGCTGTTCGTGACCAGTCTCGCGGTGCCGTTGCTCGAGAGCCTCAAACGCGACGCACCGGGTATCGACGTGGTCTTCCTGCCCGAGGCGGTGGAGGGCACCGACGCGCTGCGCCGTGGCGACGTCGACGTGGAATTGGGTGTGCTGCAACACCTTGCCCCCGAGGTGCACCACGAGCCCGTCATCAGGACGCACCTGCTCGGCGTCGCCCGTGCAGGCCATCCGATCTTCGATGCGCCCATCGACGCGGCGCGATTCGCCGCGTGCGACCACGTCGGGATCTCGCGACGCGGCAGGCAACGCGGACCCATCGACGACGCCCTCGCCAAACGGGGGCTGCACCGGCGCGTTGCCGTCGTCGTCTCCAGCCACACCAGCGCGATGCTGCTGACGCGGTCGACCGACCTGATCGCGCTGACCGCCGCAGACTGGTTGACCACCAGCACTTCAGGCTTGGGCCTGAGGAGCTTCGCCATCCCGCTCGAGCTTCCGCCGGTCGATGTCGGCATCGCGTGGCATCCGCGCAACGACAACGACCCCGCACACCGATGGTTCCGCCGACACCTGTCGTCGACGTTCATCGGGTCGCGGCGAGAACTAGACGGCGCGTAGGTACCGCCTGCTGATCACGCGCTGAGCCAGCGAGGTGACGGGGCCGGCCAGGCGGCTCCACCAGGTGCCGTGCCTGGAGAACGCCGTCACCTCCGCGTACACCGCCTCGCTGGCGGGGTCGTAGCGGACGGAGAACAGTTCCTCGCCGGTCTCCGGGTGACCGGGCAGCGTGCCGTAGGCGAAGCCGCGCCGATCGGGCTCGTCGACGACGTAGACCACCCGGCACGGCGCCCGCACCGGGCCAAGGCCGACGAGCACCTCCGACCCGACCGCGGCGACCTCCGTCGTCGCCTCGACCCGCACACCCGCGCCGCGCAGCATGCCCCACCGCATCACCGCGGCGGCGGCCTCCTCGAAGCGCTGCCTGCCGTGCCCGATCACCGCGGACGCCTGCAGGTGGCCGTAGTTCGGAGGAAGCGGGCCTGCCGTCGCACCGACCTCGGAGTAGGTCAGGGGCAGTGCCGCCAGCTCGTGCAACTTCACCCGGTCAGCCTGTCATCGCGGGCGTACCGTCGTACGCGTGACTACCCAATCATCCGGAACCTTCGCCATTGGCGGGGATCTCACCGTCAACCGGCTCGGCTTCGGCGCCATGCGACTGACCGGCAAGGGAGTGTGGGGCCCGCCCGCAGACCGCGACGAGTGCATCCGCGTGCTGCGCCGCGCCGTCGAACTCGGTGTCGACTTCATCGACACCGCCAACTCGTACGGCCCGTACGTCTCCGAGGAACTGATCCGCGAGGCGCTGCACCCGTATACCGATGTCGTCATCGCCACCAAGGCCGGCCTGCTGCGCACCGGACCCGACGTATGGCCGGTGCTCGGCTACCCGGCGTACCTACGCCAGGAGTGCGAGATGAGCCTGCGCAGGCTCGGCGTTGACCGCATCGACCTGTTCCAGTTGCACCGCATCGACGACAAGTTCCCCGCCGAGGACCAGATCGGCGAGCTCGTCGCGCTGCAGCAGGAGGGCAAGATCCGGCACATCGGGCTGTCCGAGGTCAACGTCGACCAGCTTCGGGCCGCTCAGAAGACGGCGACCATCGTGTCGGTGCAGAACATGTACAACCTCTCCGCGCGCAGCGCCGAACCGGTTCTCGACGCGTGCGAGGCCGACGGCCTCGGGTTCATCCCGTGGTTCCCGCTGGCCGCGGGTCCACTGGCCGCCGCCGACGGCCCGCTGCAGCGCATCGCCGCCGACCACCACGCCAGCGCGTCGCAGCTGGCGCTGGCCTGGCTGCTCAAGCGCTCGCCGGTGATGCTGCCGATCCCAGGCACGTCGAAGGTGGCGCACCTCGAGGAGAACGTCGCGGCGGCAGGGATCGAGCTGTCCGATGCGGAGTTCGACACGTTGAGCAGTGCCGGCTCGGCGAGCTGAGGACGTCGGCAATACGGTGACCATGTG
>Ga0207671_10005764_pt1 | contig 11281 bp, 10 predicted proteins | sample KBSC24metaG_FD_184352 | JGI IMG/M metagenome (GOLD analysis project Ga0207671, IMG submission 184352) | Corn rhizosphere microbial communities from Kellogg Biological Station, Michigan, USA - KBS C2-4 metaG (SPAdes) (version 2) | ecosystem: Host-associated > Plants > Roots > Rhizosphere > Soil... | reverse complement strand
TCCCGCGGAGCACGCTGTGAACATGCGCCAGCTGGCGCAATGGTTCGCGGCCGGCAAGGTGCGGCCGGCGATCACCGAGCGCGTGCCGCTGTCGGGTGCGGCGGACGCGATCGCGCGCATGGCGAACCGGCAGGTCAAGGGCAAGGTCGTGATCCTGCCGGACGCGTGATTACGCTGACAACGGACCATGCGGCGGCGGTCCGATGCGCGGCGGGCGGGAGTGCGGCGGTGCGTCATGTGCCGCCGTGTCGCCGCGCCACCGCGCCACCGCGCCACCGCGCCACCGCGCCACCGCGCGTCCGCGCACCCGCTCAGCGGAGCAATGAAGCCACGCTGGCCAGATCGGCCCGGCCGCATGCCGGACTCGCCTGCGCGTTGCCCAGGAAGTCCGGCAAGGTCCGCGCCGGCAGCGAAATCACGAAGCGTGCGCCGCCGAGCGGCGAATCCTCGAGTCGCACGTTGCCGCCGTGCACGAGCGCGACGCGCCGCACGATCGCCAGCCCGAGGCCGAACCCGCCGGTTTGCCGGTCGCGGCTCGAATCGAGCCGCTGGAACGGTTCGAACACGCGCGCGCGCTCGGCGGCCGGAATGCCGGGGCCGTCGTCGTCGACGCTCAGCACCAGCGCACCGGACGCATCGTGCGTCGCCGATAGCAGGACCGTGCGCGCCGCATAGCGCGCGCTGTTGCGGATCAGGTTGAGCAGCGCGCGAGCGACGAGTTTCGGGTCGCACACGTGGGTGGCGGGCGCGCCGGTGGTCGACACGCCGAGCGTGATGCCGCGGTCGGCGAGGTCGTTCGCGACGTTGCCGGCGACGCTGTCGATCAGCGCATCGACGACGACGTCCATCGGCGCGAGCTCGCTGGCGCCTTGTTCGAGCCGCCCGATCGTCAGCAGCTCGGTCACCAGCTCGTCGAGTTCGCGCACGTCGCGCCGCAGTTCGTCGCGGCGTTCGCGCATCCGGCCGCTCTCGTCGGATTCGGCGAGCAGCGCGAGCCCGAATTCGAGGCGCGCGAGCGGTGTCTTCAGCTCGTGCGAAATCCCGTGCATCATCTCGCGCTGCTGCGTGATCGACGCCTCGATCCGCTCGGCCATGTCGTTGAACTGCTGCGACAGCTCGTAGATGTTCGACCGGCCGGACAGCTTCACGCGCGTCGACAGGCGGCCCGCGCCGAACGCATGGGCGGCGGCCTGCAGCCTGCGCAGGTCGCGCCAGTGATACGAGATCCACAGCACGACCGCGAACAGCGCGGCGAGCGCAAGCAGCAAGTAGGCGTAGATCTTGATGTCGAGGTCGAAGGGCTGGATCGGGCGCGCATGCAGCACGGAACCGTCCGCGAGCGGCATGTAGTAATCCTTGCCGTCGTAGCCGATCGCGATCTTGCCGGCGTCGAGGTCGCGCAGTGGCGCGCCGCTCAATTGGGCGCGGGCTTCCGCCATCGTCACGAAGTCGAATCCTTCCTTGCCGTGCTTCGCGAGCTCGCGCAGCGCGAGCGTGCGCTGCGCGCCCGGATGGCGTTCGAGATAATCGTTCAGCACGAACGCGTAGGTCGTCAGCGAGTCTCGCTGCGCCTGCGCCGCGCGTTCGTAGAAGATCCGGTCGAACGAGAACTGGATGAACGCGATCGATCCGGCACCGCACAGGATCACGATGAGGTACAGCCTGATCAACGGGCGCAGCATTTATTCGTCCCACGCGGAAGGGCTGAACAGGTAGCCGCGGCCCCAGATCGTCTTGATCTTGTGCGGCTCCGACGACGCATCCTCGAAACGGCGCCGCAGCTTCGAGATGCCGGAATCGACCGAGCGGTCGAGCCCGTCGAACTCGATCCCGCGCAACTGCTTCAGGATGTCGTCGCGGCTCAGCACGGTGCCGGCCGCGCGCGCGAGGATCAGCAGCAGGTTGAATTCGGCCGTCTTCAGGTCGACCGGTTCGCCGCGCCACGTGACCGTGCGGTTCGGCGGCGAGATCGTCAGTTCGCCGAAGATCAGCGCGTCGGGTGCGGCGGCGCGGGTTTCCGTCGCGGCCGGCCGCGCCCGGCGCAGCAGCGCGCGGGCGCGCGCGACCAGCACGCGCGGCTCGATCGGCTTCGTCACGTAGTCGTCGGCGCCGGTTTCGAGGCCCGCGACCTGGTCGTAGACGTCCGCGCGCGCAGTGAGAATCAGCACCGGGACGTTGGTGAATGCGCGAATGCGCCGGCACACTTCCATTCCGTCGAGATTCGGCAGCATCAAATCGAGTATCACGAGCGCGGGCTCGTGCTCGCGCACCGCCGCGACGGCCAGGTCGCCGCGCCGCACGACTGTCACCGTGAATTCATAGTTGTCGAGGTATTCGCGCACGAGCTGCGCGAGGCGGTCGTCGTCCTCGATCAGCAGCACACGGTATTTGAGCGGATTGTCGTACATGGTCTCCTCGATATGCGCGCGTCGTCCCGGCTCCCGGCACGCGGGCGCGCGGCGCGGCACGCGAATTCTAGCCGGCGTTACGGCGCGCCGGGCAGCAGGACGACAATCGCGAACAATCAAACACAATTGAGCACAGATTCCCCGGAGATTACGGACAACACCGCTGCACGGCGGAACCTAGACTGCGGGCTCCGTCACTCATATCTCAATATTGTGCGCTCAACCCTTCGCCGTTCCCGCTATTGCGTGCCGCTTGCCGGCCTGACCCTTGCCGCGGCCGCTCACGCGGAAAACCAGTATTCGATTTCGCTCGGCGGCGGGTTCGCGCCGCGCTACCCGGGCAGCAACCAGTATCGCGGCGTCGTCGCACCGGGGCTTTCCGCGAAGTTCGGCAAAGGCTTCTTCATCGATAGTCGCGAAGGCGCCGGCTACCGGCTGGACCTGCCGCACGGTGCGTTCGTGTCGGCGGCGGTCAGCTACGACCCGGGCCGCGCGGACGAGAACCGCTTCGACCTGCCGGGTTCCGACTACCTGAAGGGGATGGGCCGGATTCCGGGCTCGGTGCTCATCGGCGTGCGGGCCGGCGTGACGCTGCTCGACGCGGCCGAACTGAGCGTCACGGTCGACACGCCGGTGACGCATACGTCGCGCGGCGTGTCCGGGCATGTCGACCTCGCGGTGCCGGTGTTCAAGACCGCGCAGCACGAGATCGTCGTGACGGGCAGCGTGCATGCCGGCACCGGCCGCTATACGCAGACGTTCTACGGCGTGACCGATGCGCAGTCGATGACGAGCCGCTTCCGGCCATATTCGACGAGCGGCGGGATCGACAGCGCGACGGTGTCGGTCGCATGGAACTGGAACCTGTCCCGGCACTGGTCGGTGCTCGCGACGGGCGGCGTGACGCGGCTGCTCGGGCGCTACGGCGACAGCCCGATCGTCCAGTCGCGCAGCAACTACTACGGGATGGCCGGCGCGACCTACAAGTTCTGAACGAAAGGCCGGCGCGCGCTTGCCGCACGCGATGCTTGGGCGTCGCGCCGTTGCCGCGCATCGCGTGCGGTAACATGCAGGCGGCTTCGGCACCACGCCGGGCTCGCGACGCCGGTGCGCCGAATCGATTCGAACGCGTCGCGCAACGCCGCCGTGTGCCGGCCGGCATCCGTCAGGAAGCGGCCGGTGACGCGCGACACCCATCACGCATGCAATGCCCGGCCGTGCGCGACTGCCGTACATGGATCGCTTGGCCGCGACACGGAGAAGCCAGTGAAGAACACGATCGCGATGCTCGTTGCACTCGTTGCGAGCGCAACCTTTGCAGGATGTGCGGACATGAACACGAAGCACCCCAACGCGACCGCCGGCGGCGCGGCGCGAAACGCCGCGCCGATGTGCAGCGCAGACGGCGCGCCGGACGATGCGCTGATCGGCAAGACAGAAGCCGAGGCGACCGCGCTGCTCGACGGGTGCCTGTGGCGCGTGCTCGAGCGCGACGGCAAGTCGTTGCCGGGCACGATGGACTATCGCGAGGAGCGCCGCGACCTCGGCATTCGCGACGGCAAGGTGATCTGGGTGCGGCGCGGATGATCGATGAGGCCGGCGGGGCCGGCCGAGTCGCATGCCGTTTGCCGGCCGCGACGGGCGTGCGAACCCGTGCGCGTTACTTCGAGATATACCAGAGCGCGTCGGTGCTGACGCGCGCGGCCGGCGCCTGAGGTGTGGCGGCCGGCGGCGTGTTCGACGTCACCGCGGTGGGCCACGTGGCCGGCGTGTTCGACGAAGGCGACGAGGTTGACGCCGGCGCGGTATTTGCCGTGTTCGCCGTCGCTGCCGCGCCCGACGTCGACGGCGTGTTCAGATACCACAGCGCGTCGGCCGACGCCGTGCGCTTGGCCGATGCATTCGCGTGCGGTTTCCCCGCAGGCGTCGTGGCAGCCGTCGTCGCCCCAGAACGTGGCGCTCCCGCCGCGGTTCCAGCCCCTGCCTGCGTCGTTGCGCCCGCCGCGCCGCGCTGCGCGCGCGCCTCGAACGGCCCGAGCTGGAAGATCAACGTTTGCGCGGGGCGCGTCAGAACGGCATACGGGAATTGCAGCTCCCACGACATCAGCACGCGGCCCGACGACGTTTCGGTGAAGATCGCCGGCACATGCTTCATGTCGCTGAACTGCACGTAGATCCGCGCGCCGTCGTCGAACACCTGGATCGGCTTGGCCTGGTCGGCGCCCGTGACGGTCCAGCCGAAGTTGTACGTGCCGGCCGGGCCGGCGGGGCCGCCTTGCGGTGGCGGCGGCGGGGCGGCCGGTGACAGCGTGCGGGCCCGCGCGGCCGGCGGCGCGGATACGCTCAGGCTCGCGAACGGGTTGTACGCCTGCACCTGCTGCGGCGGCGTAAAGGAGGGAGGCAGGATGGGCATGGGAGTATCCGGCGAATCCGGCATGGTCCGGATTGCATCATAGACCTTGCGGGCATACGCGAGGCGCTTGTCGGGCGACGCGGCGTTGTACGCACCGATCGCGGTCCAGTTGGCGCCGAGCTGGCGGATGTTCTGCGACAGGATCCACGCGCCGACGTACGCGTTGGTGCACGCATCGAACAGGCTTTCCCGCGTGATGCCTTCGCGCGCGAGCGTCGGCAGCCAGGTGCTGTTGATCTGCATCAGGCCGATGTCGACGGTGCCGTTCGTGTTCGTGTTGATCGCGTTCGGATTCATCCCCGATTCGACCTGCGCGATGCCGCGCAGCAGGCTCACGCTCACGTGCTGGAACGTGGCTGCATCGTCGAGGCAGTCGGCCCACGCGGCTCCGTGTAGCGCGCACGACAGCGCGATCGTCGCGGCGATCTTCGGCGTGGCGTGGCTGAGCGAACGGGCAGTATGACGCGGCATGGCAGGATGGGGCGGGATCCGGCCGCCCGGTGCAAGGAAATTACGCAGACGCGAAGTGTGCCATAGCGCGCAGTCAAATGGCTCGCGTCAAACTTTCCTTTGCATTTGCCGCTGCGTTTATCGCGCATTTTCCGCTGCGCGGGGATCGTCGCGCGACCGAATGGGATCGGTAAAAACGGCTGATTTTCGCGCGCATGCCGACGCCCGAGCGGAGTCGCAATACTGACGCCGCGCGTCAGTTGTGCCGTGAATGCGGAATACGGTGATGAATCGTGCAGCGATGTGAAACGAACATGGCGCGGCCGCCGCTGCGCGGCCCGGAAACGGCGGCGGCGGCCGTAGCCGCCGTCCTGGCGAATCCGTGATCTGGAATCCGCGATCCGATACTGACCGGCCGGCCGCGCGACACCGCGCCACCGCGCCACCGCGCCACCGCCCGCAGCCGGCCCCCGTCGCTCAGAAGCGGTGACGCAGCCCGAGGTTGACCATCGTCTGCGAACTCGTGCCCGCATAGCCGTACGACGCGATCGACGCCTGCGCGGCCATCGATCCGCCGTGGCCGTCGCCGGTCTGGCCGCTCGCATGCTGGTACGCGGCGCTCAGGTACACGTCGGTGCGCTTCGACAGGCTGTAGTCCGCGCCGGCCGACACCTGGTGATAGGTCGCCGACGTATCGCCGCCCGAGCGCGTATAGCTGTAGCCGACGCCGACGAGCAGCGCATCGGTTGCCTGGTAGTTCACGAAGCCTTGCCCGGTGTTGTAGTGCTCATTCGAGTCGAACGCCGAGCTTGCGTCGCGACGGTACTGCGCGTTGCTGTAGCCGAGGCCGAACGTGAACGGGCCGGCGACGTACTGGCCCGCGATGCGGGCGATGCCGATCGAGTGGGCGCTCGCATAGCCGCTGTTGATCGGGCCGTCGAAGGTGCCGTCCGACGAGCTGGTCCAGCCGTCGCGCAGGCCGTTCGACGCGGGGCTGTTGGTCGCGTGGAAGTAGCCGCCGGCGACGCTGAACGGCCCGTTGTTGTACGACACGGCTGCCGAATACGACTGCGCGGCGCCGGTGCTGCCGGCGATGCCGCCGAACGAGTACATCGCGGAGAACTGCAACCCCGAATACACGGCCGACGTGTATTTCACCGCGTTGTCGACGCGGAAGCTGTTGTCGTAGTTGTCGACGTCGCCCGGCGTCGCGAACACGCTGCCGAGATAGTTGTCGGCGGTGATGCCCTGCACGAGGTCGACGAGCGGATCGTACTGGCGGCCGAACGTGAGGGTGCCGTAGCGCTCGCTCGTCAGCCCGACGAATGCCTGCCGGCCGAACAGGCGGCCGCCCTGGCCCTGCCGGCCGTTGCTCGGGTCGAAGCCGTTCTCGAGCTGGAACAGCGCCTTCAGCCCGCCGCCGAGATCTTCGGTGCCTTTCACGCCCCAGCGGCTGCCGGAGAGGTTGCCCGCGCTGCTGTTGCCGAGCATCCATGCGTTGTCCTTGCCCTGCGCGTGATTCACGTACGTGATCGACGTGTCGATCACGCCGTACAGCGCCACGCTCGACTGCGCGTGCGCGGCGGGGATCGCGGCGAACGACGCGAGCGAAATCAGCGAGAGGGTCGTGCGTTTCATTTCATCTCCTTGCCATTGGCTGCTTGAACCGGAATGGCAGGAGACTACAGAGCCGCCGCCGAACGGCAAAAATGGAATTCTCCGATGTGACCTAAAGCAGACAGGTGCATGCTGCGCAAAGGCCTGTTGAGAGATTCAGATTATTGAGCGCTGTGTGCTAATCGACGTGAATTTCAAGATAGTGCGATCGGCGTATTGCCGGATTCGTGATAATTCCAGGGGATTTTCGATGGGATTTCGCTAAAACCGCGTTTGTCATGGATTCGTCAATTCATTATTTAATGGAATCGAATCGCGCGATGCGGCCCGAATATGCTATTGCACGCGTCCCACTCGTTTCATGCAATCGTCGCGCGTCGCGCTCGCTCGCCGGTGTGGTGTTCGCCTGGGCGCGGGCCTGTCGGCCAGCGCCCGACACGTTCGTGAACCTGTCCCCGGCCGGGCTCGCGCTGTTCGACGCGGCGCTCGACTGGGCAGCGGGGCGGCGCTGATGCAGCGCGGCGCGGCGGCGTGTGCCGGGCGGTGCGCGCGCAGCGTCGGCGGCAATCGGCATTGAGTGCGAGAATTCGCGCTTCGGCCGGCGTGCGCCGCGCCGCTCACCAGGGAACCCGCATGGACAGTCACATCGCGCCGGTGGCGCTGCAGAAAGCCTACCGTCTCCTCAACCACGGCCCGACCGTGCTCGTGTCGGCCCGCCACGACGGTGTCGACAACGTGATGGCCGCCGCGTGGGCCTGCGCGCTCGATTTCCTGCCGCCGAAGCTGACGGTCGTGCTCGACAAGTCCGCGAAGACGCGCGAGCTCGTCGAGCGCAGCGGCAGGTTCGTGATCCAGGTGCCGACGGCCGCGCAGCTGCAGCTCACGCATGCGGTCGGCAGCCACAGTCTCGCCGAGCGGCCCGACAAGCTGCGCGACGCGGGCGTCACGCTGTTCGACGTGCAAGGCCACGACCTGCCGTTCGTCGCCGGCTGCTCCGGCTGGCTCGCGTGCAAGCTCATTCCCGAGCCGCACAACCAGCAGACCTACGACCTGTTCATCGGCGAGGTGGTCGGCGCGTGGTCCGACACGCGCGTGTTCCGCGACGGTCACTGGTATTTCGAATCGGCCGATCCGGCGCTGCGCAGCCTGCATTACATCGCGGGCGGCAACTTCTATGCGATCGGCGAATCGCTGCACGTCGATCCGGGCCAGCCGGACCCGCAGTAAGCCGCCGGCCGGCGGTCGGCCGCAGTTCCAGGCGCGCGGCTCACGCGCGCTTTGTCAATGCCGCGAGCATTGCGTCGGCGAACGCCTGCGTGACGCGCGGCAGCGTGCGCCCGCGCTTCACGACGAGCGCGATCGGCCGCACGAACGCGGGATCGTCGATCGGTTTCGCGACGAGGTCCGGCTCGGCGCGCACCTCGCGCGCGGTCGCCGGCAGGATCGTCACGCCGAGCCCGCCGCGCACCATCGCGACGGCCGTCATCATGTAGGTCGGTTCGCACGCGATGTCCGGCGTGCAGCCGGCCGCGTCCAGTGCGGCATCGACCACGCCGCGCACGCTCGTGCCGCGCGCGGTCAGCACGAGCGGCACGGCGGCGACGTCGGCGGTGCGCACGCGCCGCTTGCGCGCGAGCGGATGATCCTTCGGGCACACGGCGACGAGCCGGTCGGCGCCCACGTACAGCACCTCCAGCGACGCATCGAACGCATCGCCGCCCGTCAGGCCGAGATCGGCTTCCTCGTTGCGCACCAGCGCGGTGACGAGGCTCGCGACACCGTCGCGAATCTCGAAGCCCGCACGCGGCACGTCGTGCCGGAACGACTGGATCAGCTCCGGCAGCAGGCTCGACGCGAAGGTCGGCAGGCACGCGAGCCGCACCGTGCCGCTCGCGCCTTCGCCGAGCGCACGCGCATCGCGCAGCACGCGCTCCATGTCGTCGAGCGAGCGCTGCAGCAGCGGCAGCAGTTCGCGCCCGGTCTGCGTGAGCGCCACGCTGCGGCTGTTGCGGTCGAACAGCCGCGCGCCGACGATTTCCTCGAGCCGCCGGATCTGCACGGTCAGCGCCGGCTGCGACAGGTGCAGCCGCGCGGCCGCCCGCGTGAAGTTGCCGGCGTGGGCGACGGTGACGAACGCGCGAATGTCGCGAAGATTCAGATCCATAACGATTCGTGATTGCTGCGATCAAATCATTTCAATTGTGCTATCGCTGCGCCGACCTTACGCTCGTCTCCAACAAAAGACAAGGTAGGAGACACGGATGCTGCCGTTACTCGGGCTTGGCACGATCGTCGTGCTGCTGGCCGCGATTCTGTCGAAGCGGATGTCGCCGCTCGTCGCGCTCATCATCGTGCCGATCGCGGCGTCGCTGATCGGCGGCTTCGGGCTGCATACGAGCAAATTCGTGATCGACGGGCTGAAGGGCCTCGCGCCCGTGGTCGGGATGTTCGTCTTCGCGATCCTCTATTTCGGGACGATCACCGACGCCGGCACGCTCGATCCGATCATCGACCGCATCCTGCGCGCGGTCGGCACGCGGCCCACGCGCATCGTGATGGGCACGACGCTGCTCGCGCTGCTGATCCACCTCGACGGCTCGGGCGCCGTCTGCTTTCTCGTGACGATTCCCGCGGTGCTGCCGCTGTACGACCGCCTGAAGATGGACCGGCGCGTGCTGGCCGCGGCCGTGTCGATGGCCGCGGGGATCAACTTCCTGCCGTGGACGGGGCCGATGATCCGCGCGTCGGCGTCGCTGCACCTGCCGGTGTCGGCGCTGTTCAATCCGCTGATTCCGGTGCAGGCGATCGGGCTCGTGTTCGTGTTCGGCGTCGCGTACTGGCTCGGCCGGCGCGAGGAGAAGCGGCTCGGCCTGTCGCGCGACGATGCGTCGATTCCGCTGCCCAAACGCGAGCTGACGCCCGACGAGCAGGCGCTGCGCCGGCCGCACCTGTTCTGGTTCAACCTGGTGCTGACGCTCGTCGTACTCGGCACGATGGTCGTGATGGGCGAGAAGATTCCGCCGGCGATCATGTTCATGGTCGGGCTGTGCGTCGCGCTGATGGTGAACTACCCGAACGTCGACATGCAGCGAAAGCGCATCGACGCGCACGCGCGCGCGGCGCTGATGATGGCCGGCATCCTGCTCGCGGCCGGGGTGTTTACCGGGATCATGCAGGGCAGCGGCATGCTGAAGGCGATGGCGCAGGCGGCGGTCGGCTTCGTGCCGCCGTCGATGGCCGGCCACATTCCTGTCGCGCTCGGCCTCGCGTCGATGCCGCTCAGCATGCTGTTCGATCCCGATTCGTTCTACTTCGGCGTGCTGCCGGTGATCGCGGAGGTGGCCGGCCAGTTCGGCGTGCCGGCCGTGCATGTCGGGCAGGCCGCGTTGCTCGGCCAGATGACGACCGGCTTTCCAGTCAGCCCGCTGACGCCCGCGACGTTCCTGGTCGTCGGCCTGTGCGGGATCGAGCTGGCCGAGCACCAGAAGTTCACGTTCCCGCTGCTGTTCGGCGCCTCGATCGTGATGACGATCGCGTGCGTCGTGCTGGGCGTTTTTTGATTGTTCCCGGCGCGCGCGCCGGATGACGGTACCGACATGACAGCAAAGCCACCACACGAACGGCGCGTGCGCATCGGCGCGGGCGCCGGCTACTCGGGCGACCGGATCGAGCCGGCGGTCGAACTGGCCGAACACGGGCAGCTCGACTATCTCGTCTTCGAATGCCTGGCCGAGCGCACGATCGCGATCGCGCAGCAGGCGCGGCGCAAGGATCCGTCGCTCGGCTACGATCCGCTGCTCGACGCGCGCATGCAGGCCGTGCTGCCGGTGGCCGCGGCCAAGGGCGTGCGGATCGTGTCGAACATGGGCGCGGCCAACCCGCGCGCGGCCGCGCGGCGCACCGCGCAGATCGCGCGGTCGCTCGGCCTCGCGGAGCTGAAGGTCGCGGCGGTCGAAGGCGACGACGTGCTCGACGTCGTGCTGCGCGGCGCGTTGCGTTTCGAGGAGTCGGGCGACGAAGTCGCCGCGTATCGCGAGCGCATCGTATCCGCGAATGCGTATCTCGGCGCCGCGCCGATCGTCGACGCGCTCGCGGCCGGCGCGGACGTCGTGCTGACCGGGCGCGTCGCCGATCCGTCGCTGTTCGCCGCGCCGCTGATCCATGCGTTCGGCTGGCGGCTGGACGACTGGGACACGCTGGGGGCCGCGACGGTCGTCGGCCATTTGCTCGAATGCGCGGGGCAGGTGACGGGCGGCTATTTCGCCGACCCCGGCTACAAGGACGTGCCGGATCTCGCGCGGCTCGGCTTCCCGATCGGCGAGGTCGCGGCCGACGGCTCGGTCGTGATCACCAAGGTGCCGCACGCGGGCGGCCGCGTGAGCGCGGCGACCTG
>Ga0207671_10005763_pt1 | contig 11283 bp, 9 predicted proteins | sample KBSC24metaG_FD_184352 | JGI IMG/M metagenome (GOLD analysis project Ga0207671, IMG submission 184352) | Corn rhizosphere microbial communities from Kellogg Biological Station, Michigan, USA - KBS C2-4 metaG (SPAdes) (version 2) | ecosystem: Host-associated > Plants > Roots > Rhizosphere > Soil... | reverse complement strand
TCGGATTCCCTACAAACCAATCAAACTTCTTATACCCATCTTTAAGTTCAGTGACCTTTCTTAAACGTCCATTAGATACTTCCTTTAATTTCTTAGGTACCCGCACACTAATAAGCATACTATCCGGTTCATCGGAAAGGTGATCTTTATTTGGCCACCAAATACTAGCCCCTTGACTTTCACATGCAGTGGCCACTAATGGATAGCCCAAAGAATCATTAGCAAATACAACCCCACTTTCCATCGGTGCTTTTTTCGCAACCTTCGGATAACCAGAATAGAACACCGTAAATTCGTCTTTGCTATCTTTATTAATCTTCTGCGGAAAAGAAACAAATACGGCATTGGCCTCACGGATATAGCTTAGCTCCTGACCGTGATACAGGATCTTATCAATATCCCAATTAGCAAACAGATCAAACTGTAATTTAATAAAATCCTGCGTCGCTGTAAATTGAAAAAGGTTACTACCTGTAATAAACCGCTTCTGAATATCAAACTTCACATCCAGATGGTAAAAATTAACATCATAACAACTTCTTAGAGAGGTTAAACATCCTTTTAAGCTATCAGCTCTGGAAAAAATCTTTTTAGGAGCAAATAGCTGTGCTTTTGTACGAATCGGAAAATAGGTAAAGAGAAGCAATAGCACTAAATAAAAGGTGTTTTTCATAAAAAAGGCGCTAAACTGGCAATATGTAAATTACATATTTTTATTCCTTCTATATTCGTTAAAAAAAATAAAAAAAATTTGCACGTATTAAAAAAACTTTTCTACCTTTATACCCGAGAGCGTTAATTTAATGGAAAGGGGCCGGGTCGCTAGACTTTGGCCCTTTTTCTATTTATGGAAATCTGAATTCCAAAATCCTTATCATACGCTCCATAGCTGTACTTTATCAGTTAATCCTCAACCACCTAAAGGGATTGATTTTTGTTGTAAACTCAACTACGTTATAATCCCCGGGACGATGAAAACACTTTGGAAATACCTAAAACCTCATAAAAAGCTTATTTTCTTCTCTCTTATCTTAGCCGGAGCAGCGCAACTGCTCAGCCTCGTCGATCCTTTAATCTTTGGAAAAATTGTAGACAATTATGCCAGTAACCCTAAAGGGCTTTCCGAAAAAGAACTTATCCAAAGTGTAGTCTACTGGCTGGGCATTGCTGTCGTGATTGCCCTGCTCTCTAAATTCTTTAAGTCTTGTCAGGAATTCCTCACCAGAAAAACTGTTGCACAGTTCGGCATGCATATTTTCAACGATGGCCTGAAACAAACCCTGCGTCTCTCCTTTCAGGAGTTTGAGGAAAACAGAAGCGGGACCACTTTATCAGTATTGCAAAAAGTAAAAACAGATGCAGAACGTTTTGTCAATTCCTTTATCAATGTACTTTTTTCCTCTCTGGTGGGTACTGGTTTTCTACTTTGGTACAGCATCAGCAAAAACTGGATGCTTATTCCGGTCTTCTTTATTGGTGTAGTGGTACTTGGTTCCCTTACGGGATTGTTATCCCGAAAAATCAAGACTGTTCAGCGTCAGATTAACCGGCAAACGGACGCACAAGCCGGAGTCATTACTGAAAGCCTGCGCAATATAGAATTGGTTAAAAGCCTTGGATTAACCTTTCCTGAGATCAGGCGTTTAAACGAACAAACCCTAAAAATATTCGAACTGGAGATGTTTAAGGCAAAAAAAGTAAGCTTGCTTTCTTTTTTACAGGGAGCAACACTAAACATCCTCAAACAGTCTATCTTATTTATCCTTCTTTGGCTAATTTTCAGAAAAGTACTCAGTACGGGAGAATTAATTGCTATGCAATTTATTTCTACAGCCATTTTTGGGCCACTACAGGACCTGGGAAATATGATTCTCCAATATAGGGAAGTGGATGCCTCCATCCGGAATTTCGACAAACTTATGAATAAGCCTACGGAGCGACGACCAGAAAACCCGATAGCCATTGGCCCGCTGGAAAACCTGAGCTTTGAAGATGTTGTCTTCCGTCATAAAACAGCCGGTTACAATGCTATAGATAACATCTCCTTTGCTGTTAAGACAGGACAAACCATTGCCTTTGTGGGGCCCTCAGGTTCAGGTAAATCGACCCTGGTTAAATTGCTTGTTGGCCTGTATACCCCAGTAGAAGGCAAGATTTTCTTTAATGATGTCTATTCTACAGATCTGCGTTATAACCCTTTAAGAAGACAGATTGGCTTTGTTACCCAGGACACACAGTTGTATGCAGGAACCATTAAAGAGAATATGCTTTTTGTTAAACCTTCTGCCACGGATGAAGAGATCAGCGAAGCACTCCGGAAAGCTTCTGCTTCCGGACTAATTGCAAAAGCTTCGCATGGCGTAAATACTATGCTTGGAGAAAACGGCATGAAACTCTCCGGCGGAGAGAAACAAAGAATATCCATCGCCCGCGCCCTGCTGCGTCAGCCCAGACTATTGATTTTCGATGAAGCGACATCTGCTCTGGATTCTCTTACCGAAGAAGACATTACCACCACCATTCGTGAAATTTCTGCAAGCCGCGAACAAATGACCATTCTGATTGCACACCGGTTATCTACGGTGATGCATGCCGACATCATCTATGTGCTGGAAAAAGGAAAGATAGCAGAAACGGGTTCTCATGATGATCTTCTTCTTCAAAAGGGCTTATATTATGCCATGTGGAGACAGCAAGTGGGAGAACGAAGATTCCGTCCGCTGCCTGAAGAAACAGAATAGACACCTATTCATAAACGAACATAATGACTGTTCGAATACGAACAGTCATAGTCCAAAAAACGCCTTTCTATAGCGTCAGAAGAGTTTTCTGTTTTTTGGCACAACTATGGACTTAGGGGTGATAACAATTAGAAATCACATGAAAGCAATTTTATTCATCCCGGTCTTATTCATCACGCTCCACACAGCCACACCTCAAAATTGTCAGGGAAAAAGGACCTGCACTTCAATTGCCGTTCCAGTCAAGCCTACAGTTTCAAAAGGTAATTTATCAGGAGAAGGCTGCATTCCCGGGTGGATGCTCAATATCTTCCGTAACCTGGGTCCTCAAACCCATTAAAACTCTGAAACCACAACCTCTGCATCCGGATTAACCTTACTCCTATGCATATTTCCCCAATCAGACATTGCTTTTAACATGGGCTTCATACTCAACCCAAGCTCAGTGAGTTCATATTCTACCCTCGGCGGAACCACAGGATACACCGTCCGCTTCACAACCTGGTCAGCTTCCAGTTCCCGCAACTGAGAAACCAGCATTCTTTCTGAGATCTGTTCTATAGAATTTTTCAGATCACTATATCGCATAGTTTGATGAACCAACCGACAAAGTATTGCTGGCTTCCATCTGCCACCCAATACCGACAAAGAATAAGCCATACCACAACTGTCGTTGATCTGTTTTTCATTAATAGCGTTCGTAGAAGATTCCTTTCTCATTTCTTACCTTTTTGTTAGTACCTGACAATTTAATGCATACCTGCAAATGTAAATATAAGCCTCTACTTTTGATCAGAATTAATACATAAACATTATGAACCGCTTAGAAAACAAGATAGCATTCATCACTGGCGGGAGCCGTGGAATGGGTGCTGCCATTAGCAAAAGACTCGCTGAAGAAGGTGCAAAAGTAGTTTTGACCTATTCGAAATCAAAAGAAAAAGCAGAAGCAGTTGCCGCTGAAATTAATGCAAAAGGAGGACATGCCCAGGCCGTTGAAGCAGACAGCATCGATCCTAAAGCGCTAACCAATGCTATCCAGAAAACCATTACCGAACTCGGCCCAATTGATATCCTGATCAATAATGCAGGCATCTATGTTGGAAAGGAATTTGAATCACATACATTGGAAGATTATGAAGAAATCATGGCAATCAACGTGAGGGCAGTATATGTTGCAGCTCTTGCAGTCGCCCCAAAAATGCCCCGCAATGGTAGAATCGTTACCATCGGCAGCAACATGGCTGAAAATGCACTCGGCCCCCAAACCACTTTATATACGATGAGTAAAGCTGCATTAGCCGGATTCACACGGGGATTGGCCAGAGACCTTGGTGCCAAAGGCATTACAGTAAACCTGGTTCAGCCAGGCCCCATCAATACCGACATGAATCCTTCAGATACAGAACTTGCAGATTTTCTGAGAAGCCGGATGGCACTTTCAGAATATGGAACTGGCGAAGATATTGCTGGGCTTGTAGCTTATTTAGCCAGTGAAGAAGGGAAATACATCACAGGCACCGCCATCACAATTGATGGCGGGCTGAATGCTTAAATGCAAATACCTTAAGTATTATGATTTGAAAAATATCCTGGGCTCATAAAAATGCATTTTATAGATAATAAACGGAGGATATTTATGGAAAAACAAGTTATTGAAGACTTAAACATTACACTACAATTGGATAGAGCCTGTGGCCTTCATATGCACAAGGATAAGATCGTCGGCTTTATTTCCGGAAAAGATGGCAGCAATCAGGAGTTCCGGCAATTTGGAACATATACCTGTGAACTCAAAGAGATCAGAGACTGGTTGCAGGAGAATCATATTCATCATTGTCTGATGGAAAGCACAGGTATTTATTGAATGAGTTTATACGCTATACTCACCGAAGTGGGCATCGAAGTAACTGTGGCGAATCCGGTTCATATCAAGTAAATGTCGAAGCGAAAAACTGATCGAAAGGACGCTAAATGGCCCCTGTGCATTGTTACTGCATGGACTGACACGGCCAAGTTTTATGCCAGATAGTAACCAGCGAATAATCAAAGATTATTGTCGAAATCGACTATTTTATACTTGGCAGCTTAACAGAATAAGGAATCGTCTGCTTAAGATGTTAGAAACTAACAACATCAAACTGCATTCTGTAATAAGTTCAATTCATAGATTATCAGCTATGGATATGATTCGACTATTGGCTAAAGGTGTTACCGATCAGGAACAATTACTTAATTGCGCGAGAGGTAAAGTAAGAACAATCATACAACTTTGCTGTAAATATTTTAAATTATCGGCATATATAGTAGGTTTGTAATCAGTTAATTTTAAACTTTTTGCTCCACCATTTATATATTTATGAATAAATTATCACTATTAAAAATACAATTATTTTGGCTTTTCTTGTTACCTGTTATACTTAGCGCCCAAACTAAGTATCTTGTTACTTTTGATAAATATATGCAGTCGCAGTTTAAAATAAATGACTTTAGCGGTACGGTGTTGATAGAAAAAAAGGGAAAACCTATTTACATCGCTTCTTTTGGCGAGGCCGATAAAGAATGGCATATTAAAAACAATATCAATTCAAAATACCTAATCGGTTCACTTACCAAGCAGTTTACTGCTGCATGTATATTGAGTCTTGAAGAGCAGGGCAAACTCGAACTGGATGATAAACTTTCAAAATATATTCCTGACTATCCAAAAGGTGACCAGATTACAATTAAGATGCTGCTAAACCAAACCACCGGCATCAAAGATTATACAGAAATCCCTGATAGTGGTTCGCATTCAGATGTTGTTCCATATTCTCCCCTGCAAATTATCAATGAATTTAAAAGAGCACAATATAACTTCACTCCCGGAACGCGATGGGAATACAGCAACTCTAATTATTTTCTGTTAGGTTATATCGTTGAAAAAGTAAGCGGTAAACGTTACAGTGACTATTTACAGAAAAATATCATTCAGAAAGCACGACTAACCAATACAGGAATGAACAAAACAGATTCAGTATTGCGATATCGGACTAAAGGGTATGAATTTACAGGGTTGAATTATGTCAATGCACCTTACTTTGCGGTAGAAGGCCCCTATAGTGCGGGCGGAATGTATTCAACTGTGAGCGACTTGTATCTCTGGGAAAAAGCGCTAATGGGTAACAAGGTATTATCCGGGATATCGGTCAAAAAAATGACCACGCCATACATTGGACATTATGGTTATGCTTTATTTATAGATAGTATGGAAAAACATAGACGAATCTGGCATAATGGCGGTATACCGGGGTTTTCATCCTGCCTCACCTACTACCCGGAAAATGATGTCACAATAGTTGTGTTGTCAAATAATGAATCAAATGCATCGGCAATAAGCAGTGCATTGGCAGGTATAGTTTTTAATCTCCCTGTCATTAACGCATATGAACATCACGAACAACCCTCATCAGGTAACCGAGCTATACCAAGAAGCTATGCTGGGACTTACTTTGCAGGCAACCAACTTGAATTAATTATTAAAGGAAATAAATTGTATCGAAAAGGAAGAGGTACTGATGATATAGAGTTAAAAACCGAATCGGCCAATAAATTCTTTTATTCAGATGGCTCAGATCGGCAAATTGAGTTTGATAAAGCTAAAAATGGTACCATAAAGGCGTATATTATTGTCTGGGGACTTAAAATAGAAATGAAAAAATTAAATTGATTTGATTTATCTTCATTTCTGTTTTAGTTGGTTGAATCACAGCAATTTTGATAATTTCTTCTTATTTTTAGAGGAAACCTTTTAAATAATATTCCTGTTAATAGCGGTATAACTGATTGATCATCCTTTAAACAATTACTATCATGGCAAAGTATTCCGAAAAGGCATCAGAAAAAGTTGAAAAAGCGATGCATGAGAAAAAAGAAGGCACTCTAAAAACTGGAACAGGTAAAAAAGTAACCTCTAAAAAGCAGGCCGTAGCCATTGGGCTTTCCGAAGCGAGAAAAGAGGGAGCTAAAGTACCTAAAAAGAAAAACTGATGGCTAATGCATATTATTGTCCTCCATGTGGAAGCTGGGAGGACAATAGCTTTTCCATTTTATGAAACAAAACCAAGTTTGCATGCGCAAAATGGCATTTGTTTAATAAATATAGTATATTTGGTTAACGCCCGCCTATGAAAAGAATCTACAACTTAGCGTTTCCAATTGTATCGCTGTTGCTACTGAGCTCTTCGTATAGTTACAGTCAGAATACCACCTTACAACAGTGCCTGGACAGAGCCTATCAAAACAATCTGACAGTAAAACAAGCAAGAACTTCTTTACAAGCCAGTAAATTTAACCTTCAGGCAGAAAAACAAAGTTATCTTCCAAAAGTAGACCTCCTTTCGAGTTATACCTACCTCAGCAAACCCATAGACATCAACCTTCAAACGGTTAGAGATGGTATTGTAAACGGGTCTTCAGCCCAAAGTTTGAATGCGGCAAATGAAGTCTTTAAAGAAATTACAGGAAGTGATTTATCACAACCTGTTCAAGACCGCATTTTAAATGCCTCAAAGAAGATTATTGGGGCCATATATCCAGATTACAACCCCTCATTAAGCAAGCAATCCTATTTTGTTGCCGGCCTGGGCGTTCGGCAACCTCTTTATCTGGGCAACAAACTTTCTGCAGCCCGGAATCTGGCTTCTTCCCTGGTAGAAACCACCAGCATCAATGTCCAGGTAGCTAATAAAGAAGTTAACTTCCTGATCGCGGCGCAATATGTCAGAATTTTGTACCTCAATAGCATTTTAAATAAGCAACAATTTATTGTAGACGCTCTTACAAAAAACAAAAATTACGCCGCTGAAATGGTGAAGAACCAGGTATTGCCACCCTATCAGAAAAACTGGACCAATGTATTTCTGACACAAGCCCAATCCATCTGCAACAACTTAAAACTGGACAAACAAAACGCATTGGTAGAATTGAACAAGCTGATGGGTGCTGCATTGGATTCTGCCGTTCAGATCACAGATACACTAAATTATACTGCAAAAGTACCGGAAACTGCACAGCCTGGTTTTTATGAAAGCAACCCCATCTATAAACTCGTAGACAGCAAAACTGCTTACGCCAAAACTTCCGAAAAAGTGACACGCTCTTTCGCTTTACCCAATGTATTCGCCATCGGCAACTATAATCTTTACCAAAAGGATCTTCCTTTAACCATTCCTGACTGGTTTGTAGGCGTGGAATTACAATGGACACTGTTTAACGGCCAGACCCGCAAGCGCACGCAAGCTGCCCGGGAACTTATTGAGGAATCCAAACTGGCAGAGAAAAACACCAGTCAAACACTGCAGGCGGCCATGATGGTGGCAGGTAATAAAATAAAATCCCTTCAGAATGATGTAGCTGCCCTTGATACGGCAAGAAAAGAAGCCGGAACAACCTCCAGACTGATTACTGAGAGAATGAAAAACCAGCTTTCTTCTCCTAAAGATGTCAACGATGCCCTACTTGTAGAAGCAGAAATAGAGAAAGCCTATTACACTGCAGTTATGGGCTATTACCTCACCGTAGCAGAATATTACAACATACTGGGTAAACCGCAACAATTCACAGAATTCATTCCTTAAAAGGAAACAGGACTATAAAATTTAAAAAGATGAAGGATTTTTTCAAAAACTATTGGGCTTTAACCATTCCTGTAGCCGTTGTGCTCATTGCCCTGTTTTTCTTTTTAAAAGGGAATTCTTCTGAGGGCGAGGATACCCTTGTCGGAATGGTCGATGCATCAAGTGTAGATGTTGCAGCGGAGTTCCCTGGAAGACTAGACTCTTTACTCGTTGGCCAGGGAGATACCGTAAAAACAGGACAGCTTTTGGCAGTTCTCCGCACCAATGAGATCGATGCCATTAAAGCACAAGCACTTGCAGCCATAGATGCCGCCAAAGGACAATTGGATTTATTGAAACAAGGCGCACGTCCCGAACTCGTAGAAGCCACCTCCAAGCTTTACCAGATTACAGAAGAGCAATACAAATTATTCAGTAACACCTATCAGAGAATGAACAACCTGTACAATGCAGAGGTCATCTCCGGACAAGAAAAAGACATCTTTTATTTCAAATACCAGGCTTCTAAAAAAGAAATGGAAACAGCTAAACTGAACCTGCAAATGATTGAAAAAGGTACACGCCCTGAAATCATCCGATCAGCACAAGCTATAGTAAAGCAAGCAGAACATGCGTATGAACTGACCAAAGCACTGGGCGATAACACAAAAGTGTATGCGCCGGCAGATGGGGTAATTTCAAGCCTGGTGATCCACCAGGGAGAGATTGTTTCCATTGGCTACCCAATGATGACCATCGAAAAAAAGAACTCCGCTTTACTGCGCTTTAATGTACGACAGGACAAAGGTAAATTATTAAAAACAGGCGCCACGGCACAAGTCACCGTTCCTGGCTGTACACCTGAAACATTTGATGTTAAAGTTTCCAGCATTTCCCCCACCCTCGAATTTGCCAACTGGATTCCTACAAATGAAAAGGGCAAATTTGAGCTGAGAACCTTTACCATAGAACTTACACCTGCCCCAAATGCAAAAATAGAAGGTCTCCGGTCAGGTATGACAGCTTCATTAAAACTTCCCTAAATGCAAAACATCTGGCAAATTATACAAAGAGAATGGAAACGGATCTTTACCCTTCCTGTCTTCTACCTGGTTATGCTTATTATCCCGGTAGTACTCTTTTTCTTTTATGCCCTGATTTATAACAAACAGGAGGCCAAGCATCTTCCTTTCGCCATCTGGGACGAGGACAATTCGCCAGTAAGCCGCCAGTTGACTTTTTTCCTTACTCAAAGAGAAGCACTCAGCGTAAGCTACAGGGTTGGAAATGAAGCAGAACTCAAACTCCTGATCCAGAAAGGTAAAGCAATGGGTGCGGTCCATTTCCCCAAAGGAATGGAAAAACAGATCCTGAGCCGTCATCCGGTTACTGTAACTTTATATACCAATGCGGCCTCGCTGGTGCCTGCAAAACTGGTTTACAAATCTGTAGCCGAAGTGATCATTACCGGAAGCGCCGGCGTGATCCTGCAGAAACTGGTAAAAACCGGTGTAAAACCAGAAAGAGCAATGGCATTGGCCAATCCCATAAAACTCAATTCCTACCAGTTGTATAACGCCACATACAATTACCAGGAATACCTGGTTCCCGGCCTGATTACTGTTGGTATGCAAATGATCCTGATCATTAGTAGTATGCTCGCCCTGAATTACGAATGGAAAACGGGAACTATGGAAGAACTGCACCAACTCTCCAAAGGATCAGCTATAGCCGTAATACTCGGAAAAACCACAGCCCATCTGGCTATTGCCTGGATTAATTTTATACTGATCGCCTTTGTCATTTTCCCCATCTTCCATATTGGAGTACCAGCTGCCACAGGTAAATTCTTTTTTCTCTATACGTTGCTCTCGCTGGCTTGTATTGGTATCGGCTTTTTCATTTCGGCATTATTCAAAGATGTCATGCTGGCCGGAGATACGGCTTTGTTTTATACTTCTCCCGCCTTTGTATTCAGCGGCTTCACTTTTCCGAGATGGGCAATGCCCTGGTACGATCAGTATTACGCAACCATTATGCCTTATACCCCGTTTTTAGATGCCTTTTTTAAGTCCTATTACATGAACCTCTCTTTGCATTATTCGCAAAATGAGCTTCAAAAACTCCTCTTGTTTTGTCTGGTCATGTTTCCTACAGCAGGCCTGCTGCTGAAGGCACAATTCAATCAATTGAAATATGAAGCAAAACAAGCCTAAATCCGGATTTACCCGTTTATTCTGGCGCGAAGTTGCGTTGGTGGCCAAAGATCACAGTTTGCTGCTCACCCTATTGATCGCTCCGCTGTTATATGCTTTCTTCTATGGAAGCATTTATATAAATAAAGAAGAAGAGCACGTAAAACTGGCTGTCGTAGACGATGACAATACCACACTGTCCCGACTGCTGATGCAAAATATTGACAAGTCGCAGATTGTAGATCTGATCCATTTCCCTAACCTGGGAGAAGCTAAAGAATACATGTACCAGGGCAATTGCCAGGGCTATTTTTACATTCCGAAAGACACAGAAAAAAGTCTGTACACCTTAAAACAAGCCAATGTTGTTCTTGCCGTAAATGCAGCCAGATTTCTCCCTTCCAGCGATCTGCTGGCTAACGTGCAACAAATCTGCCTGACTATAGGAGCTGGCGTACGGCTTAAGTATTTCCAACAGACCCAGGGCTTAACCAACGAGGCCGCTATGCAGCAAGTAGCCCCTGTAAGCCTCGACTACAGACCTCTTTTCAACGAACGCAGCAGTTACGGTGGCTTTCTTTTACCTGGCTTGCTGGCACTGATCCTGCAGCAAACCCTGCTGATTGGTTTGTCTGAAAGTGTGGCCGCAGAAAGGGAAAGAAAATCTGTACAGCTTTGGAATACTGACAATCTATCTGAAGCTATTTGGGGCAAAGGCCTGTTCTACCTCCTGCTGTTTGGTTGTTATGC
>Ga0207671_10005759_pt1 | contig 11291 bp, 10 predicted proteins | sample KBSC24metaG_FD_184352 | JGI IMG/M metagenome (GOLD analysis project Ga0207671, IMG submission 184352) | Corn rhizosphere microbial communities from Kellogg Biological Station, Michigan, USA - KBS C2-4 metaG (SPAdes) (version 2) | ecosystem: Host-associated > Plants > Roots > Rhizosphere > Soil... | reverse complement strand
CGGCAGGCGGCGGCTGTCCTCGTCGCCCTCGTCGTCCTTGCCCTCTTCGTAGAGCGCGAGATAGCCGGGGAAGAGCACCACCTGACCGGTGGCGCGCAGGCCGTGCTGGCCGGTGCCGTCCGCCAGGTCGACGGTGGTGCGCTCCATCCGCGCCGAGGCCATCTGGCTGGCGAGCGCGCGCTTCCAGATCAGGTCGTACAGCTTGGCATGGTCGCCCGAACCGGCGCGATCCTTGCCGAAATCGGTCGGGCGGATCGCCTCGTGCGCTTCCTGAGCGTTCTTCGCCTTGGTCTGGTACTGGCGCGGCTTGTCCGGCACGTAGCTGCCGTCATAGCGATCGGCCACCGCCTTGCGCGCCGCCTGGATCGCCGAGGGGTCTATCTGGACGCCGTCGGTACGCATATAGGTGATCGCGCCGTCCTCGTAGAGCGCCTGCGCGATCCGCATCGTGTGGCTGGCCGAGAAGCCGAGCTTGCGCGCGGCTTCCTGCTGCAGCGTCGAGGTGGTGAACGGCGGCGGCGGGTTGCGCGACGCTGGCTTGGTCTCGACCGCGACCACGGTGAAGCGGCCTTCCTCGACTGCCTTCTTGGCCGCCTCGGCGCTGCCCTGGTCGCCGATCGACAGGCGGTCGAGCTTCTCGCCCTTCCACTTGACGAGGCGCGCCTGGAACGGCGTGCCGTCCGATTCCATCTCGGCGATGACCGACCAATATTCCTGCGCGACGAAGCTCTCGATCTCGCGCTCGCGCCCGACGATCAGCCGCAGCGCGACCGACTGGACGCGGCCCGCCGACTTGGCACCCGGCAGCTTGCGCCACAGCACCGGCGAGAGCGTGAAGCCGACGAGATAGTCCAGCGCACGGCGGGCGCGATAGGCGTCGATCAGGTCGGTATCCAGCGCGCGGGGGTGCTGCATCGCGTGCAGGATCGCCGGCTTGGTGATCGCGTTGAAGGTGACGCGCTCGACCTCCTTGGGAAGCGCCTTCTTGTTGCGCAGCACCTCCTGCACGTGCCAGCTGATCGCCTCGCCCTCGCGATCCGGGTCGGTCGCGAGGATCAGGCGGTCGGCCTTCTTGGCCTCGTCGGTGATCGCCTTCAGCTGCTTCGACTTGTCGGCATAGGTCTCCCACTCCATCGCGAACGATTCGTCGGGGTTTACGGACCCGTCGCGCGCCGGCAGGTCGCGGACATGGCCATAGCTGGCGAGGACCCGATAGTCCTTGCCCAGATACTTCTCGATGGTTTTCGCCTTGGCGGGCGACTCGACGATGACAAGCTGCATGAAGTGTTCGATCGTTTCCTACGTGTACGCGTACGAGGATGGGGAAGCCCGCCGCACCGCGTCAAGCGATTGCGGCAGGCTTCGTGTTCGGGTCAGGCGCTGGCCCGGATCCGCTCCAGCACCACGTCTATATCGTGCGCCGAATGGCGTTCGGGAACCCGCTGGTCTTCGGGACCGGTACCGCGATTGACCAGTCGGCCGCGCCGCACCGGCTCACGATCGGCGATTTCGGCGGCCCAGCGCAGCACATTGGGATATTCCTGGGCGTTGAGGAACACGTCCGCACCCGCATAGGTCTCGCCGCGTACCACTGCGCCGTACCAGGGGAAAATCGCCATGTCGGCGATGGTGTACGCCTCGCCCACCATGTAGCGGTTGCTCGCCAAATGCGTGTCGAGCACGTGAAGCTGGCGCTTGGCCTCCATCGCATAGCGATCGATGGCGTACTGGATCTTGACCGGCGCATAGGCGAAGAAATGGCCGAAGCCGCCGCCGAGGAACGGTGCCGAGCCCATCTGCCACATCAGCCAGCTCAGCGTCTGCGCGCGCTTGGCCGTGTCGGCCGGCAGGAAGGCGCCGAACTTCTCGGCGAGGTGGAGCATCATCGCGCCGCTCTCGAAAATCGGCAGCGCCGGGGTGATCGAATGGTCGACCATCGCCGGGATCTTCGAGTTCGGGTTGATCGCGACGAAACCGCTGCCGAACTGGTCGCCCTCGCCGATGTTGATCTTCCACGCGTCATATTCGGCGCCGGCATGGCCTGCGGCGAGCAGTTCCTCAAGCAGGATCGTCACCTTCTGTCCGTTGGGCGTGCCGAGCGAATAGAGCTGGATCGGGTGCTTGCCGACGGGCAGTTCCTTGTCGTGTATCGCACCCGAGACCGGCCGGTTGATGTTGGCGAACTGGCCGCCATTGCCCGGCGCCCATTCCCACACCTGGGGCGGGACATAGCCGGCGGGAAGGTTGTTCGCGGGATCGGGGGCGTCGGCCATGCTGGTGTCTCCTCGGAGGAACTTGCCGGCGGCATGTAGGGCGCGTGGCGCCGCTTGCCAGTCCCGACCTGCTTATTCGGCGCGCGCGATTCCCGCCCTTTCCGGGTCGCGGACCAGAAGATACGCGGCTACGGCAAGATACCAAGCCGAGACGAGGCTGGTCGCGAGCAGCAAATTGCACGCGATGGCAGGCAATGCCGCCACCGGGCCGAAATCCGGATAGAAAGCGAACATCCCGAGGAGCGAGGCGATGCCCGGGGCCAGGACCCCGGCGACCGCCACCAAGGCCGGTCGCATCCACGTTGCCATTGCCCGCCAGCTCTCCCGCAGCGCCTGCCCCGTCGTCGCCCCCTCGCCGATGACCAGAGGCATCGCGATGAGCCAACGCGCATAGAGAAACACACCCGGCAGCAGCAACACCGCAAGGCCGGCGCCGATCGCCATGGTCGTCACGAACGACACGCCGATGAAGGAGGCGGTACGGCCAGGACGGCCCAACGCTGCGTGCGCCTGGGCATGGCGCAACAGGGCGCTGGTCAAGAGGAATTGCGCGAACGTCCCGGCCACCGACGCGAAGAACGTGAAATAGCGGTCGGTCCCGGTCACATCGATGGCTACCCAGGGGACTGCGATCGCCGTCATCGCCAGCAGCCCCGGCACAGAATCCTCTCGCATCAGTGCCCAGCTTCGCTGCAAGAACATCATCATCGTCCCGGTACCTCCCGATCGTCCCCGAGCAATTCTTGCCGCCCTGCCGCATCGGACCCGCGCCGCGCAAGGCCGCGCAGGGGCTTGCCGCTGCCGATCGACCGCGGCAAAGGCCGCACATGCTCTCCCATGCCCTTCGGACGCATATTGTGCGCGCCGCGTTGCTGGCGATGGTGGCGATCCTCGGCACCTATGCGATCGCGCTGATCCCGCGCGAGGTGCATCCGCTGGAACTGACGTTCAACTCGATGCTCGACCATCTGCTGCGCGGCCGGTTCGACGTCTATCCGGGGACGGTGGGACGCGAAGGCTTCACGATCCACGGCCAGGTCATGGCCTATTGGGGGCCGCTGCCTGCGCTGCTGCGGCTGCCGATGATGGTCTTCCCCGGCTGGCGGATGCTCGATTTCACCATCGGCTCGTGCCTCGTGGCACTTGCCGGCATGATCGCGACCAAGCTGTGGACGCTGCGGCTGATCCGGCGCGAACTCCCCGGCCTGCCGGCCTGGCTGGGCCGGGCGATGGCCGTCGTGCTGGTCCTCGCCGGCGCGCAGACCTGCTTCCTGCGCTTCAGCCTCTACCAGGAGGTATGCCTGTGGGCGGCGCTGTGGGGCGCGCTGTTCGTCGCGGCGGCGATCCATGCGCAGCTGCGCGGGCTGGGGCGCGGGGCGCTGCTGGTGATGGCGCTGACTGCGGGCCTCGCGATGCTGACCCGCGTGTCGCTCGGCATCGGGCTGGTCGCGGCGTTCGGCGGCGTGCTGCTGGTCGAGACGGTGCGCAGCCGCGCGGACCTGCGCGGCTGGCTCGCCGCTGCCGGCCTGCCGGTGCTGCTGCTGGTGCTGTTCGGGCTGGTCACCGCCGGGGTGAATATCGGGCGCTGGGGCAATCCCTTCACCTTCGCCGACTATCACCACTACAACTACAACGCCTGGTATCCGGACCGGATGGTGCGGATGGCCGAGCAGGGCCTGTTCAACCTCCACCGGGTGCCGTTCGGGCTGGTTTATTATTTCGCCCCGGTCTGGGTGCTGCGCGGTGCCGACGGGCAGCTGCTGCTGGAGGCCACCCGCAGCAAATGGATCGACGCCGCCGAGCTGCCGCCGAGCAGCTTCCTGCTGACCGATCCGCTGCTGCTGGTGCTGGGCGTGCTCGCCATCGCCGGTTGGCTGCGCCGTGCGACCGCCGATCGGGCCCGCGGCATCGCGGTTGCGCTCGGCCTCGCCATCCCCGCCGGGCTGATGCTCTGCGCGGTGAGCATGAACTTCCGCTACCGGCTCGATTTCTACCCGCTGTTCGAGTTTCTCGCCTTTTCGGGGCTGATCCTGGCCGGCCGCGGCGGCACGGCACCCGGCCCGCGCTGGACGGCGGCGCTGGCGACCCTCTCGGTGCTCACCTCGCTGCTGGTCGGCGCTGCCTATCTGGTCGGGCGGCTTGGGCCCGGGCAGTTGCTGATCGGCGACGGTATCGGCGCCTATTATCTCCAGGCGTTTGGGCTGCGCTGAGCGGCTAGCACAGCGATACCCGCGCGCCGGCGTGCCGCTCCAGCCTGCCGGCCAGTTCGAGCTCGAGCAGCACCGTCTGCACCACCGCGGGCGCGCAGCCCGACTGGCGGATCAGCTCGTCCACCCCCACCGGCACGGGACCGAGCAGCCCCGCCACCCGCCGGCGGTCGGCATCGCTGGCATCCTCCGGCGGCGGCGCGCCGAAGCGCTCGCCCGGCGCGCGAACCACGCGCGAATCGATCGGACGCACCTGCTCCCAGATGTCGTCGGCCGACTGCACCAGGATCGCGCCTTCGCGAATCAACAAATTGCACCCCTGCGCGCGCGGATCGAGCGGCGAGCCCGGCACCGCCATCACCTCGCGCCCGGCCTCGGCGGCGATCCGCGCGGTGATCAGGCTACCCGAGCGCGGCGCGGCTTCCACCACCACGGTACCCAGCGACAGCCCCGCGATGATGCGGTTGCGTGCCGGGAAGAAGCGCGCCAGCGGCTCGGTGCCCGGCGGCTGTTCGGTGACGAGCAGGCCCTGGCGTGCGACCCGCTCCTGCAGCTCGGCGTTCTCGGGCGGGAAGACGATGTCGATGCCGCTGGCGATCACCCCCACCGTTCCACCGGCGAGCGCCCCCTGGTGCGCGGCGGTGTCGATGCCGCGCGCCAGACCGGACACCACCGTGGCCCCCTGCTCGACCAGCCCGATGGCGAGCTGGCGGGCGAAACGGCACGCCGCCGCCGAGGCGTTGCGCGCGCCGACCATCGCGACGCAAGGCCGCTCCAGCAGTGCGGCGTTGCCGCGCAGGATGAGCGCCGGCGGCGCATTGTCCAGCTCGGCGAGCAGCGGCGGATAGGCGAGATCGTCGAGGAACAGGTAGCGCGCGCCGAGCCGCTCGACCGCGGCGATCTCGCGCCGCACCGCGCCGGCATCGGCGATCTGCGGCGCGCGCCCGCCGCCACGCGCGGCGAGCATCGGCAGCGCGTCCAGCGCCGCCTCGGCGGTGCCGAAGCGAGCGATCAGCTGGGCATAGGTGACGGGACCGACATTGGCGGAGCGCAGCAGCCTCAGCCGCGGCTCCCGCCCGTCAGCCACGCTTGCTGCCGACCCGGGGTTCGGCACCGCTGAGCAGCCGGTCGATATTCTCGCGATGCTTCCACAGCACGATCAGCGCCAGCGCGAGCAGCATCAGCACCATGTCGAGCCGGCCGAAAAAGGCCGCGCTCACCGGCGCGCTGACCGCCGCCGCCATGCCGGAAACGGAGGAGATCCGCACCGTCGCCAGCAGCCCGAGCCACACCGCCGCATAGACCAGCCCCGAGGGCCAGTAGAGCGCGAGCACCACGCCCATCAGCGTCGCCACGCCCTTGCCGCCGCGGAACTTCAGCCACACCGGATAGCAATGGCCGATAAACGCCGCGGTCGCCGCCAGCGCGGCGGTACCGGGCAGGAAGGCCGCGGCGAGCAGCACCGCCACCGCGCCCTTGGCCATGTCGAGCAGCAGCGTCGCCGCCGCGAGGCCCTTGCGGCCGGTACGCAGCACGTTGGTCGCGCCGATATTGCCCGATCCAATCTGGCGCAGGTCCCCCGCCCCCGCGGCGCGCGTGAGCAGCACCCCGAATGGGATCGAACCGAGCAGATAACCGAGCAACAAGGCCCCGGCCGGGGCCATCCATGGAACTTCCGTGGGCAATGCGGCCCCCTTTCGTTCCTCCGTTTAGCCGCATCCTTTACCCGAACGCAATGATCTGCATCAGCGTGCAGACGGGCGCGATGTTGACGCTGGCGCGGTGCCTCGGCCATGGCGGGGCATGTCCGATCGTCGTCCCGTGCTGTTCTTCGATTCCGGTGTCGGCGGCTTGTCGGTGCTCGGGCCCACCACCGCGCTGCTGCCCCAGGCGCCGCTTGTCTATGTCGCCGATTCGGCAGGGTTTCCCTATGGCACCAAGAGCGAGGCGGAGATCGCCGCGCGCGTGCCGGCGCTGCTCGGGCGGCTGGCGGAGCGCTACGATCCGCGGCTGATCGTGATCGCCTGCAACACCGCCTCCACGATCGCGCTCCAGCATGTCCGCGCCGCGCTCGACCTGCCGATCGTCGGCACGGTGCCCGCGATCAAGCCGGCGGCGGAGACCAGCCGTACGCGGACGATCGGCGTGCTGGGCACCGCGGCGACGGTGCGCCAGCCCTATGTCGACGACCTCGCCGCGCGGTTCGCCGGGGACTGCACGGTGCTGCGCCATGGCTCGGCCGCGCTGGTCGAACTCGCCGAGGCCAAGCTGGCGGGCGAGACGATCGCGCCGGAGGTGATCGCCAACGAACTCGACGGGCTGTTCCACCAGCCGGGCGGCGACCGCATCGACGTGATCGTCAATGCCTGCACCCATTTCCCGCTGCTGGAGGCCGAGATGCGCGCGGTAGCCCCGGAGGGCGTGCAGTTCGTCGATGGCGGCCCCGGGATCGCGCGCCGAGTCGCATACCTCACCCGCGATCAGAGCTGGCCCGCCGACCTGCCCCCCGGCCGCGCCGTGTTCACCGCGCGCGATCACCGCGCGGACGCGCTCGCCCCGACGCTCGCCCGCTACGGGCTCAGCCGAATCGAGACGCTGTAGGGCTCAGGCGAAGTCGCCCAGGACTGCCTGCGGGTCGCGCACCGCGATCTTGGCGGTATAGCGATCGGCCATTTCCTCGTGCGCGCGTCGCGCGCTGCTGTCGTCGCACTTGCCCGCGCGCTCACGCTCCTGCCGCGCACGCCGTTCGAAATATTCGATGTCGTTCTTCGCCATGGGCCGCTCTCCGATGCCAAACGGGAGATCGATCGTCTCTCAGCCGCGGACCTGCTGGCGCCCCGAGTCGTCCGCGATACGCTTTCTTTACCACAAGCGCGGCCTGGGATCGCTGATCTTGCGCAAGAGTCGATCACCGACGACGAGAATCTTCATCGAAGAAGATGCTGCATAGGCGGCAACCGCCCCCTATCTCCGACACGCAGGCCCTGCGGCCATGCCCCGGGAGCAATCCAGATCCTATACGGTGGTTCACGTGCTAGAATTGCTGAAAATTAAGGCGTAGAGATCACGTCCATGCAGCGCCAAGACGCCCCAGCGCCCGCGATCGACTATACGCGGGTCTTCACCCAGGCCATCGACCGCCTCCATGCCGAGGGGCGCTATCGGGTCTTCATCGACATCCTGCGCAACAAGGGCATGTTCCCCAATGCGCGCTGCTTCGCCGGGCATAACGGGCCGAAGCCGATCACCGTGTGGTGCTCGAACGATTACCTCGCCATGGGGCAGCACCCCAAGGTGATCGAGGCGATGGAAGAGGCGCTGCACGATGTCGGTGCCGGCTCGGGCGGCACCCGCAACATCGGCGGCAACACTCATTACCACATCGATCTCGAGCGCGAGCTGGCCGATCTGCACGGCAAGGAAAACGCGCTGCTGTTCACCTCGGGCTATGTCTCGAACGAAGCGACGCTGGCGACGCTCGCCAAGGTGATGCCGGGCTGCATCATCTATTCGGATGAGCTCAACCACGCCTCGATGATCGCCGGAATCCGCAATTCGGGCTGCGAGAAGCGCGTGTGGCGCCACAACGACGTCGCGCATCTCGAGGAACTGCTCGCCGCCGACGACCCTTCGGTGCCGAAGCTGATCGCGTTCGAGAGCGTCTATTCGATGGACGCCGACATCGCGCCGATCGCCGAAATCTGCGACCTCGCCGACAAGTACAATGCCCTCACCTATCTCGACGAGGTCCATGCCGTCGGCATGTACGGTCCGCGCGGCGGCGGCATCTCGGACCGCGAGGGGCTCGCCGATCGGCTGACGATCATCGAGGGTACGCTGGGCAAGGCGTTCGGCGTGATGGGCGGCTACATCGCCGCCGACCAGGTGATCATCGACGTGATCCGCAGCTATGCGCCGGGCTTCATCTTCACCACCTCGCTGTCGCCGGTACTGGTCGCCGGGGCGCTGGCGAGCGTGCGCCACCTGAAGGGCTCCAGCATCGAGCGCGAGGGCCAGCAGGCCGCCGCGGCGATGCTCAAACAGCTGATGAACGACGCCGGGCTGCCGGTGCTGCCCTCCACCACGCACATCGTGCCGCTGATGGTGGGCGATCCGGTGAAGGCCAAGAAGATCAGCGACGTGCTGCTCGCCGAGTATGGCGTGTACGTGCAGCCGATCAACTATCCGACCGTCCCGCGCGGCACCGAGCGGCTGCGCTTCACCCCCGGCCCGTCGCACGATGCGGCGATGATGCGCGAGCTTGTGGACGCGCTGGTCGAGATCTGGGGCCGGCTGGAACTTCGGCTGGCAGCGTAAGCGCCGTCAGTCGATGGTGATCTGGCCACCGGGGCCAGGCACGTCCATCGGCTGGCCGAACGGCACGATCACTGCGTCGTTATAGGTGGTGCCGCTCGCGTCCAGCAGGAAACAATGGGTCACACGAGCGACGGTGTCGACCACCCAATAGGCCGGGATGCCCGCTCCGCCAGATTCCTCGCGCTTTTCGCCGAGATCCCGGCGCTGCGTGGATTCCGCGATTTCAACTCCGAACAGTACATCCTGCGGCGCAAGCGTCTTCTGTGGACGAACGCCGGGCCGCACCACCGCAATGTCGAAGGCGCGGACCGTATGGTCATCGACGCGCAAGACGACATCGGCCCCGGCCATGGTCTTCGCAGCCTGTAGGAGCGGAAAAAGCAATCCGCTCAGGCGGATGACAAGCTCGCCGTGCGCCCAATCGGCCGGCATCATCTTTTCGATTTCCCCCCGGACCAGCTCCGCCCGCATATCCGCGAACGCCCCCCGTTCGAGCATATGCAGGAATTCGTCCGCCGTGAACGGCGCCGTCCATTCCTTATTGGCCGAGAGACGGACCTGCTGGTTCATGCCGCGCACTGTAGCACGGAAGGCGCTTCCGAGGCGATAGCGCTCAGCCCGGCCGCCTGAGCCCCGCGCTCCAGGTATAGCCGCGCAGCGAGGAGCGGAACGACGCCGTCAGCCCCTGCTCCGCGGCAATCGCCTCCACCACCTCGCGCAGGTCGGCGCGGGGGTAGACGTGGAAGGCATTGAGTTCCTTGAAGTGGAAGCGCTTGGCAAAACCCGGCAGCCGTTCGTACTGGCCGAAATCGACGATGTGCAGGCTGCCGCCCGGCGCGAGCGCCTTCGCCCCCAGCGCGATCGCTTCCTTCCAGGGCGGCATCATCGACAGCGTGTAGCTCATGAACACGCGGTCGACCTTTTCCAGGCCGAACAGCGTGCCCACATCGAACGCCCCGGCATCGCCCTGCGCCAGCGTGATCTTGTCCGAGAGGCCGTGCTTGGCCACCGACTTGCGCGCGGTATCCAGCATCGCCTCGCTGATGTCGAAGCCGTGGAAGCGTGCGTTCGGCCAGCGCTTGGCCGCGACGATCAGGTTGCGCGCGGTGCCGCAGCCGACCTCCAGCACCGTGCCGCCCGGCGGCGGCGCGAGCTCGCGGATCAGCCGGTCGCGGCCGAGCAGGTAGAATTTGCGCGTGAGATCGTAGAAGTGCCGATGGAGCGCATAGGTCGCATCCATCAGCCCCTTCTGATCGGCCGCCTCCGCCTGCCCGCTCATGCGTGCGGCTTCAGCGTCCAGACATGGGTCGCGCCGTACACCGACGAACGGTCGCGGCGGGTCCAGTCGTCGAGCTTGGCCTGGTCCTCATATTGCCACTGATTCATCAGCTCGTCGGGGATATGGCCGCGGACCACGTCCGGCGCGGCGGCCGTACGATAGAGCACGCGCGCGCCGGGCTTGGCGGTACGGGTGATCTCGGTCCAGATGCGGGTCAGCTGCTCGTCGGTCATCCAGTCCTGCGCATCGAGCAGGATGTAGCGATCCAGCGACTGGGCCGGCATCGACTCGAGATAATCGGCATAGTTGGTGTGGCGAATCTCGACGCGGTCGGCGCGGTCGCGGACCAGCTCGTAGTTCTTGCGCTCGAGATAGGGCGGCAGCGGCGCGCCCTCATGCTCGCCATAGCCGCGGCCGAACGCCTGCCAGGCGTAGAAATTGTCCTTGAGGTCGAAGTCGCAGGCGAGCTTGCGCAGCCGGCTGCGCAGCGCGCCGGTGATGCCTTCCTGGTCGTCCACCTTGAGCAGGTCATACTGCGCCGGCGGAATGCCGAAGCCGAACAGCGCGGCGGGCTGGTCGACCATCCAGCGCAGCAGCTTCTTGTCGAAGAACGGCGCGAAGCGCGTCTCGAAGATGTGGCGCTGCTCCTCGATCGTCTTCGCCTGGAGGATCTCCTTGGGGTCGATGCCGTAGCGATGCCCCAGCCAGTGGACGAAGCCGATCAGCCGGCCCAGCAGGCCCTGGCGGTAGAAGCCGGTCTTGAACCCGTTGATCCGGCGCACGCCGTTGGGGGCGCGGCCGTCCCAATAGGCGCGCGAGCTGTCGTCGAGCGCACCGCGGAGGTAGGTCTTGTACGCGTCGATATTCTCGGGGCGGTTGGCGAGACCAAAGAAGCGATGGAACGACTCATAGTCCGGCAGCCGCAGCGCCGCCTGCTGCTTGAGCTTGTTGAGCGCGATATGCGCCGGGTTTAGGTCCACCGCGGTGATCTTCGCGGGGTTCGCCGTCAGATAGGAGAAGACGTTGCAGCCGCCCGAGGCGATCGTGACGATATGGCTATCGGGGGTGATCTGCAGCGCTTCCATGTCGATCACCGGGTCTTCCCAGATCTGGGCATAGACCAGGCCGCGGAACGCGAAGGTGAAGGCGCGCTCGAGGATGCCTTCCTTGGAAAGATGTTCGTGGCGGTGCACCGCACCCCGAACCGCATCGTTC
>Ga0207671_10005758_pt1 | contig 11291 bp, 12 predicted proteins | sample KBSC24metaG_FD_184352 | JGI IMG/M metagenome (GOLD analysis project Ga0207671, IMG submission 184352) | Corn rhizosphere microbial communities from Kellogg Biological Station, Michigan, USA - KBS C2-4 metaG (SPAdes) (version 2) | ecosystem: Host-associated > Plants > Roots > Rhizosphere > Soil... | reverse complement strand
GGTCCGCGACCTGGAAGGGATTGTCAGGCAGGCAAAAAGAAGCAACCCGGCGATGGATATTGTAATGATGGAATTTGCTGATCCGGATAAAAACAAGGATTACAGTAAAGGAATATCCCCGGTAGAAGTGATCAATCACGAACTGGTGGCCGGTCATTACCGCCTGCCCTCAATTAACCTGGCTAAGGAAGTGCCTGATAAGTTGAAGAATAATGAATTCAGTTGGGATGATGATTTTAAGGACCTGCATCCAGCCCCCTTTGGCCAGGAACTTTATTTTGAAAATATTAAAAGCCTGTTGCAGGCTGCACGGGAAAATTATGAAGCCCAAACATCATCATTGACTGAAAGGAAAACTCTGCCAAAACCTTTGAACAAATTCAGTTTCGTCGATGGCAGTTATTATCCGCTTGCCCGTGCCAAATGGGATAACAATTGGACATTAGACAAAAACTGGGCTCCGCATGACCACCTGGATACGAGAGCCGGGTTTGTACATGTGCCAATATTGAGTGCGGATAAGCCGGGAGCGTCCTTAACTTTAGCTTTTAAGGGGACCGCCTTCGGCATAGCCATTCTATCCGGGGCCGATGCGGGGATGATCACCTGGTCGATAGATAACTCCCCACCGAAAACGGTGGACCTTTATACCAACTGGAGCGATATGCTTCATTTGCCATGGTATATTTTACTCGACGGCAGCCTGACCGACAAGCAGCATGTTTTGAAACTCACCATCGCCGGCAGCAAGAATGCCAAAAGTAAGGGAAATGCCTGCCGGATATTCACTTTCTTTAAGAATGGAAAAGAGAAAAAATAATCTGCTTAATCCCAAAGGAATTCATGCCCTACTTGGCGAAACAGAATTGTTTTCCTTGCTCCTTCAAGGGTAGTATTTGCTATTCCTGAAAACGGGGCCAGCAACCCTATCACAAAAAGGATTAACAGGTATATTGGTTTTGGTAAATTCATATGCGTAGAAAAATTTACAATTCGATTTACAATTTTTTACACTCGTTTTCCTGTGTTTATAAATAAGGTGAACTAGCTTAGGCCAAGATATTCATTTCAAAAATCATTTTTATGCTTAAGCAATTGTTTACATCGCGTCCTGTTTCTGAAAACTGGCTGATCCTGATCAGGATTTTCACCGGTGTCATTATAGCTAATTATGGGTTAGAAGTCATTAACCAGGATAAAATGAACGGCAATGTGGCATGGCTAACAGATATACATATGCCTTTCCCGCTGTTTATGGCTTATCTTGGTAAAATAGCCGAACTCATAGGAGGCGTTTTATTACTTATAGGCCTGTTTACACGATTAGCTTCGATCGTTCTTGTTATAGACATGAGCGTTATAATCTTTGTAATGGGGAAAGGCAATATTTGGGGCGATGAGCAACTACCCTTTCTGCTGCTGCTGCTTTTTACAAATTTTATTTTTTGCGGTGCGGGTAAATGGAGCCTAGATTACCTGGTATTTGACCGGAAAAATAAACATTAAGGGTAAATAACTTTATAAAAAGCTCTTCCTGTCGCAATTTCTGCCCCTGCATGGGACTATAACCATTAGGCAGAATTTGCAAATTCCTACCGACATACCCCGGAATTTGCTATGCCCAATACAGTAATAGCCCCTCCATTCCTATTTCAAAAAAATTTTCCACAATTCGTATTTTTCCCCTACATTTGCGGGCTAATTGTCGCTCATTGAAATCGCTTAGAACATATTCGATTCCTTTTACCGGTTTAAAACCGGGGAAGCATGATTTTGAATATGAGATCACAAATGCTTTTTTTGACGAATTTGAATATTCGCTGGTAAAAAAGGCCGAACTTAAATGCAGTGTGGAACTGGAAAAGCAGGAAACGATGCTGATCCTCAACTTTCACATCACCGGTAAGATCGATCTGACCTGTGATAAATGCCTGGCCGAATATCCGCAGCAAGTAGATATTAACGAACAGCAGATAGCCAAATTCAGCGAAGAAGAAGTTGATGAGGACGAGATCATCACCCTGACAAAAAATGATCACGAGATCAATATTGCAGGGCTGATCTATGAATATGTGAATGTTGCCGCTCCTTTTATTGCGGTTTGCGGCGATGAGGGGAATACCCCTTATTGCGATAAGGAGATGATTGACCGCTTAAATCAATTAGCGGGCAGCGGCGAACAGGAAGACGGGGCGGACCCAAGGTGGGACGCTTTGAAAAAAATTAAATGATATAATATTAGGATTTATGCCACATCCAAAACGGAAATTTTCAAAATCGAGAACAGCAAAGCGTAGAACACACTACAAAGCTGAAGCTCCTTCTTTAACCACTTGTCAAACAACCGGTGCTGTACATTTACCTCACAGAGCTTATACTGTTGACGGCAATTTATACTACAACGGAAAAGTAATTATTGAAAGCGCAGCAGTAGCCTAAGTTTAAATTTTCATAAATATGAAGATTGGCTTAGATATTATGGGCGGTGATTTTGCTCCCAAAGCAACAGTTTTAGGAGCGATTGCAGCTTATGAAGATTTATCTGCCGACCAAAAGTTGGTGCTGATTGGCGACAAGGATGTCGCCATATCCATTCTTCACGAAAATAATTTTAGCCCTGATAACTTCGAATTTGTCCATACAACCGAGGTGATCGAAATGGGGGAACACCCTGCCAAGGCTATTCTCAAAAAACCGGATTCAAGTATCAGTGTTGGTTTTCAATTGCTCAAAGAGGGAAAGATAGATACCTTTTCTTCGGCAGGCAATACCGGCGCTATGCTGGTAGGTTCTGTTTTAAGCGTAAAAACCATCGAAGGTGTGCTTCGTCCGGCCATGTCAACCAACGTTCCGCAATTGAACGGTGGTTTTAGTCTTTTGGTCGATGTGGGTGCCAATGCCGATTGCAAACCGGAGTACTTGTATCAATTCGGTCTCCTTGGCAGCTTATTTGCCGAGCATGTATACAATATGCCAAATCCCCGCGTAGCCTTGATCAATATTGGCGAAGAGGAAGAAAAAGGCAATGTGCTTTGCCAGGCAGCTTATCCGCTGTTGAAAGAAGGCAATCAGTTCAATTTTGTGGGCAACATCGAAGGCTATGATTTCTTCAGCAGCAAGGCCGAAGTATTTGTGGCGGACGGCTTTACCGGCAATGTGGTGCTCAAAATGGCGGAATCCTTTCATATGGTTGGTGTTACCAAAAACCTGGAAGACGAATTTTTCGGCCGCTTTAACTATGAGCGGTATGGCGGCAGCCCTATACTGGGTGTGAATGCCCCTGTGGTTGTAGGGCATGGTATATCAACTCCCGAAGCCATTAAAAATATGGTTCTCTTATCAAAAAATATGGCTGAAAGCGATCTTATCAACAAAATAAGAGAAGCGTTTCAGTAAAATATATATAAATAGATGAATAAAATTCATGCTGCTATTACTGCTGTGAATGGATATGTTCCCGATTATGTGCTGACAAACCACGAATTGGAAACCATGGTGGAAACGAACGACGAGTGGATAACAAGCAGAACCGGCATAAAAGAACGCCGCATACTCAAAGGCGAAGGCCTGGCGACCTCAGACCTGGCCGTACCGGCTGTTGAGGGCCTCCTCAAAAAAAGAGGCATCAGAGCCGAAGAAATAGAACTTATTATATTTTGCACTACTACACCCGATATGCCTTTCCCGGCTACGGCAAATATTTTAGCTGATAAAATAGGCGCGAAAAACGCCTGGGGATATGATCTGCAAGCCGCCTGTTCGGGCTTTGTTTTCGGACTAGCTACCGGCGCGCAGTTTATTGAAAGCGGAAAACATACTAAAGTACTGGTAGTTGGCGGCGATAAAATGTCGGCTATTGTAAATTATAAAGACCGTGCTACCTGCATCATTTTTGGTGACGGCTGCGGAGCAGTATTGCTCGAGCCCAGCACCGAAGGCTACGGCGTAATAGATTCTATATTAAAAAGCGATGGCTCGGGCCGTGCATACCTGCATCAGAAGGCGGGCGGTTCCTTAAAGCCTGCTACGCACGAAACGGTTGACGCCATGGAACACTACGCTTACCAGGAGGGCCAGGCGGTATTTAAATTCGCGGTAACTAATATGGCCGATGTAGCGGCTGAGGTAATGGAGCGCAATAGCCTTAAATCAGAAGATATTGCCTGGCTGGTGCCGCACCAGGCCAATAAACGTATCATTGATGCTACCGCTAACCGCACTGGTGTAAGTGCTGATAAGGTGATCATTAATATTGAAAAATACGGCAATACCACCAACGGAACTATACCGCTATGTTTGTGGGAATGGGAAGATAAATTTAAAAAAGGGGACAACCTGATCCTGGCTGCATTTGGCGGTGGATTTACATGGGGTTCCATTTATTTGAAATGGGCGTATTAATGTGCAGATTTCAGATATGCAAATGTGCGGATGAGTCTGCTTCTTGCATGTTATAAAATTGGAACATTATTAAATATGTTTTGTTTATTTGCTAATACTAATCAACTAATTAAAACATCTGCACGTTTGCATATCTGCACATTTGAAATCTGCATATTTGCACATCTGCACATTAACATATAACTTAGATACAATTCTTTATCCAAAACCAATACATTCCACTTATGGATATTAAACAGATTCAGGACCTTATTCGCTTTGTTGCAAAATCAGGGGTAAATGAAGTCGCAATTGAGCAGAACGATTTTAAGATCACGATAAAAACCAACCAGGCGCCTACTTATGTGACCGCTAATGTTGGTGAAGCTGCACCTGCTGCCGCTCCGGCCCCGGTAAGTGCACCTGCACCTGCTGCTGAGGCCGCGCCTGCCGCTGCACCCGCTTTAGATACTTCAAAATACATCACTGTCAGATCACCGATGATCGGAACATTTTACCGTTCATCAACACCTGAAAAGCCACTGTTTGTTAATGTGGGTGATGAAATAAAACCAGGCACGGTGCTTTGCATTATCGAAGCGATGAAATTGTTTAACGAGATCGAATCTGAAGTATCAGGCCGTATTGTTAAGATATTGGCAGACAATGCATCACCTGTTGAATATGACCAGCCATTATTTTTGGTTGAACCAGCATAATTGATTTCACAGATTAATTGATTTCACAGATTTGTGTCTGCTGAATTTTATCATCATTTTTTAATGAACTAATCCGTGTAAATTATGGAAACCGGTGTAATCCCAAAAGGAAAAAAGATGTTTAAAAAGATACTAATAGCTAACCGCGGCGAAATTGCCCTTCGTATCATTCGTACATGCAAGGAAATGGGCATTAAAACTGTTGCTGTGTATTCCACTGCCGACAGGGATAGCCTTCATGTGCGTTTTGCTGATGAAGCAGTTTGTATAGGCCCGCCGGCAAGCCGCGATTCTTACCTGAATATTCCAAACCTGATATCAGCTGCCGAGTTGACCAATGCCGATGCGATACATCCCGGCTATGGATTTTTGTCGGAAAATGCTAAATTTTCGGCGATCTGCGCTGAATATGGTATCAAATTTATAGGCGCTACTGCTGACCAAATCAATGCCATGGGCGATAAGGCTTCGGCTAAAGAAACTATGAAAAAGGCAGGTGTACCTACCATTCCTGGTTCCGAAGGATTGCTGACCGACGTGAAGGAAGGCATCGCGATAGCAAAAAAAATAGGTTACCCCATCATATTAAAAGCTACTGCCGGTGGTGGTGGTCGTGGGATGCGTTTGGTGTGGAAAGACGAAGAATTTGAACCGGCCTGGGATTCGGCGCGGGCTGAATCTGCTGCTGCTTTCGGCAACGACGGCCTTTACCTGGAGAAATATGTTGAAGATCCGCGCCACATCGAAATACAGGTAGTGGGTGATCAGTATGGTAAAGTATGCCACCTTTCTGAAAGAGATTGCTCCATACAACGTCGTCACCAGAAACTGGTGGAAGAATCGCCATCGCCTTTTATGACAGAAAAACTGCGTAAAAGAATGGGTGAGGCTGCGATTAAAGGTGCAAAGGCTGTAAAATACGAAGGTGCCGGAACGGTTGAATTCCTGGTTGATAAAAACAGGAACTTCTATTTTATGGAGATGAACACCCGTATCCAGGTGGAGCACCCGGTTACCGAAGAGGTGATCAACTTCGACCTGATCAAAGAACAAATAAAGGTTGCTGCGGGGATTCCTATCTCGGGCAAAAACTATGAGCCAACCATGCATGCGATCGAATGTCGCATCAATGCCGAGGACCCGTTCAATAATTTCCGCCCGGCTCCCGGTAAGATCACTAATTTCCATTCGCCCGGTGGCCATGGCGTGCGTATAGATACCCATGTGTATTCGGGCTATGTAATACCGCCCAATTATGACTCGATGATTGCCAAAGTGATCTGCGTGGCCCAAACCCGCGACGAGGCTTTGAGCACCATGGAACGCGCATTAAGCGAATTCGTGATCGAGGGGGTTAAAACAACCATACCTTTCCACTTAAAATTATTGCAGGACCCTAATTTCAGGGCCGGTAATTTTACTACCAAATTCATGGATACCTTTGAATACACTAAATAATAAAACTGCGTTAATAAATTTAATCGTAAATAGCACACTGCAATTTACGAAGGGTATCTAGTACGACAATGAGCAACATCGGTGATAAATTAATAGGCGCAATACGGGACAGAGGAAATAATAATGAAGGTGGCGAAAGCGAAATGTCCTTCTTCGGCCACCTCGAAGCATTAAGATGGCACCTTATCCGTTCGGCCCTGGCTATTTTATTATTCACCATTTTAGCATTTTCCTTTTATTCCTGGATCTACGATAATATCATCATGGCGCCCAGCACTAATAACTTCTGGACATTCAGGATGATGTGCAAGCTTGGCGATCTGCTTGGTCGCCCGGGCATGTGCCCCGGCAAGATCAATATCCACCTGATCAACACAGAGTTAGCCGGGCAGTTTACTTTGCAGATCGACTCTTCATTAATGATCGGCCTGGTTGCAGGCATCCCTTACGTTTTGTTTGAAATATGGCGGTTTGTAAGGCCGGCCCTGCATGACAAGGAACGCAAGGCTGCCAGCGGTTTTGTATTTTATGCCTCATGCTTATTCCTCACAGGTGTAATGTTCGGCTATTTTGTGATCACTCCAGTCTCCCTTAATTTTCTCGCAGGCTATACAGTAAGTACCACTATAGATAATTTATTTTCAATTGATTCTTATATATCATCAATTTCTACATTAACCCTTGCTACCGGTCTTGTATTTGAGTTACCTATTTTGGTTTACATCCTGGCCAGCCTTGGTATACTTACGCCTAAGTTTATGCGCGAGAGTCGCCGTTACGCGATCGTGATCATCCTCATCGTAGCCGCTATAGTAACACCAACACCCGATGCGTTAACCATGACCGTGGTGGCAGTGCCGTTATATCTGCTATATGAGGCAAGTATAAGTGTAGCTGTATTCGTGGAAAAAAGGCGCAAGAAAAAAGAGCTGGAAGCTTAATGATTTAAGTGACTTTCGCACAAAATTTTTACGCTCATTGCTTGAATTTTTAGATAAATTTGAAAAATGAAGGCTGATCTGAAAATTGCTATTGGCGCCGACCATGCAGGCTTTGAATATAAGGTAGCCATAGCTAAATGGCTGAATGCGGAAAATCTTAAAGATTTCGGCACCTATTCCCCCGATTCGGTTGATTACCCCGATTTTGCACACCCGGTCGCATCGGCAGTTGAAAACGGCGAATTTGATTTCGGTATCCTGATCTGCGGCAGCGCTAACGGCGTAGCCATCACTGCTAATAAGCACCAGGGCATACGCGCGGCCATCTGCTGGAACGAGGAATTAGCCAGCCTGGCGCGCAGGCACAATAATGCCAATATCGTGTGTATTCCGGCCCGTTTTATTTCGATAGAAGAAGCTGAAAACATCGTGAAAACTTTTTTATCGACCGATTTTGAAGGCGGCCGCCATGCTAACCGTGTAAATAAGATCTCGTGCTAATAAATCGTGGACATTAAGCTGTGATCTTCATCCCAAGTCTCAAATTAACTGATATATACATGAAAAAACTATCCTTATGCATAGCTGCATTGACGCTTGCCACCGGCGCGTTCGCACAAAAAAACACGCATCCCGAAAAATACGCTAAGTATATCAGCGCTGCGGATGCTCGTAAACACCTCAGTATTTTAGCTTCGGACGCGTATGAAGGTCGCGAAACCGGCAAGCCAGGCGCCGACAAAGCGGCCAAATACATTGCCAATGAGTTTAAGAAATTAGGCTTGAAAGCGCCAGTTAACGGCTCTTACTTCCTGGATATCCCGTTGGTTGAAAATGCTCTTAAAGTTTCCTTCACCGCTAACGGTACTGCCTATGAAAACGGGAAAGACTTTTTAGCAGGACGTGGTGCAGTGCCCGAAAAAACATTCAATGCGACCGACGTCGTTTTTATTGGTTTTGGTACCGAAAACGAGATTGCTAATACCGACCTCTCAGGAAAGATCCTCGTATGGATCAACGAGGATAAACCCGAGGCCGGCAAAACACCCAATACCAGCTATCGCCAATCGACAGCCCGCACGGCGATCGTTAAAAACCTGCAAAGCAAAAATCCTGCGTTATTACTCGCAGTTAACGGAGAAATTGCCGACGTACTAAAGAGGTTTGGTTCTACGGTAACCGGGGGGCGATTGAGCATCAAGACAGATGCAAGCAAACCTGCGCCTACCATGGCGCCTACCTTAAATATTACTACCGCCACCGCCGATCAGCTATTGAAATCAAGCGGTAAAACTTATGATGAACTAAAGTCTGCCGCCGCAACCGGCACAGCACAAACTGTGAAAGCCGATGTCGCCATCACTTTCCACACCGATACCAAAGACGTTAAAGCCGTGGATGTACTGGGTTATTTGCCTGGTACAGATCTGAAAAATGAAGTTTTGGTATTCTCAGCGCATTATGATCACATCGGTTTAGTTGCAGACCCCAACGCGAAAGATAAAGTAAACAATGGCGCAGATGATGACGGGTCGGGTACCACCGGTATTTTGGAAATAGCCAAAGCCTTCACGCTGGCCAAAAAGACAGGTCATGGCCCGCGCCGCAGCATTTTATTTTTAGCCAACGTGGGCGAGGAAAAAGGCTTACTGGGCTCGGAGTACTATACCGATCATCCCGTATTCCCATTGGCTAATACCATCACCGACCTTAACATCGATATGATCGGCCGTGTAGGTACCGAATATATTGGTAAGCCTGATTCAGCCAATTATGTGTATACCATAGGTTCGGCTATGCTGAGCAAAGAGTTGCACCAGGTCAACGAGAATGCCAATAATAAATACATCCATATCGAACAGGATTATAAATATGATGATCCGAATGATCCGAACAGGTTCTATTACCGTTCCGATCACTACAATTTTGCCAAACATGGTGTACCGATCATCTTCTACTTCAACGGGGTGCATGCTGATTATCACCAACCAGGTGACGAAGTGAGCAAGATCAATTTCCCGCTATTAGCCAAACGCGCGCGATTGGTATTTTATACCGGGTGGGAACTGGCAAACAGGAATAAGAGGCCTGTAGTGGACGCTCCTCCAGCTAAGCAATAATTTATACTGACAAATTTTTTTTAAGGGCAGCCAATATGGTTGCCCTTGTTTTTTATAAAACCCTTAACTTAGCCGGATGGGAAACACCGCGGAAGAATTTTTGGTTGACTCTGAGCATATAGCTTTTGACATGAGGCATCGTGGTATTATCAATTACAATATTGGTAAATACGATGCTGCGGTTGACAAGGGACTATCACGATTTATCAACCTGGAGAATGCCAAGCGCAAGGGCCACGTACTCAAGTGGAAGGTGATGGAAAACCTCGATAAATTTTTACCCGAGTTTGAATCCAATTTCATGAAACGCGGTGGTAAAGTGATATGGGCAAATGATGCCGAAGAAGCCAACCGTGAGATACTGAATATCATCCAAAAAGCAGGCGCTAAAACCGTTGTAAAATCCAAATCAATGGTTACCGAAGAAATTCATCTGAATGAATTTTTAGAAAGTAATCATATCGAATCCTTAGAAACAGATCTGGGTGAATACATCGTGCAACTACTGGGACAACGGCCTTATCATATCGTTACCCCAGCCATGCACCTTACCAAAGAAGATATAGCCAAACTATTTAATGAAAAGTTTGGAACGCCGCTGGATGCCACACCCGAGCAGCTTACCCTAAAGGCCCGTGAACTGCTCCGCGAAAAATATGTGCAGGCCGATGTGGGTATCACCGGTGCCAATTTTTTAATCGCCGATACCGGCAGCATCGCCATTACAGAAAATGAGGGTAATGCACGTCTCTCCGTTTCTTTTCCAAAGATACATATCGCCGTGGTTGGTATCGAAAAAATGATACCCTCAATTACTGACCTCGACTTGTTGTGGCCGATGTTATCAACACATGGAACTGGTCAAAACCTGACTGCTTATAATACCATTTTAAGTGGTCCCCGCCAACAAAACGAAAGCGACGGCCCGGATGAGATGTACGTGGTATTACTCGATAATGGCCGCACCAACCTGCTCGCTCAAAAGGATCAGCGACAGGGATTGTACTGCATCCGCTGCGGGGCCTGTTTAAATGCCTGCCCGGTTTATAAAAACATTGGCGGCCATACTTATGAAACCACTTATAGTGGCCCCATCGGTTCTATCATTACCCCGCACATGAACGGCATGGAAGAGTTTAAACACCTGAGCTATGCTTCCAGCTTGTGCGGAAAATGTACCGAAGTTTGCCCGGTGAAGATCGACATCCACAAAATGCTTTTACTGAACCGCCGTGATGCAGTAAAGGAGCACCTGGTACCAAAGAAAGAAGCATGGGGCTGGGCGGCCTGGAAAAAGGGAATGCTAAGCCGGAAGCTTACCGATTTCTTCAGCGGAAAAACAAAAAACTTCCTGCTTAAAACCTTCTTCAAAAAAACCTGGGGACATTTAAAAGAGATGCCAACCGTAGCCGATAAATCATTCAGCAAAATGTGGCAGGAGAAGAACCAGTCTGATTTGTAATGTAGAAGTTGTATCAAAAGTAAAATCCAGCGAGGCGCACCAGAATAAAATTTGGCTGATAGCGCTCCATATATTACCCGGTGCAATTTTTTTTGCAAAATGACTCGTCCGGAAAAAGCTATACACAAAAAGAAAGTGTATGAAAAAGGAAAACGAGGAAAAATCAGGGATTGGGCGTTATGGCAGGCGGGGCCATTTTGATCCTGGCTTA
>Ga0207671_10005757_pt1 | contig 11292 bp, 7 predicted proteins | sample KBSC24metaG_FD_184352 | JGI IMG/M metagenome (GOLD analysis project Ga0207671, IMG submission 184352) | Corn rhizosphere microbial communities from Kellogg Biological Station, Michigan, USA - KBS C2-4 metaG (SPAdes) (version 2) | ecosystem: Host-associated > Plants > Roots > Rhizosphere > Soil... | reverse complement strand
GCGCTCTATAAGAAGCCCGACGACCAGGTGGCGTTCCTGCAGCATTATCACGAGATCCACATGCCGCTCGTGATGAAAACACCCCATCTGCTGAAGACGGAGATCAATCGGGTGACCGGTGCTCCTTTCGGCGATCCCGCCTACTTCCTCATCGCCGAGATGCATTTCCCAGATCGCCAGCGCTTCGACGAAGCTATGGCATCCGCTGAGAACCGGGCGGCGGGCAAAGACCTTATGAGCTTCGCCAAAAATCTCGTGACACTCGTCATTGCTGAGTGAACGTAGGCAAGCGGTCGCGCTGTAGCACGGCACGCTGAGCGAACTGGTTGCCCAGTCGGCCCGGCGCCTGGCTACCTTCTAGTCTGATTTCACCCGATCGACGGGGTAGAAAAGGCCAGATGCGACGGCGAGGCGACCGGCGGCCCCCAAGACCCAGCGCAACGACCAATATGGCGAGGTTCGCTGGACGGTGCGCATCACTGACAGCGCCGGCGATCTCTGCGCGACCTACGACCTCCTGACGATGAACGCCCTGTAATAAGCAGCCTCAAAAGACACCGGAGAAGGCGAAGAGTTCCGGGGCCTTGGCATCGTGCTACCCGGATACGTTGAGTGCATCGACAAACCGTTGCTTCACCTTGCTGCCATCATCCTTATTGTGGACGAGATGCAAGGGAGGCTGAGCGTCCTTGTCGGTGATCGACACGAAGTGGGCGCCGGGCATGGCCACACAACGCATCGCGCTTGGAACGATCGCGACTCCCAATCCAGCTGCGGCAAGCGCGATTAGCGTTGTCAGCTCTCGCGCCTCCTGCGTGATCCGAGGGGTAAAACCTTTGGCCATGCAGAGATCGAGGAAGTAAGTTCTAAGCCCAGCGCCGCTTGCCTGTGACAAGGCGACAAAGGCTTCGTCGCGCAGATCGAGGATCGATACTCCGGCGCGTTGGGCTAAGGGCGATCCATCCGGCACGACGGCGACAAGGTTGTCGCGAAATGTCTTCAGTATTTCGATCCGCCCCGCGTTCGCGATGAATGCCCGGCAAAAGCCCAGATCGAGATCGCGCCGCTCAAGCGCCTCAAGCTGGTGAGTCGAAGACATTTCGCACAAGGTGAGCTCGATCGATGGATAAAGTTCGCGCAACGCTCTGATCGTCCGTGACATGAAAGGTTGAAATTCTGCGGACCCGGTAAACCCTATGCGCAACTCACCGCCTTCACCCGTCTCAGCCAGCGATACCGCGAACTTCGCGGCCGTGACCTCTCCGAGAATCAATCGGGCGTGGCCAAGGAAAAGACGGCCCGTCGTCGTCAAAGCGACCCGCTGCTGGCTGCGATCAAACAAGCGACCGCCGACTTCCTCCTCTAGCTGCCGTATTTGAAGGCTGAGTGGCGGCTGACTGATATTCAGCCGGCGTGCGGCCCGGCGGAAACTCAATTCCTCGGCCACCGCCACGAAATAGCGAAGGTGTCGCAGCTCCATCGAACTTCTCCTGATACCGATGGAATATCACACAAGCTCTTCAATCGATATTTGAATCTATCGCCTCCAGACATGAAAAGAGGAATGAGAAACCGAATCGGGATGGGCGAGGACGGGATGGCGATCATTTCTAGTGCGATGCTGGAGCGTCTGCGGTCAGATCAGCACGCGCTGGGCTTCGGCATCTTCCATCTGGTAACGGCTGCCGCCCCGCAAATGGCGCGAGCCAGCGGCTATCACTGGCTTTCGATCGATACCGAACATGGCCCAGCTACGACGGCCCAGGTCGCGCAATTGTGTGCAGTAGCCCTATCCGCTGGTATTTCGCCGGTTGTGCGCGTCAACAAGACTTCGCTTGAGGAAGCCACACGGGCGCTCGACAACGGAGCGCAAGGAATTATCGTCCCGATGATCGAAACCGCCGCGGACGCACGGCACATCGTCGAAGCCCTACGCTTTCCGCCGCTCGGCCGTCGAGGCTGGGGCGGAGTTGGAGCGCATCATGGCTTTCTGGCTCCTTCTCCCCAGCAGGCAATCCGGGAAATCGAAGCGAATACGCTCATCATGGCTCTGATTGAAACTCAAAAGGGGATCGATAATGCCGAAGAGATCGCCAGCACGTTCGGCATCGACGCGATCTTCGTCGGGCTCGCGGACCTCAGCATCAGTCTGGGAGAGGCAGGCAAATACGATTCTCCTGCTCTTCTGACTGCGTTTGGCCGCGTCGCCGAGGCATGCCGGAAGCACGGGAGATATTTGGGCATGGGCGGTGTCTACGACGACGTGATCGCGCCTCGATATATCGCGTTGGGTGCGAAGCTGGTGGTAGGAGGAAATGACCACGGTTTCGTCATGGAGGCCGCCAAAGCTAGGGCGAACGCGGTCGAGCGCTTGTTCTAAAACCCCATTCGCGCACCAATTCGTGAGGGCCTGCCCCTCATCTCGGACCCTTTTTAAAAGGTTGGGAGGCAAATAATGTTCGCAGCGCCACCTGTTATCAAAACCACGCTTGTCGGGCGAGTTCCGGAAAGCTTTCATGTTCATGGCAGGCAGTGCGACCGCTATGAGGGTCGGCCGATTTATATCGAAGGGCCCGCGCTCGCGCGCGACGGAACTCTGTATTTCGTGGACATCCCGGGAGGCCGCATCTTTCGCATGACGCCCGACGGAACGATCTCGCTGCTGGTCGAATATGATGGTCATCCCAATGGTCTGAAAATCCATCGCGACGGCCGCATTTTCATCGCCGACTACCGGAACGGGATTATGTTCGTCGATCCGAAGGTTGGAAAAGTTGAACCGTTCCTGACCCGTCTCATGAACGAGGGACTGCATGGGCCGAACGATCTGACGTTCGCCAGCAATGGAGACATCTATTTTACCGACCAGGGCAACAGCGACATCGTCCGGCCTAACGGTCGGGTCGTGAAAGTCGGGCCCGATGGGGAATGGACGATCCTCCTTGAAAACCTTCCTAGTCCAAACGGACTCGTCCTCTCACCCGACGAAAAGTTTCTTTATGTAGCCCTTACCCGCACCAACAATGTCTGGAAGGTACCGCTGACCGCGCCACCGGGAATCGCGCCCAATAGCAGAGTCGGAACCACGGGTGTTTTCGTCCAGATGTCGGGCGGTGTCGGACCTGACGGAATGGCGGTCGACGAGGCGGGTAATCTTGCTGTCGCGCATACGGGCATGGGATGCGTCTGGCTTTTCTCGCCTCTCGGCGAGCCACTTTACCGCGTTGTCAGCGAGCACGGTCTGTCAGTGTCGAACATGGTTTATGGTGGCAATGACAGGAAGACCCTATACATCACCGAATCTTCGTCTGGGTCGATCCTAACGGCCAACATGCCGGTTTCAGGCCAGGGCCTCTATGCGGAAATGTAGCTCAGATGTTCTTGAGAGAGGGGCACAGTGTCGAGGTGTCTGAGACCCCTTGAGGGGTTTTGACCCATTGCATCATGTCAGTGGATGGTAAATCCACGACGGTAAGGCCGAAATACTTTAAGATTTGGACGCCGAGCAAAAACGTATCGAACGTGCCAAGCACGGTTTCAAAATTTCCCTGCCTATCGTTGAGTCAGACCCGACTTGTTCAGATCTCGGTCGAAAGGGTCTTTATCAGCGGCTAAGCATCAAAGTTCCTCCTCGACCACTGCTCGCGAGAAGCCGCAGCGCATGACGGTTTATCTCATTGCGCTTAGGCTTCTGATATTCGATCGGTTGCTCGTAGCCGAAGGGGCTTCGCGATCGTCCTCAGCGCGAGTGTCGTCCTGCCCGAGATCCTTATCGTCGTCATCCGTTACGAAGATGATCAGATCGGGCTTTCCACCGCATCGACCCACATCGCGTTCGGCAGCAGCGCGGTCGCCTTCTCGCCAACTTTGGACTCAACACTGCCTTGGCCGCTGCACAGCGAAGTACGAATAGCGACGAGTTCGCTCTTTTTCGTGGCGTTGAAGCGGTAATCAATATCCTAGAACATGCATCCGCCCGCGGCAGCAAGAGCGCGCGCCGGCGAAGCCTCCTCTTCCCCATTGTGCGGCCGGAGCAGTTGCCGCACCCTCTTACATTTTCATGGTTTGCAGCGCCGGTTTTAACCTCCTCCCGTATTCGCTCATAGGAGTTTGAGTGTCGCGAGCTGATTAAAGTCGATACATTCAAGCTATCACTAGACCCTCTCAATCGGTATTTGAGGAAATCGCGAACCTTGGCCAAATATGTCGAAGTTCGACATCGGCAATTTTGTGCTCCCCTGCGGGAGAGCTGGCAGCATGGTTGGTGACTAAAAATAGTCCGACCGGACGGACTTTGAGTAGGGGGAGGAAATTTATGATCGGAAGTGGCTCTATGGCGCGTTCGGCCTATCTGGCCGGGTGTGCAGCGATGGCGTTGGCGGCATCCAGTCCGGCTTGCGCACAAGCGATGTCTTCGGATCCGCAGGCGTCGCCGACCGGCACTGCATCACACGAGCCCGCAAGTGATGTTGGAACGATAGCGGATATCGTCGTGACCGCGCAAAAGCGCGGTGTCGCTGAAGCGGCGCAGAAGGTGCCGATCGCCATCACGGCTCTGAACAGCAAATCAATTGAAGACATGCATGTCCGGGATCTCGCATCGCTCAGCTCATCTATCCCAAACGTTTCCTTATCTTCCATCAACACGATACCGGGCTTCGCGAACTTCGAAATCCGCGGTTTCGGTATCAACAGTTCCATTCCTTCGGTCGAGCCTGCGGTGGGCGTCTTTGTGGATGGCGTGTATCTCGGCCAGACTTCCGGCGTCGTGCTGGACCTTTTCGACATCGACAGCATCGAAGTGCTGCGCGGTCCGCAGGGTACGCTCTTTGGTCGCAACACGACCGGCGGCGCGGTCAGCATCCGGACTCGTCGACCGGGCAATGTCTTCCAGATCAACGGCAAGGTCGATTTTGAAAGCGGTCCACTCTACACCGCCGGCGTCAGCGTAGAGGGCCCGTTGACCGACACGCTGCGGGCCAAGATTGCCGGCTACGCCTCGCATGACGAGGGGTATTTTTACGATCCAACCGTTCACCGTTCGGTCGGCAAGCGCAACACCAGCTTCATTCGGCCCACAATCGTTTATCAGCCCACCTCCAGCTTTGACACGACATTAATCTACGAGAGACTGTCGGAGGATGGCGACGGCGCAGTTGTGACCAATCCCGCCTATACGAGCGGGCTTCACCCCGTCAGCAACTTTCCCGGTATGTCCGACCTTCAATCGGAATCAGTCACGTCGGAAACGAACCTGCGGGTGCCATTTGGCGATGGAATCATCACGAACGTCGCGGGATGGCGCAGGCTCGACAATCTCGCGAGTGAAGATCTCGACGGCAGCCCGTCAACATTTTACCACGTCCGTCACGCGTTGAAGCAGCATCAGTTCAGCGAAGAACTTCGCTACGCCGGGACATTCGGTCGCTTCGATCTGACGATCGGCGGATATTATTTCCAGCAGAAATATATGTACATTGAGGAGCGAACGCTCGCGACGCTTCCCGCCCCCAGCTCGCTGGGCGGTCTCATCAACCAGCACAGCTTTGCGTTCTTCGGGCAGGGTCAGTACCACCTCACCGACAGTTTTTCGTTTATCGCTGGCGGGCGCTTCTCCTGGGAAAAAAAGGAGGCGAAGGTTGCCACGTTCAACGCGCTCTCCTCGCGCTGCGCTTACGATCTGGGGACCTGCACATATAATTTCCCGGGTCCCGGCTTCGCCGATAGCGGCGAACATGTCTGGAAGAGGTTCTCACCGAAGCTGGGCCTCCAGTGGCAGGTGCGACCCAACATTCAGACCTATTTCTCCTACAGTGAGGGTGTCAGAAGCGGCGGATACAATGTCCGCAGCACGTCGCTTTCGATTTCACCGGGGCCGTATAACGAGGAAAACCAGAAGTCGTTCGAACTCGGTTTCAAGTCGGACCTGTTGAACCATCATCTGCGTGTCAACGGTGCCGTTTTTCACAATACGATCTCCAATCTACAGCGTGATATCAACCAGCCTGATCCCTTGTCCGGTACGGTCCAGATCACCCAGAACGCCGGAAACGCCCGGATTAACGGTGCTGAGTTGGAGGTGACGATTGCCCCGACGAAGGAGCTCACCTTCGGCGGCAATGTCGGTTATCTCAACGGCAAATATACGAAACTTCTCTATGACTTGAACGGCGCCTTGCCGGGGCTGGGCTACGAACTGCAGCTCGCCCGCCTCGTGCCATGGTCCTACGGAGGCTATATCTCCTACAGTCGCGATGTCGGCCACGACCTAAAATTCACTATCAGGTCGGATTATGGCCATCGCGACCGCACGCCGTTCACGGATGCCAATACCGGCTACATCAATAAGGTTGACGACTGGAGCGCTACCGCGACTTTGGCCAAAGTCAACGACAGCGTCTCGCTGTCATTCTATGCCAAAAACCTCCTGAATCAGGTCTGGAACGGGGCGGCCGCGCCGTTGCCGCCGAGCGCCGGCGGCGGCCTTTTCGAACCGATCAGCAAAGGCCGCACCTTTGGCGCCGAGCTCCGCTTCCGTTACTGACGGCGCGCGGCAGAATTACTCAGGAGGGTGGGCGGCCGCGCGCTTGTCGCGCGGCCGGTGGTGCCTCGGAGGCCTGTTCGTTAGGAGCGCGCATGCGGCCGATATCGCCCGAAAATTCCGCAAAGCGTAAGGGGCGCACCTACGCACTGACGCTCCTCACGACCGCCTATATGCTCAACTATTTCGATCGGTCGATCGTCAACGTCCTGCTCGACGCGATCAAGGCAGATCTCGCTCTTACCGATACGGCGCTGGGCTTTATCGCCGGCCTCGGCTTCGCCTTGCTCTACGCCGTGCTCGGCATCCCGTTTGGTCGTCTCGCCGACAAACGGGGACGGCGTCCGGTCGTCGTCTTCGGTGTCGGCGTCTGGAGCCTGATGACCTTGCTCGGCGGATTCGCGCAATCCGTGCTCGGCATCCCGTTTGGTCGTCTCGCCGACAAACGGGGACGGCGTCCGGTCGTCGTCTTCGGTGTCGGCGTCTGGAGCCTGATGACCTTGCTCGGCGGATTCGCGCAATCGGGCTTGCAGTTTGCCCTCGCCCGAACCGGCGTCGGCATAGGAGAGGCCGCCGGCACCGCGCCCTCGATCGCCATGATCGCCGATTATTTCGACAAGGACGAGCGGCCTCGTGCCCTGAGCATTCTCAACGTCGGCGTTCCGCTCGGTATCCTCTTCGGCATCCTGTTCGGCGGCCTGGCTTCTCAATGGATCGGGTGGCGGGGAGCCTTGATGGTCGCCGGGCTGCCGGGGCTGATTGTCGCATTTTTGCTCAAATTCACGATCAGCGAGCCGACCTCCTCGACAGCCGCTGACAAGATCGAATGGGACACTGGCCACGCGCTTCTGCCGACGCTCCGCTTCCTGTTTGGCCAGCGCTCCTACTTGTTCTGTCTCGCGGGCAGCTTTTTTGCCGGTTTTGCGATCAACGCCCTATTCATCTGGGCGCCGGCCCTATTCGGGCGCGTGCATCACTGGTCGCCTGGGCAGATCGGCATTTGGATCGGCGGCACACTTGGAATTTGTGGCGCGGCGGGCACCGTCGCCGGCGGTCACATCGTCGCCGCGTTCGGTCGTGGCGACGACCGATGGAAAGCGGGCGTTCCCGCCGTCACCAGCCTTCTAGCCGCACCATTCCTGGTCGCCATGCCACTGACCGACAATTCGACCGTGGCACTGGCCTGTCTCGCTGCCGGCTCCTTCCTGATGCTTGCCCTGATCGGTCCTGTCTACTCGGTGTATCATGCGGTGGTTCAACCCCAGATGCGGTCGCTTGCGACGTCCATTCACAACCTCATCGGAACGCTTGGCGGTCTCGGTCTCGGTGCCTTGCTCGTCGGCATCGTCTCCGACCATTTACGACCGGCCTTCGGTGCAGAAGCGCTTCGCTACGCGCTGATCCTGCCGATGGGTTGCCTGCTTCCAAGCGCCGCCCTCTACGCGTTCGCCGTCCGGCACGTGGCGCGCGATGCGGAGCGGGCCGGCTGAGGCCGGATGCGCCAAATGGCCGATCCGCATTGGAGCTCAGCTTTCCTGAAACAGTCCGGCGAGCAGGCGACGGACGAGCCGGTATATGATTACATTATTGTCGGCGGCGGCACCGCCGGGTGCGTGCTCGCCAACCGACTTTCAGCGGATCGCGACGTCACCGTCCTCCTTCTCGAAGCCGGTCGCGACATGCTGCCCGGCGAGGAACCCGCGTCGATCCGCGACCCATTTCCCTCCTCCTATGGCGACCCGCAGTTCGCCTGGCCGAACCTCATCGCGGAGATCGGCACAGATCTTGGCGACGGCACCCCCGTTTTGACTCGTCCGTTCACGCAAGGGCGCCTCATCGGGGGAAGCTCAAGCATCATGGGCATGATGGCGCAGCGCGGCTTGCCATCCGATTTCGAAGAGTGGGCAGCGATCGGCGCGGAGGGCTGGGACTGGGAGGGCGTTCTGCCCTATTTCAGGCGGCTCGAAAGCGATTGGGATTTCAATGGGCCGATGCACGGCACGGATGGGCCGATCCCGATCCGCCGGTACACGCGAAAGGAATGGCCGCCCTTCGTGAAGGCGGTATCCGAGGAAATGGAACGGCTGGGCTATCCCTTTCATCCGGACTTCAACGGCTTTTTTGGCGATTGCCTGACCATCGTCCCGATGAACAACACGCCCACCCAAAGAATGTCCGCGGCGATGGGATATCTGACGAGCGAGGTCAGGCGGAGGCCCAACCTGACGATCGTCTGCGACACACTCGTCGAGCGCCTTTTGCTTCGCGACCGGAGCATCGTGGGCGTCATCGCGCGCGCGACCGGCGAGGTTCGGAACCATCGCGCCCGGGAGACGATCCTGTGCGCGGGCGCGATCCACTCGCCGGCGATTTTGCAGCGTTCCGGCATCGGTCCCCGTGCGTGGCTCGAGGAAAGCGGGATCGAGACCGTGACGGACCGCCCAGGGGTTGGGGCAAATCTCTACAATCACGCGATCGCCCATATCGCAATCCATCTTCCCCGATCGGCGAGGCAGGTCCGCTCGCTTACCTCATGGGCCTTTTCGATGCTGCGCTACTCGTCGGGCCATCCGGATTGCCCCCAGGGCGACATGCAGATCTTTCCGACAAATCGCACATCCTGGCATCCGCTGGGCACGCGCATCGCAGCGATCGGCCTGTGTCTTTACAAGCCCTTCTCGACCGGTAGCGTCCGCGTGTGCAGCGCCGACCCGGCGCAGGAACCCGTTGTGCAGCACAAGCTGCTTTCCGATCCGCGCGATTTCGAGCGCATGGTCGACGGGCTCGGCCTTGTCGCGCGCGTCCTTCTCGGCGCCAAGCTCACCGAAGTCGCCAACGAAGCCTTTCTGCCGCCCGGCGGCCAGGCGAATGCGCTCAATCGGCCGAGTCGTTTGAACTGGTGGAAGAGCTTCGCGATCAGTCTGCTATTCGACATGCCTTTCGGGCTGCGGCGCTTTTTGCTCCGCAGGTATCTGGTCGACCTCGACCTCCTCGCGACGGATTGTGGAGCGCGTGCAGAGGTCATTCGCCGCGTCGGGGCAGGCGTGCATCATGTTTCGGGAACCTGCCGCATCGGCCGGGCCGATGATGCGGCGGCAGTCGTCGATCCGCACTGCCGGGTTTATGACGTAGACGGGCTTCGCGTGGCGGATGCATCAGTCATGCCCACCGTGGTGAGCGCGAACACTCACCTCGCCGTGCTGATGATCGGCGAGAAGGTGGCCCAGATCATCGGTGACGAGCGTGCGACTGCCGCCAGATCGGATCGCACCACATTGAGCAACCAGAACACGATGACTTGAGCGGCCCTTTCCGAGAGTGTCCAAGCGCAACGAGCGAATTCTTTCCGCCGCCAGCGGACTTTTTACGACCGAGGCGCGGATTCGGCGGGCGCGGCTCCCAGCGGATGACGCATTTACACGAGGAATAATATCATGAAGCTTGCATCTTTCTCAGTAGCCTCTGGTCCGCCCCGATTGGGGATCGTCATCGATGATGAGGTCGTCGATGTCCTGCACGATCTCCCGCACCTCTCGGTCGACATCGCCGCCTGGCTGCCGGCGGGTGACGATGCCCTGCGTTTTCTGGCGATGCGGTCGAATGGCGCGCCGCGCTTATCCCTCGATGGGATCAAGCTTCACGCGCCGGTTCGCCCGTCGAAACTTCTTGCGATCGGCGCCAATTATCAATGTCATCTCGACGAGGTCGCTCATCTCGGCCTCAAACCGGCGTCGCGGCAAATCTGGTTCAACAAGCAGATCAGCTGCGTCAACGATCCCTTCGCGCCAATCTCGATTCCCGATTGTTCGCAAGAGATCGACTATGAAGGCGAGCTAGCGGTCGTCATCGGTCGGCGGGCCCGCAATGTCGTCATGCGCGACGCGATGACCGTTGTAGGAGGCTACACGATCTGCAACGACGTCAGCGTGCGCGACGTTCAAATGTCGAGCCCCACCCATACGCTCGGGAAGTCCTTCGATACCCACGGCCCACTCGGGCCTTGGCTGGTGACGGCCGACGAAATCCGGGACCCGCAGGCGCTCGTCATCAAGACCTTCGTCAATGGCGAACTCCGTCAGGAGGCGAGCACCGCGACCATGATCCACTCTATCGCGGCGCAGATCGCGGAACTGTCTGCGATCATGACCCTAGAGCCCGGGGACGTGATCAGCACAGGAACACCGGCCGGCACCGCGGCAGGTATGCAGCCGCCCCGCTGGCTTATCAGCGGCGACCGCGTCCGGATCGAGATCGCACCGATCGGACATATTGAAGCCCCGTTTGTCCAAAATAGCAATGCTGCTTTACCCGCCGGATCGGCCAGGGATTGAATGCGGAATTGGGCTTATGGGTTGCCGCGGATGCTGAGCCGGACGCCATCGCCGCCGCCCCGATGGCCGCTCACGGCAGGCACGGTAGCGCCGCGGACTAGACCTTTCGACGCTTCCCCTCGAACCCATCTTTCACGTCGGCGATCCACTCCACGAGCTCTCGCTCGCTCCAGCACGACGTGTAGGGCGTGAGTTTGTAGGGTTTGGGAAAGCGCCCTTTCTGGATCAAGTCATAGATCATGGATTTTCCCAGGCCGACCCGGCGGCAGACCTCGGGAAGCCTGATGAAGCGTTCAGGCTGTTCCCAGGTATCAGGCATCGCCACGCTTGAAACTCGGGAGCGAGGCGCGTGCGCCTTTGCAAAGCCGCGGTTGCTGGTGAGAAAGGCCAACAGCATGTGCGGCACTAACTCGGCGACAG
>Ga0207671_10005754_pt1 | contig 11293 bp, 5 predicted proteins | sample KBSC24metaG_FD_184352 | JGI IMG/M metagenome (GOLD analysis project Ga0207671, IMG submission 184352) | Corn rhizosphere microbial communities from Kellogg Biological Station, Michigan, USA - KBS C2-4 metaG (SPAdes) (version 2) | ecosystem: Host-associated > Plants > Roots > Rhizosphere > Soil... | reverse complement strand
TTATCCAATTGGGCATAGACACCCGTGCCGGACACAGCCAGCACCAATATAAAGATCCATTTACTATACTTCATTTCGCAAATTACAATAAAAAAAGGGGCGCCGTCAGGCGCCCCCTGATTTGTCTATAGTTGTTAATAATTCGAATTCTGTAAGATAACCCCCTTGCTCTCATCGATGATCTCCTGGGGCAGAGGCATATAATAATGCTTAGGTCTTACGAATGTACGCGCCGGTATGACGGTAGCGCCATTATAAGGAGCCAAAGGACTGGCCGTCTTCGGCCTTCCAACGATCGTATCCAGGTTGATGACCTGATCCTTATCCCACCGCAACAGATCCTGCCAGCGGATGTTCTCGCCACCCAGCTCCACTCTGCGTTCATGCATCAGCTGACCCATACCGGCTCCCGACACTGGCAGCAAATGGGCCCGTGCGCGTACAGCATTGATCTCCGCATCACCGCTGCCTGCCCCGTTCAGACGGATCTTAGCCTCAGCCACCAGCAGGTATACATCGGCGCTGCGCAGAATTGGCTGCTTCAGATCATAATCTACCCCGCCATCTCCGCTTGGCATAAAGGCGGTGTACTTACGTATCGCATACCCCGTACTGGACATGCTGGGCAGCATGCGCCCGGTGGACTGTCCTTCCATACCGGAGAACATCTGGTAAGCATCCCCGCTGCCGATCTCGGTCATATTGGTTTGGTAAGGTATCGTATCTCCTACGGATATCAGCGTAGCACGCTTGCGTATCGTATCGTTGGTTTCGAATTCATCCGCGAAATTCTGTGTGGGATGATGGAAACCCCAGCCCTGCCATGCTCTGGGCGTGAAATAGGTGCTGATGGCGGAAGCAGGCACATTGGATATCTCCTGGTTCTTATTCCACACCGCAAACAATATCTCGGTATTGCTTTCCTGCTTACCCAACATAAAGTTGTCCTCATAGTTCGGCGCCAGCGCATAGTTGCCGTCGCTGACCACCTTCGACCCATACTCGATGGCCTTGTCGAACTTGTCTTCGAACATATACAGCTTGCACAGCATGCCCCAGGCGGCGCCCTTGCTCACCCTTCCCCTGTCAGCATCGCCATACGTCTCCGGCAGCAGATCGGCAGCCTTCAGCAGGTCCGATTCCACCTGTGCGCGGATAGTATCTACCGATGACTTCGCCACATTGTAGTTACCGTTCAAGACATTGCTCTCCAGGATCAACGGGATCTCTCCATAGATCTGGCTCAGCACGAAATAAGCATGAGCCCGGAGAAAATAAGCCTCGCCCAGACTGCGGCTGCGGATGCTGTCCGTAATGACAGGCACCTTGGGAATATAGATGATAGCATTGTTGGCCCGTCCGATCTGTTCATAGGCAAAAGGCCAGGTGATATAGATCAGCTGCAAGGTCGGGTCGATGTTGAATCGCTCGATGGCCTTGAAATCCGGGTGGTCGCCATTCACGGAAATATCATCCGACTGATCGTCATATGCATACAGGTCATGCCCTACCCAGTCCTCCGTGAACAATACATTGTAAATACCCAGCACCCCGGCAATGACATCGCTCTCGTTACGCCAATAGTTGCCGGTGGTATATTGCCCCGTAGGAGACTGCTCCAGGGGCTTCTTGACACAGCCGTAAATAGCAACGGCCGTGGTGATGGTGATCAAAGAAAGTATACAATAATTTCTGAAGTTCATACTTGCTTTTTTAATAAACTAAAAATTGATGGCCGCACCAATGGTCAGATTCCTGGCCGAAGGATATTGCGCTACATCCACGCCTCTTTGGCTATTGGCCGGCGTGTTGCCGCCACTCGTATATCCCAGCTCAGGTGTATAACCTTTGTAGCCTGTCAGCGTGAACAGGTTGTAGGTGCTGAAATAGACGCGAACATCCGGCAACTGCCAGTCTCCGACATGCTGTTTTGAAATGGTATAACCCAGCGAGAGACTCTTCAGGGTCAGATAAGAGCCGTTCTGCACCCACAGGTCGGAGCTCCGGTAGTTATTGTTCAGGTTGTCGATGCTCAGACGGGGAATGCTATTGCTCGTATTCGCTCCATGCCATCTGCCTTTCTGATCCGCATACCAGTTATACACCTGTGTTGCATCCAGCCCTGACAGACGGTCGGCATTGTACAGCTTGAATCCCGTCGCACCTACAAAATTGAAGTTCAGATCAAAGCCTTTATAGGTCAGGAAGCCATGGAAGCCAAAGACAAATCGTGGATTGGGATCACCCAGGTTCACCCTGTCCTTGTCATCGACGATCCCATCCTTCTTGCCGCCTGTACCGCTAATGTCCAGGAACTTCACATCCCCGGGCTTGATATTGCCCTTGTTCGGATCATTCGCCACATTCGGGTCGCTGTCGATATCTGCCTGGGTCTGATAAAGCCCGCCAGTCCTGAATCCATAAAAAGAGGCGATAGGCTGCCCTTCATAAGTACGGGAGATATCCGTGTTCTCACGGCCATAAGGTGTGGACGCTATATACGTGGAATTGCCATACAGGCGGGTCACCTTATTGCTCAGGAATGAGGCATTGGCGCCCAGTGAATAACCCAGCTTACCTACTGTATTGTTATAAGTAAGCTCTATTTCCACACCATGGTTGTTCAGCCTGCCCAGGTTGTAGTCCGGCAGTGTGATATTGCCAGGATCATCCGGCAGGTTGCGTTGAGCTCCGAATGTCTCTACCAGCTGGAAAGGCACCAGCATGTCCGAAGTATTCTTATTGAAATACGTAATGGTAGCATTTAGATGGTTGTTCAGGAAACCCAGCTCCGCGCTGATATTGGTCATCACCGCCCTCTCCCATGTAATATTGGGATTCGCCAGGCTGGTGACATACGCTCCATTGTAATTCACCGTACCCGTTCCAAGGTTATAGCTGTAACCGCCACCGCCGGTGCCGCCGCCACCGCCATAGCTGATGACACTCAGGTACTGGAAATCTCCCACATTCTGGTTACCTAATTGTCCCCAGCCACCGGTGAGCTTCAGTGTATTGATCTTATCCTTCAATCCGCCATAGAACTTCTCATCCGAGACACGCCAGCCCGCCGAGAAGGCGGGGAAATATCCCCAACGCTTGCCGGGGGCGAACTTGCTGGAGCCATCCGCCCGCATCGTAGCCGTCAGCAGATATTTGCCCTCGTATGCATAGTTTGCCCGGGCAAAATAGGATTGCAGCCCGGACGGACTATAGTTATAACCCCTGTTCGCTGCCGAAGAGCTGTTACCGAGGTCCAGCACCCGCTGATCCAGGCTCGTATCCGCAAAGCCATTACGGCTGGCCTTGAAATAATTGCCGCCATACTCCTGCGCGGAATAGCCACCTGTCAACGTCAGATTATGCTTCTTGCTAAATACATGGTTGTACGTGATAAAATATTCCTCCAGGAAAGTAGCCCCTTTGGAAAGATATTGCTGCAACGATGCGATGGACGGACCACGCGTCTGGTTGGGCATAGCATTGTCGAACTCATAGTTTTCCTCTACACTGTAGTCATACCCATAGTTGGCCCGCAGCTTCAGACCCTTTACTATTTCCAGCTCTGCAAAAGCATTTCCTAATATCCGGTCGATCTTGTCATACTTCTGTATCTCATTAGCTGTGGCCACCGGGTTGTTGATGTCACCCAGCTGATTGTCGGCTTGCGAAGTGCCCCAGCTGCCATCGTCATTTTTTACGGGGATAGCAGGGTTGAATCGTATGGCGCTCCATAACAGACCTGTCTGGGTCGATTTTGTATTGGGCGAGGAGCCATTGGTGTTGGAGTAAACGATGTTCTCGCCTATTCTGAACCGGCTGCCGATCTTATGCTCCGAGTTGATACGGAAGCTGTATCGCTTAAAGAAAGAATTGACGATCATACCCCGCTCGTTATAATAGTTCCCGGAGAAACTGTAGGACGAGCTGGCATTGCCACCCCGCACGGCCACATCCGCATTCTGAACCACGCCTGTTCCAAGAAGAGCCCGCTGCCAGTCCGTCCGGTCGGTGGAATAATAGGAGTTATTCCATATGCCAGGAACTGTAAGACCGTCATTGGTATAGGCTTCCTTCTTCAGGGTGACAAGATCCGGCGCCTTTAACATATCCAGGTATTTCGCAGCCTTGTTCCAACCCGTGTAGCCGCCGACCGAGAGTTTCGCCGGGTCACCAAAATTTCCCTTCTTGGTAGTGATCAGCAACACACCGTTGGCCGCACGTGAACCATAAATAGCGCTGGCGCTGGCATCCTTCAATATTTCTATCGAGGCTATATCGTTTGGATTGACATCGTTGATCGCCGCCGCAGGTACTCCATCGACTACTACCAGCGGACTGGCGTCATTGATCGTTCCCGTACCACGTATGCGGATATCAGGCACGCTGCCTGGACTTCCGTCGTTACGGACAATATCAACGCCCGCGGCCCTGCCCTGTAAGGTGCTGGCCACATTACCCACCGGCAGGTTCTGGATATCTTCTCCCTTCACGCTGCTGATACTTCCCGTGACATCCCGTTTGCGTTGCGTACCATAACCGACTACCACGATCTCGTTCAGTCCAGTGGAAGCTACATGCAGTATGATATTCAGATTGGTAAAATGGTCATCTCCGACAGTGATGCTCCTGACCTCTGTCTTGTATCCCACAAAGGATATCTCTAACTCATATTTGCCCGCCGGCAGATTCAGCACGAACTTTCCCAGCTTGTCCGTCGCTGTACCCGTGCCGAGATTTTTCACCGTGACAGCGGCCCCCTCCACGGGATTGTTGTTGTCATCCCTCACCGTCCCCGTGACCTGCTGTGGAGGGATTGGAGCGCCCGCTTCGGATGGTGCAGGCTTCTCCACAGCCACCACCTTTTCTTTCACCACGATGGTCTTGTCGTGGATGACATAGGTCAACGGCTGGTCCTTGAAGCAGAGGAATAGCACCTGCTCCACGGTGGCATTGCTCACCCGGATATTGACCTTTTTGGCCTTGGCCAGCATGTGACTGTTGAAGATAAAGTTGTAATTGGTCTGTTTCTGAAGGATATCGAAGACGTCCTCCAGCCGGGCATTCCTTTGTGAGATAGTTACTGTCTGGGAAAGCCCCGCGGCGCTCACGTGCAGCGATGCAGTCAATAAAATAATGGCAGCTAATCTCATAATCAAAAACATTGTGCTTCCACTTCTTTTCCAACGTTCCTGCCACCCTGCGGAAGCGGTTTTGACGGGCAAAAGCTTTTGTACAGACACAGCTTTGCCATCTGCAGTTAGATTCATACTTTTGAAAAGTTTAGGTTTTACAAATCAGTCCTTGTCAGTTCTGTTTAAGTATAACCTGACTACTCTCCGGGGGCGGCTCCAATCGCCTCCGGTTTTTTATCAGATCATACGGATGGTTTTATTACATATAGCTCATTTTTAAGGTAATACAATGATCTTTTTATCCTCTATCCGGAAATGTACGGTACCCGTCATCTCCAGCATTTGCAACAGCGCAGAAACAGGCTGATTACGCGATACAACTCCCGTAAAGTCCTGGTCCTTTCCCTCCGTCTCGTAAACCACCTGCACATTATACCATCTTTCCACCTGCCGCATCAGCTCCCGGATACCCGTCTCCCTGAATCTAAAGAGCCCGTTCTTCCAGGCTACCACCTGCTCCACGTTGGCATCCTTCACCTGCATAGTTTTTGTCTGATTGTCCAGTATCGTCTGCTTGCCTGGCTCCAGTGCCTGAATAGTCCCCTTGCTGACCACATTCACTTTTCCGCTTACCAGGGTGGTATTGCTGGTTTGCTCGTTGGCATAAGCCATGACATCGAACTCCGTTCCCAACACCTGCACATCCATCCCATTGCCGGGCAGCTTCACCCGGAAAGCCATGTTGCTGTTCTTCGCCACCTCGAAATAAGCTTCTCCCGTCAGCTCCACCGATCGCTCCTTTCCTTCAAATCTTGTGGGAAACTTCAAAGAGCTGGCCGCATTGAGCCATACCTTGCTCCCATCCGGCAGGATCACCTGGTACTGTCCCCCATTGGGCGTGGCGATCATATTATACATCACTGGCTCCTTGTCCTTTCCTCCCGTGTTATATGCCAGCGAACTCGCGTCCAGCTTTTCTACATTCGTTCCGCCCTGCTGCGCCAGCAAGCCATCATGCGCATTGTCGAGCACAATGGTGGACCCGTTGGCAAGGGTCAGCACAGCTTTGTTCCCTCCGGGCGCGATATCTTTTTTGACATTCTGTGCCGCCACAGGCTCCGCTTTCTTATCCCTTCCCGCCAGTTTCCAGTATGCAGCGCCAGCACCCACCATCAATAACAGCGCAGCAGCTACCTGCCCCCATATCTTCAGTACACGCGCTGGCCTGGACACAGACCTCATATCCTGGTGAATAGCACCCCACATCCTGCTCCAATCCTTCTCCGACAGAGGCGACTCCTCCTCTTCATTCCATATTTCCGCCACCATTTCCTTCAGCGCCTTTTCACCTCCGGACGTTCGCAACAATGCCAGCATTTCCTCCACTTCCTCAGCAGAAGCGTTATTGTCGGCATATTGTTTTAACAAATAATGAATTCGCACTTGTCCCATACCATGTATAGAGTCAGCTGAGAAGAAAAAGGATGACGGTCTGGAGATTTTTTTTCTATCACATGGATGACAGCCAGGCAGTAATGAAGCCGATGATCGTTAAAGCGTTATTTTTCATGTAGTTCCGAATGAACTTCAAAGCCTTTACCAAATGACTCTTAACAGTATGAGGCGAAAGATGCAAGGTCTCGGCTATCTCGTCATAGCTTTTGCCTTCCTTCCTGCTCAATTCATAAATAAGCTTTTTCTGAGGGGACAGCTGCGCGAGAGCATTATTGATAAATCGCTGACCTTCATTAGCATATATCCTCTCCTCCGTTTCATTCACCCACTCCCGCGCATGCCATCCGGACAACTGGAGGATACGCGCCTTATTGGCCTCCTTCTTCAGATGACGGCTTATCTTATGGTACAGGGCAGTATGAAGATACCCCAAAGGATCATGTACATGAATGAGATGCGCCCGTCCCGTCCAGATACTGATAAAAGTGTCCTGGGTGATCTCTTCCGCCGCGAAGGTTGATTTTGTTAATTTAAAGGCAGTATTGTAAATTCTGGACCTGTATAGCTCAAAGAATTCCCTGAAGGCAGCTTCCTCTCCTTTTCCAATTTTCTCGAATAGCAGTTTACAATCATCGGGTGCCAGGGTGCCCATAACATAGCATTGCGAAATAAAGTTAGGAGAATTTTCTAAATAATATTATAATTTCATTTTATGAAGATATTAAGGCTCTGTTCTTTTATAATAATATTATTTACTTCCTGTAATCAAATAGAAAAGAAGAATAGCCTTTTTACGGAAATGCCCTCCTCCATTACGCATATTGATTTCCGAAATGACATACAGGAGAATGTCGACTATAATATACTCACCTACGAATATCTTTACAATGGAGCAGGAGTCGCCATCGGCGACCTCAATGGAGACGGGCTTCCCGATATTTATTTCACCTGCAACATGAGCCCCGATAAGCTATATCTCAACAAAGGCGGCTTTCAATTTGAGGAGGTGGCGGCGCAGGCCGGGGTACAGGGGCGGTCGAAATGGAAGACCGGCGCCGTCATCGCAGACGTCAATGGGGACGGGCTTCCCGACATCTATGTATGCTATTCGGGGCCTGGCACGGACGAAGACAGGCGGAATGAGCTGTATATCAATCAGGGTGTAAAGAACGGCATTCCCACCTTCAAAGAAGAGGCCAAAGAGTTCGGACTGGATGCGCCCGGTACTTACACGACGACGGTTGCCTTTTTCGACATGGATCATGATGGCGACCTGGACATGTTCATGGTGGATCATGCCGACATGTTCTTCAATCCATTCTTTAATACGGAAAAGCTGCGCGCCAAGCGACATCTTAAATTTGGCAATCGGCTCTATCGCAATGACAACGGGCATTTCACCGACATCAGCGAACAGGCCCACATCGATGGCAGCGGTCTCAACTTCGGGCTCAGCGTCGCCATCAGCGATATAAATAACGATGGCTGGCCCGACATTTATGTCACCAACGATTACGACGAGCGGGATTTTATGTACCTCAACAACCACGACGGCACATTCAGGGAAGTCCTCACCAGGGCCACCCGCCACATTTCCGAATTCGCCATGGGTTCCGACATCGCCGACTACAACAACGACGGACTGCCCGACATTGCCGTACTGGACATGTTGCCGGAAGACAACCACCGGCAAAAGCTCCTGCGCGGACCCGATACCTACGATAAATATACTATGCGGGCCGAACACGGCTTCCATTACCAGCAGATGCGTAACACCCTCCAGCTGAACAATGGCCTGGACACCGCTGGCATCCCCATGTTCAGCGAAGTGGGCCAGATGGCCGGCATGTCCAATACGGATTGGAGCTGGGCGCCTCTCTTCGCCGACTTTGACAACGACGGATGGAAGGATCTCTTTATCTCCAACGGCATCCTGCGGGATATGACCAACCTGGATTTCGTAAAATATACATCGGGTTACACCGCAGGACAGGCCGAGAAAATGGGCAATAAGTTCGAGATGTGGAAACTGGTACAGGACATGCCCTCTACAAAAAAGACGAACTATCTTTTTCATAACAACCATGACCTCACCTTCACCAATGTCAGCGAAGATTGGGGACTCAGCCGGCACACGATCAGCAACGGCGCCGCCTATGTGGATCTGGACAACGATGGCGATCTCGACCTCGTCATCAATACCCTGAATGACGCTCCCATCATCTATAGGAATAATACCCATCAGGGACATTACCTGCGCATTAAATTGAAAGGAGAAGGCCTCAACACAGACGGCATCGGCGCCAAAATACAGGTCGTCACCCCCAACACCACACAATACCAGGAACAGTATCTTACAAGAGGATTCCAATCCTCCATCGATCCCATCATGCACTTCGGGCTGGGTAAGGATTCTATAGCTGATATCACAGTCATATGGCCTACAGGAAAGGTCACTAAATTGCAACAGGTCATTGTCGACACCTTATTGACCTTGCAACAAAAAGAAGCGGTGCTCACGCTCGACGGGGAGCCCAACATAAAATTGGACCCAATCTACACCGACATCACCTCCACCTCCGGTATCAACTATATTCATAAAAGCTCCACTTTCGTAGACTTCAAGGTCTCACCCCTTCTCCCCTACCAGGTCTCTCACGTAGGACCCTGTCTCGCCAAAGGCGATATCGATGGCGACGGGCTGGAAGACCTCTTCATCGGCGGCAGCGCCGGTCAGCCCAGCACGCTCTACCTGCAGACACCCGATGGTCATTTCAAACCCGCCGCCTCCCAGCCCTGGAACATCGACCTGGATCATACCAATACAGCCGCCCTTTTCTTCGATGCCGATGGAGACGGGGACATCGACCTGTACCTCGTCAGTGGAGGGGCCGATTATACCCCGGGCAGCCGCAACTATCAGGACAGGTTATTCGAAAACGATGGGAAAGGAAATTTCCGCTTCGTCCCCGACGCCCTCCCTCCAGAGGCAATCAGCGGCGGATGTGTAAAAGCGGCTGATTATGACAAGGACGGACTGCCGGACCTTTTTGTAGGCGGCAAGCTGATGCCCAACCTCTTCCCAACAAGTCCCGAAAGCCTGGTATTGAAAAATAAAAGCCGGCAAGGTCACATCCTGTTCGAGAAAGATGCCTCTCAGCACGACAGCGTCTTGCATCATCCGGGTATGGTCTCGGACGCCTGCTGGATAGACCTAAATAAGGATGGCTGGCCTGACCTTGTCGTTGCCGGATTATTCATGCCCCTTTCCATATTCGAGAACGAACACGGACAACTGACAGACAAGACCGCTGCCTATGGCCTTGAACGCAGCCAGGGCTGGTGGACCTCTCTGCTGGCCGCTGACTTTGACCACGACGGCGACACCGACCTCATCGTAGGCAATCTGGGAACCAACACGCAGTTCAAAGCCTCTGATCAGCAGCCCCTGGAAATTTATTACGGAGACTTCAGCGGCAACGGCACTTTTGACCCTTTCATAACTTATTATATCCAGGGCAAGAGCTACCCCTATGCATCCAGGGACGAGCTGCTCCGCGAAATTCCCGCACAACAGAAAAAATTTGCGCGCTATGCTGCTTACGCCGACGCACAGATGCAGGACATCTTTACATCCGAACAATTGGCGGCAGCGCACGTCAGCAGCATCCATACCCTGTCCAGCAGCTTTTTCCGCAACGATGGCAATCATCATTGGACAATAAGCCCTTTACCCAACAGGGCACAGATCAGCGTGATCAATGGCATGGTAATGGAAGACAGCTCCAGCCTGATCCTCGCAGGGAACTTATACCCGTTCCGCGCTCAATTAGGGCCGCTGGACGCCGGCATCGGTCTTATATTACAAGGAGATGGAAAAGGTAATTTTACACCACAGCCTTACAAAAATACAGGCCTATGTATCCCGGGTGATACCCGTAGTCTTATAGAGGTCAAAGGAAAGAAATACAGATTCCTCGTAGCAGCCTCCTATGGAGGTCCCGTCCAGGTATTAAGAAAATGATTACATCTTCACCAGCTTCAGGCTATTCTTGCCGTCCCCGTTCACATGGATGAAATAAATTCCTGTAGGCAGGGATGAAAGGTCCAGTTGGAAAGAAGTTCCCGTGATACGGGTAGTTAATACTTTTTGTCCCACCAGGTTAAAGACATCCAGTACAGCGCCGGTATTCGAGGCATCCGAAGAAATGATCCAGACAGGTCCTCTGGAAGGATTGGGATGCAGGCTGATAGACGCTGCGGAAGGCCCGCTGGGTGATAATGGCCCGATGGGAGTACCTGGCGCAACACCGTTAGAGGACAACAACGCATACCGGAAACCGCCCGGGGCAAACAAAGCTCTTATCCTGTCCCGCTGGCCATAGGTGAAGAGATGCATCCCGGCGTCATCCGTAAAATCCATATAATCCATGTACAGATTGCCGTAAGGGGTATTGCCACAGGAGAATATCATGCCGCTGGGATCGCCATACGTGGCAGCGCTCTGTTGAGGAGTATCCTCCACATAATCATCCCCGCATTCCGCATCGCCCCATATGTGGATCAGGTTCAGCCAGTGTCCGATCTCATGCGTGGCAGTCCTGCCCAGATTAAAGGGCGCCATAGCCGTCCCCATTGTCCCAAAAGCAGTATAGCTGATCACGACCCCGTCATTGGGTTTCGCACAACCCGGTACGCTGGAA
>Ga0207671_10005751_pt1 | contig 11294 bp, 15 predicted proteins | sample KBSC24metaG_FD_184352 | JGI IMG/M metagenome (GOLD analysis project Ga0207671, IMG submission 184352) | Corn rhizosphere microbial communities from Kellogg Biological Station, Michigan, USA - KBS C2-4 metaG (SPAdes) (version 2) | ecosystem: Host-associated > Plants > Roots > Rhizosphere > Soil... | reverse complement strand
CGCCGAGGCCGCGCAGGCGTCCGGCACGGGGCTGGAGGAGGAGGAGATCGCCGCGCTGCGCGCGCGTGTCGAACGGCTCACGCGCCGGCGCGAACAGCTCGGGCCGGTCAACCCGCTGGCGCAGGAGGAGTACGCCGAGGCGGTCGCGCACGTGGAGGAGATGGAGGGTCGCCGCGCCGACCTGGAGACGGCTCTGCGCGAGCTGCGCTCGGTCATACGCGACGCCGATCGCCAGATCCAGGAGACCTTCCAGCAGACATTCGACGCGGCGGCGCGCAACTTCGAGGAGCTGGCCGGCGACGTCTTCCCCGGCGGCTCCGGGCGCCTGCGCCTGGTCAGCGAAGAGCAGCCGGCGCGGGGGGTCCTCGGCGGCGAGCCGCTGAAGCAGAGTGCGGCGGCGACATCGGGCGTGCTCGGCGAGAGCGCGGGCGCTGCGCCACAGGTCGACCCGGACGCGGCGGAGGCGGCCGCCGAGCAGGAGGCCGAGGCGTTCGAGCGCCACGAGGAGGACCTCTTGGGCGTGGAGATCGAGATCACGCCGGCGGGCAAGTCGACCAAGCGCCTGTCGCTGCTGTCGGGCGGGGAGAAGTCGATGACGGCGCTGGCGTTCCTGTTCGCCGTGTTCCTGGCGCGGCCGTGCCCCTTCTACATCCTCGATGAGGTCGAGGCGGCGCTTGACGACCTCAACCTCGATCGCTTCCTCGCGCTGCTGCGCCGCTACGCAAACCGGGCGCAGTTCATCGTGATCACCCACCAGAAGCGCACGATGGAGGCCGCCGACTGGCTGTTCGGCGTCTCGATGGGCGGCGACGGGGTGTCCAAGGTGCTCTCCAGGCGCCTGCCCGCAGAGCAGGCGCGCCTGCCCGAGGTGGCGGAGGTCGCCTGATATCTTCGCGCCCCCGTGGCGCGCGACTGGAGCGATCTGTTCATCGTCGAGCAGCCCGCCGCCTCCGGGCGCGCGGGGGATGCGCAGGCGGGGCGGTCAAGCGGCTCGGCCGAGGAGGGGCAGACGGCGCAGGGTGGCGAGTCCGAGGCGCAGGAGCCCAAGCGGGGCGGCCTGTTCAGGCGACTGCGCGAGAGCATGGCCAAGACGCGCCAGGCGCTGGGCTCGGAGGTCCAGGCGACGCTGTTCGGCGTGCTCGACGAGCACACGTGGGAGCGCCTGGAGGAGGCGCTGATCATGGCCGACGTCGGCGCGCGCACCACGGCCTCGGTCGTGGCGGCGCTGGAGGACGAGGCGACGCAGGGCAAGTTGGAGGGTGGAGAGGCGCTGAGCGAGCGCCTGATCGAGTTGCTCGCGGACGCGACGCAGGTCGGGGACGCGCGCATCGACATCCGCGCGCGCCCGACGGTGATCATGGCGGTGGGCGTCAACGGCACCGGCAAGACGACGACGATCGGCAAGCTCGCCTGGCATCTGCGTCACGAGCTCGGGCGCACGGTGCTGCTGGGCGCCGCCGACACGTTTCGCGCGGCCGCCAGCGAGCAGCTGGCGGGCTGGGCGCAGCGCGCCGAATGCGAGATCGTCACCGGCGCGCCCGGATCGGATCCCGGCGCGGTGGCATTCGAGGCGATCGCGCAGGCGCGCAGCGAGGGCGTGGACGTAGTGATCATCGACACGGCGGGACGGCTGCACACCCAGGACGATCTGATGGGCGAGCTGTCGAAGGTGCGACGCGTGATCGCGCGACAGCTCGAGGGCGCTCCGCACGAGACGCTGCTGACGATCGACGCGACGACCGGGCAGAACGGCATGCGCCAGGCGCAGCTGTTCGCGCAGGCGGCGCAGGTCAGCGGCGTCGTTTTGACCAAGCTCGACGGCACGGCGCGCGGAGGAATCGCCCTGGCGATTGCGCGCGAGCTGGACATGCCGGTGAAGCTGATCGGCGTGGGAGAGTCGGTGCAGGACCTGCGTCCGTTCGACTCACAGGACTTTGCGCGCGCGCTGATCGCGCAGTGACCGTGCGCCGCGCAGGTTTCAGAGGGATAACCTGAGGATATGGACGTGTGGGTCATCTGGTTGGTTGCCGCCTGCCTTCTCGGCGTCGGCGAGATGCACCAGGGCGGCTTCTATCTGGCGCCCTTCGCGGTCGGTGCGGGTCTCGCGGCGGTCGCGAGCCTGGTCGGCGTGGGTGCGCTGCTGTCGGCGATCGTCTTCGTCGCCGCGTCGGCCATCGTGTTCACGACGCTGCGCCCCGTCGCGCAGCGTCACCGGCGGCTGCCACCTTCGATCCGCACCGGCGCGGCTGCGCTGGTCGGGCGCCCGGCGCTCGTGCTCGAGCGGATCGCCAACGACGAGGGCGTCGGCTGCGTGAAGATCGACGGCGGCGAGGTGTGGACGGCGCGCAGCTATGACGAAAACGAGGTGATCGACGCCGGCGAGCGCGTCGAGGTGGTCGAGATAAGGGGCGCCACGGCGCTCGTGATGCACTAGAAAGGAAGCCGCCTGATGGTCGCTGTCATCGTCGTCATCGTCGTGGTCGTGTTCGCGCTGATCGTCGCCGCGCGAACGATCCGCGTGATCCCGCAGGCGCGAGCCGGCGTGGTCGAGCGCCTGGGTCGCTACAGCCGCACGCTGGAGCCTGGGCTGACGATCGTCACGCCGTTCATCGATCGCGTCAAGCCGCTCGTCGACCTGCGCGAGCAGGTCGTCAACTTCTCGCCGCAGTCGGTGATCACCGAAGACAACGTCGTCGTCGGCATCGAGACGGTCCTCTACTTCACGATCACCGATCCCCGCTCGGCCACGTATGAAATCGCCAACCCGCTGCAGGCGATCGAGCAGCTGACGGTCACCACCTTGCGCAACGTGATCGGCGGCCTGACGCTGGAGGCGACGCTGACGGCGCGCGAGAACGTCAACACCGAGCTGCGCGTGGTGCTCGACGAGGCGACCGGCAAGTGGGGGATACGCATCAACCGCGTGGAGATCAAGTCGGTCGACCCGCCGCCGGACATCCGCAGCGCGATGGAGAAGCAGATGCGCGCCGAGCGCGACCGCCGCGCCGCGATCCTCACCGCCGAAGGCGAGAAGCAGTCGCAGATCCTCACGGCCGAGGGCGCCAAGCAGGCCGCCGTCCTGACCGCCGAAGGCGCGCAGCAGGCCGCCGTGCTCGACGCAGAGGGCGAGCGCCAGGCGGCGATCCTGCGCGCGGAAGGCGAAGCCAAGGCGATCGACACGGTCTTCTCGGCGATCCACGAGGGCAAGCCCGACCGCGCGCTGCTCAGCTACGAATACCTGCAGATGCTGCCGCAGCTGGCCGAAGGCGACTCCAACAAGGTCTTCGTCGTCCCGTCGGAGTTCGCGCAGGCCTTCGCGGGCATCGGCGAGGCGCTTGCCGGGCGCGGCCGTCCGTCTGACGATCACGCGCCACGCGTGCCGCCGCCCGGGCCGCGCACGGACTCCTGAGCGGCGCCATGTTCGACTCGCTCGCCGAGAAGCTGCAGCAGACGCTCACCGATGTGCGCAATCGCGGCACGCTGACCGAGCATGACATCGATGCGGCGATGCGCGAGATCCGCCTGGCGCTGCTGGAGGCGGACGTCAACTTCAAGGTCGTGCGCCAGTTCACGGCCGAGCTGAAGGAGCGCTGCCTCGGCGCGGACGTGATCGGTGGCCTGAACCCCGGCCAGCAGGTGGTCAAGATCGTCGGCGAGCAGCTGACCGAGCTGATGGGCGGCGCTTCGGCTGGGCTGGGCTTCTCACCGCGCCCACCCACCGTGATCCTGATGGCCGGCCTGCAGGGCTCGGGCAAGACGACCGCGACGGCCAAGCTCGCACGCTATCTGCGCGAGGAGCACTCCTCGGCCGTCGCCGTCGCGGCGTGCGACGTCTATCGCCCGGCCGCGGTGCAGCAGCTCGTCAAGGTCGCCGCGCAGGCCGGCGCCGAGACCTACGAGCAGGGAACCGATCGCGACCCCGTGGAGATCGCCTCGTGGGCGCTTGCGCGGGCGCGCGAGGAGGGCAAGGACGTGCTGATCGTCGACACGAGCGGGCGCCTGCACGTCGACAAGGAGCTGATGGACGAGCTCGTGCGCATTCGCGCGGCGGTCAAGCCGCACAGCGTGCTGCTGGTCGTCGACGCGATGACCGGCCAGGACGCCGTCAACGTCGCCGAGCAGTTCGCCGAGGCGGTCAAGTTCGACGGCGTCGTCATGAGCAAGCTCGACGGCGACGCGCGCGGTGGCGCGGCGCTGTCGGTCAAGGCGGTCACAGGCAAGCCGATCCTGTTCGCCTCGACGGGCGAGAAGCTCGAGCAGTTCGAGCGCTTTCACCCCGATCGCATGGCCCAGAGGATCCTCGGCATGGGCGACGTGATGAGCCTGATCGAGACGGCCGAGCGCCAGTTCGACGAGGACGACGCGCGCGAGCTGGAGCGCAAGCTGCGCCGCAACGAGTTCGATCTGGACGACTTCCTCGAGCAGATGAGGACCGTCCGCAAAATGGGGCCGCTGAGCAACGTGCTGGGCATGATCCCCGGGCTGGCCGGCGCGCAGCTGAAGAACATGAAGGTCGACGAGCGCGAGCTCGATCGCATCCAGGCGATCATCCTCTCGATGACCCCCGAGGAGCGCCGTCGCCCGGAGCTGATCAAAGGCTCGCGACGGCTGCGCATCGCGCGCGGCTCCGGCACCAACGTGCAGGCGGTCAGCCGCCTGATCAAGCAGTTCGCCCAGACGCGCAAGATCATGCGCCAGGTCGGGCGCGGCAAGATGCCGGACATCGGCGCGCTGATGCGCGGCGCGCGCTGACGCTCGGCCTGCCGGCCTTACGCGCGCGCACCGTCTAAGCTCTCTGGCGATGTGTATGGCGGTTTCGTGCAGAAGCGTGCCGTCGGACACGTCGAGATCTCATTCCGCAGCAGAGAGGAAAACGTGTCGGTAAGGCTCAGGCTCACGCGAGTGGGCGGCAAGAAGGACCCTATCTGGCGTGTCGTCGTCGCCGATCAGCGCTCTCCGCGAGACGGTCGCGTGATCGAGACGATCGGCCACTACAACGCGCAGACGGAGCCTTCGACGATTGTGCTCGACGAGGAGCGCGCGCGCAGCTGGCTGGCGCGTGGCGCGCAGCCCAGCGACACTGTGCGAAAGCTGCTGAAGATCCAGGGCATCGAGGCCCGCGGCTAGCGCCAGCGGGCCCGCAGCGCCGGTTCTGCGCCTGGGCATGAGCGATCGCAGCACATCCAGCGAGCAGGCGCCGAGCGAGGTTCCCCGGCGGCTGCTGGAGTATCTGGCCGAAGGGCTCGTCGAGGCGCCCGAAGAGGTCTCCGTCGAGCAGTTCGACGGAGACGATCAGACGATCGTGCTCGAGCTGTGCGTCGCCGCCGACGACTACGGCCGTGTGATCGGACGAGGCGGACGGACCGCCCATGCGCTGCGCACCGTCGTGAAAGCGGCGGCGACCGGCGAGGGCTGCCATGTGCTCGTCGACATCGTCGATTGAGCGTTCGCGTCGCCGGCTCGGGCGGACCGGCGCCGAGGTCGGGGCGAGGTGAGCGACCCGACCGCTGAGCTGCAGGCAGGCCGTGTCGGGCGCGCGCACGGGCTGGACGGCAGCTTCTATGTGACCGGAGCGCTGCCGCGCCTGCTGACGGTGGGCGCCGCCGTCAGCGTTGGCGGCCGCAGCGCCGAGATCGTGCGACGCGCGGGGACAGACGCCCGCCCGATCGTGCGCTTGCAGGGCGTCGAGGACCGCGCCGCGGCCGAGGCGCTGCGGGGGATGGCGCTGACCGTCGCCGCGACCGGCGCGCCGCAGCTCGGCGAGGGAGAGTGGTGGGCGCACGAACTGGAGCAATGCGAGGTGTTCGACGGCGAGCTGCTGCTCGGCACGGTCGCCAGGCTGATCGAGCTTCCCTCCTGCGAGGCGATCGAGGTGGACAGCGCCGGCGGCGGCGAGCCGTTGCTCGTGCCTCTGGTCAGAGACGCGATCCGCCAAGTCGACGTGGCCGCGGGGCGCATCGAGGTCGACGGCGACTTCCTCGATCTGCAGGCGCGCCGGGCTTCTTCAGATCGCGCCCCTGCGGTCGACTCGCCGGGCGGCGCCGACGCGCGCGCAGACGCTCGGCCTGACCGGCCCGGCGGCGGGGGCGAAGTGGGGGAGGGACGCCATGGAAGTTGACGTGTTCACGTTGTTTCCCGAATGGTTCGAGTGGTTCTCCACACAGCGCCACGTCGCCAACGTCGTCGCGGCCGGCTCTCGGCTTCGCTGTGTGAGCCTGCGCGAGCACTCGCCGCTCAGCGGCGCGCAGGTCGACGACACGCCCTTCGGCGGCGGCGCCGGAATGGTGCTGCGCGTCGACGTCGTCGAAAGCGCCCTGCGCGCCCATTACCAGCGCGACCCGGTCGAGCTTCCCGGACAGAGGCGCGTGATCGCCCTGGCGCCCGGTGGACGGACGCTCGACGACGCGCTCGTCGACGAGCTGGCCGCCGAGCCGGCGCTGACCCTGCTGTGTGGACGCTACGAGGGCTTTGACGAGCGCATCGTCGAGCATTTCTGCAGCGACGTCGTGTCGATCGGCCGTTACGTGCTCTCCGGCGGCGAGCTGGCCGCGATGGTCGTCTGCGACGCCGTGCTGCGCAAGCTGCCCGGCGCGCTGGGAGACGAGCGCTCGGCGGTCGAGGAGTCCTTCAGCGAGGCGCTGGAGGGCAACCCGGAGTATCCGCAGTACACGCGTCCGGCCGAGCACCGCGGCTGGCGCGTTCCCGACGTCCTGCTCTCGGGCCATCACGCGCAGATCGAGCAGTGGCGCCTGCAGCGCAGCCGCGAGCGTGGACAGGGCCGGGGCGGCGAGCCGGGCGCACCAGCGCGACAGGCGCAGTGACGCGGCCCCGGCGAGCCGTCCGCTACCATTCCTAGCCGCGCCGGCCGGCCACCCCCTTGAGGTTCCTTCCGGTCATCCAGGCGCCACCTCTTTCACGTCATGAGCAGCGTCATCGAAACCATCGAGCGCGCACAGCTGCGCCGCGTTCCCAACTTTGCGCCGGGCGATCGCGTGAAGGTGCACTTCCAGGTCATCGAGGGCACGCGCCGTCGCGTGCAGATCTTCGAGGGCGTCGTCATCAAGCGCCAGGGCCACGGCACGCGTGAGACATTCACCGTGCGCAAGCAGTCCTTCGGCGTCGGCGTGGAGCGAATGTTCCCGGTGCACTCGCCGAAGATCGAGCGCATCGAGCTGGCCGCGCGCGGCGATGTGCGCCGCGCCAAGCTGTACTACCTGCGCGACCGCGTCGGCAAGCGCGCGCGGGTGCGCGAGCGGCGCTATTCCGGTCCGGAAGAGACGATCGAGCCGGGCCTGCTGCACGCCCCCGAAGAGGCCACCGACGCGGACGGCATGACCGCCGAGGAGACGGTGCTCGAGCAGGACGCCGCCGTGGAGGCGCCGCAGGCGGGCGCCGAGCAGGGCGCGCAGGAGCCCGTGGAGGGCGCCGCGCCCGCGGAGCAGGACGCCGGCGAGGCCGCATCCCAGCCGGCCGGCGAGGCGGCCGAGGACGTCGAACCGGCGGCGCTGGCCGAGGACGCTGCCACCACCGCGCCGGAGGCGAGCGCAGAGGCCGACTCTGCGCCATCCAGCGACGACGATGGCGACCAGGGGGACGTGGTCGGCGACGAGCCGGCGTGAAACGCGGCGCCAAGCGGCCCAAATCGACCGTCAGCTCGGGGGTCGAGCTCGTGCTGATCATTCTCGTGGCGGTCGGCCTGGCTTTCGGCATCCAGGCCTGGGTCGTCAAGCCCTATCGCATTCCCAGCGGATCGATGGAGCCGACGCTCGCCGTCGGCCAGCGCGTGCTCGTCGATCGCATCGGCACGCACTTCGGCAAACCGCACGTCGGCGAGATCGCCGTGTTCCATCCGCCCGAAGGCGCCCAGCAGGAGGCCTGCGGCTCGGGAACGCGCATCGCGCCAGGCGGCGCTCCGTGCTCTCAGCCGGTGGCCAAGGAGGCCGGCGTGAACTTCATCAAGCGCATCGTCGCCGGGCCCGGCGATACGATCAAGATCGTCGAAGGGCACGTCATCCGCAACGGCAAGCGCGAGGCCGACTCCTACATCCGCCCCTGTCCGGGCGTTTCGGAGTGCAATTTTCCGGTGGCGATCAAGGTTCCCGCCGGGCACTGGTTCATGATGGGCGACAATCGTGGCGAATCCGACGACAGCCGCTTCTGGGGCCCCGTGCCCACCGGATGGATCATCGGAGGAGCCTTTGCCACCTACTGGCCGCCCGACCGGATCGGCATCCTCTAGCGCCGGCGACGGTGCCGTCGTGACCGACGTGGCCGGCGCCCGGCATGGCGCGACCGGCAAGTCCGCCAGGACCGACGGCACGGCCCGAGCCAGGCGTCGCGCGCGACGCAGCGCCAGCGGCCGGCGCCTGTTCGCCTTCGACCGGCGCCTCGGCGTGCCGCTGGTGGCCGGCGCCGACGAGGCCGGGCGCGGCTGCCTCGCGGGCCCGCTGGTCGCGGCGGCGGTGCTGTTCGACTACGAGGCGCTGACGACGCGCGAGCTGCGCGCGCTGGGCGCTCTGAACGACTCCAAGCAGCACAGCGCCGAGGCGCGCGAGGCGCTTTTCCCGCTGGTGCTGCGCAGCGCGGCGCGCGTGGTCGTGGTCTCGCGCTGCGTGCGCGGAATCGACGCGCGCGGGCTGCACAAGACGAATCTCGCGGCGCTGCGCGACGCGCTGATCGGCGCGACTCGCGATCTGCCGGGCGAGGTGCTCTGCCTGTCCGACGGCTTCTCCGTGCCCGAGTTCGGGCGCCCGCAGCGGGCGATCGTCGACGGCGACGCGACGAGCGCGGCGATCGCCGCGGCGTCGATCGTCGCGAAGGTCACGCGCGATCGCTACATGCGACACGCCGACGGCCAGCATCCCGGATGGAGCTTTGCCGAGCACGTCGGCTACTCCACGCCGCTGCACCGCGAGGCGATCCTGCGCCAGGGCGTCTCGCCGCTGCACCGCATGTCCTTTCAGTCGCTTGCCTATCAGCAGCTCGCGCTCTAGCTACGGGCGCCCGATCAGAACGCGCCCTCGACGTGGTCGATGCGTCGGGGCGCGCCGGTCGTGTCGAGCACCACGCCGACCGCGTCGAAGCGGATCGTCTCGGCATGCGGCCGCCGGCGTCTGTGGTCGCGCAGCCACGTCGCAGCGATGCGTCGCAGTCGCCGGCGCTGGCGCGCGCCGAGGCCGCGCAGGGGGTCCTGATCTTCGCGAATCGCGCGCTGTCGGCTGGCGATGCAGCGCGTCTTGACCTCGACGAACACAAGCGTGCGCCCGTCGAGCGCGATCAGGTCGATCTCGCCCTCTCGCGTGCGTACGTTCTGCGCCAGCAGCCTGTAGCCGCGTCTTTTCAGATCGCCCGCCGCGAGCTGCTCGCCGCGGCGACCGAGCGCTCTGCGTCTGTCCTCGCTCATCGCACGGAGCCTAGGAGTCGGTTGGGACGGGTGAGCGCGCGCGAGCCATGCGGCGGCGCTCGCTAGCCTGCATACCAGTGCAGGACTCCGCCGCAGGCCGTCAGACGGCCGATGACTCGCCGCAGGCCAGCGCTGGCACCGCCGACGGCCAGGCGCCCGCAAGGCCGCGCAGCCCTGGCGCGATCGACGGCGTGACCGGCTTCATGGGCATGCGCTGGCAGGACGCGCAGACCGTCAAGCTGACGATCCGACCGGAGCTGATCAACGCCGGCGGCCTGCTCTCGGGCGTGGTCACCTACGCGCTGGTCGACTACTGCATGGGCTCGACGCTGTGGGCGCAGACGAGCGCGGAGGAGGCGATCGCGACGATCAGCATCTCCGTCAACTACATCCAGACGGCCGTCGAGGGCGAGCTGGTCTGCCGCACGACGCTGGACCGGCGCAACCGGCGCACTGCGGTGATGCGCAGCGAGGTTCACCACGAGGACGGGCGGCTGCTCGTCACGGCGATCGGCAGCTACACGATCTTTCCGCGGCGCAAGGGCGCGACCGGGCCGGTCGGCCCCGCCTCCTAAGCGATGACGCCGACGGCGCTGGCGATCGCCGGCTCGGACTCCGGCGGCGGCGCCGGCATACAGGCCGACCTGAAGGCGTTCGCGCGCTGCGGCGTGCACGGAACGACGGCGATCACGGCGATCACCGCGCAGAACACCGTCGGCGTGCAGGCCGTCTTCGCGATCGCGCCCGAGACGATCCTCGCGCAGGTGCGCGCGGTCCTCGCAGACATTCGCGTCGACGCCGTCAAGGTCGGCATGCTCGGAACTGCCGAGACTGTGCGCGCCGTCGCGCGGGCGCTGGACGAGCTGCCCGCGCAGACGCCGGTGGTGGTCGACCCCGTGATGGTCGCCGAGTCGGGCGCGAGGCTGCTGGACGCCGACGCCGAGGAGGCCCTGGTCGAGCAGATCCTGCCGCGCGCCAGCGTGATCACGCCGAACCTGCCCGAGGCGCGTGCGCTCACCGGGCTGGGCTTGGCTCGCTGCGGCGAGATGCGCGACGACGACGCCGCTCAGGCCGCGGAGGTGAAGGAGCTGACGCGAGCGTTGCTCGCGCTCGGTCCGCGCGCTGTCGTGATCACCGGCGGTCACCGCCGGCGCGCCGTCGATGTGTTCGTGGCGGCGGGGGACGCGCAGCAGATGCAGGAGATCGAGGGCGAGCGCCACCCCGACGGCGCGGCGCACGGATCGGGGTGTACGCATTCGTCTGCGCTGGCCGCCCATCTGGCGCTCGGCCGCACGCCGCTGCAGGCCGCGCGCGCGGCGCGCGCACTGGCCGCAGACGCCGTCAGAGACGGACTTCGCGACGTGGGCGCCGGCGCCGGGCCGGTCGACGTGCTGGGCATCGCGCGGATGCGCCCCGACGCCAGTGGCTGACGGTCGCGCGGGCGTCGTGCGGATCGGCATGGGCCCCGCAGATCAGTCGCCGCCCACATCGCTGTTTGCCATAATCCGCTGACGATGAAGCTGCTGCGTCTGAAGCCCGGGCATGGTGAGATCGTGCTCGCCGAGGGCGATGTCGACGCGCCGGAGCAGGAGCGCGAGCTGATCGAGGCGTTTCGCCGCGAGCTCGACGCGGGGATGTGGGCGGCGGTTCCGCTGCAGAGCAGCGACGGCCGCCGCCAGGCCGAGCTGGTCAAGAGCTTCAGCGACGTGCCCCGCGACGCCGAGCGCGTGATCTTCTTCCCGCGCGCCGCCGGCGGCGCACCGCGGACGGCCGGCTGAGGCCGAGATGGCGCTCGCGCTGGGCACCGCGGCGGTCGTGCTCGTTGTGCTGCTGTGGGAGCTGGCGCGCCCGCGCGCGATCGGCGCGCTGGAACACGCGCGCGCTCGCCTGC
>Ga0207671_10005744_pt1 | contig 11313 bp, 12 predicted proteins | sample KBSC24metaG_FD_184352 | JGI IMG/M metagenome (GOLD analysis project Ga0207671, IMG submission 184352) | Corn rhizosphere microbial communities from Kellogg Biological Station, Michigan, USA - KBS C2-4 metaG (SPAdes) (version 2) | ecosystem: Host-associated > Plants > Roots > Rhizosphere > Soil... | reverse complement strand
CAGCCGGCCGCTCACGGATATCTTTTATACTTTCCAATACAGTCCGGACATCTGCACCCTGACTGATCTGCCGGGTTATTTCCTGCAAGGCATAAAGCAGACCGGTGTCATCATACCCACAGGCAACGAGCACAGGTATCTGTGACCGGGAAGTATGCCATAGCATCAGCGCCTCCGCCACAGGAGCAGGACCTCTTCCGGCAGTCTTTAGCCATTGAGCCGCTGCGCCGGCTCCATTGAACAACCCCGCTACCAGCACATATTTACCCCTAACCTCACCAACATTCGTCAATTTTTCAAATGAGATATCCCTGTACGTAAGTAGCGCAGTGAGTTTGTCCAATCCATACATGGCTACAGCCCCGGGCACTTCATCAGTAATGATGCTGATCTCCGGAGGCGCCCCCATCCCGAAGCCCGGACCGGACAGCACTAAGAAAAAAAGTAAATTTACAAACAGCAGTCGATGGAACATCATATAAACAATATAACAAATTTTAAACACATGCAACAAGTGAAATGGTTCGAACGCAGCTTTGACTTTTCCAGGACCCAAAATATCTTTCCTTCGATACTCGAACGTTTAAGAGGCACTCCGGCACGGCTGGAAGAGAAATTCAGATCTATCCCTTCAGCACTTCTGTCCCGGCAGGTCGACGGCGCCTGGAGCATCAAGGAAAACCTGGGTCACCTGAGCGACCTGGAACCATTGTGGCAACAGCGCCTGGACGATATCATCACAGGCAAGACCGAGCTGAGCCCCACCGATCTGCAAAACACCAGGACAACTACCGCAGGCCACAATGATGTACCGGTGGAAGAGCTGCTAAAAAACTTCAGACAGGTAAGGGAAAAGACAATTGCAATGTTGGAAGCCATCGATGAGGCAACGGTGTTCAAATCCGCCCTCCACCCCCGGCTAAAAACACCCATGCGCACAATGGACCTGTTCCTGTTCGTAGCGGATCACGACGACCATCACCTGGCAAGGATCACGGAGCTGTCGCGGCTGCCGGCGTAGCCTATTTACCATACCGCAAATATCCTGGAGATACCCCCTGTGGCTTTCCCGATCTTCGAAGCGCCCACAAATAAGGTGGCGCCCGTCACAGGTATCTTATCCAGGTTAGCGATGTTCTCGACTGCCCACCTTCCCTCCCGGCATAATATCTTATGAGCCGTATAGAGACTGTCCCTGCCGGGGTCGAAGGAAATGACATCCACACCAATACCGGCGATATTCCTTTCTTTGATCAAAAAGTCTACAGTAGCAGGAGAAAAACCCGGAAAATGCTTGACGCCTCCGGCATCCAATCCGAGATAAGCAGGCGTTTTTACATATTTCTCCCATCCCGAAAGCATCATCACACAGGAATGCGCGGGTATCTTTCCATACTTACGCTCAAAATCCGCTATGTCTTTTTGTGTAACCTCGGCATCCTTATCGGCGGCGGCCCTGGCGGTAACGTCGATGACAACGACAGGAACGATGAGGTCTTCCAGCTTTATCTCATCCAAAGACAAGCCTCCTGCTGCAAAGTGATTGGGAGCATCGATATGAGTACCCAGGTGCTCATGTATATGCCAGGTATTGGCGGCTACGCCGTTCTTAGGTATCGTAGCCATGGGCGTCATACCAAACGGAAAAGTAAGGTTGCGCACAGGTATATAAGGGAAATCGGGCGTTAGCGTATAAGTAAGATCCACTATATGGTCGATATGGATAACCCTACCCCTATCAGCACCGTGCCGGCAGCCACCGATCAGCAGCAACCATGGCAGACAATAGACAAGACATCTCATAAGATTATTTATATAAGTGCTGATCCTTGATATAGTCAATGTTATTCTCTTTCAGGTAGTCGATACCCCACTTGCAGATTATATCATACAGCGGACCCAGCGACTTTCCTCTATCCGTAAGAAAATATTCGATACGATAGGGCTTAGCAGAGATCTGTCGCTTGCTGATCAGCTGATCTCTTTCCAGCTCCCTCAGCTGCTGGGATAACATTTTCTCCGAGACCCCAGGCAGATTGACCTGGATCTCGCTATAGCTCCTTTTTGTAAAATAATGCAAATGAAAGAGGATGAGTAACTTCCATTTTCCTCCGATAAGCCCGAGGGTAACGTCCACAGGGCAGGTGTATTTCTTTCCATTGAGTGTGATCATACGACAGTATTATATCCAAAAATATTCCATTCCGCCGGGTTTCAACATACCACTCTTCCCTACTTTTTAGTAGGGTATTGCCTCGATAAAAAGGATAAGATAGATTTGACCCCCAAACCAATCATATGAGCGCTAACCTTAACAAGTTATCTGAAAAAAATACCAAAAAAATTGCTTTGATCGCGGCCAATTCGGCCATTAGCTCACAGACAGGCTGGCCCATCGGCTTCTGGTGGGCGGAATTGACCCATCCCTATTGGGCATTTACAGAAAAAGGCTACCAGGTAGATATCTATTCGCCGGATGGAGGAAAGCTCGGGGCCGACGGTTTTAGCGACCCTGAACACGAGAGTGGCTATTCCGCACATGATCTTATTTCGCTGGGCTTTAAGAAATCGCCTTCCCATGCGGCATTGCTGGACAACACAAAACCCATCAGCGATATCGACCCGGATAAATATGATGCGGTATTCCTTTCCGGTGGACAATCCCCCATGTATACATTCGTGACCAATACCCCCCTCCATAAAAAAGTGATCGATTTTTATGAAAGGGATAAAGTTGTAGCAGTGGTCTGTCATGCGACCAGCATACTGCTGTATGCCCGCACCGGCGATGGACAACTGCTGGTAAACGGCAAAACATGGACTGGTTTCGCCAATAGCGAAGAAGAATATGCGGATAATTTTACGGGTGTAAAGATCCAGCCTTTCTGGATAGAGACGGAAGCCAAAAAACTGCAGGGTACGAATTTTATCACTGCCGCCGCTTTTATGCCGTTTGCTATCCGTGACGGCAGGCTTATCACAGGCCAGCAACAGTACAGCGGGGCCGCGGCTGCTGCTTTGCTGATCCAGGCATTGGGCGAATGACCCAAAGCTCAACCGCGCATCAACAGCTTATCCAATCCGTCGGGTCTGAACTCAACCTCGCGCCAACAGCTCATCCAACCCTTCCTGTCTGAAAATGATCTGCCCGATCTTCAGATCGGACCATCCGGGTTGAAGCTTATAGGTAAATACGGGGATCCCTTCTTCAAGCCGGCATTCAATACAACAAGTATTGATAGTACGCGAAGCAGCTGCTTTCTCCAGTTGATGCAAGTGAGTGGAAATAATAAAAAAGGAGCCGGTAAATGCGGTCAATCCCAGGATAGTGGTGGTCGATATCGCCAGGGCATCTTCTATATTCGTGCCCCTGAACAGCTCGTCGAATATCGCAAAACATCTTTTCCCCTGGCGGGCAGCCACAACCACCTGTTTTAAGGTCTGGATCTCCCTCATAAAATGGCTGTAGCCGCTCCTTATATCGTCATCCAGGTGGATAGCAATGGAGATGACATCAAAAAAAGGGAGTTCGCAGCTTATTGCCGGAACACCGAGACCAAGATGCGCCAGGTAAACACAAAGACCTACGGATTTTAACAGGGTGGATTTCCCGGACATGTTCGGACCGGTGATCAGCGTGACGGCATCCTTTACCGCCAGGCTATTCCTGACAGGATATTTCAACAAGGGATGATAAAATTCATCGATCGATAGATCGCCATCGGTAAATACAGGGAATGTAAGATTATTTTCCCTGATCCCTTTCGACAGGGAATAATAAGCTTCGAACAGGAAAAAATCTTTCCAGAAGACATCCATTTCACCACTACCAATTTTCTCCTCCAACCGATGCAACACCCTGACAACTTCTGAAATAGTAAACCCTCTTCTCCTGCCTGTATCGTAATATTTCTCTACTTCCAAAACATCCAACATACGCCTGATATTCTCCACCCGCCCTCTGAAAACCACCGGGAATACCTCCATCCTCAATCGCGAAAAGTAAAATTGATGGATCTTATTCAGAAAATACATCACCTGGTAAAGCCCACCTTTCTCCCTGTTGCATTCCGACCGCGCAAATAACAGATGCATTTTTAATGCGCTGCCGGATAGATAAAGCCCTTGGGTTCGTTTCTCTTCAATATACCCATAGACCTGGTTGAACTCAAGCTTGGAATAAGAAAAAGGAACATACAGATGCTTGTTCTTTAGAAAACCTCTCAGGATCTCCTGTCGTGCATATATCTCATCCACGGAAACCGGCACATCCGACAATAAATCCAAAAGGGCCGTTCTCGAAAATTCGTTGTTCAAATGATCGAATAATGGCAGAATGTCCTTTTTAAAATGCAGGTCGTAGACATTTATCATGCCTAAATATACTGCCGGCAGGAAAGTATGCTACCTGTCACTTTCGCTTTTATGAAAATTTTGGGAGATGACGGAAAGCAATCCATTCTGCGGCACATCCAGACGCAATTCCCAGAACATAATGCCATTAAGCCCCCTTTTCTTTACATAAGCCGCTTTAGCCGCCACAGAACGCTCATCATCGTAAGTGATAAATATTTTGCGTGTGGCGTTATACAGCCAGGGCGCCTGCGCGGTATCGTCCCAATATTGCCGGTAGCCATTGCCAAATCTATACTTCTGCCTTATCTTCCTCATGGATACAAATCCTGCAAAAATTCCCGGCTGATACAAACCACGCTCCTTATCGCCCACCTTCTCCCACCGGCGGCCATAAAAAGCGGCGCCAATAGCTATTTTTTGATGAGGTATTCCCAAAGAATCGAGATAGCCTATGGCATTGTCCACGGATTCCTGCTGCCGGGAGGTTGAATATAATGCGGTATGATGACCTGTGATGGGACTACGGCTGCCGATCATATCATAGGTCATCAGGTTGATCCTGTCTGCTATACCCGCCGCGCTGACCAGATCGATAGAGCCCTGCAGATAAGGCGAAAACCCGGCCACTATAAAACTGATCTCTTTAGAAGGGCCCAATATACTCCGCAACACGCGCAACAACGCCGTAAAATTTGCCTTATCCTCCTCCCGGAAAGGATGCCCGGGATACCCGCCCAAAGTGGGAAATTCCCAATCCAGGTCGATCCCGTCGGTGTGAAAGCAACGTGTCATTTCCAGCACACTTCGAGCGAATTTGTCCCGCCCTTCCGCCGTAGAAAAGACATCCGAACAAGTCTTACAGCCACCCCAGCCGCCCAGAGAGAGCAATATCTTCAGGGACGGATGCTTCTTCTTCAAACCCACCAGCTTCTCAAGAACAAGACTATCCGCCCGGCGTCCCAGGGCCAGGACATCGCCCTTCAAATAACAGAAAGCATAAATGATATGGGTCAGCTGTCCAACAGGATATTTATCGATCGCCCGGGCATCCCCCGAATAATAAGCAATGACCGTCTGCCCTCTTCCGGAGAAAAAGGTCAGCATTACCCCCAATAATATGACCCGGCATCGAAGCATTACCCCACCTATGCAAAGCCAATGCCCCGCAACCAACATGCATCTGACGTTATTTTTCAAATAACACTTTGCCGCACCACCCAATCCATCAGCTCCTGCTTGTCCACCATATCCCAGGTGGAGGCCGGCTGTTCCTCGAATACCACCAGTTCCGCCCGCTGATTGCCGACAAGCTTTTGCTCATTGATAAACCCCGACATATCCGGGTAATGACAGTCATAGATGCTTTTGCCCTTCACGGAAAAACAATGTTGGATATCCGCATAAGTATAGGCCCGTACAGACAGATCCTTGAATAACCTGGGCTTGTCCATCTGTATATCGAAATAAGAATAAGGGGAGAACTGGATATATCTGTCTATGTTGGTTACAGGGGTAGCTTTTAAGTTCTCGTTAAACAGGTAGGTGATCATCGTCCCTTCAAAAAAACGTGTCTCATCCTGGATATTCCTCACCTGCTTTTGACACTCATACCATTGTCGAACCCAGTCGATGACACATTCGTTCAATATCACCCCTCTGATGGCAGGATTGAATAAAGACTTGCCCGTCTTACAGTATTCTATATATTTTAAGGCTCTGTGACCGGCGGCCAGGACACCCAAAAGAAAAATATTCCTGTCCGGCAAATGATACCTGTTAAAAATATGCTTCATCAGCGTGTCTACAAAGATCAATGACTTCTCGGAGAAAAATAAGTCGATAGGCACACCGGTGGCAATAATAAGAAAAGCGAAGCCTTTTTTAAGCGCTTCGCTTTTGATACGCAGGTACTTCGCCGTGTCGTTGATATACAGGCTATTGTCTTCCAACGCCACTATAGTACCGGATAGGACAGGTTGATCATCTGGCAGTGACAGCGTATATCCTTTTTCATGGTGACTGCAGCTGCATGTATTATTTCTCTGAGACATTATCCGGATGTGGTTGTCCATTGTGACAAGTGTTGCAGGTGATTGTCAGGGTGGCATCCTCCAGATTAGGGTGTTTGAGGTTAAAGTATCGTTTATTGATCCGCATAGTCATACGCATCATGGCTCTCGCCATCTCTTTCTCGGGTTTGGCGTCGCTGGCATAATCCAGCTGATGGGAACCTTCCTTTTCGGCATGACAAAAACCGCAGGACACGCCCAATGCATCGGAGATCTCATCCACCATGATCTTTGACATGGCTTTGGAACTGATATCCCTGGGCAGGACCTTCAGGATGTTGTATGCTCCCCTGGGTGGACCGGTCGCTGCACCACAAACGACCACGATACCCACAAAACAGACAATTATCATCTTTTTCATAGCTTTTTTATTTTGCTAAGACATCCAGGTTAATTTCCAGCTCATCGGAGATCGTGCTGGTCCCTCCTACATCGAATTCCCTTCTTTTAAGCATAAATGCCCCTTTGAAGAGATAACCGCCTTTGACTGCCGTTGCAGAAAAAGGGAAAGCGATATCCTTCACATGATCCTTGATGGTCAGCCGCCCCGATAGCATCCAAAAACCGGTCTTGTTGGAAGGAAGCACTTTTGTGGAGACAAACCGGATCTTTGGATGATGCTCCACATCAAAATAATGCTCTCCCCGAAGATGGTCATCTCTCAGTGAATTGTCTGTGTTGACCGTACCGGCATCGATGGTAATGTCAAAAAAGGCTTCTTCGGGCCTCCCGGGATCAAACCTGATGTCGCCTGCTATTCCTTTCAGCGACCCATTCACAGGTATACCGAAATTCCTGATCTTGAAATTTATCGCCGACTGCTCGTCCACAGGCTTTAACTGGCCATTGGATGTTTCCGCTGCAAATAAGAACAGCACCAGCCACAGGTAAGATTTATTTTCCATGGTTACGGTGTAACAGTTTTTTCAGGGTTTTCGATCAGCGGCGTATCCGTGATAGCCAGTGTATGGTTGTGCTCCACATAATGCACGCTGGTGAGCCCCAGGAGACCCCGCAACTTTTCCGCCGGCACTTTCATGGGTCCTGCCGAAGGAGCCGTGCCGGGCTGTGGCTGAGGGAACGCAGTGGAGGTCGCCGTATGAAAGGTAATATTGCCTTCGACTTTCAACATCGTCTGGTGAATATGCCCGTTCAATACGGATACCGATCCAAATCGTTTCAAAAAAGACAGGGCCCGCTCGCTGTCCCGGGTACCCCACCCCCATTGAGGATAGACGGACCACAATGGAATATGGGCAAAAACCACGATAGGTGTGCTGTCGGTTAATCCTTTCAGGTCATCCTCCAGCCACTTCAGCTGTGCATCACCCAGCACGCCAAGACCGCCTTCCGCGGTATTCACCACGTTTACCAGGCCGATAAAATGCACGCCGTTCTTATCAAAGCTATACCAGCCGTCGCCTTTCGTATCTTTTCCATACCGTTGAAGATATTGCTTGCCATTGTCATTCAGCACATCATGTTCTCCGGGCACGTAGAAGATCCTGTCGGTCTTTACAGACTTCAACATTTGATCGAGGGTGTCGAATTCCTCTGCCTGTGCAAGATGGGAGAGATCCCCGGTATGCAATACAAAGGAAGGAAGGACGGGCATGGCGTTGATTTTCCCAATGGCTGCCTGCAACGTACCTGTCACGTCCGGGTTGGCCGGCTTGTTGAACCCTATATGACTGTCGCTGATCTGGACGAAGCTGAAGTCGTTGGGAGGTATGATCACACCCTCTTTAAGCTTGCCCGTACCCCTATCCAGGATCTGGCTCATACCCATTGCTTTCAGGCTGCCGCCGCTCATCAGCCATAATACGCCTGTGCCTGCCCAGGCCATGCATTTGATAAACCCTTTCCTGTCAATACCATCGTCATTGTGGTCATTGCGGATGATGTCGTCTTTATTCATAATGTTTTTTTTAACAGGTACAAAAAAAGACGAAACCCCGCTGGCCGCACAATCATTTACATAAAGTACGCCGCTTACCTGATCATCTATGGCTATTCGTTCATCAAGGAATTTCCATAAATGGTGTAATTCCCGCAGGAACAGGCCCCGAAACTCTTTACATTTGAAGCTATGAGGTTACCCCGCAACCGATGGATCGATATTGTAGGATGGACAGTCTTGTATCTGTTCTGGGTATTTGTGCTTCAAGGTCAGACCTTTACCCTCTCCAGAACACTGACTATCCAGTTTTGCTACCTGATCTTTATAGCTGTCAACTACTATTTCCATGTTTACTTCACCATCCCCCGGTACCTCAATCTTAAAAAATATATTGTCTTTGCCATCCTGCTCCTGTCAGGCGTCATTGTCACAGCGGCCCTGAGGGTCCCGCTGGTGCTGTACATGAACAGCTATTTTTTCCATATACCTGGCCCCCAGCCGCCGATATCCGCCATATTCTTTTCATCACTGCTAAACATTTCCATCTGGGTGGCTGGCCTCCTTGCTATCAAACTTACCATCGACCATCTGCGACTGCAACGGCGCATGGATGAGATCGAAAAAGAAAAAACAAAGGCAGAGCTCGATTTCCTGAATGCCCAGTTCAATCCGCACTTTTTATTCAACTCCATCAATTCTATTTACGCCCATATAGATAAACACAACCCCACAGCAAGGAATATGCTCCTCAGCTTTTCTGAAATGCTGCGGTACCAGCTGTACGACTGCAACACCCAGCAGATCAGCGTAGACAAAGAAATGAGCTATATAAAGAACTATGTGGCCATACAGCAGGCAAGAAAAGACAGCAGCCTGCAGGTCTGTCTGCATATTGAAGAGAATGTAACGGGCTTTTTCATTGCTCCGCTGCTATTCATCGCATTTATAGAAAATGCCTTTAAATATGTCGGCAACAGCGAAGAAAAGGAGAACAGGGTAAACATCAGGTTTGAAAAAAAGGACGACCGCCTGACTTTTACCTGTATCAATACGCATGAGAGAGGAACCAGGAGAAGGATGGATCACAAGGGCATCGGTATAGCCAATGCCAGACGCAGAATGGACCTGCTTTATCCGGACAGGCATGAGCTGAACATCGTCGACAACGAATGTATGTATAAAGTAACCATTAATCTTCAACTGTCATGAACATGCAATGCATCATAGTGGATGATGAGCCGGATGCCCGGCGGTTGTTGGAGGAATACATCGGGGATATAGACTTCCTTCAATTGGTAGGCAAGGCGGAAAATCCGTTAAAAGCCGGCGCGCTTTTAGACAGTCAAAAGGTAGACCTGATGTTCCTGGATGTCAATATGCCCAAGATGAGCGGAATAGAATTCCTGCGTAGTTCACGAACCCTGCCGCCGGCCATCCTGACAACGGCCTATACCGCATATGCTATCGAGGGATTTGAGCTGGATGTGGTGGATTACCTGGTTAAACCGATCTCTTTTGAAAGGTTCCTCAAAGCATGCAATAAGGCCAGGGAGTTTAACATATCCAAAACAAACCATCCCCCATCCAACCACTTTTTTGTAAAATGCGATGGACGGATTGAAAAAGTACTTTATGATGAGCTGGTATTCGTGGAAGCCATGCTCAATTATATCGTACTGCATACGGAAACCAGGAAGCTGATCGTCCATCATACCATAAAAGGCATTGCCGAACAGTTACCACCAAAAAACTTCCTGAAGATCCATAAATCCACCATCATCAACATCGATAAGGTAAAAAGCATTGAAGGCAATGAGGTCAACCTGGGCAAGACAAAGGCCGTCATCAGCCAGAACCTCCAGGAAAGCGTCATAAAAGAGATCATCCGGGACAGGCTGCTGAAAAGATAAACCCTATTTCCGGACAGCAGAAGGAGTAACGCCGAATTTCTTTGAAAAGGCATTGTTGAAATGCTGCGGCGAGGCATACCCCAGCTCATAGGATATCTCGGCAGCGGTCTTCTCTGTATCCCTTAGGTATTGATAAGCCAGCTGCAGACGTCGTTCGGTGAGATAGCCGAATACAGTGTTGTTAAAGGTCTCTTTAAAACCTCGTTTGAGCTTGTATTCATTCAGTCCTACCTCCCTGGCTATTTCCGAAAGATTGGGCGGGCAATGCAATCGATCATTGATGAGATCGCGTACAGCTATCAATTTTTCCTTATCAGCCTTGTTCTTTATAAAGACTTCTTTTCTATCTGCAGCCTGCTTGCAAGCCTCAGCGGACAATACCAGCAGCTCGATACTCTTGGAAAGAAGAAAGAGCTTTTTAAGATGATCGGAATAATTACAATGGATGATCTGCTGGATCACCTGTTGGATATTCGTGTCGACAGCGCCCCACTCTTCGGAAAGCATCACGCTGTTGCCTTTCATGATCTCATCCGAAAACCTTTTTAGCTGATCGTCCCCGTTTTGGGTAAACTGGATGAACAGGTCCCTGGGAAACTGGACGCCAAAAGTTTCCAGCTCAAGGGTCCGGTTTTCCACTACCATGTCGAACTCTTTCGAATACATGATGTTGTGATGACCACCAATGAGATGATAGGTCTTACCCAGCTGTTGATAGGAAAAACTATAGTTCCCTCTCAGACCAAAGTGCAGCCTGACGACATCGGTCTTGCTGCTGGCGGGACGGCTGACAAGATCCTCGAATTGCATGACGCCATGGCCCATGCGGATGTTGTCGAACTCCCAGACGGTGTAATCCATTGTACCCTTTTCCAGCTGGATGTGCTGCGTATTTTCCATGGCACTGTAAAGATAGCCTAATTCACCAAATCCGGCAGTAGACCTCACGTTACCTGTTTCAACGCAGGCGTCCGCCAAACAACAAGCCTCCATACAAGCTCCGCCGAGATCAGCATCCCAATGGAAATAAGCGCGGGCTTGACCATGCCGCCGGAAGAATGGAGAGCACCGGCAAGCG